>Ga0364901_10098_pt1 | contig 36656 bp, 29 predicted proteins | sample ExccelJu500002D4_FD_206968 | JGI IMG/M metagenome (GOLD analysis project Ga0364901, IMG submission 206968) | Enriched cells from Trout Bog Lake Hypolimnion, Wisconsin, USA - BchlTB.July09.5000.02.D4 | ecosystem: Environmental > Aquatic > Freshwater > Lake > Hypolimnion/Profundal zone | place: USA...
GAAGCGGTCACTAGCGCCTAGAACCTTATGAACTCACCCCAATTGGCCTAAATGGAGGAAATATTGCCTAAAATTTAAGCAATATTTTAAAACGAATAATCCCCAAGTCGTTGATAATCAAGGCATGAATAGCTTATTTACAGCAGAAAAAGACATCCAAGGGATGCGCGAAGCAGGCCGCTTAGCCAGCGAAGTTCTTGATCATGTAACCCCCCACGTTAAGGCAGGGGTAAGCACAGGGGAGTTAGACCGAATCTGTCATGAGTACATGCGTGATATTCAAAAAACCATTCCAGCCCCGTTGAACTATCAACCTCCAGGGTACCCACCTTTCCCAGCCTCCATCTGCACCTCGGTCAATGATGTGATTTGTCACGGCATCCCTGGCGAAAAAATCCTCAAAATGGGCGATGTAGTCAATTTAGACATTACCGTCATTACTCCTGATGGCTATTACGGCGACACCAGCCGTATGTTTATGGTGGGCGATGTTTCGGTGATGGCGAAACGCCTTACCCAGATCACATTTGAGTGTTTATGGCTTGGTATTGCACAAGTAAAACCGGGCGCTACATTGGGTGATATTGGTCACGTTATACAAACCCACGCTGAAAATGCGGGCTACTCAATTGTTCGCGAATATTGCGGACACGGCATTGGAAAAGTATTCCACCAAGATCCACAAATTCTCCACTATGGTCGCCCTGGTACCGGTGAAAAACTACAAGCCGGTATGACTTTCACCATTGAGCCGATGATCAATGCAGGTCGCCGTGAAATACGTACGATGCCAGATCAGTGGACAGTAAAAACAAAAGATCGCAGCCTTTCAGCACAGTGGGAACATACCTTGTTAGTAACACCTACCGGTGTTGAAGTTTTAACTTGGTCAGAAGGAAGTAACTTACCGCCTGATTGCGTTAAAGGCCTGTCATTTAGACCCAATCTCGTTAGCGCTTAAGAGGATGCGCTCCACTTCAGCGGTGAAATCTCAAATCACCGATGTGGTCAGTTTACGCGCTGCACGAGAACTTGCTTATGCAGAGTTTCGTAAAAACCAAGCCGTTGGAAAGCTCACCAAACAACTCTGCAAACTCAGCGATGCTTTTTTAATAAGTTTATGGGAATCATGCGACCTAGGGCATGAAGCTGCGCTTGTAGCTGTTGGTGGATTTGGGAGGGGCGAACTCTTTCCTTACTCCGATATCGACATTCTCATTCTCGTGCCCGATAACAAAAAAATATTTGAAGAGGTCCTTACCAGCAAGATCGAAAAGTTCGTCGCCAAATGCTGGGATACGGGTCTAGAGATTGGCTCTTCAGTTCGAACAGTTAGGGAATGCATCTCGGAAGCAGAGCAAGATATTACTGTTCGCACCTCGCTTTTAGAAGCACGCCTAGTATTTGGGAAAAAACCACTCTATAAAGAATTTGCTAATGCATTTGAAAATGCTTTAGATCCGAAAACATTCTTTCAAGCTAAGCTTGCAGAACAAATACAACGTCATTACAAATACCAAAATACGCCTTACTCACTTGAACCCAATTGCAAAGAAAGTCCTGGTGGACTACGCGATCTTCAAGTGATTTCATGGGTTAGCAAAGCGGCTCTGCTTGGTAAAACCTTTAAAGATTTAAATGAAGCGGGATTAGTGACGCAACGTGAGTTGACGGAACTCACTCGCAATCAACGTTTCTTAGAAACTTTACGAGCAAACTTACATTTACTTGCAGGCCGTAGACAAGATGTTCTAGTTTTTGACTTGCAGGCACCCCTAGCAGCCGCAATGGGTATCAATGAAGAGTCCTCACGCCTTGCCAGTGAAGCCATGATGCGCCGCTACTACTGGTCCGCAAAGGCAGTGACTCAGCTTAATGACGTGCTTTTGCAAAATATTGAGGCACTACTCTTTCCACAAGAATCCAAAACCACCCACACAATTCCGGGCGAAGGAAACCTATTCTTTATAGAGCGCCAAGGGGTCTTGGATATTTCAGATCCACAGCTATATCAAAAGTATCCAGAGCAAATTCTAAGAACGTTTTTAGTGTTTGCCCAAACAGCTAGCGTAAAAGGTTTATCAGCCACTATTTTTAGGGCGCTTTATAACGCACGTCAAAAAATGGATAGTAAGTGGCGAGCAGACCCAGTGAATCGTGCGCTATTTATGGAGTTACTCAAACAGCCTGCTGGTGTGAGTCGCGCCTTTCAGCTTATGAACCGCACTAGCGTACTGGGTCGGTACCTACCTGCCTTTAGAAAAATTGTTGGGCAAATGCAGCATGACTTATTCCACGTATATACGGTAGATCAGCACATCCTGATGGTTCTGCGGAACATACGTCGCTTCATGGTGGTTGAGCATACCCATGAATTTCCATTCTGTAGCCGCCTGATCGCTCACTTTGAAAAGCCCTGGCTATTAGTTATAGCAGCACTATTTCACGATATAGCCAAAGGTCGGGGTGGAGACCACTCCACCTTAGGCAAGGCGGATATGCGTAAGTTTGCTAAAGAGCATGGGCTCGATAAAAAAGATACAGAGCTACTGGTCTGGTTGGTCGCAGAGCACTTAAATATGAGTCAAGTAGCTCAAAAACAAGACACTACCGATCCCGATGTCGTCAAAGCCTTTGCGAAAAAGGTTGGTGATGAGCGCCATTTAACTGCTCTTTATCTCCTCACTGTTGCCGATGTGCGTGGTACCAGCCCTAAGGTATGGAATGCGTGGAAAGGGAAGTTGCTTGAGGACCTTTATCGTGTAACCCTCAGAGTATTGGGAGGAGCTAAACCTGATGCCTCTTCTGAGTTGGCTCAACGTCATGAAGAAGCGCGAGCCAAGTTGCGTCTGTATGGCATTGAGGACTCTGCCTATGAGAATCTCTGGAAAAATCTCGATGTCGCCTTCTTCCTTCGGCAAGATGCCGCAGATGTTGCATGGTTAACTCGCCATCTTTTCAATAAAGTCGATAGTGAGGCGCCAATAGTACGTGCGCGCCTTTCGCCAATTGGCGAGGGGTTGCAAGTAGCTGTTTATGTAAAAGACCAGGTCGACTTATTTGCTCGAATTTGCGCTTATTTTGAACGTCATGGCTTCTCTATTTGGGATGCCCGCATTCATACAACTCGCCATGGATATGCGCTAGATACCTTTCAGATATCAGGAAGCAATTTGATCGATGAAAGCACAAGCTATCGGGATCTTATTCAGCTCGTTGAGTATGAATTACTCGGGGCACTGAATAAATCCGATCCGCTACCTGCCCCAAGCATGGGTCGCCTTTCTAGACAATCTCGCTCTTTCCCGATTCAACCGCGCGTACATATGATTCCAGATGAGCGCGGCCATTACTACTCGCTCGCCCTATCGGCTAGCGATAGAACAGGCCTGCTATATGCTATCTCGAGAGTCTTAGCAAAACATCACGTTTCATTGCATACCGCTCGAATCAATACATTGGGAGAAAGGGTCGAAGACGTTTTGCTCTTGGATGCAGCCAATCTGAGCAAGAATCCAAAGCTCCAGATTCAACTAGAGACAGAGTTGCTAGAGGTCTTGGGCGCCTAAATTTCGGAATGCACGTGCAATACGTGCATTTTTGACTTGATGAAAAGTAAACCAAGCCTTTTCAATAGACTCGGGAGCATCGCACTCCCTGTCAACTTTGAGTCTAAATAGAAAATCGATATGCAAATGAGATCCTTCTAATTTTTTTGGATTAGCGGCGATTTCATGTACATCAATATCTATAGGATCTACGCTTGCCTGATCTAGAGAGCAGATTAATCCCGTTTCCTCATGGACCTCTCTAATAGCAGCATCTAAAGGAGTCTCTTTGTCATCTATATGACCACCGGGTTGTAACCACTGCTTAATGTAGGGATGAAATATTAAAAGCGTTTGATCACCCCTAATGACCAAGCCGCTAGCCGTGATGTGGCCAGAAGTATTTAATCTGGAATAGGGATTTACAGAGGTAAGAATTGCTTCGCACTGGGTTTTGTATTGGCGATTATTTAACTTTGGAGCAATAGAAGCAAGAAGACTCATAAAAAATATTGTTGTATCTTTTAACCCAAGACTGATCGTTATTACTTCAAAAGATCTAACATCGCAGCTTCATCAATCACCGCAATACCAAGCTCTTCGGCCTTGGTAAGTTTACTTCCAGCATCAGTACCAGCAACTACATAATCAGTCTTTTTGGATACTGAACCAGCCACTTTCGCACCCGCTTTTTCCAGAAGGTCTTTTGCGGCATCACGTGTAAGCGTTGGAAAGGTGCCTGTCAAAACAAAGGTCTTGCCAATGACGGCAGCGCTAATCTCCTTCTCTTCAACCGTGAGTTGCAATCCAGAGGCGAGTAATTGCTCTATTACTTCTCGATTGTGAGCTTCCTGCATAAAACTTACGATGGAATTCGCTACTACAGGCCCTACGTCATTCACCATCAGAAGATCTTCGAGACTCGCCTCCATGAGCGCATGCACACTGCCGTAATGATTGGCTAAATCTTTTGCCGTAGTCTCACCTACATGACGAATGCCCAGAGCAAAAATAAATCTCGCTAAGGTGGTGTTACGCGACTTATTTATAGCCTGAATCAAATTGTCCGCAGACTTATCGCCCATCCGCTCTAAATTGGCCAAAGCTGCAAAGCCCAAACGGTAAAGGTCAGCAGGCGTTCTTACTAAATGGTGGTCAACTAATTGATCAACAATCTTTTCACCCAAGCCTTCAATATCTAAAGCCCGTCTATGGGCAAAATGAACTAATGCTTGCTTGCGTTGCGCTCCACAAAATAGACCACCGCTACAGCGTGCGATTGCCTCATCCGCCAAACGCTCGATATGTGAATCACACACCGGACATCGCACTGGCATGATAAATTCCCGCGCATTTATAGGGCGCCTATCCTTAATTACTGAAACTACCTCGGGAATCACATCGCCAGCCCGCCTTACAGAAACCGTATCGCCTATACGTACATCTTTGCGCTTGATTTCATCCTCATTATGCAAAGTAGCGTTGGTAACAGTAACCCCTCCTACTTCAACTGGAGCTAATCTGGCTACAGGAGTAATTGCACCGGTCCGACCCACTTGAACATCAATACCCAAGACCGTTGTTAAAGCTTCTTGTGCCGGAAACTTATGAGCCAATGCAAAACGTGGCGCCCTTGAAATAAAACCTAATTTCGCCTGCTCAGCAAACGAATTAACCTTGTAAACAACGCCATCAATATCATAAGGAAGCGAATCTCGTTTAGCACCAACTTCATTGTAAAAATTCAATATCTCCACCACCGATTTCATCACCCTTCGCTCAGGGCAAACTGGTAGCCCAAGCTTTATATAAACATTGAGCAGCTCTTCATGAGTTGATGGTAGCCAACTTTGAGGCTCAAGATCACCAAGGCCATAAGCAAAAAATGATAAAGGGCGTCTAGCAGTAACTTTTGAATCAAGCTGCCTTAAGCTTCCTGCAGCAGCATTACGAGGATTGGCAAACTCTTTTTCACCGGCAGCGGCTGCCTGCTGATTCATCTTCTCAAAATCACGCAAATACATAAAAACTTCTCCGCGCACCTCTAAGGCTGCGGGGATATTTTTTCCAGTTAAGCGTAAGGGTATGGCGCGAATCGTTTTGATATTGGCAGTGACATCCTCACCCCTAGCACCGTCACCACGAGTAGCAGCGCGCACTAAGACTCCATTCTCATAACGTAATGAGATAGCAAGGCCATCAAACTTGAGCTCACCCGCATACTCCACAACATCAGCGTGCAAGGCCTCGCGACAGCGACGATCAAAAGCAATTAACTCCGCATCTTCAAAGGCATTATTGAGAGAAAGCATAGGTACGATGTGTTGTACAGAATCAAACTCTTTGAGCGCCGCCCCGCCAACCCTTTGGGATAGTGAGTCTGAGGTCATCCATTCTGGGTGAGCAGACTCTATATCGAGCATCTCTCGATATAGTCGGTCATATTCAGCATCTGGTAATAATGGATTATCAAGAACGTAATAAGCATGCTCGAGGCGAGCTAATTCTGCTTGTAAATACGTATACCGTTCCGCGAAATTTGTCGGACTATTGGACGACAAAGAGGTTCCTTAACTAAATAAACGGCTTGCTGTGTAAGAGCCAGATGGGACGCCGTTTTTATCAAGATTGGCGAACAGCCCATACAAATGCTGACGAATGCTGACTACAGCAGCTTCAGTAAGGTTAATGCCGTTATCATCAACTAGGCGGCCATGAGCAGCCTGCGCAATCTCAACACCCTCTCCAAGCATTCTTTCAAAAGCTCTCTCCTCTTGAGCAACCAAGGGAACCTCTAATAACAACGTTAATTGAGAAATAGGTTTATTGGGGTCAATACCGGCACTCGTAAAAATAAGCTTGTTATTACTGTAGTACTCAAACTGTCTACCATTGCGAGCTAACTTGAATCCGCGCTGACGCATCAAACTTTCAAAATTAGTCCATGGACTTGCTTCATCAAAAATCACATTAATACTTAACTGAATATCACTTTCTACTGCCATAGCATCAAGCTCTTTAGCACTTTCTAGCATAGTACTCACACTAGGCATATCAATCTGCGACCCCAAAGTCTCAGCCAGAGCCTGTGCGCGAGAACAAAAATCTGATAACTCCAGAACACCAATCGGTCCACGACGACTTGCCAGCTGGATAGCCAATTGCAACTCTGAATAGGATGCCTCCACTCTAAGCGGCTCCCAGTCTTCAGCTGTATCAACATCTGCGTTTAAGCCCTCGCACATCCAACGCGCAGTAGATTTCGCGGGGGTTTCAGACCATGCATTAATCTCATTTAAGAGTTCAGCGCCACTGATGGCCTGATCGAATCGCAGAGTGATTACACAATCGATTCTAGGATCAATGGTAAATATTTCTGGCACAACGATAGATTGGACAACCTCATCCAAGGTAGGTTCAGCACGACCCTCATTGCTAGCATCTGCAAAACCTGCGCCAAAAGAAGGTTCACGCACTCCAAAACGTTCATCAAGAGAATACTGAACCAAATCTCTGGCACGACGACGAGCGCGGGCGTATTTAAAATTCAGCAAAACGACCGAAATCAAAATAATCAAACCAATCGCAGCCAATGAAAACTGCAAGTCAGACAAACCCAAAGTCGTCATGATCCGCTCCAAGAACACTTAAGCAGCCTCCACCATTGATACCGCAGAAGAGATATCCACAGCAACAATACGAGATACACCCTGCTCTTGCATAGTGACACCAATTAACTGATGTGCGATTTCCATAGTGATCTTATTGTGCGAGATAAATACGAACTGTGTTTTATCTGACATTTTGGCAACCATCTGCGCATAGCGCAAGGTATTTGCATCATCCAATGGCGCATCAACCTCATCAAGCAAACAGAAGGGTGCTGGATTTAAGAGGAAAAGTGAAAATACTAAGGCGATAGCTGTTAAAGCCTTTTCACCACCAGAAAGGAGATAAATTGTGCTGTTTTTCTTGCCTGGAGGCTGAGCCATCACTTGAACGCCAGCGTCCAAAATCTCCTCACCCGTCATTACCAACTCTGCATGGCCACCGCCAAATAATTCTGGGAAGAGTCTACCAAAATGGGTATTAACCTGGTCAAAGGTGCCTTGCAACAATTCACGAGTTTCCCCATCAATTTTCGCAATAGCATCCGTGAGAGTTTGCATGGCCTCATTTAAGTCGGCAGATTGAGCATCCAAGAAAGACTTACGCTCACGTGAGCTTGCTAACTCATCCAAGGCCGCCATGTTAACTGGGCCTAAAGACTGAATCTCAGCAGTTAAACGGGTCACCTCATTTTGCAATGCGCCAACCTTTAGATCAGGACTGAAATTTGACTCTAAGGAAGTGAGATCGGCCTCAGCATCAGCCAATAAAGTAGCAAATTGCTCAAAGTTCAGGCGAGCAGCTTGTTCACGCAATTGCAAATCAACTACTTTGTCACGCATTGGTTGCAAAGTACGTTCGATTTGCATGCGAACCTCATCAGCTTCACGCAATTGATGTAATAAAGCATCTTGCTCGGTACGAGCATTAGCTAAAATCGATTCACGCTCACTACGAGTTGCTAATAAGCCCTGTAATTTTTCTTGCGCTTCTGCATCGCTAAGAGTTTCTAACTCCCGTTCAGCGAATGCATATTTATCCTGGATCTCCATAATCTGAGCACGGGCGGTACTCTGATCACGTTGCAAGTCGGCAATGCGTTGTTGCAACGAACGTGTAGAAAACGCCGCTTCTTGCGCAGCCATTTCAGCTACACGCAACGACTCACGCAAACGGTCGCGCTCTTGAGTGGCTAACTCCAATTTCTCTTGTGCAACAGCAAGGCTTTCTTGATAGCCTTGCTTAGCCTCTTCAGATTGCGCAAGCTCCATGGATGACTGGTCTTGTGTCATTCCCAGTTGCTCCATTTGCTCGCGCATTTCACTTAATTCACCCTGAATTTGAGTAGCACGTTGGCTGTACTTCTCTTCAGCTTGAGTTAACTGCATTCTTTCCACATCAAAGCCATGAGTCTCCTGCACCGCCTGCTCGGCAGCAATTCGAGCTTGCTCAGCTGCCTGATGAGCGCCTTGATAATTTGCGACACACTGATCAAGCTCGCTTTTTAATTCGCTTTGAATGAGTTGTTGTGCGCGCAATTGCTTCTCAAGCGCTTCCATTTCCTGAGCGCGCGCCAACATGCCAGCTTGCTCAGAATCGGCTGCATAAAGCTGAACACCAACGCGGCTAATTAAGTGGCCTTGCTGGGTCACTAATGCTCCACCAGCTGGTAACTTGTCACGACGGTGCAAAGCATCTTCAAGACTATCGGCAATGTAAATATTATCGAGCCACTCTTGTAAAACTGAAGAAATTCTTGGGCCGCCAGCACTCTGAACGCGCGTCAACAATGAAACAAAATCCGCTGGAGCTGAAGTATGCGCAGGGATAATTTCTTCGGGCAATAAAATGGCCAGACGACTTGGTGGCGCATCGTTGGCTAGCACTAAAGTTTCTTGAATACTTTTTGCGGTAACTGCGGCCAAGCGTTCGCGCAAGACAGACTCTAAAGCGGTTTCCCAACCACTTTCAACCTTGAGCTCTTGCCAAAGGCGCTTACTCTCTTTAAGGCCCTTACTCTCAAGCCATGGACCAATTTTTCCTTGTGCCTGAACACTAGCCTGCAAAGCAGTTAAAGCGGTTAACTTGGCTTCGGTTTGCGCTAAATCTTGATTGGCCACCTGAATCTGTTGTTGCGCTGTATTACGGGCTTCATCAGCTGCGGGAACGCGTTGCTGAGTTTCAGAAGCGCGATGTCTTGCTTCTTCAACCTTGCGCTGAGCCATAGCATGACGATCGATTGCTGTTTGTAAAGCCTCAGCATCGGGTCTGCGCATGCCGTCTAGCTCGCCAATCAAACGTGCTTCGCGCCCTTTTAATTCCTCTAGTTGAGTAAGAATAGATTTAGTTCGCTCACTCAAACTTGCCAAACGCTGCTCAATCGTTGCCAAGCTATCTCGCGCATTATTTAATTCTCGAGAATTGAGTTGATAGGCTTCCTCATGAACGGGCATTTGCTCTTGCAAACCACTTAAGCCCTCTAATAAAGATTGTTCTTTTTCCGAGGCAAGGCTTAGCTCATGCTCTGCAGTCCGTTGCGCCTGGGCAGCGTCTGTTTCCTGAACAGTCCAGCGTTGTAGCTGAGCTTGTAAATCTTGGGTTTGTTGTTGCAATCGTTGACGCGCTTCTTGCACATAATGAATTTGCGACTCAACTTGACTTACATCAGAATTCGTTTGATACAAATCCCCTTGAGCTTGTGAAACCTTATCCTGCATGGCGTACTGATGAGTACGCATACTTTCTAGCTCGGCTTCTGAGTGGCGCAACTTAGCCGTTTGCTCTTCTAAACTAACCTGAGTATCTCGAATGCCATTGGCGTGACGCTCTTGCTCTTTACCAGCCTCGGTCTGACGTACAAACCAGAGCAATTGTTGTTGCGATTTCATATTTGCTGAAAGTTCAGCATGACGTTCTGCGACTGTGGCTTGTTTTTCTAGGCGATTGAGCTGTTGATCAAGTTCGCGCAAAATATCTTCAACGCGCACTAAATTCTCTTTTGTGTCCTCGAGACGCGATGCGGTTTCCTTGCGACGCTCTTTGTATTTAGATACGCCAGCAGCCTCTTCCAAAAAGATACGTAATTCTTCTGGCTTCGCTTCCAAAATACGGTTAATCGTACCTTGCCCAATAATCGCGTAACCTCTTGGACCCATACCGGTGCCCAAGAAAATATCTTGAATATCTTTACGACGTACCACTTGGTTATTTACGTAGTAACTTGAATTTCCATCGCGGGTTAAGACACGCTTTACGGATAACTCAGTAAATACACTCCACTGCCCCTGAGCGCGACCGTCCGTATTGTCAAAAATGAGCTCTACGCTGGCGCGACCCGATGGCTTACGTAAACCAGAACCATTGAAAATAACGTCTTGCATGGATTCGCCACGCAATTCACTTGCGCGGGATTCACCCAAAACCCAACGCACGGCATCAATAATGTTCGACTTTCCGCACCCGTTAGGACCCACAACGCCAATTAATTGGCCGGGCATTTCAAAATGGGTTGGGTCTACGAAAGACTTAAAGCCGGAAAGTTTGATAGATTTCAGTTGCACGGCGTACTTTGCAGGGAATAAGGTTCAGAAAAAGGGGTAAAAATTTAAAACTTAAGTGGGAAGATGATAGCAAGCTTAAGGCTTCCCGCACGGGTTTTTGCCCCATCGATATAATGATAAATCTACATTCAGGGCCAAAATCCCTTAACAATCTGATAGTTAACTAAAAAGCATGAGCCAATCACCACAAAGCATCATTGAACAAGCCTGGGAAAACCGTGCAAACCTCTCTCCTGAGGCTGCTCCAGCAGAAATTCGCAGTGCCGTAAGCGCAGTCTTGGAAGGCTTGAATTCGGGCACCATTCGTGTAGCTGAACGCCGCAGCGTAGGCCAATGGGAAGTAAATCAATGGGTTAAGAAGGCTGTATTGCTCTCTTTTCGCCTTGAAGATAACAAACCCATGAGTGCTGGTGGATATACCCAGTTTTACGACAAGGTTCCGAGCAAATTCGAAAATTACACCGCCGAAGACTTCGCTAAGGGCGGATTTCGCGTAGTTCCCCCTGCGGTGGCTCGCCGCGGCTCATTTATTGGTAAAAATGCTGTTTTAATGCCTTCTTACGTCAATATTGGCGCTTATGTTGGTGAAGGCACCATGGTTGATACCTGGGCAACTGTAGGTTCATGCGCTCAAATCGGTAAAAACGTCCACCTTTCGGGTGGCGTAGGGATTGGCGGGGTTTTGGAGCCTATTCAGGCTGGGCCAGTCATTATTGAAGATAACTGCTTTATTGGTGCTCGCTCCGAAGTGGTCGAAGGCGTGATTATTGAAGAAAATGCCGTTCTTTCCATGGGCGTTTATATTGGTCAAAGCACCAAAATTTACGATCGCGAAACTGGTGAAGTACATTACGGTCGCGTTCCAGCAGGATCGGTAGTCGTTCCCGGCTCATTGCCATCTGCTTGCGGCAAATACAGCCTGTACGCAGCAATCATCGTGAAAAAGGTAGATGCTCAAACCAGGGCTAAAACTGCCATTAACGAACTCCTGCGCGACTAAGCCCCCTTATGAGCGCCACTCTCGAACTTACTGAAGCCCTTATTGCCTGCCGCTCGGTCACCCCAGCGGACGGGGGCTGTCAGGATCTCATTGCCCAACGATTGCAAGCAATGGACTTTCATACCGAAAGCGTAGTGAGTGGCCCCGAGAATTTCCAAGTCACCAATCTTTGGGCAATTAAAAAAGGTTCGGCTGGTGATCAGGGTAAGGTCTTCATGTTTGCTGGTCACACGGATGTCGTTCCGACTGGGCCGCTTGAAAAGTGGGAGAGCGATCCATTTACCCCCACCATTCGTGATGGCCTTCTCTATGGCCGTGGCGCTGCAGATATGAAAACCTCCATAGCTGCATTTGTTGTGGCAACTGAAGAGTTTGTCATTAATCACCCTAATCATGCTGGCTCAATCGCTTTTCTGATTACCAGCGACGAAGAAGGTCCCGCACATGATGGCACCGTGATTATGTGTGAGCGCCTACAAAAACATGGTCAACACATAGACTATTGCGTGATTGGCGAACCAACTTCTGTCGATAATCTGGGTGACATGATCAAGAATGGTCGTCGCGGCTCTTTATCTGGAAAACTGCAGATCAAAGGCATTCAGGCTCACATAGCTTATCCACATTTAGGCAAGAATCCTATTCACCTTTCAGCTCCAGCCATTCAAGCTTTAGTAGAGACTGAATGGGACCAGGGTAACCAATATTTTCAGCCTACAAGTTTTCAGATTTCCAATATTCATGCGGGTACTGGCGCAAATAACATCATTCCCGGTGAGCTCGCTATTGATTTCAATTTTCGCTTTTCTACTGAAAGCAAGCCAGAGCAGTTGCGTGAGCGCTTGGAGAATATCTTAAAAGATGCGGGCCTGGATTTTGAAGTCAAATGGACATTAGGTGGAAGCCCATTCATTACTGGCGATGGCGCCTTAGCGACAGCTTTACGCAACTCCATCAAAGAAGAGATGCAGATCGATACCGAACTATCTACTACCGGCGGAACTAGTGATGGACGCTTCATTGCCAAGATCTGTGAAGAAGTTGTTGAATTTGGCCCGTTAAATGCCACCAGTCACAAAATAAATGAATGCGTCATCGTAGATGACGTTGTGCCACTGAAGAATATTTATCGTAAGACCCTTGAGCAATTAGTTGCTTGATTCATTTATTTAAATACATTCATCATGGATTCTGAGCATCAGCAAGAACAAACTGTAGATCGCTGCATTGAGCAAGTTGCGCAACGCCTGGAAAGAGCAAACCTACACTACGGTCATGGCGCTATTGATGCCCAAAGCGAGGCCCTATGGATTGTCAGCAAACAATTAGACCTCAGTCCTGCAGAGACATTGGAAAAATTAGATTCACAAATATCTGATGCTCAGCGATCTCAAGCTATTGAAGTTGCTCAAACCAGAATCACTACCCGCAAGCCACTAGCTTACATCCTAGGTGAAGCCTGGTTGATGGGAGTACCTTTTTTCTGCAGTGAACAAAGTATCGTTCCCCGCTCTTGGATTGCCGAATTAATTGTGGATGGTTCGCTTGAGCCTTGGCTCCCAGCTGACGGTAAAGCACTAGATCTTTGCACTGGTAATGGCTCCTTGGCGATCCTTCTAGCGCTTGCGTGTCCAGATATCCATATAAGCGCCTGCGATATCAGTCTGCCTGCCTTATCGGTTGCTTCACGCAACTTAGATCGCCATAGTCTGAGCTCACAAGTTGAATTGCTTGAAGGCGACTTGTGGCACGCACTGCCAGAGCCTAGTGATGACAATCGCTTTGATTTAATTATCTGCAACCCCCCTTACGTAAATTCAGGTTCAATGAGTATCCTGCCAGAGGAATATCACGCTGAACCAGCCTTAGCTTTGGCTGGCGGTGATGATGGAATGGATTTGATTAGACGCATCATTGCAGGCGCGCCAGATTACCTGAATGAACGAGGCGCTATTCTGATTGAGATTGGTAATGAGTATGAAAACTTCAGAAAAGCTTTCCCACAAATACCTGCAATCTGGATGCAAGTTTCTGCTGGTGATGAACAGGTTCTGCTGATTCAAGCAGAAGACTTGCGCTAACAAGTAGTTAAGAATTAACTGAGTTCTGCGGCAGCAGAAATTGCCTCGTCTATTCTCTCAACTGGAATAACTCTTAAGCCTGGTATTTTGGTTTTAGGCATATTGGCTTTTGGAATGATCGCAATAGTGAAGCCCAATTTAGCAGCCTCTTTGAGGCGCTCTTGACCACGTGGGCATGGCCGAATTTCTCCAGCTAAACCAACCTCACCAAATACTATCAATTCCTTTGGTAGTGCGCGATTACGAATCGAGGACTGTATCGCAAGCAGTACTGCCAAATCTGCCGCTGGCTCGCTAATCTTCACGCCACCAACCGCATTTAAGAAAACATCCTGATCAAAGCAAGCTACCCCAGCATGACGATGCAATACCGCCAATAACATTGCTAGGCGGTGCTGCTCTAAGCCAACTGCCAATCTGCGCGGATTAGGGATATGAGCGGTATCGACTAAAGCCTGAATCTCCACCAGAAGTGGACGACTACCCTCTTGTGTTACCAGAACACAAGCACCAGGCACCATCTCGGCATGCTGTGACAAGAAAATAGCGGAAGGGTTAGCAACGCCTCGCAACCCTTTTTCGGTCATCGCAAAGACGCCCAACTCATTGACTGCGCCAAAGCGGTTTTTAATCGAGCGAACTAGGCGAAATGATGAATGGGTATCGCCTTCAAAATACAAAACGGTATCCACAATATGCTCAAGCACTCGAGGCCCAGCCAAATGGCCATCCTTAGTCACATGACCCACCATTAAGACGCAAATGCCACTGGATTTTGCTGCCCTAGTTAATTGAGCCGCACATTCACGCACTTGGGCAACAGACCCAGGTGCAGAACTAAGCACTTCGGAATACAAAGTCTGAATGGAGTCTACGACCAATACTTGCGGCCTGACGGTATCCATAATGGATAACAATTTTTCTAACTGAATCTCTGCCAATACCTCTAGCTGAGGAGCGTCTAAAGCAATGCGTTTGGCGCGAAGCGCGATTTGGGCAGCTGATTCTTCACCACTGCTATACAGCACGTTCATGCCTGCAGAGCTCATTTCGGCCAAGGCTTGCAAAAGCAAAGTTGATTTACCAATACCAGGATCACCGCCTAAGAGCACTACCCCACCAGGTACCAAGCCCCCGCCCAATACCCGATCAAACTCTTCAACGCCTGTACTAAAGCGAGGCAGGTCTTCGGCACTGATAGCGGATAATTTTTGACGGGGTAAGGCCTGAGCTAACCCTTGAAAACGAGAGTTAGAGCTAACCTCTGGCAATCCCTCTTCCAACGTATTCCAGGCCTGACATGATGGACATTGGCCCTGCCATTTTGCGGAAGTAACGCCACATGACTGGCAGATATAAATAGTTTTAATCTTAGCCAAAGTCTTACCTAATCAAAGTTGAGTTTATGAAGGTGAATCGAAATTAAAAAATTAGTCGAGCTGAGTGCCCGCTTTATTTTCTTGGGAGCGTTTAGGCGCATCTTGACGACGCTTCTCTAAATCTGCCGCACGAGCTGCAGCTTCTTTTTGCTTTTCTTCGTAATCACGTTGATTGGCGGCACGCTCAGCAGCCTTTTCAGGCGAAGCTCTTTCGGCCGCACGTTTTGCATCATTTTGATTTTTGATGCTTTCACGCAACTTACGTTGTACTTCATGCAACTCAACTTCTTGCTCGCGAATCGGATCAATCTCTTTGCGATATTCAGCACGAGAGTTACCCAAGCAACGACTTACCCAATAGTTTTGGTAGCACTCAGAAGAAGCTTTCCCCCAACGATACTTCGCCCACTCACGTTGCAACTCAAGCTCTTGCTCAATCTTATCTAACTGCTCTAGTTGGGCCTCTTCCGCAGGCGTAGCTAAAACCACTCTACTAAAAGAGCAGCATAGCAAAAGCATTCCTAAAAATGCTTTTGCTCGATGACTTACAACAATCCTCAAATCTCTACCTTCGCGCCCAACTCAACCAAACGGTTTGCGGGGATCTTAAAGAAATCCGACTGGCGTCCTGCATTTTGATACATCCAGCTAAACAAGCGCTCGCGCCACATCGCCATTCCAGGAATTTCAGTAGAAACAATCGTGTCACGCGATAAGAAGAATGAAGTATTCATCAAGTCAAACTTCAGACCAGAGGATTTTTCAATCAACTCAATAATATTACCCATATCTGGCGTTTCGTTGAATCCATATACCGCACGGACAACATAAATATTATGTCCAAGTTCGCGCAAAGTAATCCGTTCCTCATCTTTTACATATGGCACATCCCAAATACTGACCTTTAAGAAAAAGACTCTTTCATGTAGTACATGGTTATGTTTTAGATTATGAAGGAAAGATACTGGCAGGTAATCTACATGAGCAGTTAAAAAGACTGCCGTCCCCTCAACCCGATGCGGAGGATGCTTCATTAAGGAATCAATAAACTCTTTTAAATGAATTCCGTTGTTGACTGCGTTCTGACGCAACAACTGGCGCCCTTGATACCAAGTCATTAACAGCAGGAAGCATGCAGCTCCTAAGAGCAATGGGAACCAGCCACCTTCCATAATCTTTAATAGGTTCGCAGCTAAGAATGCAAAATCCACCACTAAAAATGAACCAATCACCAAGGTTACTAATAATGCATTCCAACGCCAAACGACGCGCATCACGATAGCCGCTAAGAACGTTGTAACGATCATTGTGGTGGTCACTGCGATTCCATAGGCAGCCGCTAAATTCTCAGATTTTTTAAATGCCAAGACAACTGCGATCACTAATACCAAAAGCGTCCAGTTGACTAATGGCATATAAATTTGACCAATTTCACGATCAGAGGTGTGACGCACTTTCATGCGAGGCACAAAGCCCAAAAGAATCGCCTGACTGGTCATGGAAAATGCACCTGAAATCACCGCTTGGGAGGCAATCACCGTTGCTACTGTAGCCAAAATCACCAAAGGAAATACAAATGCTTCAGGAACCATCATGAAGAACGGATTGGTAATGGTTTCAGGGTTATTTAAAAACATTGCGCCTTGCCCGAAGTAATTCAGAATAAGGCAAGGCATCACAATAAAGAACCAGCCCATTCGAATAGGCTTAACACCAAAATGCCCCATATCCGCGTAAAGCGCTTCAGCGCCCGTTAAAACCAAAAATACCGCGCCTAAAACAATAAATCCTTGTAGTGCATGCTCTTGCAAAAATTTGAAGGCGTACATTGGGTTAATGGCAGCAAAAATTTGGGGGTTTTGAATTACCTGGTTTAAGCCCATCAACCCAATTACCACGAACCAAACCAACATTACCGGACCAAAAAGATTGCCCACTACTGCCGTACCAGTTTTTTGAATGAAGAAAAGAATTACCAAAATCACAATCGTTACTGGAATGACATAGCGCGTGAAATCACTGGAAATGACTTCCATACCCTCTACCGCAGAAAGAACGGAAATGGCGGGAGTAATGATGGCGTCTCCGTAAAACATACAGGCGCCAAAGACCCCAGCCATGATGATTAAGAGAGAGCGCTTTGAGTTAACCGGCGCAGTACGTAAAGCCAAGGCCATGAGCGCCAAGATGCCACCCTCACCATGGTTATTGGCACGCATCACAAACAACACATACTTCAAGGACACCACAATCGCAAATGCCCAGAACACCATGGAGATCACTCCATAGACAGCCGTTGGTGAAAAAGGGATGCCATGATCAGGACTAAAACATTCTTTAAGAGCATACAAAGGGCTGGTACCGATGTCACCGAATACCACGCCGATTGCAGCGAGCATAAGCGTGACTGAAGCACCTTTTTTATGCGGGTAGTCTTCTCGAGAAATCTCTACCGGTCTTAATAAGGATGATTCAGAAAACTCTGGATTGCTAACTGACATTATTTAGCCCTGACTATTGTTGCGTGGCAATATATTACTCCTCTTATCAAGAGGAAATAAGCCCTATTTAAAGCCCCTAAAACCCTATTATTCAGCAAGGTTTAACAGAAAGACTCGACAGGGCATCCCGAAAAATGGTAGAATCTTAGCTTCAGACGCGGGGTGGAGCAGTCTGGCAGCTCGTCGGGCTCATAACCCGAAGGTCGTAGGTTCAAATCCTGCCCCCGCAACCAAACAGTAGAAGGCTTCTAGGTCAATTGACTCAGAAGCCTTTTTGCTTTTCTAGACCCTTATATATAAATCCTTTGGAGGCATAGATCAATAACCCCGCTTCTTTTACGCTATTTAAGCGAAGAATCTAAAAGCTAAACGTTGGGGAAATGGGGGTATATGGATCAGCAGACTCAGTCTCAAGTGCCTCCGCCTCTTCCTCACCCTCAGGTTGCCTGAAATATTTTGCATTGACGGCAGACCTAGGACTATTCGTCTGCCCGTCAACCTCATCTACAGAAATCGAAGGGGATATGGGTTGCGAGTTAAATTCCTTTAACTGCTCTTTGGTATACGGAGAGTAAGTGGTGTTCTGGGCAAATACAGCAGATGGACTCGCTAATGCGCAGCACACCAAAATGAGAGAGCCTAGCAGAAGGTGGGATAACTGAAACGTCTTTGTCGTTGCGATCCCATCAGACAAATCAGCTATTTCCATTGATTTAATTACCTTTGCCATCGACCGCTTTTAAATAACCTTTGATATAGGCGGGTGGCACATAGAGATCACTCTTAATTCCAGATTTAGAGGAAATGCTGATTTGGAAGCCCTCTTTGCTATGGCTACGTAAGAAATCGTCCGTTAATTTAATAGACATTAACTCCTTAAATACGCAGCCTCTTTCTTCACAAACACCTGCTTCTCTGGATATCAACTTAAAAGTACTTGCAGGCTTATTTTCTAAATTTGCTGAATCGTAATAGCGCCAATCAGTAAAGTAGGTTAACAATACCAAGAGCTCATAGCTTTTAACGCCCTTCTGAGACTGCTCACTTCGCAAGCTAAACATCTCAAAGGTGTTATTAGCATCCATCGTATTGATCGGAGGCCCAACGTAGGTTTTTTCACCCGTAGTCGCATTAGGAGTCACTACAGTAGACATATAGACGGCATAAGATTCTTGCGCGTCTACACGCTTGTCATTATTGCTGCAAGCTACGAGCCCAAAAGCCAGGATGAGAGAAAAAATAATACGGTACATGTTTGATGCCCTTAGATATGAGAAGGCGATTGAATTTATTCGAGAGAAACCACTTACCCTACTTCCCCCCATTTCATGAATCAATGGAATATTACGAAATAAGACGCTTAAATATAGCTTCTAGGCCATTATTTCATAATTTCCCAGCCAAAATAAGAGATTATTCTCAATGGCTAGATGTCACACTAAAATCATCCCATGACTAAATCACCAGAACTCCTCGCCCCTGCCGGCAGCCTAAATATGCTCAACACCGCCTTTGATTTTGGGGCGGATGCTATTTATGCGGGCCAACCACGCTACTCCCTGCGCGTCAGAAATAATGACTTTGGTAAAACTGAAGCTCTGAAGCAAGGAATTGATAGCGCCCATGCACGGGGTAAAAAGTTCTATTTAGTCTCCAATGTGCTGCCGCATGGCGCAAAAACACGTACCTATATTAAAGATATGGATCCCATCGTCGCGCTTAAGCCAGATGCACTCATCATGGCTGACCCTGGCCTCATCATGATGGCTAGAGAAGCTTGGCCTGATATGCCTATTCATTTATCCGTTCAAGCAAATACTGTTAATGGTGCTGCAGCCCGCTTTTGGCGATCAGTTGGCATTAGCCGAGTAATTCTGTCTCGCGAACTCTCTTTTGATGAGATTGAAGAAGTTAGACAAGATTGTCCAGAAATGGAACTTGAGGTATTTGTACATGGAGCCCTGTGTATTGCGTACTCAGGCCGATGTCTTCTTTCTGGGTACATGTCACATCGCGATTCCAATCAAGGTGCCTGCACCAATTCCTGTCGCTGGGATTACAACGTCCTTCCCGCCAAAAATGATGCTAGTGGAGATGTCCACCTCATACAGGAAAAGCAGCGCCCCGATGATTTAATGCCAATCGAAGAAGATGAGCATGGCACCTACATCATGAACTCGAAAGACTTGCGCGCTATCGAGCATATTGAAAGACTTACTGCCATGGGCATTGACTCTTTCAAAATTGAGGGACGAACAAAATCTCCTTACTACGTCGCTCGCACCTGCCAATCCTACCGTACCGCGATTGATGATGCCGTACAAGGCCGCCCTCTGAATCCGGCCCTACTAGGCAACTTAGAAGGGCTTGCGAATCGTGGATACACCGATGGTTTTTATCAACGCCATCATGATAAAGACTATCAACTCTACTTAAGAGGTAACTCTCTTTCTGGCAGAAGTCTATATGTTGGCGAGATCATTGAAATTGATGAGGTCTCAGGTCGCATGAAAATCGATGTGAAAAATCGCTTTGCGCTTGGAGATAAATTAGAGGTCATTGAGCCCGAAGGCAATCAAGATCTCACCTTAACTGAAATGTGGAATTTGAAGGGGGAACCAATTGATGTTGCACCAGGTTCCGGCCATTTCGTATGGATTAAGCTTGCCATCAAAGGCAATCATGCATTTATTGCGCGCTATATCTAAATCAATCCGCATAGAGCGGTGGCGCAATAAAGGCGCCAACGAATAATAAAACTTGTAAAAAATTTATTCGCTCATCTGCAGTAAGTTCTATGGAGTCATTGCAGTCCAACAAGTAATCCCCCTTCTTTTGTTGAGAACAAGCCTTAATACTTACCAATTCATCAGTTTTCGCTTTCCACCGCAGGTCTTTACTAAAAACAGGGGCTTGAACTGCAAACCTTACGAAATATATGGAGCGCGCTATCAATAGCACATCGAAGCCAAGCAGCCTAAGTGGTCATATTCTCCCTACCTCGGGCGCCATGCTGGGAGTCTGCATGACCGTTATCAGTATTGTTAAATTAACCCAAGCTAAGCAAGGGGTGGCTTACTGGGTTGACGACTTACTAGCATTGGATGCTTTGATTTTTTTAGGAAGTTCAATATTTTCTTATTTATCGATTCGAAGCAATTCCAAGAAAGTCTATTTTGAGGATATTGCTGATAAGGTTTTCATGCTGGCACTCATTATGATGGGCGCCGCAGTTGTCCTTCTCACCTACGAAATTATGTAACCTAAAGCAGCGTTGCGAAGTATTGAGGATCTCCTTTGGCAGATGCAAAAGTTTTTCTCAGAGACCATTTTGCTTAAACCAGGCTAAGCACTTTTGCCACCCATCTTTAGCCGGACCTTCGCGGTAGGATTCACGGTAGTCAGCATGAAATGCATGTGGAGTATCGGGGTAAATAACAAATTCAGAGGCTTTCGCCGCGGGATTTTTTGGCGCCGCTTTCTTCAAGGCCTCACGCATCTTCTCGATACTTTCTAAGGAAATCCCCGCATCCGCTGCGCCATACAAACCCAATACCGGGGCTTTTAGTTCATCAGCAATATCAATTGGATTAAGCGGGTTGCTTACAGTTTTCTCACCAACCAAGCGACCATACCAAGCAACTCCAGCGCGAACCTGAGGGTGGGTAGCTGAGAGCCAAGTGATACGCCCACCCCAACAGAAGCCTGTTACACCAACACGATTTAAATCTCCGCCATTTTTTCCAGCCCAAACTAAGGCGGCCTGCAAATCACCAAGTACTTGCTCATCAGAAGTTTTGGAGATGATATTGGTAAAAATTTCAGCAATGGTGCCATATTCACTTGGGTCGCCAGCGCGCGTAAAAAACTCAGGGGCAATCGCTAAATAACCCAACTTCGCAAAACGTCTTGTGACATCGGCAATGTATTCATGCACTCCAAAAATCTCACACACGACAATGACAATCGGTAGTGGCCCCCGGGAAATCTCTGGGCGAGATACATAAGCAGGCAACTGAAAGTTGCCCACGGGAATCATCTGTTCGCCAGCCTTAATGTCCACAAAGTCTGTTTTGATTGCTGCGGCCATTACGGGATCGGATGCGGGTGCAAATCCAATTCCAGTCGCGCCAACTATAGTTGCCTTCATGAAGTCCCTTCTACCACCTACTGACGCATGAGAATTTTTCTTATTCTTTTGATGCTTTTCCATAAATAATATCCCGGTGATGGTAATTAATTACAAGGGCTTGGAGCCAAACGAAGTTGAAGATAACGCAAACCTAAAAAAGCACCAAAAATAAATCCGGGCAGAGTGATAAAAGATCCGAGTGCTAACGTTGATATACCGCTGATACCTTGACCGATGGTACATCCTAAAGCAGTAACGCCTCCAAAACCCATGAGCATTGCACCAATCAAATGGTTGGCTGTATCTTCCGGATTTGCAAAACTTTCCCAACGAAAAGATTTGGTACTGATCGCGATAAATGCCGAGCCAAAAATTATTCCAAATACCGCCACAATTCCCACGGTGAGCACTTTAGAAACATCGCTATAGAGCATTAACCAATCCAGGCTATAGGCAAATGGAGCTACAAAGGATAGGGACTCCATGCGACCAGAATTGGTAAATAAAAACACCTCTTCTAAAGTATTTGGATCCTCTGATAAATAAGCTAAGTGCCCAGAAACCCACCAGATCGTGGTAACTGCAGCACCAACAACAACCCCTGCCAATAAATTCTTAACAGTCCAGAAAGTTTTTTTGATTAAAGCGTAAACAATAAAAGCACTACCAATCAGTAAACCCAAAACTAAATGGAGGGTGGTCTTTTCAATTCCTAATGGGCTACTCAAAATACTCGGCAAATCCTGAGGCGTGCTTAAGGTAATAAAAACAGTATCTAAAGTATTCACACGAATTACACCCAAAAAACCGCGCATAGTCATATAGGCAGTTAGACCCAGAACCAAAAAGACGATAAGTGACTTTAGGTTTCCACCTCCAATGCGGACAAGCGTTTTACCTCCGCAACCCGATGCTAATACCATCCCTATGCCAAATAAAGTACTGCCCACAAAATCCGATAAGAATAAAAACTTATTCCCAGTGTAAATACTCTTGCTAGGATCAATCAACCCTAAATAAGACATCAAGGTAAATCCGATAATAGAAATACCTATTGCTAAGAACCATTGCTTCATACGATTGGTGTCAGATAAAACCAATAAATCCACCACTGCACCCATGGTACAAAAATTCGTTTTTTGCATCACAGCCCCCAGTAGGAACGTAATACCAAAAGTAGCCATTAAGACCACTTTATTTAACGATGCAATATCAACTACTTCCATACAAAAATCCCGAGAATAATGAGGCAAATAAACAGCTAGGTTGCTAGCTGTTTCTAAATACTGAAATATAAAAAACTACATTCGCAATCTTATCTTGCAAGTTGGCCAAGTGTACTAAGGCTTATCTATTTTCGCCGATGGAGATAACCCCGCATTTAAGAACAAAAAAGGCTTGATCAACAAGCCTTTTTTGTTCATGAATATAGCTCCTCAGTTCAGAACTTTATATCCACGCCCCGATAAACATCTCTTTACAACAGCTTCTTGGGCCTGATTGCCGCTATAAGCACCACCAGCGGCCCCAATGACTGCGCCTGCGCCTGCAACTTGGGCAATACCGGATTTATTACCCCCTGTAACCAATCCCAAGAGACCGCCAACAATCGCACCTGCCCCAGCACCCTTAGCGGCGGTTTCCCCCATGCCTGACTGTTGCTGAGCAAGAGTTTGACACTCTTTTAAATCATTTTCATAAGTAGCTTCATTCACACCCTTCATGTCAACAATCGGACGTACATCTGCGCCAGCACAACCTAGGGATCCTAATGCAATAAATGTGCACAACCAAAATAACTTATTCATGACAAATATCCTTCTTATTCTCTTATCCAGTAGCTATAACTATAAACATAAGATGCCCAATTGTCGCCCTTAGCGCTCAAGAGGCCTATGCCATAAACGAGCATTTTCTCGTCTCCAAAAAAGGCTTGATGAGCGTACCCCTTTCCGAAAAGTCCAAATTTGCGCCCCCGTAAGAGCGGTTTGATGAAACGGAACATCTAAATCCTTATAACGCGCGGTTACAACTGCGTGGGGATGCCCATAGCGATTGCGGTACCCATTTTGGGCAAATGCTTGATCCGGATTGATTTTTATCAGTAAATCCAAAGATGAAGAGGTTTTACTTCCATGATGAGGTGCCATCCATATCAATTCCTTATCTTTAAGATCTACCAGTCTATCTGCATTGAGGTGCTCCATCATTTCGCCCTCAGCCTGCCTCTCTATATCGCCAGTCAACCAAAACGATGTTTCTCTATTTCTTACCTCAAGTACACAGCTCATTTCATTAGGCTTGCCATGTTGTTGATTCTCTATTAGAAAGTCTTTACTAGGATGCCAAATGAAAAATTCAACCTCATCCCAAACCCATGTTTGACCAAGCTGGCAAGGGGTATTCGGAATATTTTTAGATTGGATATTTTGTAGCAGCGCATTTTTACTAGGCAACGATCCCATCATTTCATCAAATCGTATTTCCTTCAATAAGGAAATTCCGCCACCCACATGATCACTATCACCATGACTGATGACCATCCGATCAATATGATAAATTCCCCTCCCCCTCAAATAAGGAAGAATGATGCGGATGCCAGCATCATCTTTGCCTCCCAGGGCAGGGCCAGTGTCATAGAGCAATTTTTTGGAGGCCGTCTCAATCAACACTGCGGTGCCTTGCCCAACATCCAATACTGTTGCTCTAAACTCCCCCTCACGCAAGAATGGGCTAAATGGCTTAATAAAGACAATTAGACTTAGCGCAAGACCAAACAACCTTGACTTCCAAGAGGTAAAAATTGTCCCTGGACGAATGACAATCACCACGCCTAATAAGGATGGAATTAAGAACCACATCTCGGGTTGCCGTGACCATGCGATCGCCCACTTGAGGTCAGCCAAGTAATTTAGCAAAAATGCAATGCCCTCCATGAAGGTGTGGGCCCAAAGCAAAAACCATCTTCCCATGAATTCTGGGAGGAACGCGCCCAACATTGCAAACGGCGTGACGATATAACTTATTAACGGAACTGCAAATGCATTTGCCAAAGGTGAAACGATAGATGCTTGATAAAACCAATAGAGCGTAAAAGGCAGAAGTGCAATTGTCACCACTGCCTGAACTCGGCAGGCCTCACGCAATACCTGTTTCAGCCGAAAATACCAAGAAAACCCTAACTCCTTACCTGTAGGAATTCCCAACAGACCAACTGAGCCTCCCATCGCATACAAAATAGCCGCTACTGCCCCAAAGGACAACCAAAATCCTGGTGTGTAAGGAGCCATAGGATCCACGAGCAATACAACAGCAAGCGCCCACCACCAAATATCAAATGAACGAGGATTTCTTCCGAACCACAGGGCAAATGCGACAACGCCGACCATATACATAGTCCTTTGGGCGGGGATCTGAAAACCCGCTAACCATGCGTAAATAAATGCAGTGCTAAAACCACTAAAAGCCGCCACCTTACCAACAGGTATCCATAACGGTAAAGAATGGTGACGCCACAATAAAGCTGCCAACCCAGCACCAAGACCAGCGAGCATAGTGACATGCAAACCAGAAATGGAGATCAGATGCCCCACTCCAGTGGCATTAAATACCCTCCAATCGTCTTGATGGATGGCATTTTGATCACCCATCACTAGGGCAATAATGACGCCCGCATAACGGGCATCAGACGGAAGCAATCGTTCAATTTTGTTTCTTAACTTCCAGCGCCAATATTCCATCGCCAAAGAAAAATTACTTAGCCCTATATCACTAGACACTAGCAAATCTCCAGATTTAACCGATCCACTAGCACCAAAATCTTGCTGAAAAGCCCATCTCTCAAAATCAAATGTAAAGGGGTTTAAAGATCCATAGGGTCTTTTTAACTTCACCTTCAATCTCCACCTCTGGCCAGGAATAATCTCCGGGATCTCTTGTGGATTTCGCCAAGCAGTTTGCCAACTTAAGTAAATCCGCTTGGGGAACTTGCTTACCCCTTCACCGCTTTTGCTCATACTAGCCAAATCAAAAGCGAACTTTGCTCCAGTAGGCCCACTTTGTGGCAAAGCCCTTACCTGCCCCTCTACAAGCAATTCCACATCCTCAAGAATATTTGGCAATATATTGCTCAAGCGTTGCTCAGAGTAATTAGCATTCCACCCAAATCCTAGCGCAAAAAATAAGACAATAGCGGAGGCTTCTCTGAGTAAAAAAAATGGGGCTCGTGCATATAGCCCTGCCGAACCAAGCAAAACAAAGCTAGCGCTTATAAGCAGCCAATTTTCTGGTAACGATGGTAAAAATAGAAGAAGTGATCCCCCGGCGATAAACGCCGCAATTGCGATGCGCAAATGCTTAAGAAACTATCGAGATATTTGATGCAGCCAATAATGCAGACCAACGCGGAAAAGCATGCATGGTGTTACGCCATGTGGCAGATGCAAACTCAGCTTCATCCATCCCTCGAATGGCTGCCAACTCTTTAGCAATTCTAGGTAAAAATGCAGGCTCGTTATATTGCATGCCCTCATCCCTGAGCCATGCCGGCGGTATATCTGGTGAATCTGTTTCAGTAACAATACTTTCTATTGGGAGCTCTTTTAGAAGCCGTCTAATTTGCAAGGCGCGTTCATAAGTAGCAGCCCCACCAAAGCCTAGTTTGAACCCCAACTCAATAAACTGTTCAGCCTGCTGAAAACTTCCATTAAAAGCATGAGCAATCCCACCAGGAATCTTTCTATGTCGCAAAGCTTTTAAAAGCGCATCCTGAGATCGTCTGACATGTAAAACCACTGGCAATCCAAATGCCTGAGCCAAGTCCAATTGCGCATTCAGGAAAAACTCTTGTTTCTTGGGGTCTAGGCCTTCAACAAAGTAATCCAACCCAATCTCTCCTATACCTACAAAACGAGAATCACTTAAGGAGAGCTGAATATGTTGCCTCAAGATATCAATATCGGACTCCTGCGCCTCATTAACAAACAGAGGATGAATACCTAAGGTGTAAACCAATCCCGGGATATTTTTTGCAAATCGAGAAGCAATATCCCTTACCGCATCAGCATCCGCTGCCCTAACGGTAGGAATTAGTATCGCTTTAATATCCCTCTTTTCTGCGGCATCAATAATCTGAGTAAGCGTATTCGCGAACTCTGGCGCATCTAAATGGCAGTGAGAATCAACCCAAGAAAGATGAATGCTCATTGAACAAATGTCTTTAAGACTCCACGCTCTAAATGCAATATGCGATCACAGCGTTTTGCGCGTATCGGATCATGAGTCACGATCACAAAGGCAGTACCTTGCTCACGAGCTATATCTAACATTAAATCAAATACACCATCAGCGGTTTCTGTATCCAGGTTTCCAGTAGGCTCATCAGCTAAGACACAAGCTGGATTACCCACTAAAGCACGTGCTACAGCAACACGTTGACGCTCTCCACCTGATAACTCTCCTGGTGTATGCAATTCTCTAGAGGCTAAGCCGACTAAACGCAACATCTCACTAGCTCTTCCCATGGATTCATCCGGAGAAAGGCCGCGAATGCGCAAAGGTAAAGCAACGTTCTCTACAGCGCTAAATTCATCCAAAAGATGGTGGAACTGATAAATAAACCCAAGACTCTGGTTGCGCAAACGATCTAACTTGGCAACAGATAAACCATGAAGATTAGACCCAGTGAGCAGCACGGTCCCAGAGCTAGGAGCATCCAATCCACCCAACAGGTGTAATAAAGTACTTTTTCCTGATCCAGATGAACCCACAATCGCCACCTTTTCCGAAGGTGAGACCTCCAGATCAACCCCCTTCAAAACTGTTACCGCAGTAATTCCCTGTCCATAAGTTTTAGAAAGGCCTTTAGCATCTAGCACCAATGAATTACTCATAACGTAAAGCCTCCGCAGGCTGTACTTTTGCCGCTCTGCGACTTGGGTACAAGGTTGCTAAAACAGACAATCCAAAAGCCATGAGGCCAACGGTTAATACATCAGAGGCCCTGACGTCGGAAGGTAGCTCACTGATGAAATACACCTCACGCGGTAAAAACTGCACATGGAAGATTGCTTCTATTGTCGGAACAATCACATCAATATTGAGGGCAATTAATAAACCAAAGCCAACACCTGCCAATGAACCAAGCAAGCCAATCGCTATACCTTGTACCAAGAAAATTCTTTGAATCAGTCCTGGGCTAGCTCCCATAGTTCGCAAAATAGCAATGTCTGCCTGCTTCTCATTGACAGTCATGACTAGGGTAGAAACTAAGTTAAACGCAGCGACCCCAATAATGAGCGTCAAAATAATGAACATCATTTTCTTTTCGGTTTGTACCGCTGCAAACCAATTTCGATTGGACCGAGACCAGTCAGTTACCCATAAGTCTTGAGGTACTAATTGCGCGATCTGATTAGCAACCTCAGGAGCGCGTTGCATATCATCCACCTTTACGCGCAATCCCGATGGGTCATGTAAACGTAACAAAGCTGCGGCATCTTTCCAATTCATGATGGCTAAAGAGCTGTCATATTCGTAATGGCCACTGTCCACAATTCCGACTACTTGGAGGGTACGCATTCTCGGCATTGCGCCAGCAGGACTGAGGTCAGTCTCTGGAACAATTAAGTTAATTCGATCGCCAACATGAGCGCCCACCATTGAAGCCAATTGCGCACCTAAAGCTACGCCGAAACTTCCAGGCTTTAGATCATCAATACTGCCAACTACAAACTGTTTTGGCAAATCTGAAACTTTACCCTCTTCGCTGGGCAAAACACCTCGAATAGCTACTCCACGCATGACATTTTCACGAGTTAAGAGGCCCTGGGATGAAACCATAGGAGCAACCCCCACAACATGGGGTTGAGCTGCAATCTTGAGCGATAGTGTCTCCCAATTTGGCAGGCCGTCAGGCGACGTAATTTCCACATGGGAAAGAACGGACAACATGCGATCACGAACATCTTTTTGAAAGCCATTCATCACTGAAAGCACCACAATCAGGGCTGCAACCCCAAGTGCTATGCCTGCAGTTGATATTCCAGAAATAAACGATAGGAAACCATCACGCTTGCCAACCGTCTTACGACGCTTAGATCGGGTATAGCGCAGGCCAATTTCAAGCTCAATAGGTATTCTTAACATAACGACAGTTTAGTGAATTAGAAGACCAAACTGATGGAATAGTTAAATGCCACCTAAAATCAGAGGGATGAATGCCAACTTACCCCTTTTGAAGCGCTTCACCCTGATGCTTTCAGGGGATGATGCATTGGATACGGCTGAAGACCTACCCCGTTTAGATAACCCACCAATAGGCCTGCCCCATGAGCGCTTTCTGCTAGGAAAAGAGGTGCCAATTGCACCTATTCTGCTTTTGGGCCAAACAGATCAAGCTGTAAACCCAAGCGAGTCCATCGCCTGCCTACAGCCAGTGCATTTTCATGCGACACGGGATCATCTTATTCTGATGAGTCAAAGTCAGATAGATCTGACACAGGAAGAATCCTCCCAATTACTTAAAGCTGCTCTCCCTTATTTAGAGGAAGACTTTGAAAACCCACTCCTATTTCAAGGAAAACGGGATTGGTTTATTGGGTCAGGACCGTTTGCCACCTTAAGCACCCACAGCATTGATCAAGCTCATGGACGCAATATCGACTGGTGGATGCCACGCGATACCCATGAAGAAGGCTTAGCCAAGCGCTGGCGCAAACTCCAAAATGAAATCCAAATGCTTTGGCATATCGACCCCATTAATGCAGAGCGGGAACAGCGCGGTTTACCGAGCATTAATTCGATTTGGATTAGCGGGATTGGCAAATTACAAGCCGTTCAAACCCCAAAGTTATTTGATCAAATCGTCACCATCTTTGGTGAATCACCTGTTCTTCCGGGATTGGCCAAATATCTCAACATTCCCCATCAGGAAAAAATTGACCCCTCATGTCTCAATGATGGCTTTGCCTGGGTTACCCAGCCTGAAACCGCATGGGATGTATTAAGCCAGGCGCTTCGCGATAAACAATTGGATGAAGTAGTTTTAATTGATTTTCCAAAAGGTAAACCCCGAGAGCGCGTGCTTAAAACAAAAGACTTGATAAGAGGGTCATGGGCCTTCTGGAAGAAACCAGAAGAATTAAGCTGGAAAGACATTGCTCAGCAATAATCCATCATGAGTCAATTTTCACAACGCCCTTTTTCTGAACGTACTGCCACCTGGTTGCAACAAAGTGGCTTACATCCCTTATTGGCAAGACTCTATGCGGCAAGGGGAATCAATGCCCCCGAAGAGCTGTCGCTTGAACTTAAAAATCTTATCTCCCCCATAGAGCTAAAAAATTGCATTGCTACAGCAAGCATTCTGGCGGAGATTCTTGAGAAAAAAGAACCGATGTTGGTGGTTGCAGACTATGACTGTGACGGCGCTACTGCTTGTGCGGTTGCCGTACGTGGGCTCAAGATGCTAGGTGGCTCAGAAACACCTATTCAGTTTTTAGTACCCAATCGCTTTACCATGGGTTATGGACTAACACCAGAAGTGGTGGAGCTGGCAGCGCAGCAAATTCCAAGACCAAAATATTTAATCACCGTCGACAACGGTATCGCTAGCGAGGCTGGAGTAGATCGAGCACGCGAACTTGGCATGGAAGTCATCGTGACCGACCATCATCTGCCAGGCGATCGTCTACCCAAAGCTTATGCCATTGTTAACCCGAATCAACCAGGCTGCACCTTCCCCAGCAAGGCTCTAGCTGGTGTAGGGGTCATGTTTTATTTATTAGTAGCCCTGCGAGCAGAGCTTCGCAAGCGTGGCAAATTTACGAGTGAAAACCAGCCAAAGATTGAAGGCCTGTTGGATTTAGTTGCACTAGGTACCGTTGCAGACGTTGCACAACTAGATCGCAATAATCGTATTTTGGTTTCAAATGGTTTAAAGAGAATTCGATCTGGAGTTTCTCAAGCGGGTATTCAAGCGCTTTTTCAAGTGGCAATTCGAGATCCTCGCAAAGCCAATACTTTTGACTTAGGATTTGCTGTTGGCCCCAGACTTAATGCTGCTGGACGCCTGGCCGATATGACCCTTGGGATTCGGTTATTACTCAGCGATAAACCTGATGAAGCCCTAGAGCTAGCTCAGGAGCTCGATCGCATCAACCGAGAACGTCGCGTTATCGAGACCGGAATGCAAGAAACCGCATTAGCCCATCTGGCTGAGGATCAATTGGCCAGCAACATGGATGGTCGAACCAGCATTTGCCTTTGGCATCCACAATGGCACCAAGGAGTAGTTGGCATCGTCGCCTCACGCCTCAAAGAACGCTTTAATCGACCCGCCATTGTCTTTGCTCCCGCCGGGGAAAATGGTGGTGATGAGTTAAGGGGTTCAGGACGCTCACTGACAGGATTTCATCTGAGAGACGCCCTAGATATCGTTTCCAAGCGGGAGCCAGGGCTTATTCTCAAGTTTGGTGGGCACGCTATGGCAGCAGGCCTCACAATTAAAAAATCGGATTTTGAAAAGTTTGACTTGTTATTTCAAGAGGTTGCCAATGAATTGTTAAGCCCTGAATTACTCGAACGACTGCATATTCACGATGGCAGCCTACCGCTTTCAGAATTTAACCCCCAAACTGGCGATCTTCTAGCCGAAGAAATCTGGGGTCAAGGCTTTCCCCAGCCAATTTTTTACGGGGAGTTTGAAGTCATTCAGCAATCATTGATGAAGGAAAAGCATTTACGCCTTCAACTACGACCAATTGGCAAGGGAAAAGTAGAAAGTAAACCATTCACTGGCGTTTGGTTTAACCATACCCAAACATTGCCAAGTAAAGCCAATTTAGCCTATCGACTGGTTACCGATCGCTATCAAGGACAAGCTCGTGTCCAGCTCATGATTGAAGCTCATGATGAAAGCAGCGACATCCTAGAGTAAGGTGCAATAACCCCTTTATAATCATGGGATGGAAGCCGAACAACTCAATACCATCTCAAATACCCTCTCTGATCTGCTCGTCCGCGAGCAAGCACTTCGGGGGTATCTTTGACTTCGAAGTAAAGTCACGTCGCCTTACAGAAGTTAACTCCATCCTTGAAGATCCCACCATTTGGGATGATCAAAAAAAAGCCCAAGCCCTCGGAAAAGAGAAAAAGCTGCTTGATGGTGTCGTATCGACCCTCACCGACTTAAACTCCAATATCACTGGTGCCATTGAATTATTCGATATGGCAAAAGAAGAAAGTGATTTTGAAACGATTGCTGCGATTGAAAAAGATACCGAAGCCTATAGCAAGGCAATTGGTGATTTAGAGTTCCGTCGGATGTTTCACAATGAGATGGATTCTTGCAATTGCTTTATTGACATTCAAGCTGGTGCTGGTGGCACCGAAGCTTGCGACTGGGCAAGCATGCTCTATCGTCAATATTTAAAGTATTGCGAGCGTAAGGGCTACAAGACTGAAATCCTTGAAGAATCTGATGGAGATGTCGCTGGCATTAAGAGTGCCACCATTAAAGTTGACGGTGAATACGCTTACGGCCACCTTCGCTCAGAGACAGGCGTACATCGTTTAGTTCGCAAGTCTCCTTTTGACTCATCTAATGGTCGACACACTTCGTTTGCCAGTATTTATGTTTATCCAGAAATTGATGACTCTATTGAGATTGATGTCAATCCCGCAGATATTCGTACTGATACATACCGGGCCTCAGGTGCAGGTGGTCAACATATTAATAAAACGGATTCCGCCGTTCGCTTGACCCACCTTCCCACGGGAATTGTGGTGCAGTGTCAAAACGATCGAAGTCAGCACCGTAACCGCGCTGAAGCGATGACTATGCTCAAGTCTCGACTATATGAACATGAAATGCAAAAGCGTCGCGTTGAACAAGACAAATTGGAGGCCAGCAAAACCGATGTAGGTTGGGGTCACCAGATCCGCTCCTATGTTCTAGATCAAAGTCGCATTAAAGATTTACGCACCAACGTTGAAATCTCTAATACTCAAAAAGTATTAGATGGTGATCTTGATGCATTTATTGAAGCCAGCCTAAAACAAGGCGTTTAACCCCCCCTTACGCAGCACTAAAGATATGAACGATAAAGTTACCCAATCCCCCGCTACTGAACCTGTTGATGAAAACCATATCATTGCCGAGCGTCGCGAAAAACTTTCAAAATTGCGTGAAGGCGGCATCGCCTTTCCAAATGATTTTGTACCAACACATTTATCTGCTGATTTACATGCGCACTACGACAGCTTAAGCAAAGAAGAATTAGCGGCGAAAAAGATTCATGTAAAAGTAGCTGGCCGTATGATTCTGAAACGCGTAATGGGTAAGGCCAGTTTTGCCACCATCCAAGACCGCAAAGGTCAGATCCAGTTTTATATTAACGATGAACTAACTGGCGCAGAAAAACACGGTGCCTTTAAGCATTGGGATATGGGCGATTTCATTGCCGCAGAGGGCAATCTCTTTAAAACCAATAAGGGCGAGTTATCTGTTGAATGCAGTAGCTTACGTCTCCTGAGTAAGTCATTGCGCCCTCTTCCAGATAAGTTCCATGGCCTTTCTGATTTAGAAACTAAATATCGCCAACGCTATGTAGATTTGATCGTTAATCCTGAGAGTCGCAATACTTTTAAAGCCCGCAGCAATGCCATCGCCTCGTTGCGTCGTCATATGCTTGATGCTGACTTCATGGAAGTAGAAACACCAATGCTTCACCCTATCCCGGGTGGTGCTACCGCAAAGCCATTTATCACTCACCACAACGCTTTAGATATGCAGATGTTCTTGAGAATTGCTCCGGAGCTTTATCTCAAGCGTTTAGTAGTTGGTGGTTTTGAGCGAGTTTTTGAGATCAATCGCAACTTCCGTAACGAAGGTGTTAGCCCACGTCACAATCCAGAATTCACCATGATGGAATTCTATGCAGCTTATACGGATTATCGTTGGTTAATGGACTTTACCGAGGGCTTGATTCGTGCGGCGGCGATTGATGCCCAAGGTACAGCTGTATTGAGTCATCAAGGTCGCGAGCTGGATCTCAGCAAGCCTTTCCAAAGACTCACTATTACTGAAGCGATCTTAAAATACGGTCCGCAGTCCAATAAGACTTATGAAGCATCGCAATTAGATGATAAGCAGTTCATTCGCGCGGAATTGAAAAAAGGCGGCGAGAATCCAGATAGTCCAACATTAAAAAATGCAGGTATAGGCGCGTTGCAATTAGCCCTGTTTGAATTGGTTGCCGAAGCTCATCTGTGGGAGCCAACCTACATCATTGATTACCCAATCGAAGTGAGTCCGCTTGCACGTGAATCCGATATTCGTCCTGGTATTACTGAGCGTTTTGAGTTATTTATTACTGGACGAGAAATCGCCAATGGCTTCTCAGAATTAAATGATGCGGAAGATCAAGCAAATCGTTTTCGCAAACAAGTAGAGCAAAAAGAAGCTGGTGATGAAGAGGCAATGTACTTTGATCATGACTTCATTCGCGCACTTGAATACGGTATGCCCCCTACCGGTGGTTGCGGTATTGGCATAGACCGTTTAGTGATGCTCTTGACCGATGCACCGAACATTCGTGACGTCATTCTGTTCCCGCACTTGCGGCGCGAAGAAGAGTAAGTAGAGTTGTTCATCGCAATATTGCTGCATTGCTAAATTAAGCTCAATAAAAAGGCATCCGAGGATGCCTTTTTATTTGCCAAATATCGCTTCGATTTAAACAGGTAAGCCTTTTTCATCAAAGACACCTTCAAATAACGCTGAGCTCAAATAACGTTCGGCGGTATCAGGCAACACCACCACAATTGTTTTGCCAGCATACTCTGGCCTCTTAGCCAGGCGGACTGCAACAGCGGCCGCAGCTCCACATGAGATTCCTACCAAGATACCCTCCTCCTTAGCTATGCGGCGCGCCATATCAATCGCCTCCTCATTGGTAACGAGCTCAACCTTATCCACTATGGATAAATCCAAGTTTGCAGGGATAAAGCCGGCACCGATTCCTTGTATCTTATGTGGTGCAGGCTTGATTTCTTCACCGTTCAATTGTTGGGTAATGACTGGGCTTGCGGTAGGTTCAACCGCAACAACTTCAATGACTTTACCTTTGGTATTTTTGATATAACGACCAACACCCGTAATGGTTCCGCCAGTTCCTACGCCCGCTACAAATACATCGACCTTTCCATCTGTATCGTCCCAAATTTCTGGGCCTGTAGTGGCTTCATGAATAGCAGGGTTTGAAGGATTGCTAAATTGCTGAAGCAAGATGTACTTATTAGGGTCTGATTCGGCAATCTCTTTAGCTTTTGCAATAGCCCCATTCATACCCTTAGGGCCTTCAGTCAACACAATCTTTGCACCTAACGCCGTCAACAACTTACGACGCTCAATACTCATTGTTTCGGGCATCGTCAGTGTCAGCGGAATTCCTCGAGCCGCCGCGACAAATGCCAATGCAATGCCCGTATTGCCACTGGTGGGCTCAACAAGCTCTTTACCAGGCCCTAGCAATCCTTTTTCCTGCGCATCATTGATCATCGCTACCCCGATACGACACTTCACTGAGTAGGCAGGATTACGGCCCTCAATCTTTCCAAGTACGGTAGCGCCAGCGCCATCAGTCACTCGGTTTAGACGCACCAAAGGTGTATGGCCAATGGTTTGAGAGTTATCGGTAAAGTAAGTCATGAAATTTCCTTAAAACAAAGAGATCAATTGAGAGGCCATCTTAGGAGAAAAGCACCAAAACGCAAAAGAAGTTCTTCTTATGAGCTAAGCACTAAAAATTCTACTTAACGAGAGCGTTAGACTTTTTAAACAATGTAACCAAAAGCACAAAGAAAAGTACTACAAACCACAACAGCGACCATTCGGGCACTTGCAAACCCAAAATAGCCGGCAATTTAGCTGAACATAGTCCGTCAGCCTTGAACAGCCAAGGAAAGACTTTTGCCAACTGAAATTGATTAATCCAAGTTTCTAAGGGGTCAATTCCACAGGACGTCTCAGGATGAGAAAGAAGCCAGACTTGATGGGCGGCCACTGAAATGCCATAGGCAGCGCAAGCAGTAGCTAAAAGGTGAAACCACTTTCTAAAGGGGGTTATGCCAAAAGCTAAAAAGCAATTGATTGCAATGCCTAAGTAACCCACTCTTTGCAAAATACACAAGGGACACGGCAGAAAACTGACTCCTTGATAGCCAACTTGCTGAAGAATAACGGCAAAAGCGACCAAACTAAGGCTAAACAAAGAGAGGTGTAAGTAGTAGCTACGTTTCATAATCAAATAATAGCGGGAACAGCATCTAAGCCTGCAAAAAAGACCCTTTATTACTAAAAGTTCATTTCATATGAAAAGTTAATCCCACTTTCCATCAAAAAAGAGGCTAATTATGAGGATAATCAAGTTTTTGTAAAATTTACGAAGCTTTCATTTATGGCCGCATACAACACCGAAACCGTTCTCACCGTTCACCACTGGAACGATACCCTCTTTAGCTTTACTACCACCAGAAATAAAGGCCTTCGCTTCCGTAGCGGGCATTTCTTAATGATTGGCTTGGAGGTGGAAGGTAAACCATTGGTAAGAGCCTATAGCGTTGCCAGCCCAAACTATGAAGAACACTTGGAGTTTTTGAGTATCAAAGTTCAAGATGGGCCCTTAACTTCCCGCTTACAAAAAATTCAGGTGGGCGACCCCATCTTGGTTAGCGAGAAATCTGTTGGCACATTGGTAATTGACGATTTAAATCCCGGTAAGCATCTTTATCTGTTTAGTACCGGTACTGGCTTGGCTCCATTTATGAGCATTATTCGCGACCCA
>Ga0364901_10101_pt1 | contig 35582 bp, 34 predicted proteins | sample ExccelJu500002D4_FD_206968 | JGI IMG/M metagenome (GOLD analysis project Ga0364901, IMG submission 206968) | Enriched cells from Trout Bog Lake Hypolimnion, Wisconsin, USA - BchlTB.July09.5000.02.D4 | ecosystem: Environmental > Aquatic > Freshwater > Lake > Hypolimnion/Profundal zone | place: USA...
AGGTAGCACTCTGAAAATGGCTCCAGCGGTAGGATTCGAACCTACGACCAATCGGTTAACAGCCGACCGCTCTACCACTGAGCTACGCTGGATTAAATGAACAGAAAATGAAACACTGGCTCGATTTTTGGTGCAATCAAAAAGTCTCGATGCACATCCGGAAAGTGACTTAGCCTGGAAAGAGTTCCTCCATCACTCGGACAAGATCGGAGTCCTTATGAGCTGCATGCCAGGGTTGTAGGTCCGATGACTTCTCTTGAACCATCCAATGTTGTCGGGTACTCCTCACCCATGGCCCCTTTTGCCTTCACCGGCGAAGTGGATGTAGTTGTGGATGTGAAGCGCCCTATCAGTCGTCCGATTGTGCGTCCGTTGTCACTAGGAATTGTGCCTAAGGTTGAAGGAAACACACTTCGGATTCATCTCACTCACCCATGTCATTTGGCCGTGGAAGTGGATGCTGATCTGCATCGACCGCTGTTTCTTTTCGCGGATGCGCCGGAGAAGAATGCTCCCAAGCTCGGAGATCCCGACGTCCTATACTTCGAGGGGGGCCGAATACACGATGCCGGAACCATCGAGTTAAAAAACAATCAGACCATCTACATAGCTGGCGGCGCAGTGGTTAGGGGGGCAATTCGTGCCGACAACGTTTCCGGCGCCCGCATTTTGGGACCAGGAATTCTGGACGGATCAACGCGTGACAAGCAGATGAAGATGGTGCTGCTTAACAAGTGCAGCAACATAGAGATTAATGGCCCCATTGTGATGGCCAGCTACGGATGGACCATCAATCCCTTTCTCTCGGAGGACATCCGCTTGATCAACGTGAAAGTCCTGGGCTGGCGGGACAACGATGACGGATTCGATCCCGATAGTTCTCGGCGGGTGAGCGTTGAGGACTGCTTTTTCCGCACGAAGGACGACTGTGTATCTGTCAAGGCACATGGGAACTTCGGCCTGGAAGGATCGACTGGAGACCAAAGTCGATTCAATACAGACGGGGTGACTATCAAGGATTCAGTCTTTTGGAGTTCCGAATGGGGTCATGCTCTCACAGTTGGTTTCGCCATTCGTGCCCCCAGTGTCCGCAATATTCTATTTACCAATTGCGACATCATCAAAAAGGAAAAGGGCTGGGCCATGAGCGTTGACAACCACGATCTAGGCACGGTTGAAAATGTGCGCTTTGAAAACATTCGGGTGGAGGATGGATGTGACAAACTCCTGGCATTGAATGTGACTTTCTCCTCATACAGTGCGGATTGTCCCTTTGAGTATTTTAGGAACAATGAAAAGCGAAAAAAGCCTACAGGAGTGGAATGGGAGAGGGTAATCATGGATAAATCCTCATCCAAACGCGGATCGATTCGAGGGGTGGCTTTCAATAAGATCACGATTGGCGGAGATAGGTTGCCCGGCTCGGAGATCCATGGGTTTGGTTCCGCCAATGAGATAAGCGATGTGGTTTTTAATAACCTGACCTTTCAAGGTAAGGTCCTGAAATCTCCCGCAGAGGCGAATATTCGAATCCAGAACGCAACCAATGTCAGCTTTCTCCCAGAACTCCGCTGAAAACTGACGTCCCCTTGGAGACTTTCAGTTTCCCTTCGGCAGGCTCCAGACATCATTGACATTGGTGGCTCCGGTGTATTCCCAAATCACCTGAGCGCTCGCGGATGGGATAAAAACCTTTCCAAATGTGTAATCGGTACCGACAAACTCATGCCCAGAGCCAGTTTGATGTGGATCTGCAGCCATTCCTAGCCGGTTTCCAGGTAGTAAAAACCGAAATCAGCAAGTTGAATCATTTCATGGCTTTTTAAGCCTTTCTAAGGATGACTAAACACCGAGGCCATCCTCGCTCAAAAGCAGTCTGTATACGCCACTCTAAAACCGGGAACTGGTTATCCCAACAGTGACTTTGATTACATCTATACCCTTTTGATTGCCGGCATGGTCTTGAACCGGGAGGATTGTCGTCAGGCTGCTGACAATGGCCTGCGCTTGATGGAGACCTGTCTCTATCCCGATGGCGGGTATTGTTATATCGGGCATCAAAATGAGGTGCTCTCATACCATCTAGTCAATATACGCTTTGCGGCTAGATACTGGCAGATTACCGGGAGTGACTTGGCCAAATCCTTGGTCACAAAAACGCGTTGGTATTATCCACTCAGCGTTGAGCCATGTGGGGTGGCAGAATCCGCCACCTCGCCCTGTTGGAAACACTATTGGAACGCCAACAATGGCAGCGATGGTGCCCTCGTGGTGGCTGGAATTACCGGTGATGCTGATAATTTTCGTGTTTCCCAGTCCTACCAAACCAAGGGCACCTTTTCCTTCGCGACGTTCTACCGGGACGATATCGCACCGGAACCGATACCGGATAAGTACATCGTGCATTATCGAAATATTCAGGGTGCACGCGGTCGATTCGGGAGTTATTCGTTTGCGGCGACCTCGCGCAACCTGTGGGATGATAATGGCAACTCAGCGCCAAATTCGAATCCAGCTGACGATTATATAAAAGCTGATAGCCACCGGGGCAAAAGCACCTATGTCGGTTGCATGGTTACGGGCGCATACGATGCCAAGAAAAACTCCTGGCCGCTAAATGCGGCACTAGACTCCGTAGGCAATCAAGTAAGGGTGACCCCTTTCGATTCCCAAACGTCCGGCCTCGGCAAATCCACCACAATGGACCCGAGCATTTACTCCCTTACACAGCAGGAGAACAACGCCGCCCTGACCTCACGTGATTTTGCTGCCGTCACCACAACGCATATGCTTTCCGGCTATAAGGCCAAGGCGATTCAGGTTGAAAGTCGTCAGGAATGGCTTCTCACTCCCCATCGCCTGGTCGGCTTGGTCAGCCAGCGCGCACTTGAGGAGCAGAAGGCCTATGCCCTGCGCGGAGACGTGACCTTTGTTTCCGGACGGGGATACGGGGGGATTAGAAAGGAATTCCAGACACTTGCTCCCGACACATTCCAATATGGCAAGCTGATCGCAAAAATCCATGCCAACGACTATGCTGCAATCTCGACTGAATATACGGACGTGATGAACGCCGGGCCCCGCAAGGCAGGACGTATTGTTCTTATCGATAAGGAAGGAAAGGCCGCAGGTGAACGGACACTCATCACCTACCCGAAGGATACGGAACACTTTTATCTCGTCGAAATCCGGCCCGAATCCTCGCAACCCGCTGAGAGCGTGACCAAGCTGACACTACCCAACGGGCTTGTTGGCATCGAGTTAAAGGAGGAGGGGAGGACTCTGCGACTGATCCACAATCCCAAGTCCACCTCTGAAACCTACAGCGACACATTGTGGTCGAAGGGGCCAATCCTGCTGCATCGAAGCGGCGAAGAATATCGTCCCGCATGGATCGGCGAAAATGGGAAGGAAGAAACCGTCAATCCCCCGACCTCGATTGCCGCAGGCTTGGTGAATCTCGAGATTCCTGCCAATGGGCACATTGTTTTGGAGGCTCGATCAATGTAAGGAAAATTCTTTTGCCTGCGGAGCTCACGGGGTAACAGGCGTAAGGGTGATGGATCGTGGAGCAAATAGTTCTGACCCCGTGATCTCACCGGTCATGATGCGGATCTTTTGAGGACCGAGCGCCAGCGTCACCTTTCCAAGAGGCACATTGATCACGTCGCCCTGAGTGACTGTACCGCTCAGCTTCTGGCCACCTGCCTCCACGACATAGGTGCCGCCTGCCCCCTTGTCTGCGAGAACGAGTTCTTTTCCGGCATCTCCTTCCTTGAGCGTCTTTTTGTTTTTCGCCTTAGTAGCTTCGTACTGGATCGAGAGGGCATAGATACCCTTCTCTCGCAGGTTCAGAGTCCATGTAACCGATGAGTCCTTTTTTTTCCAATTTTCGACTCCTTGGGTTCGTTCGTTCCCAACTTCATACTTGAGATTTCCTTCGAGGAGCGCATCCATCGTGCGGAGCGGAATCGGTTTGCTGTTGTTGTAGATGAGACGATCGTCTGGATTACCTTTCGGTTCTGCGGCACACACCAAGGCGACCACGGTATCGATGATGTCGGGAGCTTGAAGTGGCACCTTGATGTTTAGAATGCCACCTTCCTTTGCCATTGTTATTGGCTTGGTCGGGTCGGAGAGTAGGGTTGCCCTTGATACGTCTGTCAGGAGCCCCCATAGCGGTAGATTCCCGTCCTCAGGCCAGTCAAAGACATGAAGGTACAGGATGTTCCCCTTGCAGGTCGATTCACCCCATTGCTGAACCGGAAGAGGAGTCGCCACTGTGCCCCGGATGGATTCCCCGTTGACCTTCCACCACTTCGCAAGGCCCGCAAGGATCGTAAGATCCTTGGGATCCATCTCGCCAGTTCCCATCGGTCCGATATTCATGAGCAGATTGCCGCCTCTGGCTGCTGCCTTCGCCAAAAGTCTGATGAAGAAGCCGGTTGGTTTGTGGCTTTTGTCAAACTGGTTGTAGCCGTAGGAGTGGTTGGTGGTGGGGATGCCTTCCCAATCCTCCTCTTTGGGGGAGAATTCAAAGGGATTGTCGCAGGTGTTGACATAGTCCCCGAGTCCTTTGAATAGTCGGCCGTTCACGACCAGCGACGGCTTGAGTTTGCGGACGGCAGAAAGAATCCTGAGATTTTCCCAAGGGGGCAGCTTGTGAGGGGTGTCGAACCAAAGGATATCTGGGTCGTAGTTTCGGATCAGTTCCTCAATCTGTGGAATCGCCTTCTCGCTCACATAGCGATGCGCCGTAGGAATGAAAGAAGGGGTCGTCAGCCACCAAGCTTGACCGCCAAGAAGCTTGTCGCCGCCCGGATTGTTCCATTCCCAGTCATTGCCGGGAGCGTTCTTTTCTCCCCAATCGAACGCATGTGAATAGTAGAAACCAAACCTGATCCCATATTTGCGGCAAGCGTGCAGGAGTTCTATCATTGGGTCGCGATGGAAGGGGGTTGCCTTTACGATGTTCCAGTCGCTTACCTTAGAATCATACATCGCAAATCCGTCGTGATGCTTCGCTGTGATGACGATGTATCCCATCCCAGCATTCTTGGCATCGAGAACCCATTTCTCGGCGTTGAATTTGTCCGGGTTAAATTGCCCGGCAGCCTCTTTCCTGTATGCCTCCTGAGGGATCTTGAAAATACGCTGGATATGCTCGGCATAACCTTTGACTTCCTGTCCTTGCCATTCTCCAGCGAGCTGCGAGTAGATGCCCCAGTGAATAAACATTCCGAAACGGGCGTTACGCCACCAACCCAATCGGGAGTCCTTTTCCTCCTTGCTGGAAACCATGGTTGTTGGATCAACCGCGTTAGTGCTGAAATTCAACGCGGCAAGTTCATTGGTTGTGGCCTGGAGGGAGAGGGCCCAGAAGCCGATCAAGGGGAGGATGAAATTGACTTTCAAGATATGAACTGGGATTTCCCATTTGGTTTCTTGTCCACGGCCGTCGTGGGTTGCTTACCGGCATTTTCTGTTCGTTTCATAGTTTGTCAAGTTTGATTCTTCATTGTTTCGCTTCTCACGCCATGTTCCCTCCGTTGCTGGAGCTTTTCGTTGGCATTTGCGCCTCCAAAACGGGCTTCGCAGCCTATCGTGAAGACACCTCTTCCGTGGTTTTCGGGTTTCTCATGCAATTCGTTTCATCTTTTTTCCTTATCCCGATGCCACCGCAGGCATTCTCAGGCTCTCGATTTTCTCCAGGATCGCCCGGAACAACTCTCGGGGAACCGCCACCTCCGCCATCTGGAAGATCACTTGCCGGGAGTGGCGCACAACCTTCGCCCCGATCTTGATCAGTTTCTCCCGCAGCGTCGTCAGCGACCAGTGCCGCACCGAGCGTGGCAGAACCGCCTGCCGAAGAAAGTTCCCCATGTTGTAGGCCAGGACAAACAACAGCAACCGCACCTGATTGTCCACAAAGTCATGGCACGAAAGGCGCGTCCATCTCACCGCATTCTTGCCTTCCTTGATCCACTGTTCCGCTGTCCCCCGCTGATTGTAAAAACGCACCACCCGTTTTGCCGACCGGCTCAGATTGGTGACGATGAATCCGATTCGAGGAAACAACTCTCCCTTGTGCCATTCCACCTTGGTAACAACCCGGCGGGCACGGTTCCAACTCTGCGCCTGATATTGGAAATCATGATACCAGACCACCGGCGTGTTCGAGGGACGACCCACCGGACGCTTCAGCATCGGCGCGATCTCCCGCAGCAGCGTGTCGTTGGCTGGCAGGCGGATGGCATACTCGTAGCCTTGCGCTTCCACAAATTCATAGACCTCCGGGTTGGCAAAGCCTGCATCGGCACGAAAATAGAGTGGAATCTCAAGCCCGTGATACCGGGCCGCCACCGGTTCCAGCACGCTCCGCCAATCATTCGCGCTATGAACGTTGCCTTGCCGCAACAAAACTTCTTCCACGTCGCCAAACTGATTGAAACAGAACAGCGGGTGATAGCAGGTGCATCCAAAATGCCCGTTATAGGCACTGCCTTCCTGCTCCCCATGGGTTTCACTGACCGAACTGTCCATGTCCAGGATCAGTTCCCGCATCGGCCTCTGTTTCCGCAGACGGTCAATCCACATTCCCGGCAGCTTGGTCAGCATCGCCAGATTATCCTTTTGCGTCAGAACCTCCGTCTCAAACCGACCCATCTGGCTGGTGGAGGCCGCATTGCGTTCGCATGCCCTGCCACCGACCACATACCGCATTGTTGGATCAACCGAAAGTCGCTCGGCGTCATTGGTGTCCTCGTAGCCAGCCAGTCGACTAAAGATCGATTGCCGCATCAGCGCCACCATTGAATGCTGCGTGTTCTTGCCAGTGCGTTTATCCTTCAGAACATCATTCGACATGGCGGTCAGTTCCAACGCGCTATCGAGTTCCCGGTAGGCCAGCAAACCCGCATCGGAGGTGATCTTGGAACCATGAAATTCCAGCTTCAAACGGGCGTCAAAACTAACTCGCAGAGCCTGTTTGTAACCTTCACCCGTTGGATTCGCTGATTTTTGTTGTTTGAACATCGCTCAAAGCCTTTGTTTATGCGGGTTCAGCGTATCTTCATAACTTTAATTTGTGAAGCGAATCTGGGAAATCCGGGATGAAACTAACCGGATCTACGAAAAAGATAAAAATATTATCGCTTATAAAGCTCCTCGAATACGTTCTGAGAGGGGGCTAATCCAAGGTTTTTCTTCCCACGTGTTTCCATTACCAGCCATGATTTGATGGAATGATTGTTCAAGTCTATGAAATCCAGTCACCTGAAGAGGCGCTTATGGTGGCTGAGTGCGGTGTCGATCACATTGGCGGTGTGATCCTTTCCGAGGATGAGTTGATAATTCCTGGCTTGGCCGAATCGGTTCATGTCATTCGTGAAGCTGGTCGTAAGAGCAGCATCATCCCTCTCTTCGCCGATCCTGATGCGATCCATAGGGTTATAGACTACTACCGTCCCGAGATTATCCATTTTTGCGATATCCTGAACCGTGGGGAGGGAATCGAAGAATCAGCGATTACTGCTGCCTTTGCCCTTCAGGAGGGTATCAGGAGGCGTTTTCCAAGTATTGAAATCATGCGGACCATTCCTATAGGACCGCCGGGATTGGGATTTCATGTGCCAACCCTCGAAATTGGACAACGTCTTCAGGCGGTGAGCGACTGGTTTTTGACCGATACACTTCTTGTCGGGGGAGAAATCCAGCCGGTGAAAGGCCATGTTGGCATCACTGGAAAGATCTGTGACTGGAATGTAGCCCGTGAACTAGTGAAACAAAGTCCTATTCCCGTCATCCTAGCGGGTGGTCTCTCTCCGGAAAATGTCGCTGAGGGAGTGCGTCGAACTTCTCCGGCCGGGGTGGATACTTGTACGGCCACCAATCTGCTGGACGAATGGGGTCAGCCGATTCGTTTCCGTAAGGATCCGGAAAAAGTCCGTCGCTTTGTTGAAGCTTCTCGAACTATTGCTGCAGCGTAGTGCTTTAACCATCTCCTGGTTCCGACCCCAAGGATCCCAAGATTTTTGGCGGGTTAACTGGTGGTGGTGGCCGCTTGCCGCGACGGGTGTTTCCGCGAGGGGGTTTGCGAGCTTCTTGAGGAGAATTTGTATCGGACTCGACCGAATATGTTCCACTGCCACTTTCTGGCTTGTTAGTGTGCTCAACGGCATCTCGCTCCTCTGGAGGCAGCGCCATATCTCCCCTGGAAGAAATATTTTGCTGCTGGTGCTCGGGGCGTCGATTTCGAGGATGTTGCTTGGAATGCTGCAGTTGGGGTTGAAAAGTTCGTTCCTGTTGAGACCGCCTCTGGAGAGATGAGGAAACCTCCTTCAAGGCATTCACAAGATGAACGCCTAGGTCACCCTCTGGTTCGTGCGCCTTCTCTATCGATTCGGCGACACCTTCCACTGCTCCAGTGAGCTGTTCTAGGGATGTCTGAATCCCTTTGAGGCTTGAGGCGATGCTTTTGAGTAATTCGTTCTGGTGATCGGTATCGGAAGTGTTCATGAGATTTTTTTTGAGGAATCGTCCCGTTCAGAGTGGGCACAGGATTCGGGATGGTTGGCGAGTGATTTATGAGGCCTATGGACACCGTGTTGAAGGTCCGGATTTGCTTCCTTTGAGTTGGCATGCAGTCCCTTCATCCATAGGAGAATGGCCTGCCAGTGGATGCCAAGGATGACGCGAAGGGTAATTAGCGGATATTTGAAGGAGAAGCGAAGAAGGGCGGCATCGGTCAGGGGAAGGCGTTTTCCAGTTAGTGAGCTCATAAGGGTGCGCTTACCATCGTGATAATCGTCGATGAGGATTTTGAGCCGTTCGTTGGGAGAATCGAAGCGGAAATCGAAGGAGAGATCGAGTTCGGAGAATGGAGAGACATAGAAATTTTTTGCAACCCGGACATGAAAAGTCCCGTCGGAGGTGGGGGGTACGAGATAAGGTTTCCACTCTCCAAAGGTATTTCCCACCTCCGCAACAGAGGCGAGAGGCTCTCCTTTGGTATCGAAACAGAAGTAAATGGAAATGGGGTTGAATATATATCCGAGTACGCGCGGAAGTGTGAGGAGCATGATGCGTCCTACCGGTTGCGCAATCCGGTGTTTTTTCAGATACAGGCTGACATTTTCCCGTAACGTAGAGGCCCCATGGCTGATGTGGTCGCCATCACGGAGGCTGTAGAGTCCTGATCGGTTTATCTTCAACAGTCGCATCGAGGCGTCGATCTGAGGAAGTTCTTCAAGATCTATCAGGAGGTAGAAGAGCCTGTAGAGAAAATCATGGGGCTTTGGCTCAATACGGCGGTGGAAGACAGTGCATTCGTAGAGGCAAGAATTCATGCGATGAGATGTTTCTTTACCGCCGCCGCCGCCTCGAAACCCGATTTGCAGGCGTCCTCATGGAAGCCGTAGCGGAAATAGCTTCCGCAGAAAAAGAGTCGGCCATCGTGATTCAAACTCGGAAGCTCCTTTTGTGCCCGGATTGCATCGAGGGTGAATATCGGATGCTTATAAATGGTAGAGGCAAGAACGCATTTTCTGTCGATCTGATCACCGCTGTTGAGGGAGACGAAATAGTTATTCCTGCCGGGGAGTCCCTGCAGTGAGTTCATCCAGTAGTGGGTGGAAGCTCGTCGATGGGTCGACGGGTCGTTCTCCACCTTGAAGTTCCATGACGCCCATGCGAGGCGTCGCTTGGGCATTATTGAGGCATCGGTATGAAGTTGTGCATCGTTTTGCTGATAGTGAAAGTGGGAGAGGAGTCGTTTTTGCGTGGTGGTTGGGTTCTTCAGCAACCGGAGGCTCTGGTCGGCATGCGAGGCCAGCACGACGGCGTCAAATGATTCCTGTGCGCCAGAAGCGGTGGTCAATAGGACTCGATCATTAGTAGTCTCCTCCACGGAGAGCACTGGATCACCAAGACGTGGTGCTCCCATGGTTTGAAGCATCCTGTCCACATAAGTGGTGGCCCCACCATCAACTGTGAACCAAGGGTGGTGGGTCGTAATGCCAAGAAATCCATGATTATGAAAGAAGTGAAGAAGTGTGGATGCCGGGAAATCGAGGATGCGGCCGGGTTCCGTCGACCAGACTGCAGAACTCATGGGTATAAGATAGAGTTCCAAGAAGTCTAACCCGAGGTGATGGCGCTTACAAAAAGACGAGAGATCCTCATCTGTATCATTGGAGACGCGGTTGTCCGTCTCGTCTTGCAGCCATTGTCTGCCGATGCGGAAAAAACGGATAATCTCTGAGATCAACATCAAAAATCGCGGATTCACGAGATTCCGGCGTTGAGCAAAGAGTTTGTTGAACCCCATCCCATTGTATTCCAGTCCCTGCTCGGGATGTTGCACGCTTAAGGACATCTCGCTGGGCTTGGCTGTGACACCAAGCTCGCCAAATAGGCGGCAGAGATTCGGATAGGTGATTTTGTTGAAGACGATGAATCCGGTGTCGATTGGCAACAACTGCCCATCCTCTTCCACGGTCACCGTATTGACGTGACCGCCCGGGCGTTTTTCGGATTCGAAAAGTGTCAGGTCGGCAATATCCCGCAGCCCCCATCCGCAGGAAAGACCAGCAACGCCTGTTCCTATAACGGCAATGCGAGGCCTCTGACTATTCTCCATCTCGAGTTCGCTGTTCGATCCGATAGACGTTTTCCGGCACCTGCTTCAGATCAGTAATGATACCGAAAAGAGCCATCAAGCGGAGCATGTAGTAAGTGGGATCGAATTCCCACCAGTAGAATCCCTGACGTGCGGAGGATTGGTAGCGATGATGGTTGTTATGCCACCCCTCGCCAAGGGTGATGATGGCAAGTAAAAAGCTGTTGCGGCTGTCGTCTCCAGTATCAAAACGTTTCTTTCCAAAGACGTGGGCCAGTGAGTTGATGCAACTGGTGCCGTGAAAGAGGAGAACCGTGCTAATGAAGCCTCCCCAGATTAGCAACTGCGCTCCGGAAGTATGGAGTCCGGGTTGGAAGGCTTGTAGCAGTGAACCGGCTACGTAGAGGATAAGAGCAAGGAGGAGTGGACCGATGAGGTCAAAGCGGTTTAGGAAGACAAGTTCCGGAAACTTAGCCAGGTCGGGGATCAACTTGTAGTCAGTTGGAAAATTCCGGCTGCTGGTCATCCAGCCGATGTGGGCCCAGAGAAATCCCTTATGTCGGGGGGAATGCACGTCAATCTCTTCGTCGGAGTGCGCGTGATGATGCCGATGGACTGCCGCCCACCAGAGTGCCCCTCGCTGGATGCAGAGTAGTCCTAAAAGGGCGAGGATGAATTGGACGGGCCGGCTGACCTTGTAGGCCTTGTGGCAGAAGTAGCGATGGTAAATGCCCGTGATGATGAACATTCGCACAACATAGAGCAAGGCACAGAGGCTGATTGCAACAGGACTCCATCCGACCCAGAAAACCCCTAGGCATCCAAGGTGAAGAATGATGAAAGGGATTGCGTGTCCCCATTCCATCCGTTCAGGTAGGGAACGGGTTTCCTCGACACCACGAGGAAAATAATCCGAGTCGATCAACCGGACCAACGGAACAAAAAAGCTCATGAATGGGCTGCCGGATCAGTCGGCTGAAATCCCGAACTCGCCCAGCAGGCGGTGGAGGTCATCGGATCCGTAATATTCGATCGCGATATGCCCCTTCTTCTCGGCATGGCTTAGAGAGACGCGAGTTGAAAAGCGGTGCTGGAGCTTGTTTTCGATGTTCTTTAGGACCGGGGTTAGTTCCGTCGCAATACGGCCTTTATTTCCCCTGCGTTTTTTTCCGGTATTTGTCCCAGCGAGATGAGCTGCTACAAGCTGCTCTGCATCACGAACCGAGGAGTTGCTCCTGATTAACTTTTCGGCAAGGAGGCGCTGTTCCTCGGAATTCTTAATGCCAAGAAGCACCTTGGCGTGGCCTACGCTAAGGCGTCCCTGAGTGAGGTGTGCCTGAACCTCGGGGTCCAGTTCCATGAGGCGCATGGCGTTGGCTACGGTGGCTCGGCTCTTGCCGACGCGGCGGGCAATGTCCTCTTGGGTGAGATGAAACTCACTGGAGAGGCGGTTGTAGGCGGCGGCTTCTTCTATCGGATTGAGCCCCTCCCGCTGGAGGTTTTCAATTAGGGCGAGTTCAAGGACTTCCTGATCGGTTGCTTTGCGGACGATGACGGGAGCCTCGGTCAGTCCGACTTCCAATGCGGCCCTCATACGGCGTTCGCCGGCGATAAGTTCGTATCTTCCAGCTGCGATACGAATGATCAACGGCTGGATGATGCCGCGTTCGCGAATGGAATCGATGAGGTCCCGAAGCTGATCGTCCCGGAACTCAGTACGGGGTTGAAGTGGACTGGCAACGATCTGGTCTAGCCGGATCTTCTGGATTCGTTCGCCATTCTCGTGAGAAGGCATCGGATCCGCAACGCGGGGATTGATGAGGGCGCTCAAGCCCTTGCCCAAGCCCTTGCCAAGACCTTTTCCGATGCTCTCTTTGGATCCGACTCCAGAATCTGACTTCGCCATTCCTCAACCGTAGATCAGGCTGTGACTTGTGTGGAAGAAAAAGGTGTGGCGCAATCGTTTTTGGAAAGAGAAGAATGTGAGAAATGTTTAAAGAGTTGGATCTAATTTTGCCGGAGGTGGCCCATGATGGTGCCATGCAAATGGCCCTTGATGAGGTGCTGCTGAATTCCGTTATCAGGCCGACGCTCAGACTTTACCGATGGAAGCAGGCCTGCGTCACCTTCGGTTATTTTCAGAGGATCGACGAGGTGAGAAAAATGTATCCCGTTCTACCGGTAGTGAGACGTTGGACGGGTGGCGGTATTGTGAAACATGGTCAGGATCTCACTTTTTCCCTGGTGATTCCACGATCAGAGTTGTCGGCCGCGCTTCCGCCCTCCCTTTTTTATAGTGGGTTGCATGGGTGTATTGCGGGATGGCTTTCGGCATCCCTCCCGATTGAGATCAGGATGGCGAAGGGGGTAGATGTTTGTTCCGGAAACGCATGCTTTTCGTCACCCTCTCCCGACGATTTGCTGACACTGGATCGAAAGATATTGGGCGGAGCCCAACGTCGCAGCGCTGGAGCCTTGCTTTATCAGGGTAGTCTTCAGGGAATTGAATTTTCTACTCTAAATCCCGATTCCATGGCCAGGGCACTTGGTAGAGTCGTCTACCGAACTCCTCTCAAAAATGAAAATACATCACAGGCCGAGGAGGTTGCAACGCATCGATACCGCACCCCTGAGTGGACGGCGCGCCGATAACAGAAATTTCCTATTTGTTGGGAGTATCACATAAATCAATTAGCTTTCCGGCTAACAGCCATCTGGGTTATGAGATACCGGCTTAAAGACTTTAAAATCCCACAAATGAAAAGCCGACTTACATTTGCTGCAGCCTTTCTCGCAATGATGGCATTAGCCAGCGCCGAGGTCACTCTTAACGGCTCAGGGGCCTCTTTCCCAGCACCCCTCTACCTCCGGTGGGCTTCTGATTTCCACAAGGCTAGTCCAGAAGTCACTGTCAACTATCAGGGGGTGGGTAGTGGTGCAGGAGTGAGGAGTTTTTTGGATGGCATCACGGATTTCGGAGCCAGCGATGTAGCAATGACCGATTCTGAGATTGCGAAGGTTGGTGGCAATGTACTCATGCTTCCCGTAACTGCTGGAGCCATCGTGCTCGCCTACAATGTGCCGGGAATTTCAGGAGGACTGAAACTTTCCCGAGAGGCTTATGTGGGTATTCTGCTCGGAACTGTAAAGACATGGAACGATCCGGTCATTTCTGGAAAAAATCCAGATGCCAAGCTCCCCAATCTGCCAGTTACCGTGGTATTCCGCGCCGACGGGAGTGGCACGACGGCCGTGTTCACGGCTCATGCGGCGGCTGTAAGTCCCGATTTTGCAACCAAAGTTGGAAGTGGAAAATCGGTCACTTGGCCAGTGGGCGTTGCCGGCAAGGGTAATGACGGAATGACCACCCTCATCAAGCAGACACCAGGAGCTATCGGATATATTGAGTATGGCTACGCTGTTAATAACGGGATGTCCATGGCTGCCCTTGAGAATAAATCAGGCCAATTTATCTCCCCCACAATAGAGAGCGGAGCAGCCACGCTGGCTTCGGTACAGCTTCCCGAGAACCTCCGAGCCTTCATCACAGATCCGGCAGGCGCCAGTGACTACCCTATTGCCACCTTTACTTGGCTTCTGCTCCGGAAAACATATCCCGATGCAGCAAAGGCTGCAGCTGTTAAGTCTTTTGTCAGCTATGGACTAACCAAGGGACAGGAGGACGCACCCACTCTTGGTTATATCAGGCTTCCCGAGTCCCTTGTTGATAAAACGAAGGCTGCTCTCGCAACGGTCCAGTAACCAGACGGCTAATGGACTTAGCTACCGTTGTTTGCAGGACCTCAACCAAGGATTCGAAAGATCCAACCATTCCGCAATTCCGCTCGCGGCTAGACGTTTTCCGAGCCATCTGCTGGTGTGCCTCGTTGCTAACAGTTCTTCTGCTAGCCCTTATTTTTGGAGAGATCCTTGTCAAGGCATGGCCAGCCATCCACAAATTTGGCGTTGGCTTCATCATCGGTACGCAATGGAGTCCCAATCGTGATCTCTACGGGGTTGCCCCAGTCCTCATTGGTACTGCTGCGAGTAGTCTTCTAGCACTTCTAATTGCAATGCCGCTAGGACTCTCTATCGCTCTTTTTCTGAGTGAGGACTTTCTTCCGGCCCCAATCCGGCAGACGATCAGATTTGTCGTAGAATTGCTGGCGGCTATTCCGAGTGTTGTTTACGGGTTATGGGGCATTTTCGTGGTGGTTCCTCTGGTACAGAGCTACGGAACGATCGCGGCTTCAAAACTTGGTTTTTTGTCCATCTTTCAAGGACCCGCATATGGGAACAGTCTGCTGACAGCCAGTCTGGTTCTTGCGCTGATGGTTCTGCCCACCATCACGGCCATTTCCCGTAATTCGTTGGTGTCCGTACCCCACCTCCTGCGTGAGGGATCATATGCGCTAGGAGCCACGCGTTGGGAAACCATCCTCGGTGTGATCATTCCAACGGCAGCCCCGGGAATTGTGGCCTCCGGCATCCTCGCCTTTGGCAGGGCCATGGGTGAAACCATGGCTGTTGCAATGCTCATCGGAAACAGCCAGAGGCTTTCATGGTCGTTACTTGCCCCATCTAACACCCTCGCTGCCCTGCTTGCCAATCAGTTTGCCGAAGCTGACGGGATACAGGTAAATGCCCTTATGTATGCTGCATCCCTTTTGGTTCTGTTGACCCTTGGCGTGAATATTGCCGGTGAGGCAGTCCTTCGCTACACACAGCGCTCGATTGCAGGGAACAGATAAAAAGAAAGGGAAGAGAGGATGAATATATTTGCTTCTAAAGAGGACAATTTTTTTTCCATTGCGGGAAAGAACACATCGGTTCCCAGATTGCTGCGCAACAGCTTGCTCACGGGCCTCTGTATTGCTCTCTCGCTCCTGACGCTCGTCCCCCTCTTTTCGATCGTCATTCTTGTCGTGCGCAACGGTCTGCCTCTCTTGGGACTGCAACTCTTTACTCAACTTCCTCCCGCTCCTGGAACTCAGGGAGGGGGATTTGGAAGTGCAGTCGTGGGAACTTTTGTAATGGTTGGCATCGCGTTGTTGGTGGCTGCGCCGATTGGTATTCTCTCCGCAGTCTACATTACTGAATATGCTCCCGCATCACGTTTTGCCTCAACCGTCCGGCTTGTTGCGAAGCTAATGACTGGGATTCCTTCAATCATCTGCGGTGTGTTTGCCTTTGCGGCGGTGGTGATGACTACCCACAAATTTTCCTCCATTGCGGGAGGTGCTGCACTTTCTATCCTTATCCTTCCGACGATTCTGCTTACCACAGAACAGGCATTGCTAAGCGTTCCCTATATCTTCCGCGAGGCATCTTTCGGTATTGGAGCTACTCCTTTCCAAACTATTTGCAGGATTGTTCTTCCCGAGGCTTTGCCCGCCATTATGACCGGTCTGATGCTTGCGGTAGCCCGTGCAGCCGGCGAGACGGCACCCGTGCTCTTCACTGCCCTTTTTAGTCAAAATTGGATTCATTCCCTCATGGAGCCGACCGCATCCCTCTCGGTGTTGATCTACAATTTTGCTTCCCTGCCTTATGACTACCACGTGAAGCTTGCTTGGAGTGCTTCGTTCGTACTGGTAACGATTGTCACCATTACCAACATTATGGCTCAGGTCATTTTCAGTCCCAAACACCGCTAAACCGTGATTACTGAAACAATTACAGCTGAAGAAAAGGCCGCAGTGCCTCCGGCGTTCTCTCAGGAACCCCAGCTTGCCCTTCCAAATGATTTTGTTCCGGGTGAGTCCAACTTTATCAATGTTAAGGACTTCACGTTTTTTTACGGTAAAAAAAAGGCCCTCCAAGGAATTAATCTGGAGATCCCTTCACGCAGGGTTACTGCGTTCATTGGACCCTCGGGCTGCGGCAAGTCGACCCTTTTGCGGAATTTCAACAGGATGAACGAACTAATTCCCGGAATACGCCACGAGGGTGACATCACTATCCACGGAACTAGTATCTACGATCCCTCCGTTGAGGTGATTGCGTTGCGCCGTCGGATTGGAATGGTCTTTCAGAAGTCGAATCCCTTCCCAATGTCGATCTACGAGAACATCGTTTATCCGCTCCGCATTGCAGGTCAGAACGCTCGTTCAGTGCTAGATGAGACTGTGGAGCAATGTCTGCGCTCAGCAGCCCTCTGGGATGAGGTCAAAGACCGCCTCCATGAGAGTGCTCTTAGTCTCTCTGGCGGGCAAATGCAGCGGCTTTGCATTGCCCGGGCTATGGCAAGCCGCCCGGAGATTTTGCTCATGGATGAACCCTGCTCTGCTCTGGATCCTATTGCTACTGCGAGGGTGGAGGAACTCATTATCGAACTTCGGAAGGACTTTACAATAATCATCGTCACACACAACATGCATCAGGCGAGCCGTGTGTCGGAACTCACGGCTTTCTTTTATCTTGGAAACCTTGTGGAGTTTGACAGCACGCGGAAGATTTTCACAAGTCCCTCGGTAAAACAGACTGAGGAATACATCACTGGCCGCTTCGGCTGATATTACTATGCATAGCGAGCCCGCCCGCCCCCATACTCTCACGACCTTCACAGTCACGCTTGATCAGTTGCGCAGCAGCGTTTTGATGATGTCGGGACTGACCCAGAGAAATCTGAAAAACGCCATCAAGGGTCTCTTCGAACGTGATGATGACTGGTGCAACGACAGTATTGCCGATGACGAGGAGATAGATCTTCTCGAAATGCAGATTGACCGAGAGGGGATCGAAATCATGAGCCGCTTCCAGCCCGTTGCCAATGATCTGCGTGAGGTAGTTTCCTCCATCAAGATTGGGGCGAATATAGAACGTGTGGCCGACCAAGGCGTGAATATCGCCCGACGCGCCCGAAAACTCAATGCCCACGCCCTTGTCCCAGAACTTCACCTGCTTGATGAACCTATCCACCTTGCTCTCTCCATGTTCGATGATGCCATACGGTCGTTTGCTGAACGCAATGCGACCCTCGCCATGGAGTTGAAATCCCGAGACAGGCAACTTGACCTGCTAAACAAGGAGCTAAACGATACCCTCATTAACCGGATGCAGGATGATTCCGTGAACCTTCGCACCTATCTGAACCTTATCTTCATCGGCCGCTGCCTCGAGCGAATCGGCGACCATGCATGCAACATTGCTGAGGATGTGGTCTTTGCCGTGAGTGCCGAGGACATCCGACACATTGGGAAATTAACCTGAACCGCATTCTAAGACACTACGTGGGAACAGATTTTCTCCTTGAAAGGGGGGGGGCTCACCCTAGCCTCTGTGGTCTGCGAATATGAGCCGTTTTCTTCTGGTATCAGCCCTGTTGATTTCCCTTTCAGGGATGGCTTATGCCCAATTTGAAAGTTTCAGCGATAAGCCGGTGGAAATCACGGCCGACGGCGAACAAAATTTCTCCAACGGCGTTGCCATAGCCGATAACAATGTACAGATCCATTTCAACGGGGTTGCCATCTATGCGGATCACGCTGAGTACAATCCTGACACCCGCGATGTTTTACTTGTGGGAAATGTTCGTATTTATAGCGGCGAAGATCTCTTCACAGGACAACGAGTGTTCTACAACCTGGAAACAAAGCAGACTAGGGCACTTGAATTTGATGGAAGTCATTATCCACTCAAGTTCAATTCCCTTGCCGCAAGGGGCTTCGGAACCAGACAATTTACGCTTCGTGACTCTGATCTGACGACTTCCGATTCCTCCATGCCAGACTGGCATGTTCATGCCAAGACGATCCGGATTTATCCCAACGACCGAGTGGTACTTTTGAATTCCACTCTTTATGTGGGAAACATTCCTGTGTTCTGGCTTCCTTACGCTTACTCAAGCCTCAACCGAAACGGATTTCAGTTTACCCCTGGTTATTACTCGACATGGGGAGCCTATCTGCTGACTGCATACACTTTTCCTCTTGGGACAGGGGATAGCTTCCTCGCCACGGTCAGGAACGACTTTCGCTCCCAACATGGGTATGCCATCGGATTTGACGCCAACTTGAAATTTGGAAGGGATGACCGGAATGTAGGGAAGTTCATGGTCTACTATACTGAAGACACAAACCCCTCTGCGTTTAAGGATGCGTTACCGGAGCCGACAAATCACAGCCGTTACCGTGTTGGTTTCCAGCAGAAGCTCTACCTTGCTGATGACATATACGCGACCTTCGATCTGACGAAACTCAGTGATGCTGATTTTATGCAGGATTTTTATCCCATTGAAAATCAAACAAATCCGCAGCCAGATAATAATATAGCCGTAACTAAACTGGATGACATTTACAGCCTATCCCTCGTCACACGCTGGCAAATGAACGAGTTTCAAGAGACAACGGAGCGCAAACCCGAGGCGGCCATTGATTTCAAACAAGAGCCGCTCTTCGGGCTTCCAATTTTCTACGACGGCACTACTGCCCTTGGTCAGTTAAACAGGGTTTTTTCTACAAACGCCCCGAACTATTCAGCGACAACGCCCAGTAACATCAATTATGGCACATCGAGGTTTGACACATTCCACCAGTTGAGCGCGCCCCAAACCCTTTTCGGTTGGCTCTCTGCGATACCCACCATTGGTATTCGTGGAACTTTTTATGGCCAAGGGGGCAGTTATCAAAATACCAACGGAATAATACAACCCGTTCCCTACACGTCGACTTCGACAAATTCCATGCACACAACGGGGAGTGTTTTCCGTCCCATATTCAATGCCAGCCTAGAGAACTCCTTTAAGATCTCCCGAAGCTTTGAAGAGATACAATCGCGGTGGCTCGGGTTAGATGGTCTGCGCCATATCTTTCAGCCGTACAGCGATCTTTCATATGCCTATGCCGGTGGTCCGAATGTGAATCAGGTATTACAGTTTGACCGACTTCTACCGAATAATCCATCGCAGCCCACAAAATCGGGGTATCAGCCCAGTTCTACACAGCCGCAACCGCTTGATTTCCCGCAATTTGCTGCCATTGATACAATCGATACTTGGGCAATCTGGCGGCTTGGAGTTCGTAACCGCCTGCAGACTCGGCGTAATGGATCAACCTACGACTGGCTCTATCTTGACACGTTCGCCGATATGAACGGAATCAATCCTTATATGAACGGTCCCCTCTCAAACCTCAATAACCGCCTCACTTTTGCTCCGGTCAGCTGGTTTAACCTCCGAATTGGTTCCCAGGTTCCACTGGATTCGCAGGGGTTCTCGGAATTCAACACGGATTTTGATATCATGCCCGTGCGCAATTTTGATTTCACTTTCGGCACACGATATATCAACAACTACAATGGCACTACGGATAATAACCAGTATCCCCTCTCAGTGTTCTGGAGGGCCAATGATCAGTGGTCATTCAGTGCCTACGAGATTTATAATACCCAGCCAGGTCAGGCAAATTCATTCATTTATCAGCGCTATATGATCCATCGCGATCTCTCAAGCTGGGTTATGTCGTTCGGTATTCAGGTGAACCAGAATCAGTCAACTTCGACTCAGAGCGCCTATAACCAGTATGGGGCACTGATCACTTTTACCCTCAAGGACCTACCACAAGTTACCCTTCCCCTCGCATTCAGTCCCTCCACACAAGCTGGATCGAGTGGTTCTAGTCCCCTGTCCCCCTCCCACTAATCGGATACTGTTCAAGCACTTTAAAGGCATCGCAAGCGCCATCTGGCGCGAAGAAGTGCGTGGATGAAGGGACTGGTTTGTACATTGGAAGCCATGTCGCCAAAAACTCCCCGAGTTTTATCAATGAACAAGTTTTCCACCCCTGTTCTTCACCCCAGAAAATCAGATCGCTGAAATTCACATCTGACGTCAGATCCTGTTTGCCGAAATGTGCATAGAGTTGGAGCCCGGTGATCCGTTGGTGTCGCCGGTATGCTCTCAGCGATCCCATCGGTCTTTGATGGTAGAGATGTTCAATGGTGTCGCCGTAATCGATGTTCAGTAGAAAGCCCTCCTTCCACGAGTTTCCCCAACTCCTGAGCCAGTTTCTGTAGGTATCGTGTCGTTCCACTCGTTGACCTTGAGGAAATTTTTCAAACTGGTTGAACCACTGATCCTGAGTGACCGGTGGAGATATGACTTCGGAGAGAGAGCCATCCTCAGAGATCATGACCCCGACTTCTCCCCATCCCAGAGCCCCCTTCTGAAAAAGCCTACAGGGGAAGGCATCAATTAATTCATTACTGAAAATCAATGCTCTCCCCTTGGTGAATCGAAGTGCCTCGAGCATGGAATTGGTCCACTGGACAGGCTTCCCTTTAAGGAGTTTCTGTTGCTGCTGTCGAAGAACTGCGGAAGTCTCATGGATCATGTAATCTGTCCGCCATCGAGTTTTCCATCCTAGCTTCCGAAGAATTGTCAGGGCCAATGAGCCGTCACCCGCTCCAATTTCTATCACTGGAATCCGGCTCCATCCGAGAGTTTTTGCCCTTGTGCGTATCCAGGCGGCAATGGAGACCCCAAGTTTTTCATCGAGGGTGGCGCTTGTGGAAAAATCCCCTTTTGCCCCGATCCCGCGGATCTGCGAGGTGTAATATCCGAAATTCGGGTGGTACAGAGACTCCTGCATGAAGCGTTCAAAGGGGATGAGACCCCCGTTCTCTGCCTGTACCCACCGCAGGAAGGTGAGCAGGTTATGACGATGCACGAGACTTGAGCAACAGTTTGAAGGCAGCAGTTCTATCAACGGGATCTTCCGCTGTGAGGAGATCAGAGACGACAACGACACGTTTGGCCCCTGAATCCAGCACTTCCTGGAGATTGGACAATTTGATGCCACCGATGCAGAAGATGGGGAGTGAAAGTGCCCGGTGTGTTTTTTGAATAAGTTCTGTGCCGATTGGCTGATAATCTGGCTTCGTTGGTGTGCTGAAGATGGGGCCGAACCCTATGTAGTCAGGGGCTTCTGTAACTGCTGACTGGGCCTGCTCCAATGAGTGAGTCGATTTCCCGATCAAGGCACCCTTCCCGGCAAGGCGGCGTGCTTCAGATACGGAAAGGTCATCCTGTCCCACATGTGCCCCGGAAGCTCCAGCAGCTTGAACCAGTTCCGGATAATCGTTCAGGATAAACGGGATTCTGGCCGTCTTGCAGATTGGGGCAAGTTCCCTTGCTATCGAGAGGACTTCCTCAATCGATTCTTTCTTTGCACGAAGTTGGATGATATCGGCACCACCGTTTATCAAGAGAGAGGTAATGAGGGAAAGGTTTTCCCTCCCCACATAACCCGTATCAACGATCGCGTAGAGAAGAGCTCCGTCGAGTGATCTCATAAAAAACGGCGGGAAGAACTCCGCAAACCACCTATTCCTTGACCTTTGGAACTCCGTTCCGGAGGAAATGTTCGAGAAATCCCGTATGGTATTTTCCTCTTCGGAAATCCGAATTTTGCATTATAGCGTGGTGAAGAGGTATGGTTGTCTTGATACCGATGACCTGATACTCACCGAGTGCACGGGTCATGCGATTGATGGCGGCTTGGCGGGTGGAAGCCGTGGCAATCATCTTGGCAATCATCGAGTCGTAATTGGGTGGAATCGGATATCCGGCATACGCATGGGAATCAATACGGATTCCGCGCCCGCCGGGTGCGTAGTAGGCACCGATCGTTCCGGGGCATGGCATAAAGTTCTTTTCCGGATCTTCTGCGTTGATACGGCATTCGATGGAGTGAAGCCGTGGTTTGGCATTGACGACGTGGTCTGACAAGTGGTCACCGGCAGCTACTTGGAGTTGCTGCTTCACCAGATCGCAACCGTAGACCTCTTCCGTGACGGGATGCTCCACCTGGATTCGGGTGTTCATCTCCATAAAGTAGAAGTTACCGCTGTCATCGACTAGATACTCTACGGTGCCGGCGTTGTAATAGCCTGCGGCTTCACAAAGGCGGATGGACGCGTCACCCATCCTCTTGCGGAGATCCTCTGTCATAAGAGGAGAGGGGCATTCCTCAATAATCTTCTGGTTGCGCCTTTGCAAGGAGCAGTCGCGTTCTCCAAGATGTACAATCTGACCGTGCTTGTCTCCGAAAACCTGAAACTCAATGTGGTGTGGATTCTCGATGAGTTTTTCGATGTAGACGTCCGGATTGCCAAAAGCCTTTTCGGCTTCCATACGGGCGCTGTGGAACCCTTGGATAAGGGTTTTTTCATCGCGTGCCACCCGCATTCCACGTCCTCCTCCACCTGCTACTGCTTTGATCATGACAGGATAGCCGATCTTCTTGACAACTTTAATGGCCTCCTGCTCGTTCTCCACAACACCATCGCTTCCCGGTGAAACCGGAACCCCTGCTTTGCGGGCGCATTCGCGTGCGCTGTTCTTGTCCCCCATGAGCTTGATTGATTCTACAGAGGGGCCGACAAAGTTAATGTTGGCAGACCCACAAACCTCAGCGAAATGGGCATTTTCGGCCAAAAAACCGTATCCCGGGTGGATAGCGTCAACATCTGAGATTTCCGCAGCGCTTATTATCCGGTCGATTTTCAGATAACTTTCGCTTCCAGCGGCAGGGCCAATACAGATTGCTTCGTCAGCCAGCTGCACATGTAGGGAATGGAGATCCGGTTCCGAGTATACTGCCACTGTGCTGACACCCAACTCCTTACAGGCGCGGATGATGCGCAATGCGATCTCTCCGCGGTTCGCGATCAGTACTTTTTTGAACATGGGGACGGATTTCCGAATTCGTTAGCTGACTCGGAAAAGAACCTGTCCGAACTGGACCGGTTTGCCGTTTTCCGCAACAACCTCGACTATCTTGCCAGTTATCTCCGCCTTGATCTCGTTCATCACCTTCATGGCCTCAATGATGCATACTACCGACTCGGCTTCTATCGACTTGCCTGGCTCGACATAAGGTGGGGAGTCGGTGGAGGGGGCGGCGTAGAAAGTGCCGACCATCGGTGAGGTGATCTCCTTGTAGCTGCTCTTGGGCGGCTCGGTAGCCTCAGGTGCTCCTGAAGGAAGCGCAACCGGCGCAGGGGGGGGTGCTGAGTGTGCGTGGCTTTGTATTACTGGAGCCCCCTGAGTAGCGCCGAAGGGAGTTTTGAGGGCGATCCTGAGATCGCCCTGTTCGAATTCCAAGACGGCCAGATTGTTTTTCTTCAGGAGATCGATGAGTGTTCTAACCTCGTGGAAGCTGGTTCCATCGCTTTTGGCTGGAGCCTTTGTCTTGACGACCTGAGTCGCTGGAATCTTTTTAACGGACGCCTTGGAGGGCTTTTTTGAGGGATTGGTGTTACGGGCCATGCTGGTTTTTGTTGGAAGTGTGGATTCTGGGGTGGGTAAATGCCCTAGGTCAAGCAACCGATCCCTCTTTACAGGTGGATTTCTTCGAGTTCTATTAATCACCTATGTGGCTCCTGATGCCTATTCTTGTTACTGTGCTTGTGATCATCTGCCTTTTGATGATCCTAACCATTCTCATGCAACGTCCCAAGAGCGAGGGACTCGGCGCGGCCTTTGGCGGAGGACTGACAGACAACCTCTTTGGCGCCCAGACCACCACAGTGCTGACCAAATTCACCGTCTGGTTAGGGGGACTCTTTTTCCTGCTGACGCTGGTAATCTCAATCCTTCATGTGAAATCCTCCTCAGGATCCACTTCGATTCAGAAGCAGTTGCTGAAGGCTCCTTTGCCAGTTTCTTCACCTTCCAAATAAATTGTGAATACGGCTGCGCGGATTGCCGCCGCTGCCAAGTGGTGTCGGAGAGCGGCTCAGCCCATTGTATTTGTTCCTACTATGGGAGCACTTCATCAAGGGCATGCCTCATTAATCCGTCGTGCCAGATGCATCGCTGGTTCCAAAGGAAGTGTTGTTGTTTCCATTTTTGTCAACCCCCTGCAATTTGGTCCGAAGGAAGATCTGGCTCTCTATCCACGGACTTTTATGGAGGATCGGAAGATCTGCCGCCAAGAGGGCGTTAATCTCCTCTTCCACCCACTCGCAGAGGAAATGTATCCCGAAGGGGCCTCGGTCATAGTCTCAGAAAGAAGACTCTCTGCAGGACTTTGCGGCGCATCGAGACCAGGACATTTCGATGGAGTCTGCACCGTCGTGACAATGCTCTTGCAGATAATCCAACCGCAATTTGCGGTCTTTGGTGAGAAGGATTGGCAGCAACTTGCCGTGATTCGCCGCATGGTCTGCGACCTTAAGATACCAGTTGGCATCGTAGGGCATCCGACAATCCGTGAGGAGGATGGACTTGCCCTAAGTTCGCGCAACCGGCTTTTAAGTCCAGCAGCCCGACGAACTGCCCCGGCGATCCATCAGGCTCTGACTACTACTGCAAATGAGGCGGAGAAGGGTGAACACTCGGTTATTCGGCTTCGCCGGCGTCTAATTGGAGATCTAACTTCCCTTCCGGGAGTGACAGTAGAATATGTAGAGATCGTGGATGAAATGACTCTTATTCCACTAAAGAAACTCGTAGGAGGCACCCCTGCGCGTGCTTTGGTTGCCATTCGTATGGACGGAGTACGGTTGATCGATAATCTTTCCATTCCTACGCCACGATGAAGACTTTTGACTATGTGGTGGTGGGAAGCGGCTTGGCTGGGCTTACGTTTGCACTAAAAGCTGCTGACCGTGGAACAGTTGCTATTGTGACTAAGAAGTCGCGGGCTGATTCCAATACTGCCTGGGCTCAGGGAGGAATTGCTTGCGTTACGAGCAGTGAGGATTCCATTGCGATACACGTTCGCGACACTCTAGTGGCCGGCGATGGCCTGTGTGACGAGGAGGTTGTTCGCGCAATTGTTAGTGAGGGCCCTGAACGCATCGCCGAGTTGGTCGCCCTTGGGATGCATTTCGACGAAAGAATTGCCGCAAACGGAAGGAGGGAAATCGATTTGGGTCGTGAGGGAGGTCATTCTAAACGCCGTATCCTTCACGCTAGAGATGCTACAGGATTTGAGATTGAGAAGGTGCTGCTTGGCGTTGTTGAGGCCCATCCCAACATTACAGTTTTGGAAAAACACATGGCCGTGGATCTGATCACCACTGGAAAGCTCGGGTATGCCATGCAGGATAGCTGTGTCGGACTCTATGTACTCGATGAAACGACAGGTGATGTAGAGACACTCCGGACAGATGTAACAGTACTGGGCACCGGCGGTTGCGGTAGGGTTTACCTCTATACGACTAATCCTGAAATTGCTACTGGCGACGGGGTAGCCATGGCATGGCGTGCTGGGGCGGCCATTACTAACATGGAGTTTATGCAGTTCCATCCGACCTGCCTTTACCATCCCAAGGAAAAATCCTTTCTCATTACTGAAGCGGTTCGTGGGGAGGGAGGGATTCTGATTGATGACAAAGGTCGGCGATTCATGGAAAATTATGACGAGCGACTTGAACTTGCTCCTCGTGACATTGTCGCCCGTGCCATTGACTCAGAGATGAAACGCACCGGAAAACCCTGTGTCTTTCTCGACATTTCCCACAAGCCAAAGGAGTTCATTCGTGGTCGTTTTCCGACCATTTACGAGACATGCCTCGGACTTGGAATCGATATTACCAGCCAGCCCATTCCAGTCGTTCCGGCCGCCCATTACCAGTGTGGTGGAATAAAAACCAACCTGAGCGGAGAGACTACAGTGCGCGGTCTCTATGCCGTCGGCGAGGTTGCGTCAACCGGACTTCATGGGGCTAACCGCCTCGCTAGCAACTCTCTTTTGGAAGCTCTTGTCATGGCTCACCGCGCCGAGGCAAAGGCAAGTCGCAACCATCACCGTCAGCAAATAGAAGTTTTCCTGCCTGAGTGGCTCCCAGGAAAGGTGCAGGACGTCGATGAGATGGTTGTCATCTATCATAACTGGGACGAGATACGGCGACTCATGTGGGATTATGTAGGCATCGTTCGAACGGACAAAAGGCTTCAGAGAGCGGCCACACGCCTTCGTAATCTCCAGACAGAGATCCAGGAATTTTACTGGAATTTCAAGATCACTGCCGATCTCTTGGAGTTACGCAATCTGGCTACCACAGCATCTTTGATCGTGGATTGTGCCATCAGCAGGAAAGAGAGCCGAGGTCTTCACTATACCCTCGATTATCCCCGACATGGCGATGCCAAGTTCCTACGGGATACGGTTATTCGACGGTTTTGATGTAGAGGTTCGCGGCAGAGCTACGGACTAGTGGGATTGAAAAACAGCAGAATGAATCTGCATGCCATTCATCGTCTATGAAAAGACGCCATCTTCCACGATGGAAGATAGAGATGCATTTTTATTTGGAGAGGACCTTGTTCCAAGCAGCTATCTGGGTTGCTTGGGAAGCAAAAAGGGAGTCGGGTGAATCAAGGATTTCCACGCCTGTGATCTTGTCGCCTTGTCGGATGGCGTTCACGACCTCTTGATCTTTCGGGCTGTCAACGGCCCCGAATATACTGTGTTTGCCATCGAGCCAGGGTGTAGGGACATGTGTGATGAAAAACTGACTCCCATTGGTGCCGGGGCCTGCGTTAGCCATAGAGAAGATACCAGCACGGTCATGCTTGAGATCGGGACGAAACTCATCAGCGAATTTGTAACCTGGTCCCCCCATCCCTGTTCCGGTCGGATCGCCACCCTGAATCATAAAATCCGGGATTACTCGGTGAAAAGTCAGGCCATCGTAGAAGCCGCGACGGGAGAGATTGAGGAAGTTGGCGACGGTTACGGGCACCTTGCCCGCGTAGAGAGTTGCACGGATGTCACCCTTTGAAGTGTGAAGGACAATCCGTATATCACCGGGAACGGTTGCCGGATTTGCTGCTCCGGCGATGCCTGGAGCCATGGAAAGAGTGGCGGAAAGTGCGAAAAGTGTCTTTTTCATCAGGCCACTATTGGGTAGCAGAGAGGAGTGCCAAAGAAAGACAAAACCCCAAAATCTTCCAGATTGGACCCGATGGATGCTAAACCATCAGTCTCTGGCAAGGATCGTAACAAGAATGGTCTGTGTGTCGGTCTTATCCAGATGCGCTGTGCTGCTTCTCGTGATGAAAATCTGGAGACTGCCGAATCTCTGATCAGGGAAGCCGCGGGAAAGGGGGCGGCTGTCATTTGTCTCCCCGAACTCTTTCTTAACGAGTACTTTTGTCAAAGCGAGGATCACCGTTACTTTAGTCTTGCCGAGACGATACCAGGTCCCACAACGAAGTACTTGGGAAGGCTTGCCGGAGAACTAGGAATTGTTCTGATAGCCTCCCTATTCGAGCGCCGTGCCCCCGGTCTTTATCACAATACGGCAGCCGTCATTGAGTGTGATGGAAAGTACCTTGGAAAGTATCGAAAGATGCATATTCCCGATGATCCCCTCTTTTATGAGAAGTTCTACTTCACTCCTGGAGATCTCGGCTTCCTCAACTGGAAGACTAGCGTAGGCAACCTCGGTGTACTTATCTGCTGGGATCAGTGGTATCCAGAGGCCGCTCGTCTGACAGCACTCAAGGGGGCAGAAGTTCTTTTTTATCCCACCGCAATCGGATGGCATCCCTCAGAGAAAAAAATGTACGGGGATAAGCAAAAGGCAGCATGGCAGCTTGCCCAGCGTGCTCATGCGCTCGCCAATGGCTGTTATGTGTGCGGAGTCAATCGCATCGGCCATGAGTCACCCGCGGGTGGGTCTGGTCTGCAATTCTGGGGTGGTACCTTTGTGGCAGCACCGGATGGATCTATCATTGCCGAGGCTCCTACTGACAAGCCAGCAGCCCTCGTAGTAGAGCTAGATCTTGGCTTCATGGACACTCATCGTACTCACTGGCCATTTCTGCGCGACCGTCGTATCGACGCCTACGATGGTATCGACAAACGCTTCATCGATTGAGAAATGTCATTGCCCAGTCCATGGAGACACTTCCCGATCAGGTAAGGGATTACTGTCAACTCCTGCAAAGGTGGCAGGGTTTGGTGGCTAAAAATCCCTTCCTGCAACTCTCTATATTCGGGGAAGCCGAAGGTTACCCCTTGGCTGCTGTGGAATCGCAGAGGTGGGTTGATGCCGTTCCCTCCATATATCTTTCTGCGGGCATTCATGGCGACGAACCGGCTGGTGTCGAGGGACTTCTGCAGTGGGCTTCTGAAGAAATTGGGGCCTTGGGGGACTGGAACTGGCAGATCTTTCCATGTCTTAATCCATGGGGGCTTGAGAGGAATATCCGCTGTGATGGAGGGGGACATGATCTTAACCGTTGTTTTAATTCCCGCAGGATTCCCCAAATCAAAGCCCAACTTACTCTTATGAAGGGACGGCATTACGATCTGGCTGTCTGCCTGCACGAGGATTATGATGCAAGAGGATTTTATCTTTATGAAATCGCATCGCAGAGACCTTATTGGGGGGAATCACTGTGTAGTGATGTTGCCATGGTGATACCGCCCGATTCTCGGCTCAGTATTGACGGACATAAGGCCCGAGAGGGACTGATTCGCAGGCGCATCAGTCCTGATCTGCTGAAAGGGCATCCAGAGGCCTTTGTTCTGCACTTTCACCATGCAAAAAGAACATTCACCCTGGAAACTCCTTCGGAAGAAGGGCTTTGCCGCCGCGTGCTGCTGCACAAGAAGTTTCTTTCTGCCGCAGTCAAAAAAATAAAATCCCAGAGTGGCATCCTCGGGAAAAGAAGGTAGTCTTTTTATGGGTTTCATGAAAAGACGAACTACCTCCCTTGTTTTTGCGATTTTTGCTTCCGCTGTGCTTGTAAAAGCTGATTCCGTGATTCTCAAGAACGGGAGTGAAGTCAAGGGGGAGATTCTCAGTGACGGTCCCGAAGGCACAATGATCGAATATTTTGTTACTCCCTCGATCAAGGATCAGAAGACTTTCTCTCGTGAGGAAATAGCAAAGGTCATCATTATCCCTCAGGATGAGAAGGCCTTCCTTGCACTTGGAAGGCTGGCTGCTCCCCAGACGATTCTAGATACCTCCTTTTACGACAATTTACTTGATAAAAAAATTATCGAATTCAGTGCGCGTTACCCATACTCGCGGCATATCGGAGAATTGCGCGAGGTCACCAGGTCGCTGGACAAGGAGCGTGATCGTTTGAGACAGGGGGATCGTAAGGTTGAAGGAGTTTGGTTCACCGCCAAGCAGATTGCGAATGATCCTTACCAGTTTGCAGCCAAGGCTAAATTTGCTGAAATGAGGCAGGAAGCTCGGGATAACGATACTGTTTCGGCTCTGCAAACATATGAGCTGCTTGAGAAAAGCTACCCAGGCTCCGGTGTTTTTCCAGATGCTGTTGAACTTGCCATGAGTCAGTTCGACCAATTGCAGGGCAGTCTCGATACGGCGAAAGCGAATTTCGATATCCTTGAAAAACGTCGCCAGAAAGCCTTGGCAGTTGCCCCCCTTGACCAAGCCAAGGAAATTAACAACGCCCTTGCGAAAGAAAGTCAGGCTGCAAAGGACACCATCAAGACTGCAACCGCCGATGGCACCAAATTCTTTCCCGTTTTTCCAAACAGCAAGGACGCTCTTGATACGCTCCAAGCCCTGATCATTAGCGAACGCAACAGGCTTGCCGTCATCCAGAAGATCCCGATGCGGGACGGTATTGCAGCAGCTAGGGCATGTGAACGACTACTGGCAGAGGGGAACGTCAAGGAGGCACAGGACCAGCTCGCAAACTCCCAGAAGCAATGGCCAGCCAACGTCGACAACATTAGACTGCAGCAAGAGATTGACGGGCTGTTAAAGCAGCAAGCCGCTGCTGCTGCTGCGGAAGCAGCAGCTCAGGCAGCGGCTGCAAAGAAGCATTAGAAAGGGTTATCATGAGAGTTTCGTTCAAAATATAAACATGCAGAATCGTACAGCTACCTTGGATCGCACGACTAAAGAGACGGCCATCCGTCTCACTCTGTCTCTTGACGGAGCAGGGAATTCAGACGTTCGGACCGGCCTTCCTTTCTTTGATCACATGCTGACACTTTTTGCTCGTCACGGACTTTTCGACCTTGAAATCGAGGCCAAGGGTGATCTTGCTGTCGATTATCATCACACTGTTGAGGATGTTGGCATTGCCCTCGGCACTGCATTTGCGAGTGCGTTGGGAGACAAGGCCGGCATTCGACGCTACGGCTTCGCCTATATCCCTATGGATGAAGCTTTAGTTCGTGCCGTTGTTGATTGTAGCGGCCGTCCTTTCCTTGCCTACGATGCTCCTCGGGGGATCGAAGCAATAGGTCTGTTCCCCTTCCAGCTAGTGGAAGAGTTTCTGCGTGCATTCACCGTAAATGCCGGACTTACCGCCCATGTTGCCGTACTTGCTGGTCGCGATGCCCACCACATGGCGGAAGCTGTCTTCAAATGCCTTGCCCGTGCTCTTGATGCCGCCGTTTCATATGACGAACGGGTGAAGGGAATCCCCAGCACCAAGGGAATTCTGTGAGGGAGCCGCCGATAATTGGCCTTGTTGATTACGGAAGGGGAAACCTGCGCAGCGTACAGCGGGCACTTGAACATGCAGGAGCCACAGTTCTCCTTGTCCGCAGTCCGGATGATGCACAACGATGCGCCGCCATTGTAGTGCCCGGCGTCGGATCATTTGGTGATTGTGCCAGACAACTCCGTGATGCGGGTTTGTGGGATTTCATCCTGCAGTGGATTGTATCCGACCGTCCCTATTTTGGAATCTGCCTAGGATACCATCTTCTCTTTGAGTCAAGTGAGGAATCCCCTGGGGTGAGTGGATTTGGAGCCATTGCCGGCAGAGTCGTTCACTTCCCTAGAGGAGAAGGGCGCAAAATTCCACATATGGGATGGAATCAAATACGTCTCAATACCCCCGACACCAGATTGATGATGGGACTAGGTAATGATCCCTCTTTCTATTTCGTTCATTCTTATTATCCAGTTCCCGAAGATCCCTCCATTGTGACCTCCGTCTGTAATTACGGAGTGGACTTTGCTGCTAGCATCTCGACTGGAAGGATCTGCGCGGTCCAGTTCCATCCGGAAAAGAGCCAGGCACTTGGCCTCACAATGCTGAGGAATTTCATTTCATCACTTACCTGATACTTTCTCCATGCTTCTTTATCCAGCAATCGATCTCATGGGGGGGCAGGTCGTTCGTCTTGAGCGCGGTGTAGCTACCAAAAAGAAGGTTTATAGTACGGATCCCGTTGCTATTGCGAAGAAATGGGAAGCCGCTGGTGCAGATTGGCTCCACATCGTTGATCTGGATGCGGCCTTTGGCGGAAAAAATGCCAACCTTGGAGTCGTTCAAGAGATAGTCGCTGCAGTTTCCATTCCCTGCCAGCTTGGCGGAGGGATGCGTGACGCCGATTCTATACGCGCTGGTCTTGCGACGGGTGCCAAGCGTGTCATTATAGGAACAAGGGCAGCTGAGCCTGGCTTTCTTGCCGAGGCGGTTGGCATTTTCGGATCTGGAAATCTGGCAGTTGGGATTGACGCAAAGGATGGAAAAGTTGCCGTGAAGGGGTGGGTTGAAACCATGAACTTGACCGCGATTGAACTTGCAAGCGAAGCTAGGAACACTGGGATCCAAACCATTATCTACACGGACATTGCAACCGACGGAATGCTTCAGGGACCGAATCTCGACGCTATGAGAGAGATGGCCGCATCTGTGCCTTGTGAGCTGATTGCCAGTGGCGGTGTTTCCTGTCCTGATGACATCTGTCAACTCGTGGATGTGCCTGGAATCCATGGTGTTATTATTGGTCGTGCCCTATATGAAGGCCGCATGCCAGAGAATTTAAGAAGCATTTTAAAAACCTAAACAGCCTCAAACGCAGCTGAATGACAGAAAAATAGAAGAGCCGACCTCTCTAGCTAAACTACGGCCCTCTTGCTCAAGAATGATTGGCAATCATTCATACAACTCCAAAAACTAAGCAGGAGTTGATTCCACCGAAACCGAAGGAGTTGGACAGAACTCTTCTTGCTCGAACCTCTCGCCCTTGATTGGGGATCACGTCAAGAGAACACTTTGGGTCTGGAGTTTCGTAATGGAGAGTTGGAGGAAGATAGCCCTCGGTCATTGCAAGGCAGCAGATTACTGCCTCCAGTGCCCCTGTAGCCCCTAGCGGATGGGCGGTGAATGCCTTGGTTCCGCTGACCGGGATGGAGAGCGTTCGAGAACCGAATACACTATGGATGCATTGAGCTTCATTAACGTCGTTGATCTGTGTCGAACTCGCGTGGGCGTTTATATAGTCGATATCCTCAGGGGCAGTGCAAGCATCTGCCAGAGCATCACGCATGGCGTGAATAGTCGGAGTTCCCTCCGGATGAGGAGATGTCATGTGATGGGCGTCATTATTGAGTGAATAGCCGAGAATTTCAGCGTAGATTTTTGCCCCACGGGCCTTGGCGTGGCTGTATTCTTCGACCACTAGAGAGGCAGCTCCTTCTCCCATCACAAAGCCATCACGCTTGAGATCAAATGGACGGCAGGAAAACGGTGGTTCTGAAATGCTCATCGTCCGGATCTGGGCAAAAGCTCCATAAGTCAATGGGCTTAACGGAGCCTCAGATGCACCGGCAAGGATGACGTCGGCAATTCCATCGCGGATGTAACGCAAGGCTTCACCCAAGGCCACAGTTCCGCTGGCACAGCTATTGGAATTAGTTGTTCCGACTCCTTGGAATCCGCAAGTGATTGCAATATTGGAGTGTGCTGACCCTCCGAATACCTGAAGAGCCAACATTGGGCTTACCGCCTTGAATCCACCGCTGACAAAGGAAGCGTGCTCTGTTTCCGCATTCGAAATCCCGCCGAGGGCTGTTCCGAAGCTTACGCCATAACGCCGGTCGGGGGAATCCGGACTCCATTCTAGACCACTGTCCTCCAAGGCGAGCAGTGCACTTGAAACTGCAAGCTGGGCGTAGCGGTCGAGACGGCGCAATGATTTTTGTGGAAGGAAATCTAGAGGATTAAAGTCATCAATTTGACCGGCGGAACGTGCCTGAAGCCCATGTGGTTCGAATCTGGTAAGTGTCGAGATGCCACTTCTGCCTTTAAGAATGGCATTCCAAAAATCCTTCCGTCCTGTGCCGATGCAACTGATCGGACCGACTCCAGTGATGACGGCGCGCCGTTTTATGTTCAACTCCCTTTCTCCAGATGGTGCTTGAAACCCGACAGGGTGCGCGGAGCAACCCAGCCGATGATAAAGTTGCCGATGAGGGGTTCTGCAAGCGGAGCTAGCAAGGGCCAATGGAATAGGAGTTCATGGCTGATGTTGATCTGAACTCCGTTAGGTCGCTCACTGAAGCTCCATACAACTTCCATGCCCTTAGTGAGGGCGCTGATATGACGGAACCAAAGTAGGGGAGTGAGGCGATCCCTGCGGAATTCCGAAACCCATCTTATGGGGAAGCCACTCCGCATAGCCGCCATCTCAACAACACCGCTGTCAGGTCCCCCTTCAATCCATCTAACCCAACGATAGTGAGACAATAGATCAGGCCAGCAATTCAGATCAGAAGTCATCTCAAAGATACTTCCCATTGGTGCATTAATCAAAATCGATGTTTCTGTGTGCATTAAATTGAAATCTTTTTTCTGTCCCGAATGTAATGAAGGTGAATTAGATCCCCGTTCTGCTGAAGTGACATCAATCGGAAGCGACGATTCTTTTTCAGGAATCCACTCGGCAAGCCAGTCAGGCTTGGCAGCTTAGATCCGCCGATAATAATCGGCAAAATGGTGAGGTAGAGATCATCGACAAAATCTTCCTCTATGAATGATTTAGACAATGTCATTCCGGCTTCATAGACGAGGGTTTTGACTCCCCAGATCGTGGAAAGCATATCCAAAAGGGTCGACATGGAGATTACGGGAGCATGAAAGCCACGATTTTGTAGTGAGTTCGGAAACCGTGGTGTGAGTGACTTGGAAGGTTTGGTAGCCCTGAGGAGGAGATGAGGAAGATTGGAATCGTGTGAATTGCAAACGCTCAACACGGCATCCCCAAGGGCTCGGATTTCAGCAAGTCGAGATTTTATGTCCTTTGAGGCTAAGATGTCGCGAGCTCGTGCCCCAGTTGGGACATTCCCATCCAAGGTCACGACAATATTCGCCAGAACTTTTGGTCGGAGAGATGCCCCTCGATGGTGCTTCATGGAAGAGTTGAACAATCAGGTCTGCTCTTCTCGCTCTATCTGATGCTCGACATCGCCTATTTCCCCTGAAATTCCTGCCAGGGAGGTCTCGCTGCCATCCCCGGAGCGATAGAAAAGATTCACAATTCCGCCAATTAACCCCCACAGGACAACAATGGAAAAGCCGGTGATGGAAATGAGAACTCCAAGATCTTCAGGAGTGCCGTAAAGGGAATTCAGCATTGTTGCAAAAAGCTTTTCCCTAACTCCGACACCGGCGACGCTTATTGGAAGGGAGCTGATTGTGTTGACGATTGGTATCACCGAAGTCATGGCAGAGGCTCCGGGATTTCCCTTGAAGGCAAAGGCAGAGAAAATGGCTGCGCTAAAAATAAAGAGATTCAGCGGCATGGAAATCAAAATGGCTGCGATTATTACTTTCCAGTCTCGGGCGTATAACGAAAAAGCGCGTGCGGTTTCGATGACGAACGAATGTGCCGGCATCTTCTTGGGGAGGCGGTTCGCGAGATGGAATCGATCTATGAGAATTGCAATGAGTATCAGCGAAGAAAACCCGGCAAATATGATGCCGACAGCCATTAGGAAAGCACGTACAAGCGGAGAAGCCATCAGCGTTGTGTGAAAAGCAAAAAACACACCTAACGATACAAGAATAAGAGCAAACAATCCGGTAATGCGATCCACTAAAATGCTTAAAAAAACCGCACTTTTCAATTTTGGAGCCTCTTTCATGGCATAGAAAACCTTGATTAGATCACCACCTGTTCCTCCTGGTAGAAAGAGATTATAAAACATTCCGATCATGACGAGTTGCCAGACGCGAAACCATGTTAGTCGGATCCCTTGGGTCTTCATTAGAAGC
>Ga0364901_10103_pt1 | contig 35365 bp, 31 predicted proteins | sample ExccelJu500002D4_FD_206968 | JGI IMG/M metagenome (GOLD analysis project Ga0364901, IMG submission 206968) | Enriched cells from Trout Bog Lake Hypolimnion, Wisconsin, USA - BchlTB.July09.5000.02.D4 | ecosystem: Environmental > Aquatic > Freshwater > Lake > Hypolimnion/Profundal zone | place: USA...
CCTGAACACCCCAGCCGATTAATAATTTTTCCAGCCATAGAAAAACCACTTTATCATTAAGCCAATCAGAGGGTTGAATAGCATACATCTTCAGCAATTCATCAGGGATAACCTCTATGCAGACTGCTTTATTCGTTATTGAATATTTCTTTAACGCATTGACCTTAAGCCAATCAATAGACACTAAAAAACGTAACGTCACCTGCAGGCAACCTAGATTAGCATGTAATTGTTGAGACAGTGCTTCCTGAGTTAAAGCATGATGGGTTCGAAGCGCTGAAAATAACCCGTTCTTTTTGCAGGCTATAATGATAGAGATACCTACATAACCATGGCCATAGCGATTAAGTTGCTCAAGCATAGCTCTTACCTTCGTTAAAAATGCGCTTTTCTGACCCCCTCTTCAACTAAAATAGTCATCAATAAGCCTTCTTTGGGGCTCATTATTTTGGGCGTAGACAAGAAAGGATGCTGGTTTATTTTTTGTGCATGTTTTTTTAAATTTAGCAGTAATTTGAGGCGGACTAAAACCAAAGAGCTTTATTAAAAATAGAACACTGCCTTAATTTATTGACATAGATATTTTCATAATGCCAAAATGCTGTCTTTCTCTATCAGAATTTCATAGCTATATCATTTAAAGGGACTATATCATGACCAAAGGCTGCATCGTAATCGATACATTTGAAAGTACGTGCCTAAAAAATAATCCATTAAAAGATCCTTTTATTAGAAATCTTATCATTTACCTACCTCCTGATTATGTTCGCTCCAAACAAGATTATCCTGTTTTGTTTTTATTATCTGGATTTAGCGGTAAGGGAATCATGTTTCTTAATCAAGAAGCTTTTTCAGAATCCATTGACGAGCGACTTAATCGTTTGATTCAGACAAATCGTATTGAACCAATGATTGTCGTAATGCCTGATTGCTTTACCTATTACGGCGGTAGTCAATATCGAAATTCACACGCAACAGGAAACTACGAAACTTATCTTGTGAATGAACTTGTACCTTATGTGAAGAAAAATTATCGCGTCAAAGATAACCGATCTCACTGGGCTATCGCAGGAAAATCCAGTGGGGGTTATGGTGCACTTACTATAGCCATGCGCCATTGCGATATTTTTGGCATTTTAGCCTGTCATAGCGGTGACATGGGTTTTGAATATTGTTATCAGCCTGATTTCCCACAAACTATGATTGAGATTGAAAAGCAAGGTGGAATTTTGGAGTTTATGCAGAAATTCTATACTCTTCCTAAAAAAGATTCTAACAGCTTTTTAGCATTAAATATTATTGCGATGGCTGCTGCCTATTCTTCTAATAAGAAAATATGTCCGCATTTTATTGATTTCCCCTTTGATCTTAAAACCGGTGAGTTAAGATCAGATGTTTGGCAAAAATGGCTTAATTGCGATCCTATTCATATGCTCAATAGCTATGAAAATGCTGTTCGTCAACTTAAAATTTTCATCGATTGCGGAATAAAAGATGAATATCGATTGTATGCGGGTTCAAGAATTTTTTCAGCTAAATTAAAAAAATATAACATTGATCATGTTTATGAAGAGTTTAATGATACTCATATGAAAATTAATTATCGTTATGACCGGTCTTTAGAATTTATTTCCGAGTCTATGTCATAGCGATTTTATAGAGGCGCACTTAGCAAGCACACTGTTGTACGCTAATTCTACTTTGCAGTCCTCAAATTTTCCCCAAAAGATTCTGTGTATGTGCAGTTATAAAATCTAGCAATAACCTTGATCGTTTCGGCAATATTTTCTGCTGAGGATAAATGACGTACAAGTGATAATTTCCCCAATCATATTTTGTTAAAATTGGACGCACTTGGTGCTGCTGCAAAGCTTGTTTTACATTAAGCTCAGTAAACTTTCCAATTCCGCAACTTGCAATGCATGCAATTAAACCGCTTTCAATATCATTGCATGTAAATTTTGTATTTAGCATAATGCTAGTAGGTTTATTATCCTCAAAATATACCCACTGTTCAGATCCTCGTTTTGCATCTAAATAATTAATGGTATGATGATTCAATAAATTTTCTGGTAACCTTGGTTCGCCGGATTTTATTATGTAATCAGGGCTAGCATATAATCCAATTTTTTCTTTAACTAATAACTTCATTTGAAAATTACTATCTTTTAATCCTTCTTCTAAATAACCTGCTCCACGAATAACTAAATCAAGTTGTTCTTTAATAGGATCTAGTCTTTGATTGCTGAGAATTAAATCTATTTTAATATCAGTAAATGTATTTAAAAATTTTATGATAATAGGCGTTAAGAAATGCCTTCCAAAATAGAGAGGCGCACTGACTCGAATGGTTCCTTTTGGTTTTTTAGCAAAAGATTGAATTATGCTAATTGCAGCATCCATTTCTTGTTGAATTCGTTGCGCATGCTGCCAAAATAACTCGCCTTCATTCGTCAAATGAAGTTGCCTCGTTGTTCGCTTGATTAAAGTAACCCCTAATTGTGCCTCTAATTGGGCCAAACGCCGACTAATCAAACCATTTGATAATCCCAAATATTTTGCCGCATGGCTGAATCCCCCCTGCTGTACAATAGCAATAAAAATGGCAGTATCATCGAGCATTCCCATCTTATTATATCCAATTAGTAAAATGTGTTATTAATTTTAACATATTGTTTATTTTATGGGCATAATTTATTGTATGTATCAGACAAGTCAAACGATAAGGAATATACATTGAAAAGATTACCCACATTAAAATTAATCTCGTGCTTATTAACTGCAATTATTGCTAGCGGGGCTTTTATCCCATCATTTGCATTGACCGCACAGAAAAACTCAACTCCTAAAGAGGATCATGGTATGAAGTTTAACAATTTTGCTTATATTTTTTTAGGACCTGGATTAGACCCAACATCCAATCGAACTGAAATCAAAACACAAAATTTTCAGTTTACTGCGGTTGGAATCGATTTTAATCACAAGGATCAGGTGATTAAAGTAGCCAAAGAATTGGTCGCACAAGGTGCTCAAATGATTGAATTGTGTGGGGGTTTTGGTCCACTTTGGATTGCTAAAGTTTCTGAGGCAATTGACAATAAAGTACCTGTTGGTAGCGTTGCTTATGGACCCGAGGCGCGTAAGCCATTACTTGATTTATTAAGCAATGAAAAAAATAAATCCTAAAAAAGAGATAAAATCTATGCTCAAATTATCCAAAATATTCATTACTGCTGCTATTGCTCTTTTCTTTACAATAACAGTTATAAACAATATATCTGATTATCACCAAACATTTATATTTATGAATCATACTTTGAGCATGGATACTACTGCACAAAATCCAAATTTTATGTGGCGTGCTATATCTAATCAAATGATTCAACATTTAGTCTTCATAAGTATTATTGTCCTTCAATGCATAATAGCTTTACTGTGTTGGTTTGCCACTTATCAAATGATAAATCATCTTAAATCATTAGAAAATGCTAAATTTACCCATGCGAAAATGTTTGCGCTTTTAGCATGTAGTCTTGGTTTTATTCTCTATGGAATCGGTTTTTTAACGATAGCAGGCCAATGGTTTATGATGAGAGAATCAACTGTTTGGAATGTGCAAAATTCTGTCCATGCGTTTATGACTTTTATGGGAATCAGTCTGATTTATCTCTGTTTTCCTGAAGAAAATTAAATGTCATTTTTAACCAAAATAAACGTCTTAACAGTCTGAAAATATGAACTATAATACAGTTAGCAAGCCGTGGGAGCCATTAAAGTTGCGGATGGAAGCCTGAGCGACCTTGTAAAATTTGTAGGGTATGACCTTCTGGTTTTACTTATATTTTATAAAAATAATAGGAAAAAAAAAATGACTGTATGCTTATTTCCCGGGCAGGGAGCACAAAGAACCGGCATGGGTGCTAAATTATTAGACAAATACCAAGATCATGTTAAACAAGCAAATGAACTTTTAGGTTATTCACTACGTGAGTTAATATTAGAGAATAAAAATAATAAATTGAATGAAACTCTCTACGAGCAACCCGCTTTATATGTTGTAGAATGTTTAAGCTATCTTGATTATCTAGAAAAAAGCAAAAATACTAAACCAGATTATGTTGCAGGGCATAGTGTAGGCGAGTACCCTGCGTTATTTGCAGCAGGTGTTTTTGACTTTATTACGGGACTCAAGCTTGTGTCAGAACGCAGTAAACTAATGGCAGATGTTAGACATGGGGGTATGTTGGCGATAGTTGGTTTGCATAAAGATGAAATTGAATCATTGCTTGAGCGTGAAGGTTTAAAAGATCTTACTCTTGCTAATTTCAATACTAGTACTGAAATTATTTTGTCAGGGGATGACAAAGATTTAAAAATTGCGCAAGCTATATTTGAACCCAAAGCACATTTGTGTATAAAATTAAATGTTAGCGGTGCATTCCATTCACGATATATGGAACCAGTGGCACAATTGTTCAAAGGGTATTTAGAAGATTTCACCCTTAACGCCCCTACTATTCCCGTTTTGTCGAATGTTACAGCGCATCCCTATGCAGGTGGCGGTGATATAGCCAAAGAAAATTTAGTTCAACAAATTTACAAACCCGTACATTGGAATGATGTCATTATGTACTTCCTCATTATGGGAGAAAATAAATTCCATGAGGTTGAGCCAGGAGGAATTCTTACTAATTTGGTTAAGAAGATCGTTGTGGGTACTGGAGTTGATTTGCAAATAGAGTAAAGTTCAATAGCTTAGATTTGATGCGGAATTGGGTGCTTTCCGCCCATTTTGCACAAATGATTTCTGCAGAATCGGTAGAGGGCCAAATTTTGGCACTCACATAGCTTTTTGTTTTTTACGAGAAAATGCAATTCCCAAAACGATAGCACCACATAGGCCAGAAATCAGTGATCCACATAAAACGCCAAGGCGTACAGGCGTTAAATAAAGTGATTGCTCATTCTCAAAGGCTAAAATCCCAAAAAATAGACTCATGGTAAAACCAATTCCACAAAGTACGGCTACACCATAGATCTCGAACCAACTGATATTCTCTGGAAGAGTTGCCCATTTTATTTTTACAGCCATCCAGGCAAATAATAATACGCCTAATTGCTTCCCTAAAATGAGCCCTACGATAATTCCCACTGTTATAGTATTTGTAAAAATATTCAAAGATAATCCACTAAATGATACTCCTGCGTTAGCAAATGCAAATAACGGAATTACAAAATATACAACCCATGGATGTAAAATGTTTTCTAGTTTACTCAAAGGCGAAGCTGACTCGCTGCCATCCAGCGGAATCATCAATGCTAATAAGACACCCGCTATGGTTGGGTGGATACCTGTTCTTAACATACAAATCCACAATAGAAAACCTAAGAATAAATAGGGGAACAGAGGTTTTATTTTTAGTAGATTCAATGTCCATAATAAAATAAGTGAAAAACATGCCCCTATTAGAAAAATGTAGGATAATGATTGAGTGTAGAATAATGCAATAATGATAATTGCAACAATATCATCAAAGATCGCGAGTGTTAATAAAAACATTTTTAACGATAAAGGTACGCGTTTACCAAATAAAGACAAAACGCCTAATGCAAAAGCTATATCTGTTGCAACAGGAATTGCCCAACCTTTCAGTGCTTCGTAATCACCAAGGTTAAAGCAAACATATAATATTGCCGGAATTAGCATGCCACCAATAGCAGCCATAGCGGGCAATATCACTTTTGAAGGTTCTGCTAACTCACCATAATGATACTCACGTTTAAGCTCTAAGCCGACGAGTAGAAAAAATATCGACATTAATCCGTCATTAATCCAAAATAACATGGGCTGCGAATAATGGAAACTCCCTAAATTTACTACCAATGGCAGATATAATAATTCTTGATAAATCCACGCTCCTGCAGAATTATTAAGAATAAGCGCGAGAATGGTCATGGATAGCAAAACCATTCCGCCTGTGGATTCCAGCTGTAAAAATTTTTTGATTAAGTTGATCATAATGGAAGCGCCCTTAAATGTTATTAGTTTAGCAAAAGTCTCTAAGGGTATCAGTTCGATAAAGCAAAAACCAAAAAGGTGCGGCTTCTTTTCAACCTATTTTTAGTCGAATAGCAGATAAATATTGAATCGAATGATATACTTATGTGACATATTATCTTATGCAAGTGATAATGGAATGATTGCAACAAAAAAACCTTCTCTTTTATTTCTGTTTTTACTCATATCTTTCCCCCCTCTTTCAGCTGTGCTATTTACTCCAGCGTTGCCTGAAATTGGTAATTATTTTCAAATAACAGATAATGTCGCGCAGCTAACAGTTAGTGTATTTCTTATTGGCTATACCTTTGGTCAACTTCTGTATGGACCATTAGCAAATCGTTACGGCAGAAAAATCGCCTTGTATCTCGGAATTTTATTGGAAATGATTTCAGCGTTAGTTTGTGCGCTCTCCGCCACGCTAGAAAACTTTTGGTTATTGGTCGTAGCACGATTTTTTATGGCCTTAGGCGCTAGTGTTGGCTTAAAAATGACATTTACCTTAATTGCGGATGCGTATCCACCAGAAGAGGCAACAAAAACAATTGCTCACCTCCTTGTCGCTTTTGCAATTACACCAGGGTTAGGAATAGCTTTAGGCGGTTTCTTAACCACTTACCTTCATTGGCAAAGCTGTTTTTATTTTATGGTGATCTATGGTTTGATGTTGTTATATCTGTCCTATCATTTATCAGAAACAATCTCTATGCGTGATAAACAAGCTTTAAATATCCGCTATATCTTCAAAAAATATAGCTACGAATTTAAAAATTCGACGCTGATGTTAAGTGCATTATTAATGGGGTGTGGTACTTCGTTTATCTATGTGTTCACCACTATTGCTCCGTTCCTCACCAGTGAAGTAATGAACATCAACCCAACACAATACGGATTATGGAATTTATTACCCTGCGTAGGAGGCATCATTGGTTCACAATTAACGGTACAGTTATCCAAAACAGTATCTAATATAAAAGCGATTGGTTTAGGTCTCAGCCTAATATTAATAGGGACTTTATTAATGTTGATCGCTTTTATAAATAATATGATATTACCTATAGGGTTATTTTCACCCATGGTAATAATTTATATTGGAATCTCATTGGTCTACACTAATTCTACCGCCACAGCACTGTTTTTTGCCCATGACAAGGCGAATGGTTCTGCGCTGATGAGTTTTGTTAATATGGGAATTGTTACTCTTGGAGTATTAATGATTGGCCAGTTCAGCATTCAATCGGCATTATTACTTCCATTATATTTTTGCGTTGTTCTTTTATTAGAGGTTATTCTATTTATTGCGCTAATAAAACTATCAACGCGTTCATATGATTTTTGAGTAAAAGCCTCCGTCATCTTCAACGCTGCAACGCTCACCAAAAGTGATCCACCTGTTAGTGAAGCTCATGGCGCCAAATTAAGCCATGGAGAACGTGTCGCTGCAATGATCATGAATGGATTGGGCTTCATTGATAGCCTGAAATATTGAAGAAGTATCTTTCTAGCGTTTAACGATAACCACCGCAAAAGTTCATCATCAAAACGTTCCGGCTCCTCTACTGAGGCGTATGACTGCTTTTTTCAAATATTCGCATCCTGTAGAAGAACTGACAAAAAGTGGGATTTCAGTTTTGTTCTAGTAATGTGCTTATGGACTCCAACTCTGAAGCTGGTATCCACCTGTACAACGTTGGAATCGAAACACCGAGGTTGCGTGCAACATCCTTGGGTGGTATACCAGATGAAAGTAATTTCTTAGCGACCTCAATTTTGCTCGGAGTCATTTTTCGTTTGCGGCCACCGACTCTACCCTGAACTTTTGCGGCAACAAGACCTGCTTTAGTTCTTTCAGCTACTAGCTCACGCTCCATTTGAGCAAGACTTGCCATGATGTGAAAAAAGAAACGACCAGATGGTGTAGACGTATCAACGTTATCCGTCAGACTTTTAAAATGAATCCCTTTTTGATGGAGATGGTTAACTAGGTCAATCAGCCCTTTTACGGTACGACCTAGCCGGTCTAACTTCCACACCACTAGGACATCATTCTTCCGTAATACTTCAAGCGCCATCCCAAGACCAGATCTATTTGCCTTGGAACCTGATATTTGGTCTTTATAAATTTTTTCACAACCCATTTCTTTCAAAGCAGATAGCTGAGATTCTAGATTTTGATCCAGTGTTGAAACTCGTGCATAACCAACCAACATGACAATCAACCTTCTATTGCAAAGTCCAAATTCCTTTATGTTTCACTTCCTGGTGCATTGCATCAGGAGAAAGATCAATTTCACCAGGCCAAGTAACAACACCATATTCAAGATAAACCTGATTGAAAAGATGAATATCTTTAAGAATTGCAAAAACGCCCGCTTTATCACTCATTACTAAGTTGACCATTTCAACAAAGCCATGTGTTCCATCAATAAATTCGACTTCAAGAATATAATTTGGGAATGCTTTAACTTTCGTTAATCGCCAAGGAGCTGTGCACACTATTCTAGGGGTGATATTTTCTTTGGCGACTGATTTTGTTCGCATAATGTCCAATCCTCCAATAATTCAGCTCGATGCTGAGATGCCCACTCTAATACCAACGCTAATGCTCGACGAGGCATTGAACCCTGAATTACTTCCAGCGTACGAAGATCAATCAAGACTTCATGTTCTCCATACAATGCGTTGAAGTGTGGTGGCGCATGATCGCCCCAAAACATTTGGATCAGTATTCCGTAAAAAGTACTGATTGTTGGCATGAATTTATTATCTCTTTGTTCTCAAAACTCATCTTAAGTATAATCTATCGAGAATTAGATTTCAAAAATGGTGATTGAGACAATAAAGGCCTGCTCAAAACCTTCGGTTTCAATAATTTTTATCCGAGTAGTTAATCGGTATTGTAAGAACCGTACCGCAACTGCAGACTTTGAACTGTTAAATTGGCGGCAGTCAACACAATCGAACATTCAAAATTATTATCTGAAGGAAAAGTCGTGCTTTCTAAACCAATTATTTTTTACTAATCCAATTATATTCTGCATCAAGTTTATGACCAATTATTCACGCTTTAATTTTTACGATCACAATCGTTATGTGTGTATTCCAATAAGAAATTGTAAAGCCTTTTTTAAGAATTGATGAATTATATGCGCATTGAGTGGATCATTTTTGGTGAGCGTTGAAGGGGTAATCTTGAACTGCAATCAGAAAGACTGATCCTAACTATCCGATCACCTATCCCTCCACCTTCAAATACAAAATTTTCCACTGATTTTAAGCACGTTTAACCCAATTAATCAAACCACCTTCCTTTAAAACATCAATTTGTCGTTTGGATAAAGTATGCTTCAAAGTAATCTCTTTATTTTGAGATTCTATTTTTGCAATTAATTCATGGCCTTTTTTCAGAAGTGATATAACATCTTTGATAACAATTACATCATTTTGTTTGATCAGCTGATAGTCCTCAGGATTATCAAACGATAGAGGTAATACACCAAAATTGATGAGATTATCTCGATGAATACGAGCGAAACTTTTTGCAATTACTAACTCCAGCCCAAGATATTTTGGAGCAAGTGCAGCGTGTTCGCGACTGGAGCCTTGACCATAATTTTCTCCACCGACAATAGCATGCTGTTGCTTTTTGTCATTGAATTCTTTAGCACGATTAGCATACGTTTCATCAATATTTTCAAAAATAAATTCACTGATTTTAGGAATATTGCTTCTATAAGGCAACACCCTAGCGCCTGCTGGCATAATTTCATCAGTTGAAATATTATCATTTACTTTCAATAAAACCGTTAATTGCAGATCGTTAGGAAAAGGTTTTAGTTTAGGCAGTGATTTTATATTAGGTCCTTTTATTAATTTAATTTTACCTGCATTTTCTAAAGGTAGAGGGGGTTGAAACATGTCTTTATTGATGATATTTTTTTGTGGTGCTTTTACTTTTGGATAGGCAAAATTTAATTCTCGCGGATCGGTAATTACGCCGGTAAGCGCAGATGCTGTCGCTGTTTCTGGACTACATAGAAAAACGCTATCTTCTTTGGTTCCTGATCGCCCAGGAAAATTACGAGGTACGGTTCGCAAACTATTGCGTCCCGTTGCAGGGGCCTGCCCCATCCCGATACAGCCATTACAACCGGCTTGGTGAATCCGCGCCCCAGAATGGATGAGGTTAGATAATAATCCTTCGTTAGCCAATTCTTCTAAAATATTTCTTGATGAAGGATTTATATCGAATGATACGTTTGTGCTGATACGTTTATCTTTTACAATCAACGCAGCAATGGCAAAATCCCGATATCCTGGATTGGCTGAAGATCCAATGTAAGCTTGAAACAAATCATGGCCTTTAACCTCACGAACAGGAACCACATTTCCAGGACTTGAAGGTTTTGCAATCAGCGGTTCTAATTGAGATAAATCAATAGTGTCATTTAGATCGTATTGAGCTTTTTTATCGGCAAGTAATTCTACCCAATCTTGAACACGTTGATTAGTTTTTAAAAATTCTCGTGTTACATCATCCGATGGAAATACTGTAGCTGTTGCGCCCATTTCAGCACCCATATTAGCGATGACATGACGATCCCAAACATCTAAGTATTTTAAACCAGGGCCATAATATTCAATGACACAATTAACGCAACCTTTCACTCCTTTGCGACGTAACATTTCCAAAACAACATCCTTTGCGCTTACCCAATCAGGTAATTTACCTATCAGGTTAATGCCTATAATGCGTGGCATCTTAAGATGGAAAGGCTGTCCAACTATTGCCATAGCAACTTCTAAACCACCAGCTCCAATAGCTAACATGCCTATAGCTCCTGCTGCACAGGTATGGCTATCTGATCCGAGTAATGTTTTATTCGGTTTGCCAAAAAATTGCATATGCAAAGGATGACTAATACCATTGCCTGCTCGACTAAACCACAATCCAAAACGTTGTGCTGCGCTTTGTAAAAAAAGGTGATCATCAGCATTTCGATAATCTTCTTGAACTAGATTGTGATCAACATATTGTGCAGATAATTCTGTTTTTGCGCGTTCTAGTCCCATGGCTTCAAGTTCTAACATTACCAACGTACCCGTTGCATCTTGGCAAAGTGTTTGATCGATTTTTAAGGCAATTTCTTCATCAGCAATCATTTCACCATCTACAAGATGGGATTGAATCAGCTTTTGGGTGATATTTTGTGCCATGTGCATCTGTTCCAGGTATTTTCCAGCATTTCTGTAGTATAGCCAGTTGAAATTATAAAAATGTTAGAAAATTAATAGATAGGTTAAATAATTAACTAAACTCATAAGGAAAATCCATGGATGGAGATATTATTTTTTATCACTTTGCTTGTTCTGGAATATTTATAAAATATATTACTATTTTACGTTTTTCTTTATTTTTACCATTATCTGTACTACGCGGTCTAATCTCAAATGTGCTCAATAAGTTGACAACAACAAAGCTATTATCGTGCTCGATCATGCATTTTAAAAACAACAGCACAAATTGTGTTTTTTCACATGAAACGTATTACATGGTGAGTCGGCATGTAAATTACAAATTCATGATTATCTCCCTTATCTTGCATTTTTGTTATCACGATTGATAAACAGACCACTCAAAAAAATACAATTATTCAAATTTGCTCCTTTTTGGACAGGATTGGGGGCGGGCCTCGTCTTCTACTCTTCTTCGTTTATTTGATTGTTGTAAAATATCCCTCAACGGAGTAAATCTGGTCTCCGTCGACGATAAACCATTTATAGTTGAGGCGTCGAACAAATTGTGATCTGTTGATCTCTCATCAGTGAGATTATTCGAAAATACAGGTGATTGCTGAAATTCTCCTCTTGAATTTAAATGTTCAGATAATAGCTCATCAAATATGTCATTTAACGACTCTTCTTGAGTTGAATCAACTGCCTCCTGACTGATTGCATTGTAATCGCTGTGTTCGGGTACGTTGCATGCTAAAGGCTGAGGGGTCGTTTTGCGCAAGTATTTAATGTTTAAACCCGTGCCATCGGGTAGTTTTATATGACGAAGATGGCTATTCAGTGCCACTACTGTTACGTCCAGCGCTTTCGCTGCTGCCAAATCACTGGGTTTACCAAAACATTTGCCATGGATTTCAGAGAGAGGCAATTTTTGTAGGTCCATCCCTTTCTTCAGAAAAGGGAGATTGTAATCAGTTCTTTCAGTTTGGCACCATTGCTGCATGGTTTGCACCTCGGTGGTGCGTAATGTTTCTATCGTTAATGCCTGCCCGTTCAAGATTATTCCACTCAGATAACGCTGCAGCGTCAATGATGCTACGCCTAGCGCATTTGCTGCTGTCCAATCACTGAGTTTACCAAAGCATTTTTCATGGATTTCAGAGAAAGACACGTTTTGTAGCACTACTCCTTTCTTTAGAGAAGGGCGGTTATAATCGGTACCTTCAGTTTGGCACCATTGCTGTATAGTTTCTACATCAGTGGTGCGTAATGTTTCTATCGTCAATCCCTGCCCATTCAAGATTATCCCATTCAGATAATGCTGTAGCGTCAATGATGCTACGCTTAACGTGTTGGCTGCTGCCCAATCACTGGATTTACCAAAGCATTTGTCATGGATTTCAGAGAAAAGCATATTTTGTAGTACCACTCTTTTCTTCAGAAAAGGGAAGTTATAATCGGTACCTTCAGCTTGGCACCATTGCTGCATGGTTTGCACATCAGTGGTGCGTAATGTTTCTATCGTCAATACCTGTCCATTTAAGATTATCCCATTCAGGTAACGTTGCAGCGTCGATGGCGCTACGGCCAGCGCATTTATTGCTGCCCAATCATTGAGTTTACCAAAGCATTTGTCATGGATTTCAGAGAAAGGCACTTTTTGTAGCCCCACGCCTTTCTTCAGAGAAGGGCGGTTATAATCGGCATCTTCAGTTTGACACCATTGCCGCAGGGTTTGCACGTCGGTGGTGCGTAATGTTTTTATCGTCAATGTCTGTCCATTCAAGATTATCCCATTCAGATAACGCTGCAACGTCTTTGGATCAACGCACAACACATTTGCTGCTGCCAAATCACTGGGTTTACCTATACATTTGTCATGAATTTCAGAGAAAGGCATGTTTTGCAGCACTACTTTTTTCTTTAGAGAAGGGCGGTTATAATCGGTACCTTCAGTTTGGCACCATTGCTGCATAGTTTCTACATCAGTGGTGCGTAATGTTTCTATCGTCAATCCCTGCCCATTCAAGATTATTCCATCCAGATAACGCTGCAACGTCTTCGGATCAACGCACAACACATTTGCTGCTGCCCAATCACTGGGTTTACCAAGGCATTTGTGATGAATTTCAGGAAAAGGCATATTTTGTAGTACCACTCTTTTCTTCAGAAAAGGGAAGTTATAATCGGTATCTTCAGCTTGGCACCATTGCTGCATGGTTTGCACATCGGTGGCACGTAATGTTTCTATCGTCAATACCTGCCCGTTCAAGATTATCCCATTCAGATAATGCTGCAGCGTCTTTGGGTCCACGCCCAGCGCATTTGCTGCTGCCCGATTACTGCGTTGAACAGCGCATATTTGATGAATTTCAGAAAAAGGCATATTTTGTAGCTCCACTCCTTTCTTTAGAAAAGGTAGGTTGTAATCGACATCTTCAGTTTGGCACCATTGCTGCATAGTTTGCACGTCAGTGGTGCGTAATGTTTCTATCGTCAATACCTGCCCATTCAAGATTATCTCATCCAGATAATGCTGCAGCATCGATGGTGCTACGACCAGCGCATTTGCTGCTGCCCAATCATTGGATTGACCAAAGCATTCGCGATGGATTCCAGATAAAGTTAACTTTTGAATTCTGTTCATTGTATTTCTCTCTACATCTCAGGGTAAACTGCCTTCTAAAAACTTAGTTACATATATCCCAAATTCCGTTGAAATTAACTACTTATATGCGATAGAACTGCCAAATGTAAAGGTTAATCCCAGCTCAATAGGTAATGCAACAACGCCTTTCCGGAAATTATACCTTTTCTGTGAGATGTATCAAATAATTATGAAATCTTGATTACTTCCTATCAAGCAATAAAGGAGTTTTTTTCTAATTTAGTTTTTTGTTTTTTCAAAGAAACATAAGCACTGTCTGTAAGAAAATTTTCTAATTAAGGTAAACGTCATTGATATTTCTCATAAATTCTCTTTAGCTTTTAAAGTAATTTTTGACTTCTTTCCAAATGAAGCACTGATTTTATTAGTATGTGCTTACAACAAACAGACAATTTAGCCGCACGTTAGATTTCTCGATCCCATTATATAGAGTTTCAGAGTGACGTGTTTGACGCTTTGTTTTACACCCATAATAATTAATGTGTCACGTTAGTAATCTTATCATCAATTAGCACACAGAGCTGTTAAATGCATCTCTAAGGCGAGCGCCATAATTACCTGGTAACGATTTGATTAAGAAAGGATAAAGTATGCAAAACGTTGTTATTTTGGAATGGATAGAAAAAAATATAGCTGTCGTTACGATGCAAGATCTATTAGCTAAAAATACTTTTTCAAATGATCTCATTGAAGGCTTGTACAATAGCTTTAATGAAATTAAAAAAAATGAAAATGCAAAAGTGGTCGTAATAAAAGGGTCTGATGCATATTTTTGTTGTGGGGGCACTAAAGATAGCTTATTAAAATTAGCAGATAGACAAATGACCTTCGCTGATATGCCTTTTTATCGGTTATTACTGGATTGTGAACTTCCCGTTATTGCTGCTATGCAAGGGCATGCATTAGGTGGCGGATTAGCTTTTAGTGCATTTTCAGATGAAATAATTTTGGCAGAGGAATCCTCATACGCCAGTAATTTTTTAAATTATGGTTTTACCCCAGGCTTTGGTGCAACCTATATCATGCCAAAAAAGTTTGGCCCAATATTGGGAGCAGAATTATTGTATACGGCTCAAGTATATGAAGGACGCGATCTTAAAGCCAGAAATCTTCCTATGAAAATAGTGAAGAAAAAAGATGTGCTTGATACAGCTATGATGATGGCTAAAAAGTATATTGACAAAACAGTTATTTCATTAAAATTATTAAAAAAACAATCGACACAACAAATGAAAATAGAATTACCTAAATATATTGAGGATGAGTTAGCCATGCATAGCATCCTTTTTAAATCACCGGATACCAGAGCAATGATTGATAAAAATTTCCCTGAATAATGCTTTTATGTATTGTGGATGGGTGACAAACTTCGTTACTCAGCTACTTATATGGTTGATTTAGAGTTCAATTCTTGTTCTCCTATACGATCATGCATTTCTGAAACCCCAGTTTATTCTGCTATAAAATTAAATAAAGACTATACTTAATAACGTCCGGTGTAGAATTAAAAATTAAGTTTGGAGGTAGTTATGAGACATTTACCACTTTTACTAGTGTTATATTCAGTTGTTTTTTCAGCTTATGCAGTCGCTCAAAACACTCAAATTTCAGCTCCAGAAACAGGAATAAGTGGAACAAATAATGAAGGAGTAATAAAATCCGATCCTTATTCTCTAAATAATACTTCAGATCCTGTAAATAACTCTCTCAATACATCAACCAATGCGATGGATACAAATCCAGCTAATCCAGCTAATCCAACTAATCCAGCTAACCCAGCTAACCCAGCTAACCCAGCTAACCCAGCTAACCCAGCTAATCCTCTCTATAATAAGTAGGCGTAGCAGGCGTTAGTATTGAGACGAAACATGGTGTCGTGAAATTAACAGGTGAAGTTGCTTCACAGGAGAAAGCAAATGAACCTAAAAAAATTACCGAGCTTGTAAAGGGCTGCATACAGCCTTTTGGCAGGGTTTGAGATTCGGAACAATGCACGATCCGAATCTCAGGTTCATTTATTTATGGTTAATATCGCCTTTACGATAATACTTTAAGCCATAATACCCACCAAAAGTACCTCCTAAAGCACCCGCTAGAAACAATACGAAGGCAGCTAAACTAGCTATTCCTGTGCCCTCTGCGACTTCTTTTGCTTCTTCATTTATCACATTTGGATTGCTCGGATTATGTGGATTATATGCTTTCCGAGCGGCGGGGGCATTGACAGAAACAGCCGAAGCAGTTTCAACTCTGACTACTGAGGTTTTTAAAACTGAGCTAGTTAATCCTGTTATCTGAGTCATAAAGATGGTTGATATTAAAAGAGCTAATGCCCATACTAAAAATCCATAAAACATTCCTTTCCAAGGACTAGCGCAGTGTGGACGTGCTATATCACCAGCAACCCAACCACTAATAAAATATATAATATAACTACCAACGAAAGACCAGGCCAATATGCTTATCACAAGAATTTCAATCCCTTTCTCTGTCCTAGTAACGGAAGATAAGCCAATTCCAACAGTTAAAAGATGAAATAAAAAAGATAAGCCAACCGCTAATATAGCTCCAGCTATTATTGCACTCCATGAAATACGACTAGTTGTATGACAGTCACAATGACAGTCATGCTGAATGCATTCATTATTATGCATAGTTTATTCTCTCCATTTTTTGTAAATTAATTATTACCTAAAGCACGCTCGATAGTATCCATATTATAATTAATAAACTGAGCGGAATCCCTAGCAACCATAAAAGTAAATATATCATCGTTCCCTCTCTTTAATATTATCTGCACACTTTTTACTTTAGACTGTAATAACAGGTTAGCCAAACCAAACAAAAGCACGCGCGTTTAGGCTAAAATCCCTAATATTAAGTTTTTCTACACCTGCTTTCAACGCGTCAATGGAGCCTACGGTGATGATTCTAAATTTCCCTGCTAAGATTAAGAAGTAATGTTCTATGGATATATTATTTGGAAGGATAGCAAAATGTCTTTAATTACCCTTGCACTTGTTATCATTGTCGTTGGTGTCTTGTTATGGCTTGTTAATACTTACGTACCTATGGCAGGTTCCATTAAAACTATTTTAAATGTACTGGTTATCATTTTTCTTGTTATATGGATATTGTCTACATTGGGACTTATTAGTGGTCTCAATTTAAAACTTAAATGATTCGACAGTTAATTTTTATAAAATTTAGTTTCTGTGAGGGAAGCTTATGCTATCGACAATTTTATTAATCATACTCATTTTACTCTTATTGGGGGCTCTACCTACTTGGCCACATAGTAGATCATGGGGATATTACCCCAGTGGTGGTTTAGCCATTATAGTAATAATTTTGATAATTTTGATATTAACTGGGCACTTATAACCAACAATGGCTCCTAATTTCGAACGAAATTGGCGATTGCAGCAACAAGTTTTAGCACGAGTCATTTGTAATAGCCGATATCTGTGGCCGCTCTGAAGTAGAAGATTTATTTTTATAGGACTCACTCAAGTACTAACATTTCGTCTAGATTGTCTTTTTTTATTTCGAAATACATGTTATTGCTTTGCCGTGTTACGCTGCCAAAATCATAAAGGTATTTTAATGCCCCCTTACTTCAAAAAATAGCATGGTAGTAAATTTTAAATATCTGTAGAATATCAATCAACAAAATCGCCTACTAATTTTAACTGACTGCTTGATGGATACTTTGAAGAAAGGCACAAAAGAGCCTAGACTTCAAGCTATCGGTAGAATAGTTCATTAACATTTGAGACTTAATTCTAATTTTGGAATGAGAATAATGGTTAAGCAAAAAACTTCTATAGATGATGATATTAAAAATCTTGATGCAGCATTAGAAATGCTGAGAAATCCCAATAAATTACGTAGAGAAAGCAAATTAAGTGGAACGCTGCTGGACAATATTTCCCCTATTATGGAGGAAAACTTAAGTCCAAAAAAATCCATACTTTATAAAAGAAATATTTTGGATAGAGATAATATTGTCGCACAGATCAATCTTGCAAAAGGGAATGGGTATCGTGCTGTTTCGAAGTGCATCAATTTTGAGAAAAATCAGCATCTCGATACAACCATTATTTTTTTCATAAATAAAATTTATACAACTGAATTTTATTTTTGGAAAAAAGAACAATGGAATTGTAAAATAATTGACATTTATGCTTGTCCTGAAAAAATACGAAATTCCCAAGAAATTTTTTTCGAAAACAATGATAGCGATTTAATTAAACAAGTTACTTTACTGTGTGGAGGAGCGCCCAAAAAAGATAAGCATAAAGTATTCCAGCTAGCAGCAAAGAAGCATCGTATAACTAAAAAAATGGCTGCATCAACGCTTGATGCAGAAAATGCAGTTTTAAAGCAAGAAATCATTAATCTACAAGAAAGTAATAAACAAGTAATACTCTATAATGACTTAGTCAAAGAAGCTTTAAATTATTGGTGTCCAAATGAAATGAACCCGAGGAAAAACTGTTCTAAAATTCAACAAGTAAATTTTGAATTAAAACAATCGGTTTTTGCACTCGATAAACAGATTGGGGAAAATAAAATTGAAGCGCTCGTAAACGAGCTCGAAAAAGGCGTAAAAAATCTCAATGAACTGAAATTAAAATTAAAAAACCAAAAAAAGCTTTCACCCAAATATCGCGAACTTAATGCTTCAGCCGCGAAAGTTAGTCGTAAAAGAAAAATAGTGGCTGAATCTTTAAAGCTACTGCTCAACAGAGCTTTAAAAGCGCTACTCGCGGATTACCAGAAAGATGATTTACAGCCTGTGTTTTCAAGCCCTGGTTGTGCTGAGGTTAACCATTTGGTTACACCCGATAGAAAAAATATAGATGAAGAAACTAGGCAAAGACTGTATGAAAGCGAAAGCCAAATAGAGTATGACGATTATGATGCTTATGTGGATTATTCAAGGACAGATACGCATTCAAATATATTTGGACTCGAGCCAATAGAACTGGGCGAGCAAACACTTTCTTCTTCAGTTCATTCATTTAACCATGAAAAAAATTCTCAAGGAAATGTAGGGGAGTTTTCTTTAGGAATAAACCCTATTTTTCAACTTGCCTTGTCTCAAAATTTATCCCAGGAATGCAGTCATCAAATAATCCCCGATGGAAACGGAAGTTCTGAAGAGGTCGCAAAAATTTTCCTGGAAGAATCCAAACTGGTTTCTACCGTGATGAGTAATGGATTTTTATTCCAGTATAATAATTCCCAAAAAGCGAACCCTAGCCCCTTTTTAAAATCTATTAAAGATGAAGATCCCATTGCGTTAGAAGAAGATATTGGCACGGTTTCTCTTTCGGAGCATTATAGGGACCGTATGAGCAGAAAGTTACGGTTTTGAGATCTTCGTTAGAGATATTATTGCTTCATGCAAGATTTTTTGATGCGAATTCGAACATAAACGAGCGAATTAACTACTCGCTCCCACCTTCAAAAAAAAGCCCCCTGCCATTGCTCGTTGTGGAAATTCTGTAGAAAGTTTGCCGATTGCGCGCTATGTAACTGCGCTTGTATATCTAACTATGAGCAAATCTACTATTACATCTAAATTAAAACGTTTTGAATGATGCTAAAACATCCCCCAAAGTTGGCGCTGCAGACTCTTTTACCGTTAATATGCCTGTTCCAGGAAACGAATAATCAAATTTAAGTGGGTTACATATCATCGCTCTTACAATTCTCAGGGATCCATCACCAGGCATTCCTGCATGTGCAATTTTCGTATTGTCAATTAATAAAATATCTCCGGATTTCCATGGGGTTGCTGAAAAATGATTACGAATACTCAAGGCCAATTCAGCAACGTCATCTTTGCTGAAAACACTTCTTAGCATTTTTTGATTAAAGGCCCTTGTAGGACCATGCCTCTTTGCCATCTTATTTAACATCTTCTGATCATGAAGTATTAGTTTCATAGGCGCAAGTAGAAGGGAGAAAGTTGGAAAATTCCATGATATTCTAAGCCTCAACCATTTTTTCCCCTGATAATCACCTATAAATTGTTTACTAATCTGCGCATATATTCCAGGCACAATATCAAAATGGGCTTGCAGAGATTTCATTTTGGTAACAGGGTTTTCAAGTACAGACGGTTTGTATAAAACCAAAAACTTATCTTTCCCTGAGGCAGCTATTGTAAGTCCAAATTGTTTACACACATCGCATATATCGTCTATTTTATTTTCTGGAATATTATATGCTTCACAAATTTCAGAAATTGGCCATTTAATTGAAAAAAAACTCGACTCTTCTAATTTTATTTTTAATTTAGTATTTAAATCACTGTACACCTTTTCCATATTAGCTATTCCAGTCTCCCCTCCTAAATTTGAAGGAGTAAGGCAGAAAAAACAAATATAATGAGGGACGTCTGGAGTGAAATAATTTTCTGTGTGGAAAGCAGGAATTTTTAATGCGCCACCTGTTTTATAGATAGTGTTTGTATGCAGGACAAATTTTGTGCCATTGACGTGATCGCGACCCTCCTCAGACATAAAAGTGTTTTCTATTCCTTGAAAACCTTTAATATTTAATACAGCTTTCTCAAAATGATCATCTGATTTAACATCAAAACCACGTATTAAAATTGCACCATATTTGTCAAGGTCTCTTTTCAATTCACTAGGATAATTAGTTAAGAATGAATATAAAAATTCATTACTTCTTTCATTTTTTGCTTCAATTATAAGTGGAAGCGTTTCTTCACTCGATGAAAGAGACTTTTCTTCGCTCTTAAGAAAACGGACAATTACGTCATCATACTCTGGTAGCATATCGCAAATCCTAGGGTGAAAAAAGCAGGATTTGAGTAAAACACGAATTTACGCGTAAATCCTGTATGTACAAGCGCAAAGCATCAAAACTATATAGCAAACTTAGCTTCTTGCTTTTAATCACCCACATATTTTCTTAATTATAAAAGTGGGAGTATTTTTATCAAATGCATATAGGGGATATGGTTGACCCCGGGTAAGTTCTAAATGATTAGCCATCATTTTTTTATCGTTTTCTACTCGGCTTAGTTTATCTAAAATTGCGCCAGATAATTGTGAGTTTTTTTTGATTTTTTTGTGAAACATTTTTACCATCCTTATCGGGTAAAATTTAATCCATCAACACAAAATAATCTATCCATGAATCCAAAGAGGAATTATCCATTATCCTTTACTGAATATAGTGGGTCTTACCGTATTATGAAACCCAAAAAGTTAAAAATTTTGACCTTTTGTAGATCCCTTTAGTAGAATTTTATTTGATTTGTCATCATAATGATGATTTTTGGGAACAGCGACAGTTGCAGTATTAGAGGGCGGTTATCATTTAAATGCATTAAGCCAATCAGTATATTCATATTTGCAAGCTCAAATTTAAATTTATAAACCGTATCCTAACGTTTGATAGACTTGGACTATATCTTGTATCACTGCTAATCGCTGATTAATTAATCCATACTCAATTTGTAGCAAGTTAATGTTATTGGTAAGCAATGTCGTGTAGTCTTCAAGACCACCATGATAGCGTGCATCGGAAATCCCTACGATATTTTTCGAATTTATGTATTGTTTTTTAAATGCATTGAGCGCCTCATTATCTTCTTTGAATGAAACTAATGCACTATTGACTTCAGTAAATGCATTAATAACCGTATTTTTATAACTTAATACTGCTGCTTCATACTGATATTTTGAACGTTTATATTCACTCATCCGAATTGAGTAATCGAAAACAAATTGCGTTATACCTACACCGAAACTCCATAAATTTGTTTTACTCGAGAAAAGATGGGCTAAAGAAGTACTGAAGTATCCATAATCCCCCGTTAATGTAACTTGCGGCAGAAAATTTGCAATATTTTGTTTTTCAAGATACCCATAAGAAAGCAATTGATAAATTGATTGTTGAATGTCAGGTCTCTTTATAAGAACTTGCGATGAAATACCCGCTGGAATCATTTTTGTAAAATTGATTTCACTTAAGTCTTCATCTGATAAAAGTGTAAAATTTTCAGGAAATTCTCCTAGCAAATAGGCTAAAGTATATTCTAAAACTTGTTTTTGTTTTTCTATGGCTTTTATGTTAACAATAATACTTTCAATATTATCTCTAGAAGAATAAACCGTTGTCTTATCAATTAGACCACTTTCATGACGAACTTTATTTAACTGCGCAACTTCTTTCGCAATTTTCAGTTGTTCATTCAAATTTTTGGAACTTTCATTCAAACTGATAATTTGAAAATAGGTTTTTACAACGTTACTAATCAACATAAGTTTAGTAACATTGCTATTTGCTTTCGCCACGGAGGTATTTGCTTCACTTTGTTTTACAGAATTTCTTAGTTCATTCCAAATATCAACCTGATAAGATACAGAGGCTGTAAGAATATCGATATTAGTAATACCTGCCGTTGGAATAAATGTATTACCCAAGTTTCCCCCAAAAAGATCCGTTACGATTGCACCCAATTTATCTCGTGAAGAACTAAAGTTCAAATTAACTTGAGGAAAAAGATAGGACATATTTTGTGAGACATATGTTTGAGCGACATCAATATTTTTTAATGCAACAAGATAATTGTTATTATTTTTTACCGCTTTATTCACTAACTCATTTAAAATAATATCATTAAAGTTTTTCCACCATACTTCTTTCAATTCTGTATCATATGCTTGAATTGGTGCTTTAAATTGTTGAGGTGTATCTAATATAGGAACTTCTGGCTCTTGATATAGAGTACATCCACTTAAGCTAGTAAAAACTAAAAAATATATATTATAGATTAATAATTTGAAGAAATTACCCTTTTTTAACTTGTTCGTAAGATTTAGAAGCCCTGCTTTTATCTGGATTCTGCGAACAAGTCTAATGGTAACAAAGCATACCATGAGGATCAAATCCACAAAGATTTGTTTATGGAATAAAAACGATTTTCTCATTTATTACCTTTAATATAAATATCAACCAACTGACCCGGAAAAATATTAACATCGTTGGGCTTTTCGAATTTAAAGATAATGGGTAACACTCGGACATCTACTCTTTCATTGCGCTGATCAGATAATTCAATGTTTGGTATCGTATAAGGTTGAATGTTATAAAATGTTAATGGAATACTTTTATTCTTTAATCCTCGAATAAACATTGTTGCTTGTAACTTAGAAGATTCAGGTAGTCTTGGTGTTAAAAGTTCATTCACATACGCTCTTACTTGCATAACAGGCGTTACCACACCAAGCTGCACAGAAGGTATCATAACTTGACTATAAAGATCATAGCTTCCTAAAGGTGAAACATAATCCCCCATGGTACATGCTATTCGTAAAATAACACCATCAATGGGTGAAGTAACAATATACTTATCTAGAAGCGCTTTATCTGATCGATATTGTGCTTGTGCTACGCGGACATTTTCTTTGGCCATTTTCACTGCATTAATAGCATTATCTAGGTCATTCAAACTTACAGATTTAGGATTTATGCTATAAGCTTTTTGATTTTTATCTAATTGTGCTTGCACATTAACTAAATTGGCCTGTGCATAGGCAATTTGAGCTTGATCTTTTTCAACAATCTGCCGTTGAACTGAATCATCTACCCCTATGATAGGATCGCCTTTTTTAATGGATTTACCATCAGTGGAATAAACTTTTATTACTTTTCCGGAAATTTCAGGAAAAATATTTACATTTGAGCCATTTGCTTGTGAGCTTTCTACAATGCCAGTAGCATAAATTCCAGATTCATAGGGATTATAATCAACCGAAATGGGTGGTAAAACTTTTACCTTTTGGTTATATATAAAATAACTCATTATTCCTGCGAGTATTCCAATAATGGCTATTATAAATAAATATCTAACTTTCATCTAAATTCCCTGTCTCGCTATTAAGTTCCCCATCTTCCATTTTAATGATCCGAGTAGCAAAATTATATATTCGATTATCATGCGTCACTATGACAATAGCACGATCTTTTGTCAGAATATTATCACGAATAAAGCTAATAATTTTTTTTCCAGTTTCTCCATCAAGCGAGGCAGTTGGCTCATCTAAAATTAAGAGTTCAGGTTCAGTTACAATTGCTCTTGCGATTGCAACACGTTGTTGTTCGCCAATGCTTAATTTATAAGGTGGAAAGTTTTCCCGATGTTTCAACCCGACAATTCCTAATATTTTTGATGCTTTTGTAAGGGCTTCATCCATTGATTTTTTTTGTAAAATAAGGGGAATTGCTACATTTTCTTTGCTCGTAAGTTTTGGAAATAAATGAAAATCTTGAAACACAAATCCTAGTGTATATAATCTGAAATCACATAATTCATCATCTGATAATTTCCATATATCCTTATTATTAAAAATAATGGTACCTTCATTGGGTTTTAGAATTCCGGAAATAATACTTAATAACGTGGTTTTTCCCGAACCAGATGGCCCGATAATATATAACATCTCACCTCGATTAATCTCAAACGTGACATTTTTTAGTGCATAAGTTTTATTATCTTTTTCTCCAAACCATTTTGTTATACCATTTGCCTGTAAGTGCATTATTAACCCCTAAAAATATCAAAAGGATCAATTTTAATCACTTTTCTGACACCGATATAACTTGAAATTAGAATAATAATTAAAACCATAATAAACGACAATATAAGGTTATCAATGGTTACTAGTGATGCATAATTTGACAGTCTCAATTTGGCCAATGCAATGACAATTGATGCTATTAAAATGCCAAAACCATAACCTAAAAATCCTACAATAGCTGCTTGAAATAAGATCATCGTAATCAGTTCGTTTTTTTTAGCCCCAATTGCTTTTAAAGCTCCGAATTGGTGTAAATTTTCTAGAACAAATGTATAAAATGTTTGACCCGCTATAGACAACCCAACAATAAAACTCACAATGGTCATAACAAGAACATTCGTGCCCAATCCTGTTTTATAGAGATAGTAATTGGTATTTTTCTCCACAAACCCATCTTTGGTAAGTGCAATATAACCAAGTTGTTTTACTTCATTTTGAATATAAATGATATCCTGCTCGCTTTTGGGTTCTACAAGAATATAAGACATTGTAAAGCGCGTTTGCGGTAAATCTGTTATGGCTCGATTGTAGGTAGTATAAAGCGTGGGTGAGCCGAATAAACCATTCACTAATGCTTCTGCATGGCCTATTATCACTCCGCGATGATCGTTAACTTCAAAAGTTGTGCCTAATTTTGGACTACCAAGTTTTACAAATTCAGTATCTTTACTGACTATATACGCATCATCATCATATATATCCACAATATCGCCTGATAACATGTTTGGCCGTCCAAATAACGTTGCATCATCTAGTCCAAGAATAGTGGCTGATTGATAATTACCGTTATTTAGCTTCACAAGACCTGTCCCCGAATATAAAGGTACAGCGTATTTAACCCCATTAATACTTCTTACCGCATCCAATATATAACTGGGTAATGGTATATTATCCGTTTGGGTATTTATAGAAGGATCCATCACCCATATTTTTGCACCCACATTATAGATAGTTGCAGCTGCGCGATGCATAATTCCTGCAAAAATAGATAACATTTGCATCATAAGAAAAACAGCAAATGTGATGCCGATAATCAGGAGAAAAAATTTTCCTCTGTCATTGGCTAATAATTTTAAAGAGATGATGAGTAAACTTTGCATTTCATTTAATTAACAAATTGACTTTAGCGTTGGTATAACTTCGTTCAGTATAGCTATAATTTCAGCGTTGTTATTTAAGATTTTTTTGGCCTTGGTCATAGGCCCGTATTTGCGCACCTTCCTAGGGTTTTGTACGGGGCTATGACCAAGGCCATTTTTTTATCCAGGATAGATGAATCGTTCAGAGGGTCGTTGCTCATCCATTGCTTAGCTTTCTTTAAAATTTTGCGGAGTTTACCTTATTAAAAACGATCAAGGTTCAAACCTACCTAGTCATTCAATTCACATAGAAGCTTTTGATTAATCGCCGTCCTAACAATAGAGCTTTGTGGTTCATTTATATGAATTCTTTTATTAATAATTTCATCTTTTAAGGTTTCCAGAATTTTTTGAGCGTCTTTATCTAGAGTAATTTGCACGGGACACGATTGACCTGGCTCCACCCAATCTTCTGCAATGAGATCAGCAAAATTCTCTATTTCTCCTAACGAGATAATTGAATGAGCAATCCACTCACTTCGTTTGCGCTGCGACATTTTCTCTCTAGTAAGACATATGGTAATATCATTTAACATTTTTACTGGAACTCTTACTGTCAAACGCTTCTTTACTTCTTTTTTAAGTTTTGGTGGATGGAATAATTTAATTGCCATTAAATACCTCAATTACTTTGTAGACCAACTAATTTAAGCTATTTTTTGAATCAAAACTTCATATAACTTATTCCAAGCAGCTGTGATACCTTTTTTAGATGAGAAATCAAAGTTTGCAAAATCTGATTTTAAATAACTTAATTCTTCATTTTCTAGAGCTACCTCAATCAATCTTGCAATAGCTTTCAAATTAGTTGAACGCCTAATGTGCAAACCAGTATCGTGGCTTTTAATTAATGAAGAATTTGAGTTGCTTTGATTAAGTTCGTCAGTCGTTTTAAGATTTCTTTTGATCACATCGTTTACTAACATTTCACCACTTTCTAATTTATTTAATAATTCTTTTTGAATTGAAAGATTAAATTGTGAAAGCCGATAAGCTGCTTCTAAAGATTCAATTTTACCTGTTTTTATTGAGTTTTCCAGTAATTTATTATCCAATGTTGCAGCAATAATAGCCAAGTAAAATCCTGCATATGAGCGACTAATAGAAGCTAAAGAAGCGAGTTTTCTTGAAGAAATTTTTTCCCCTACATTTTCCATTTCCCACAACTGTGCAAGTTTTCGTATATTGATCAATCGTTCATATAATTTTAAATCTTCACGATGCTGGTTTTCAAACCACTGCAATAATGTATGTTGAAATTTAGATGGTTTAGCATTAAGTATCTTAGTTTGGATCTCGCTTGCCTTCATAATCCAGTGCGCCATATAGCGTCGATGACCAGCAAGTATGGCTAGTTTAGATCCTTCCAAATAGGAAGTGACCGGATTTATCATTTGCGATGGTTTTTCTATACTTAAAGCTAGTTCACACAATCCTAAATATTCAGCTACTTTCTGTTCATCGTTACTAAAATATAAACGAATTTGGCTAATAAATTTTTCATCAACCGTTTTACCATATTCACTTTCAAAGGGACTGGGGGCTTTTTTTAATTCCTCGATTTCAATTTTGAACTGTCTTGCATTCTCAGGATCCATTGACATCGAAGTTAGAGCAACATTTTGGACATTGACATACGTGGTTGTTTCGCTCAATTGATCAGAAATCGCTTGTTTCCATTTATCTACGGAATCAGATGTCAAATTTTTTGATGTATCTTTTTTTTGACCAAATGGTAATCTAGCTCTTTTTTTTAATTGATCTTCCATTTCGGTATCCTTCTTAAGTAGTCATTGCTACATTATTGGATAAATAGTCCTCTCCTTCTTTACTGCGATTAAAGACTTTACTTTCTACAAACTCCGCCAAAGTAGTGGCTTGCTTTCTAGCAGGATTATCCTTTTCGAGTTCAAAAACACTTTTGGGTCTTATACCCTTTCTATCTCGTTCTGGAAAGGCAGTTAACAAGTTTATCCACGCATGTTGTGGTGCAGTTTTTTCTGGATGTGATTCAATGAATTTTGCCAAATTGGTTTCATGTAGTTTCGTCTTTCTGATTTGATTGGGAAACAATCCTACAAGTTGCAATTTATCTTTCTCAGTAGGACGGTAATAGTTTTCGTGCCGGATGATTTGCAACATCGCAGATATTCCTTGAATATCCTTAGTTTCAGGTCTGAAAGGAATTAAAACATGACTGGCAGCACGCATCGCCGATCGAAAGATTGGGTTACGACTTGGGCCTGTATCAATAATAATCACATCATAGGATGTTTGGATCATTTCATCGGCCAAAAATACTCTAAGCGCATGATGGATTTTGGCATCAATTTGTTCAGCCGTTTTGGAGAAGGTTGTATTAATCTCTTCAAGATGACGCGGATGTCCACACATAACATCCACATAGCCGCCTTGACCGACTTGTTCGTTTAACCATGATTCGTAGGGTAAAACAGATTTTCCATAATACATATCTGCAATAGAAGATCGCTCATTGACATTCCATTCAGGCGCATAGTCTTTATGCAATGGAGGCAACATGCTCCCAACCTCATTCATCGCAACATCCATACCGACCCACTGATCAGACGTATTGCATTGCATATCTAGATCGATTAACAACACTTTCATATGTCGAACAAGCCCAAACCATTCTGCAAGCAAACCAGCAAATAGGGTTTTACCTACCCCTCCTTTTTGGTTCATTGGGGCGATGATTGGTGTTTTTATATTGACCCATTCCATCCATATTTCTCCATACATACCTAATGAAATCTATTGACTTTAATATTAGCAGCTAATCATACACTTTTCGACATACAGCGTAAAGCATCTAAATGCTTGTAATACGACTGAAACCCTTCTATCCTATGTAAAAATAGATAATTTGGATATCGGTTATGAAAATCACGCAAGACCATATTATTTTGGAAGCAAAAAAGATGGGTCTTTCGGAAGATAGAATTCAACGAATTATTCACCCTCATTTGCCTTCATCAAGCTCGATTGAAGATAATATCAATTCGTTTGGTGTTGATACGGAAGCGTTTGATCTGCTCGATATTGAAACTTCGGTTATCTCGCCTAAGCACCCGGACATATTTTATTTAATCTCCCCACTGATTCAAGCTAATCTTCCCCATAGTAAGCCAGATTCCAATGAATACTCACGTAGTAATGGATTACTTAATATCAAAATTTTAGCGCCACACGATCCCGGTTTGCCTTATGGTATTCCACCACGATTATTATTAATGCATATTTTTTCTTATTCAAAAAAGCGAAAATGTCAAGATGTCTATCTAGGATCAGGTATCCGTGAAATTTTAAAATACTTGGGTGTTACCCCAACAACGGGTAAACGGGGTAGTGTGAAAGCCTATTCGGAACAATTATTGCGACTATGCTCAACTTTTTTCACCCTTACTTTAGAATCAAGAAATGATATACAGCATATAAAAAAAATTGATATCCAAAATTCGCCACTGTTTGAAAAAGCTAGTTTATGGTGGGATGATGATTACGATAATGAAGGGGGTTTTGTCCGTTTATCGCCAAAATTTTACGATGCCGTACAAGAATCCGCTGTTCCACTTGATTCTCAAGCTATAAAAAAATTGCAAAGTAGTTCTATGGCATTAGACATTTATTGTTGGCTCACCTACCGATTATGTCGTCTTAATAAACCTGCAAAAGCATCATGGCAGTCATTAATTAATCAGTTTGGCGCGAATTATTCATTACAAAAAACGTTTAAACAAAACTTTATCGCTGCACTTAAAAATGTTTTAGCGGTCTATCCAGACGCTAAAATTTCTTATGATGCAAAAGGATTGTTGTTAAAGCCAAGCAAAGCACATGTAAAGCAAACTAAATCGATATCAAAGAATAAGGTGAGTGTCTAGAGTCTAGACACCCACCTTAAATGGATTTCCCGTAGAGGATAGTACCTCAGAACCTAATCACTAAGCACAAACCACCCGCAAAAGCATGATGCGCAAAATTTACACATTGTCTGTTACTATATTATTTTTTATGAGCTCTTTACGTTAAATAGCGGGTATGCTAAGGCTGAATGATATACCCGCAATAATTTCGGCTCATCAGAGATTCCCGTGATTTTTGACAAAATCGATCGTGTGGGATCCCCGCGAAGGCGCACTGCTATTAAGTTAAGCGTAAGCCATTTTTTTTATGAAATATATTACTCATCAAAATGGCTGAACTAATCCCTTCTTTGAAAAAGGGGGTTCGGGGGATTTCTCCATACATTGCTAGTCTCATGAAAAACCATTTCAAGCTCTTGATCGATGGATTATAACACCTGTAAATTATTAAACCGCAAAATCCCCTATATTAATTTCGCAATTCATCATAGTATCTGTGTTCATCCTCAAATAGCCCTGACACATAACTACCTACTATGAGAGTTGTTTCCTTTTCATTTTTCTTTCCCTGAATTGCTTATTTGAGAAGCTGTATTATTAGAAATAATTTAATGAAATGAGAAGCAAGTAAGAAGATTAAAATTGTTTGCAAGCTCCTAAAGTCCCCCTAACACGAATGGCACTAAGTTAAGAAATACTACTTTAAAATATAATTCATTGGTAAAAATTTTCTGTATACATTCGGTACCAGGTAAGAATTTTAGTACACAACCGTCATTGCGAGCGCAGCGAAGCAAACCAGCTCCGAACTGGATTGCCTTACTGCGCTCGCAATGACGGCGATCAATGATTTAAAATCAAATGGTTGGAGCTTAACTTAGTTTTATTACTCCTAATATCCCTTTTTCAAAGAAGGGATCAGTTCAGTCATTTTAATGAGCCAAATATTTCATAAAAAAGATAATACCTGACTCGAACCACGGAAATTCCGAAAGAGCAAAAAAAAGAATGCAAGAACGGTATTTTCTTTAGTCGGATAAGTTTGCTATTTATAAAGTTATAAGGTGAAACGGCGAACGCCCATTGCTATACCAAAAACGAAAGTAACAATAAAGGGTAGTTAAAGTATGTTACGAAGAACTACTGTTATGTCTAGAGTCTAGACAGCAGCCATGCAGCAGAAAATGGGAAAGTTAACATAAAAATATCCCTAATAAAAAAATTATCATAAATAAACATACTAATCTAAAAAAAACTGTCTGATCAACTTCATGATTTATCTATGAAAAAAGAGATGAATCACTTACTTTTAAAAAAAGAAAGTGTCAATAATACGTAGTTTGTAATGAATAAAATACAGTTTAAACAAGGTTTATTGCTAAAAAGCTATTCATAAACAACTTATCAACAACTTATCAACAGAAAAAGATGAATCACTTTCCAACATGGATGCATCGCTTACCACTAGGGATGCATTACTTGCCAGAAAAGATGCATCGCTTACCGCTGAAGATGAAAGACTTACCCTAGGAGATGAACTACTTACTATAACAGATGCATTACTTACCAAAGGGGATGAAACACTTTCTAAATAAGATGAATCACTTTCCAAGACCTACTTTTTTTTATTTAAAATTAATAGCATACAGTACCCTTCCTATATTATACCAATAGTAAAACCTGTAGTAACTTATAGGTAACATATAGATAAACATATAGGTTTACTGATATAACGCTCAACTATGGGGATTTTTTGTATCCTATGGATACAAAACCACGGAATAACCTGATGAATAAGTTATGTACAACGTTCCGTTGCCCCTAACTTATTCACAAGGTTATTTCCGTTAATCCACATAGTCGCTTAAAATTACAAGATGTTATTTTTTGGATTTAATAAAAGACAAGAAGTTCTACGTGGAACAATTAAAAACTGAATAAACAAAGGGTCGTTGTATTCAGACAGAATTTTATAAAAGATAAAATAAGTCACGCATTACAAGATAACAAAAGTAATACCCACATTGGTTATTTGTCGCTTTTTGATATATGGTGTTTAATTAATTGACGACTAATCATTTTGTTAAATAAATATCATTTATTTAGGGTAACAAACATGCCTCAAACTTTGCTCATGCAAAATCTCAAGGTTAAAAGTTCAAATGATAACAAGAGGTATCTGTTGTTAAGCGCTGGCATGTGCAAAAATCTCATATACTTCATATTTCTATGTGCAAACGCACAAGCCACTGATTTATCGACCAACAAAACACCAGAATCAGCATCTGCTTCTACTTCTACGGATATGCATGCTTATGACAAAAAACTGATTGAACATTTAGATAAATATCCAACAACCTATCCTTCGAGGTTTAATACAACACATGAAATAGGACCGATGAATACCGTGAAGGCTAATTCTGGCGCATTGCTACCTACCAATCGTATTGTTGCATATTATGGAAATTTTTATTCAAAAAGGATGGGTATTTTAGGTGAACATCCTCCCGAACAGGTGCTTTCAATGTTGAACAGTGAAGTTGCTAAATGGGAGGCAGCTGATCCACACAGGCCTGTAGTACCCGCTATTAATTATATTACTGTTGTAGCACAAGGAAGTCCTGGTAAAGATGGTAAATACAGAGATCGCATGCCAGAAAGCCAAATTCAAAAAGCTATTGATCTTGCAAATCAAGTAAAAGGGCTTGCTATTCTTGATATACAGGTAGGGCTTAGTAATTTACAAACAGAGATCCCGCGGCTTGCCCCTTATCTTGCATTACCTAACGTGATGCTTGCTATTGATCCAGAATTTTCAATGAAAACAGGTGCTAAACCTGGTTCAATTATAGGCACAATGGATGCAACCGATATAAATTATGCCGCAAACTATTTAGCCAGTATCGTACGAGAATACAATTTGCCGCCTAAAATTCTTATTGTGCATCGCTTTACCCAGCATATGGTTACAAATCATAAAGAAATCAAACCGCTTCCTGAAGTGCAAATTGTAATGGATATGGATGGGTGGGGTTCGCAGCCTAAAAAACGCAACACCTATAATGATTTCATAGCGGCTGAACCGGTACAATATACAGGATTCAAATTATTTTATGTCAATGATCGAAAACCCCCAAGCGCGGGTTTGTTCACGCCAGAGCAGATCCTCAAATTGACGCCACAACCGATGTTTATTTTATATCAATAAAAGATGCTCCACTTCTGCTGTCTTATCTTCTTATTGAAAATGACAGCTCCATTGGTTTATGCCTCTTTTATTTAAAGTTATTAAAAATCCTTGTAAACACAGGATCCATGTCGGTTCGAGGTATCACGGAGTCTGATAACTGTCGAGTGACTAACGCTAATTTTTGCGTTACGTCCATGTTATCTAACTTTTTCATAATTTCCCAGTAACGAACTACGGGAGGTGAAGTTTTTGTCTGCGGTGAATCGAACGATAAATATTCGTCCTTTAGTAACATAAATGTTGCCCAAATCTCTTTAGCAGCCTCTTTGTCAGCCTTTTTAGCAGCCTCTATAGCAATTTTCATTATATTATATTTAATTGCATTTCTAAGGCTGGTTAGCGCTTCAGGGCCACATTGGTTGTACTTCATGCCTATGTGGATTAGCTGTGGGCAGTGGATTAGCGCGTTGCTTAGTGCAAGAGCAACATCTGGTCCCAGATGGTTGGCAATCAGGGTTAGATGAGTTAATTGTGGAAAGTGAGGCAAGAAATCGGCAACTAATAGCGCTCCGTTATTGCCAATCTGAGTATATCCTAAGTCTAGGTGCGTAATTTCTGGATGTGTCTTTAAAAAAGCGAAAATAGCCGGAATTTGTGCTGCGGTAATTGTACTTATCAGAGATAATTTCAAACGAGAATTCTCAATAAATTGACTATATGGCATAAAAGCTCCATAACTGCAATATAAAATTTAGGCACTTCAAATAAAACGAGCATTGTAAAATCAAGAGTAAAAGTATTGAAATTCAAACAATTGCTTAAACTTCTGCCAAGAAGAGCGATAATAGCACATAGAGTAAAATAAATATATCAGTTACCTTCCTTTATTTTGCATTTTTGCTCAATATAAATGCTTAACTGTCCCTGCGAAAGTGAGTTGCTATGCTGATAAAGAACTATTCTTCTAAGTACTTATTTTTTAGGCACTTTAAAAAATAAGTAAAGTGCAACTAGTCCCATTAAAAAAGCTCTAATTCAAATAGAGTGATGATGGAAGGAGTTGTTAATAGTGATTAAACAAGAATTAATCTTTAAAAGTAAATACCTTAATCAAGTAGATCGCTATGCAAAACAAATGATTAACAAACATAAAGATATTTATGTTTTCTTCAGAGTTATTGCTACGAACCCACGGACTACAGGCGCGATTATTCCAAGTTCAAAATGGCTAGCAAAAGAAATGGCTTCACATGTTGTTCATGATGATGGCGTTGTTATAGAGTTAGGCGCGGGAACAGGGGTTATTACTGAAGCGTTGCTTCAATCAGGAATAAAGCCAGAGAAAATTATCATTGTTGAATATTCTCCTGAGTTTGTGCAACAGTTACGTCACCGCTTCCCTACTATACGAATTATCGAAGGGGACGCGGCGAATTTAATAATGTTGCTTGAAGGAAATGTATCTAAAATAAATACAATTATTTCAAGTCTTCCACTTCGATCTTTGTCAAAACTCACGACTCAATCAATTCTTGAACAAATAAAATTAATACTTCCAGAGAAAAGCCGATATATTCAGTTTACTTATAGTTTCAAACAAAATGCATACAAATCTTTAGTGCATTTTAAACCAATTTGTTCTAAACGTATTTGGTTAAACTTACCTCCTGCACAAGTAGATGTATGGGAAAGGATTATCAGGCAACCGCTCGTTTAAACTTATCCAAACCTACTCAAACCTATCTAAACTTGATCATGGTTTTAAGTAACCTTAGTGTTAAATTCCTGCTTCATCGAGCCAGTTTCACGCGTGCATGGCTTAAATGCATGCGCCAGCACTGGGTTCTCCACAGGCGTATATTCCGGCAGAGCTTGCCGTATTTTAATCATGTTTTTGAGATTAATCGCCGCATTAATATCTCGATCGTGTTCCACTGTGCATATACGCAGATCCAATTTCGATCGCTTAAGGTTAAGGCCGGATTGATCTCGCCACAACAATGACATGTTTTACTTGATGGATAAAACCTATTTACAACAATAATTTCACTTTCATACCATAATGATTTGTAAGTTAATTGTCGTCTAAATTCGTAAAAAGATTGATCCATAATATGTCGAGAAAGTTTTCTGTTCGCTGCCATACCTTTAACGTTTAAATCTTCAATCGCTATTTGTGTATTATTTAATACCAACTCGGTTGTTAATTTATGCAAACTATCAACTCTGATATCTCTGATTTTTGCCTGCAAGGCAGAAAGCCTGTTTTGCGCTTTTTTATAATTCGCGCTGCCTTTGGTTTTTCTCGATAATCGACGAGAATCTCGGCGCAATTGCTTTAATAAAGCACGATGCGCTCTCGGGCCATCATATTGCTGCCCGTTAGATAACGTCGCTAAGGTTTTAATGCCCAAATCTACGCCCACAATGCCGTGATTTTTGCGCTCATGAGGTAATTGTTCACATTCAACACTTATCGCCGCATACCAATTCGATGATTGTCGTGATATCGTCACCGACATAATTCGCCCAGAAAATCTGAGCGCTTCTTTCATTTTTA
>Ga0364901_10104_pt1 | contig 35353 bp, 21 predicted proteins | sample ExccelJu500002D4_FD_206968 | JGI IMG/M metagenome (GOLD analysis project Ga0364901, IMG submission 206968) | Enriched cells from Trout Bog Lake Hypolimnion, Wisconsin, USA - BchlTB.July09.5000.02.D4 | ecosystem: Environmental > Aquatic > Freshwater > Lake > Hypolimnion/Profundal zone | place: USA...
GCAGATGCCGAGGTAATCGCTCTTCTGATCGATCTCCTGTGTTCATTCGGTCTTGGTCCGGATGATTTTGCCATCCGGTTGAGTGATCGCTCCGCATGGCACGATTTTCTTGGCCGGCATGGAGTGGACGATCAACGAACCGGCGAGTTTCTGAACATCATCGACAAGATGGAGCGCGAGCCGTCGGTAAAGATCGAGGAAAAGCTTGCGCCATTCGGTGTTGCTTTTGCAGAGATCAAGGAATTCATGACAAACGCAGAAGTTCCAACGCTGCTCCCGTTGCTGAAGGATCTCGAGGCACGGGGACTCCGCGAGTTTGTACGCCCCGATCTCGGAGTCGTCCGGGGGCTTGCTTATTATACCGGCGTTGTGTTTGAAGCTTTTGCACTAAAGGGCGGACTCAGGGCCATTGCCGGAGGAGGGCGATATGACCGCCTTTTGTCTGACTTAAGTGATGGTTCGGCAGACTTGCCCGCCGTGGGTTTTGGGGTGGGTGATGCAGTGCTTCTGGAACTCATCAGGGAAGTTCCATCTGCATCAAAGCAGGAGGAATCAGCCCTCAAGGCTGATTCCCCAACGCAGGTTTACCTCGTTATCGCGGCGCAAGAACGCAGAGCTGATGCCATCGCCATGGCACATCAACTCCGCGCAGCAGGTTGGCGGGTCAGCTTTCCCCTTGGCGAGGAGCGTGTAGGGAAACAATTCGGAGCGGCAGAAGCATCAGGAGCTAGCTACGCCGTGGTTATCGGAATCGAATGGCCGAAGGTTAAGGTAAAGCGCCTCTGTGATCGTCATGAGGAGGAGATTTCTCAGGTTGAGATTGCCGACTGGCTCCACAGGCAAAATGTTAAGCCGTTAAAAAGTTGAAGCGTTTAAGACAGGTTCCTCTATCTTCCACTGACACACCAATTCCAAATTTTTACAATGCACTACCGTGACTGCACCTGCGGCGCCCTGCGCCCTTCCGATATCGGACGAGATATGACATTAAGTGGCTGGGTCGCATCAAGGCGCGATCATGGGGGGGTGATCTTTATCGACCTGCGAGATCGCGAGGGTATAACGCAGGTGGTCTTCCGCCCCGAGGTGCATGCCACCGCCGCCGCCGCAGCACATACTCTCCGCCCGGAAGATGTGATCACGGTGAAGGGCAAGATTGCAGCACGCCTCGAAGGCACAGAGAATCCAAAACTCCCGACGGGCGGGGTTGAACTGGTTGCCTCCTCCTTGAATGTGATTAACCGCTCCGAGGTGCCTCCCTTTCCGATGGATGAGAGGATCGCCAACGAGGATCTCCGTCTGACCCATCGTTTTCTCGATCTACGGCGGCCCGCCATGGCCGCCAACCTCCGCCTCCGACATCGTGTCACCAAGACGATTCGGGATGTTCTTGATTCCGAGGGCTTTTGGGAGGTTGAGACCCCTGTCTTGTCTAAGAGCACCCCTGAGGGCGCCCGTGATTTTCTTGTGCCTTCCCGCCTCACTCCCGGTAGTTTTTATGCGCTTCCTCAGGCGCCGCAGCAATACAAGCAATTGCTCATGGTCGGTGGAGTGGACAAATACTTCCAGATAGCGCGCTGTTTCCGCGACGAGGATCTCAGGGCGGACCGGCAGCCAGAATTCACCCAAGTTGACATTGAGGCCTCATTCATCAAGGCGGACGAGATACAAGGGTTGATCGAAAGAATTTTTAGTCGCGTTTTCCGAGAAGCCAGAGGAGTAGAAATCCCTGTTCCCTTTCAGCGCATGACATATGCGGAGGCGATGAATCGATTTGGCAGCGACAAGCCCGACACCCGCTTCGGCATGGAGATCAGCGATGTCGGAGACATTTTCAAGGAGAGTCAGTTCAAGGTTTTCCGAGGGGCTCTTGATGCAGGTGGGGTCGTGAAGGCGATCAACGCCAGAGGATTTGCCTGCATCACCACGGGCCAGATCGAGGAGCTAACCGAGCTTGCGAAGAGTGCCGGCGCCAAGGGGCTTGCCTTCATCAAGGTGGAGAACGGCGAGTGGAGATCGCCAATTGTTAAGTTTTTCAGCGATTCCGAGCGTGCCGCCCTCTCCGAACGGCTCGATATGAGGGAGGGGGACCTGATTCTTTTTGGAGCCGATGCATGGGAGGATGCCTGTACGGTGCTTGGCCGTGTCAGACTCCGCATCTGCGAGATCCAGAAACTCCCGATCGATCCCAAGCAGCTCAATTTTCTCTGGGTTGTTGATTTTCCGATGCTTGCCTACAACGCAGAAGATAAGAAGTGGAACGCCGTTCACCATCCCTTCACCCGTCCCAAAGCCGATGACCGCGAACTGCTCAAGGATCCGTCAAAGCTTGGTACTATTCGTGCCGAAGCCTACGATGTCGTTCTTAATGGGGTGGAAATAGGCGGGGGAAGCATACGTATCCACGAAGGAAATTTGCAGGAGGAGGTTTTCTCTGTGCTCGGAATTACATCAAAGGAGCAGGAAGAACTCTTCGGCCACCTGCTGCGCGCATTCCGTCACGGCGCACCCCCGCATGGAGGAATCGCCCTCGGACTCGACCGTCTGGTGGCGCTGATAGCAGGCGAGGAGTCCATCCGTGAAGTCATTGCTTTCCCAAAGAATAACCGCGGTGTTGAACTGCTCACCGGTTCCCCGGCCACGGTGGAAATGAAACAACTCCGGGAGCTTTACATTGCTTCTACTGCCAAGCCCAAGGTTCCTCTCTCTCAGGGCACATCCTTGGGGGAATGAGGACGCTCCTCGTGATCAGAGGAAAGCCATGCAGCCGAAATTTTTGAAGGGATTTGAGGTGACGGTTGATCGGGTTGTTTATGACCCCGATCTGCCGGCATCACCAGAACAGCCCTTTCCGTTCGTATACTATATCACTATCTGCAACGGGAGCGACCACACCCTCACGGTGAAAGGCCGAAAATGGGTCGTCCGGGGCGAGGACGGTAAAACCTGCGCCATGGAGGGAGATGGGGTGGTCGGTTGCTTCCCTCGTCTTGAGCCTGGGGAATCTTTCTCCTACAACAGTTACCATACTACAGCCGGTCGTGCCGTGGCTGAGGGAGCTTACCTGGGTATTACCGAAGAGGGGGATGCGGTGTTGGCAAGGATCCCGCCATTTGAAATGGTTCCTTGTAAGGACGCGTGAGGCAGATTTTAGAAAAGTCAAGCGAACTGGATGACTCAAACAGGGGACGTAGCCCTGAGAGCCACCTTGCAACACTAATAGTGAAGGCTTAGTGTCTATCTATCTCTAAACAGAACCGTACTGCAGTGCCGAAACGCATCGCCTTCCTTGGCGATTATTTACCAAGGCTCTGTGGAATTGCGTCCTTTACGCATGACCTTTGCGAGGCGGTAGCGAGAGGGGCTCCTGACTCCGAATGCTTTGTCGGTGCCGTGAACGACCGGCAGGAAGGTTACGATTACTCCGCGCGTGTGAGGTTTGAATTACTCGAGAAAGATCTCGATTCCTACCGCCGTGCCGCGGACTTCCTGAATTTCAACAATGCTGATGTGCTCTGCGTTCAGCACGAGTTCGGCATCTACGGCGGGTCGGCGGGGAGTCATCTGATTGCCTTGCTCAAGGAAGTTCGGATGCCAGTCGTAACAACGCTTCACACCATCCTTTGCGAACCGAATTCTGCCCAGCGAAGGGTGATGGAGCAGCTCTTGCTCCACAGCGATCGAGTGGTGGTGATGTCCGAAAAAGGGGCAAAGATACTGCACGAAATTTACAACGTTCCCGATGCGAAGATGAACGTTATCCCGCATGGAATCCTGGATCTTCCCTTCAGGGATTCCTCTTTTTATAAGCCACAATTTGGCGTGGAAGGTCGGCAGGTGCTTCTGACTTTTGGACTGATTGCTCCTGGGAAGGGAATAGAACACGTGATTGAGGCGCTTCCAGGGATCGTTCGCAGACATCCGAATGCGGTTTATCTGGTGCTTGGTGCCACGCATCCGCATCTCTTGGCGCATGAGGGGGAGAGGTATCGCCTGAGCTTAGAACGTCTGGCCAGTGACCATGGCGTTAAGGAGCATGTAATTTTTTACAACCGATTCGTCTCACCTGATGATTTAAAGGAATTTATCGGGGCAACGGACATCTACCTGACGCCGTATCTCAACGAGGCTCAGGTGACTTCTGGAACGCTTTCCTATGTTTTCGGCGCGGGAAAGGCGGTGGTATCCACTCCTTACTGGCATGCGCAGGAACTGCTTGGTGAAGGTCGAGGGGTACTAGTGCCTTTTCGCAATCCCGGAGCGATCATGGAGGGTGTCTGCGGATTGTTGGACGATCCAGAACGCATGGAGAAGATTCGAAGCGAGGCCTATGCGATGGGGCGAGAGATGATCTGGCCCGCGGTGGGACGACGCTATCTGCGTGTTTTTCAACAGGCATGCTCAGACCGTAAAACCTCGTCGCGGACCGCCTTTGCAGGATGGACGCTCGGGAGCAGGCCGAGGGAGTTGCCGCCACTGCGGCTCGACCACATTATCCGGATGAGTGACGGAACCGGGATTTTCCAGCACGCGATTTTCAATGTGCCGAACTTTCACGAGGGATATTGTACCGATGACAATGCACGCGCCTACATCCTTAGCGTACAACTTGATGAGTTGGGCGGCCGTTCAGTCGGGGAAAATCTCGAAATTCAGTCCAACTGCTATCTTGCATTCCTAGCCGCTGCACTTGATTACACGAGCGGACGCTTCCGCAACTTCATGAGTCACGGAAGGCAGTGGTTGGAAGATGCCGGCAGTGAGGACAGCCATGCCCGTGCCCTGTGGGCGTTGGGTATAGGATCCGCTTGCTCTCGGAATGACGGCCATCGCAGACTTGCTGCGCAGCTCTTCGAACGGGGTTTTCCTGCCGTTGCAGACTTTTCATCACCACGATCCTGGAGTTTTACCCTTATGGGTATCCAAGAGTATCAGCGTCGTTTTCCTGATGAGGAGCGGACAAGTAAACTTCGCAGGGCGTTGGTTGAAAAGCTGCTAGAACTTTGGAAGGAATATTCCACGAATAATTGGCCGTGGTTCGAGGCAAGTCTTACCTATGACAATGCACGCCTCTGCGAGGCGCTGATCCTGAGCGGTCAGTCCATGGTGCATGAGGAGGCCCTTGCGATCGGACTGAAGTCCTTGGGTTGGCTGACCTCGGTTCAAAAAACGCCCTCAGGATGCTTTCGTCCCATTGGCAGCGATGGCTTCTATTATCGTGATGGCGCGCGCGCTGATTTTGATCAACAACCTCTAGAGGCTCAGGCAATGGTTTCTGCATGCCATGAGGCCTTCCGTGCAACCGGTGATACGGCCTGGTTGCTTGAGGCAAGACGCGCCTTCGAATGGTTTTTGGGACGCAACGATCTGGGGTTGCCACTTTACGATTTCAACTCCGGAGGCTGCAGCGATGGTCTCCATAAGGATCGAGTGAATGAAAACCAGGGAGCGGAATCAACGCTGGCTTTCCATCTTGCATTGGCTCAGATGCACAGTGCCGAACATGTGATTGTCCTACCCTCGATTCATGAATAGGAGGGAAATCCTTACTCTATGAACGCATTCCACCTCCGCCGCCATGAGTTGACCCTGCTCCCCGAGAGTGCACGTGTGATCATCCGCCCTTTCATTCCAACGGAAAGCAGGCGCATTACCACAATCATCGGACGGGCTCTGGCAATGACAGAGGAGGAAGTTGTCCTTCAGCTCAAAGTTGTATTGCATGAATTTGATTCGAGGCATTTCGACATTGAGTCGATCCTGCGGGCCCACTACGCGAAGGTAAGATGCCACGTCTTTACCCAGCGCCCTATTTCTGATGAACGACAGCTTTTGATTGGGGCCCTTTTTTCCGGCGAATACGCGCTGGAATCGGCGGCCATTTTCAATCCCTCCATCGTCCCTCATCCCGATCAAAATGGTGTTTCGGAAGGCGCGCTCCGTTTCATCATGAGCCTACGCGCCACAGGAGAAGGGCATATCTCTTCCATTGAGTTTCGAGCTGGGATCATCGGCCAGGATTCTAGGATCACACTTGATCCAGTTTCCCGTTTTGTCACCGTGCCGGAGGTTCTGCCCAATCCCAGCTACAATAAGAAACGCTTCCTCATCAAACTAGTTGAGATGGGGTTCAATGACGGACGTGCTGCCGCGGAGCGGCGGCAGGGCCATGCGGCTGCCGTCATGGCGCCCCTGGCTGAGAATTTCACCCGTAGCGAACTGAACAATAGGGTCAACCTGATCCGGCATGAGAATCGGCCCGTACCAAGTGATCTGGAGCGTACCCTTGAATGCATCCAATGGCTCGCCGACTCCAACTACGAGCTGCGCTTTTCAGACAAACTCGCCATGAGTGAGCGGATTATCTTCCCTGTCTCGCCTGGAGAGTCCGCCGGGATTGAGGACGCCCGCTTTGTACGTTTTACGGACGAGGATGGCTCGGTCATGTATTACGCCACCTACACCGCATACAACGGCTCCGTGATCCTTCCCCAGTTGATAGAGACACAGGATTTTCTCCATTTCCGAATTCTCACGCTCAACGGGAGTGCTGTGCAGAACAAGGGGATGGCCCTCTTCCCGCGACGTGTTGGTGGGCGTTATGCCATGCTTTCCCGTCAGGACGATGAAAATCTATTCATCATGTTCTCGGATAGCCCTCATTACTGGAGCGACCCTCAGGTGATCCTGCGACCCTCGGAGATCTGGGAATCAGTCAAAATCGGGAACTGTGGTTCACCCATAGAAACCAAGGAAGGATGGCTTGTCATCACCCATGGGGTTGGTCCGATGCGCAAATATTGCATCGGTGCCGCTTTGCTTGACCTGAATGACCCAACCAAGGTCATCGGTCGCCTGAGTGAACCGTTGCTCGCCCCCGAGGGCCAAGAACGAGAAGGATATGTTCCGAATGTGGTCTACAGCTGCGGTTCCATGCTACATGGCGGCGAGCTTATTCTTCCCTTTGCCATCAGTGACCGAGCCTCCCTGGTCGCCAGTATGCCGTTAGACGATCTCTTGTCTGCGTTGCTAAAGCACAGCGGGTGAAGATTGCCCTCCTTGGGAAGAGATCCTGCAGACGCTGCTTGCCTGAGCGGGCGGTATACGGCAGGGTTGTTTCTTTCCGGGGCGTAGCTCAGCTTGGTAGAGCGCTTGGTTTGGGACCAAGAAGTCGCAGGTTCGAATCCTGTCGCCCCGAGATTTTCCGAAGGCTTTCAACAGTTCAAGGCACATGAAAGGATTTACACTACTTCCGATATCTGAAACCTTCTCCAACTGACAGATACCCTTCATGGCCAGAGATCTATTCCAGAAATGTCGAGAGTACAGTGACTCTGCGATTGCGCGGGCGAATGGGTTTTATCCCTACTTCCGCTGCATCGAGGCGAGCGAGGGAAGTCACGTAATATGCGGTGGCGAAAGCAAGATCATGATCGGGTCGAACAACTACCTTGGTCTGGCCCAGGATCCCCGCGTCGTGGAAGCCGCATGCGAGGCAACCCGGAGATTCGGGTCCGGTTGCACTGGTTCCCGCCTGCTCAACGGCACGATTTCATTGCATAATCAACTGGAGGAGAATCTTGCCGATTTCTTGCAGCGTGAGTCGGTGTTGCTTTTTTCGACGGGATTCTTCGCAAATCAGGGGGCCATTGCAGCATTGACTGAAGTCGATGATGTGATTCTCTGCGACCGGGAAAACCATGCCTCGATCATCGAGGGATGTCAGGTTTCCCCTGGCCGGCTTGTCCCTTACCGCCACAACTCGGTTGATGCCCTCCGAAACCGCCTCAAACGCGTTCCCGAGGAGGCCGGTCGTCTGATCATTATGGATGGGGTCTTCAGTATGTCTGGAGACATTGCCGACTTGCCGCCAATGGTTCGGGCAGCCAAGGAATACGGGGCAGTTCTCTATCTTGATGAGGCGCATTCCTTGGGTGTCGTTGGCCCGGAAGGGCGCGGTGTTGCTCATCATTTTGGGGTAAACGATGACATCGATATCGTGATGGGGACATTTTCCAAATCGCTCGGTTCCATGGGGGGATTCATCGCCGGATCGGCTGAGATGATTGAGTTTCTCAAGCACAAGGCCCGTTGTCTCATCTTCACCGCCTCACTTGCTCCGGCTGTGGTTGGAGGTGTCATTAAGGCTCTGGAAATTATGCGCGCCGAGCCTGAGAGAATCGAGTTGCTATGGCGTAACACCCGCAAGATGCACGAGGGTTTCAAGTCGATCGGATTCAAGATTGGAACAACCCAGACACCGATTGTTCCCATTCTTATCGGTAGCGAGACAAAGTCATTTGCCTTCGCCCAGCGGCTTTTTGAAGAGGGTATTTTTGCAACGCCTGCCCTTTATCCGGCCGTTCGCTATGGAGAGGCGATTGTGCGCACGAGCTTCATGTCGACGCATACCGAGGAAGACCTTAACAAGGTGCTGGACATCTTTGCCAAAATTGCACGAGAACTAGGGACTTTCGATGATCCAGCATACACAGAACCAGGACGCCGCCGGAATGTTTTCGATTTTGCCATGCCGCAGTCCGGAGGAACTCAAGAAGTTCGAAGAGATCCCGGATCTCCTTCACGCAACGGATCCGAGCTTCACGCCGCCGTTTCCGGGAAGCATCGTTAATCTAATCGGCCCGAAGTCGGTCTTCCTCAAAAAGCATGGAGAGATAACCCCGCTAATAGCTTTTCGTAACGGCAGGCCTGTCGGGCGTATCGCAGCCATAGTCAACCGTTCCCACAACAACTACAACAAGGATGCGGTTGGTTTTTTTGGATTCCTTGATTTCATCGAGGATCCCTCCGTTGCCAAAGCTCTCGTGGATGCAGCGGCCGCAATTCTCAAGGAGAAGGGAATGAATTCCATGCGAGGCCCTTATAATCCCTCCATTAACGACGACTGTGGAGTGCTCGTCGAGGGATGCGGGTCACCGAGTTTTGTCTCAATGCCTTGGAACCCATCCTATTATGCGGATCTCTACAAGGCGGCGGGGCTGCAGAAAGTGCGTACCCTCTACGCTTGGGAGGTTCCCCTCCAACGAGAGACCCCCGAAAGGGTGAATCGTATTGTCAATCGTATCAAAAGGCGAAACAAGGTGAGCGTCCGTTCGATAGACATGAAAAATCTCAAGAAGGAGTTGGAGATTATCCACCGTCTTTACAATCTTACCCTCGATCGTAACTGGGGGTTCTATCCGATCGCTTTGGAGGACCTGCTCCACGCGGCCGATGACCTCAAGGCAATTGCAAATCCTGAGATTATCCTGTTTGTCTGTGTCGACGGTCGTGAAGTCGGCTTTTCCCTAGCACTCCCCAACGTGAACGAGGTGTTTCACGCTGCACGAGGACGCAAAGGAATTCTCCGCTTTTTGGAGATGGCGCTGCGTCTCCAGTGTCAAAAAATTAAAAAAGACCGTCTGTGCGTTCTTGGTGTGGAACCTGCCTATCGTGACAAGGGACTCAGTGCTCTCCTCTTTTTTGAGAGTTTCCGCGCGGCCAAGGCGGCCTATGAGATTTCCGAGGTTTCCTGGGTTGAGGAGAACAACGTCGAGATATTAGAGGGGGCCGAGCTAATGGGTGGCTACCGTTCGCGTACCTACGAGCTTTTTGAAAAGATGCTCACGCCCGCTGCGGCAGGCTGAGTTTCCCGGGTACGGTTTCCCGATTCATGGAGCTTCTCATCACGGGATCCACGGGCTTCGTGGGGCGCAATCTCCTTCTCAAGGTCGTGCAGAACCCTCGATGGAGTCGCATTATTCTTCCCGTCCGTGATCCGGAAAAACTTCAAGGCCAGCTCCAAGGGGAGGGACTTGATGTCGGGGGACGATTGTGCATCTGCCGAGTAACAGGAGATCTGTGGGAAATCCCATCGAATGTGCGTCCCGATCTCGTAATTCATGCTGCCGGCCTTCTTTTCGGAAGCAGTAAGGACGCGTATTTCCAAACCAACGTGGAGGGAAGTATCCGTCTGGTTACGAGGTTGCCCCGCACGACACGTGTCATCGTTCTATCTTCCCTTGCTGCAGGTGGACCCACGCCCATCAGTGTGGTTGCTCGCGGAGCACAGCATCAGGACACACCTGTTTCTTTCTATGGCGCCTCAAAGCTCACCATGGAGAGGGAGTTGCGCAACCGGCTTGGTTCCCGCCTTCTGATCCTAAGACCCCCGATGGTGCTTGGGCCTCGAGACACGGCAACGGTTCAACTATTTCAGATGGTAAAAGGAAAGGTTTGGATTAAGCCGGGCTTCCTTCCAAAGCACTATAGTTGGATTGATGTTGGAGATCTGAGCGGCGCAATCCTGAAGGCAGCGGCCATGGAGGAGTGGCCGGAGGCGACAAAGTTCTATCTCGAATCCGAAGAAACGATCACGGACGGACAGCTGCTTTCGACCGCGGCTGCTGCGATCGGCAGTAGTGGATTTGCTCTTCCGTTGCCACAGAGCGTAATTCGTCTGGCATCGCTTGCCATCAATGCCGTACCTGAATGGCTTGATGCTCTTCCAAGCATGGGAACTGACCGAGTGAGGGAATTGCTGCACCGGCGATGGGTTTGCGATGGCAGCCTATTTGCCGACAAATTCGGATGGAAAGCCGATTCAACATTGAACCAATCGCTCCGAGAAACCGCCGGATGGCTGAAGCAGCAGGGCAAAATTTGAGGGTAATCCCACTGGCAATTCTTTCTTTTGGACACGATCCCTCCGACTTCCAACACAAGGGCTCAGCCCTGGATTTTTCCAGCAGCGAGAAGTTCCCTGGCCTTCTCCAGTACCGTGGCAACTCCAGAGGCATCCCGTCCGCCGCCGCGTGCATTATCCGGTTTGCCCCCGCCTTTGCCGCCTACGAGTGGCGCAAGGGTGGAGATGAGCTTTCCTGCGGGAAAAGCCTGACGGTAAGGCGTTCCCACTGAGGAGACCAGTGAGACGGAGCCATTGGAGACGCCTGCGAGAAGGACTACTCCTTCAAACTTCCCCTTGAGTGCGTCTGCAGCTGCCTGAAGAGCATTGCCATCGGCATCTGGAATTTCCTCCACGATAAAGGGAACTTCTCCATTCACAGCCTTCTGCAGAAGTTCCGTTCCAAGGCGGATAGCCTCCCGCTGACGCAGGGCACTAATTTCCCGCTCGAGTTCCTTTTTCTCGGAAAGCGTTGTTTCGAGCTTCTTCTCCAACTCAGGAATCGGCGCGTGAAGTCGGCCCGCAAGTTTTTCGATCAATTCCAGTCGCTTGAGATCCTCGTCATACCGACGGAGTCCCGCAACGGCTTCTATACGCCGGACTCCTGCAGCAACGGCAGATTCACTTGTAATTCGGAACGAACCGATTTCACCGGTGGCTCTTACATGGGTCCCTCCACAGAGCTCCATGGAGTAGCCGTCGAGGGCTCCCCGTTTTCCTCCGATCTGTACCACGCGTACAATATCGCCGTATTTATCCCCAAAAAACTGGAGGATGCCAGGGCGGCCCTTGACATCCCCGAAGGGGATCTCCTGCCAGCTCACTGCACTGTTTTCGAGGATACGTTCATTGACAAGGCGATCGACCTGAGAGATCTGGTCGGAGGTCAGTGCACCGCTGCTAAAGTCAAAGGTGAGCTTGTCAGGCCCGACGAAAGAACCCTTCTGGGCGACAGTATTGCCGACCACCTCGCGCAGCGCCCAGTGAAGGAGATGGGTGACGGTGTGATGACGCTGGATGGCCGAGCGGCGGCATGCGTCGACAGACAAGGTGACGCCTGTATCCGGAGGCGGTGCATCCTCCTCGCCAAGCTCAATAAAATGAAGCCAGGTCGGCCCGCTTTTCTGGGTGTCGATGATTTGCCAAAGGCATCCTCCTCCTTGGAGAATGCCGGTGTCGCCTACTTGTCCACCCATCTCTGCATAGCAGGAAGATCGGTCAAGAATGACGGCAATTCGATCCTTGATTCGTACTACTTCAAGAACGGTGGCTGTCGTTTCCAGGCTGTCAAAACCGGAGAAGGTCGTCGGCATGGTGGTTTCGAGCGAAGAAACACTGATGATTTCCTTTTTCTGTGCAGCGCGTGCGCGGGCACGCTGTTCTTCCATGCATTTTTCGAAGCCAACATTATCCACTAGGACGCCTCGTTCACGGGCTATCAGTTCGGTAAGATCAAGTGGGAAGCCGTAAGTATCGTAAAGTTTGAAAGCAACTTGCCCCGCTAATTGTCGGGGACTTTGTTTGGGCGATGAAGGATCAGTGTCGAACATCCTCATCGCTGAATTAAGGTGTTCGATTCCTGCATCAAGCGTCTTGTGGAATGCCTCTTCTTCGCGTTTGAGGGTTTCGGCGATGAGAGACTCCTTTGCTCGGACCTCAGGGAATGCCTCTCCCATAACGGTGGAAAGAGTTGGCGAGAGCTTGTGAAGGAATGGCTGTGTCAGACCAAGCGTGCGCCCGTAGCGGACTGCACGGCGCAGAATGCGGCGGAGCACATAATGCCTCTCGGTATTGCCGGGTTGGATGTTATCGGCGATGGCAAAGCCCAAAGTGCGGAGATGGTCAGCTATGACGCGAAAGGCAACATCCTCCTTTTCCTGTTGGGTGTTAGCCACCACGGAGCCATCAGCAGACGGTTGGGGCAGGGTGGAGCCATATTTCCGGCCACAAAGGGAACCGATGGATTCAAAGATGGGTCGGAAAATGTCGGTCTCGTAATTCGAAATGACTACATTACTGAATTCTTGGAATCCTCTGGTTCCCTGAATGACTGAGCATACCCGTTCAAACCCCATGCCAGTATCCACATGGCAGAAGGGGAGGGGCGAGAACGAGCCGTCAGGATTGGCGTTGAACTGGATAAAGACCAGGTTCCAGATCTCGATGCACTCGGCGCTACCTTTGTTGACAAGTGCCCCCTTGGTGTCGCCAGCAGGGGTTAGATCGATATGAAGTTCGGAACAGGGACCACAGGGTCCTGTCTCCCCCATCATCCAGAAGTTGTCCTTCTTATTGCCACGAACGACATGGATGGCAGGGTCTAGACCGTTAGATTGAAACAGTTGTGACCAGAGGGCATGGGCTTCCGAGTCAAAGGAAGCGGGGTCGTCCGCAGTCGGTTGATAGACTGTGGCGTAGAGACGTCCAGGCGGAAAGCCCCAGCGTTCAACGAGCAATTCCCAAGCCCAGATGATCGCCTCCTGCTTGAAGTAATCCCCGAAGGACCAGTTCCCGAGCATCTCGAAAAAGGTGTGGTGATAGGTGTCGAGCCCAACATCCTCCAGATCGTTGTGCTTGCCGCCGGCACGGATGCATTTCTGCGTGTCTGCAGCGCGTGGCGGCATATAGGGGCATGGGTTTGTGCCGAGGAAAATTGGCACAAACTGGTTCATCCCCGCGTTTGTGAAAAGCAGATTGGGCGAGTCTGGCAGCAGGCTCGAAGAGGGGACAATCGTGTGCTCCTTGTCACGAAAAAAATCAAGGAAAGAGCGGCGGATCTCGTCGGAAGTCATGGAAGCGAAAAGGGTGACGGATAAAGGATGAAGGATGAAGAAAAAAGGGGCGTGGGGGTCTCTTAGCCCCTCCATTCATTGCTTCAGCCCATTTCCTTCCGCCAACTTCAGAATGCCCTCCGGAACAATCATCAGATCGGAGCAGTCGCCCTCACGCAGGGCGACTTCACCGTTGGCAGGAGTACCCAGGGCATACTCTGCAACAATCATCTCCCCGGCTTTCTCCTCGGCTGTATTCTCCGAGAGATGAGCGATCAATCGGACAAGAGTAGGTTGTTCTAATCCGCGGATTTTGAGATTCTCAGGAGTGGCTGGTTCAAAACTGCTGGCGCTGATACCCTGAAGTTTTTCAAACCACTCCTTCACCTTTTTTTCGGCCAATGGTGTGCCGGAGTTTGCGTTATTATCGGCCAGAATCCAGTCATCGCTGCCAGATTTTCTCTTCAACGCAAGAATTCCCGTGCCATCCTTTATCTCAATCCTGTCGATAGAGTCGTAATCCACGTGCTTCAGCTGATGTGAGCGCAAGGAGAGAGGCGTCACCGAAAGATCCGGTCCGATGCCGGCCACCGTGCAGATTCCAGGACGGTCACTGCAGCGGATGTAGTATTCCGCAGTTGTGCGGGGAACCGGAGAGCCGACCGTGATGGTAAGTGGCTGAGTGCCGCCTTGTTCCCGAAGGGAAAGAATCACCGATGGGGAATCCATTCCGCAGGAAGCTGGATCGGTATCAGGGGGCATCCATGCGGTGATTCGTGAGGAAAGCAAATGCTTCAGCCAGGCTGAGATAGCTTGCTGGTCACCTCTCGCAACAATTGGGCCCTCAATATTCCATCCTTGCGCTCCCTTTCTGAGTTGCAGTTGCTGCAACGTCGATCCCTTCGAGAGAACAACCTCCTCAAGTCGGTCAAACATAGTTGACGTGAGACGGGAGTCCCTGAATTGTTCCGGTGCTTGGAAGGCCATGCCGGAAATTTCTCCTGGGATGAGAAAGACATCACATCCTGAGTCAAGTCGCGTATAAACACTGCCTTTGGCCGCCCCGTCGACGCCTATCCAGAGAGTGTGCGATTTTCCATCCTCAATTGTGAGCGAACGCTTTGGGGTTTGCAGATCAAGAGCGGTCAGGCTCGTGGCTCCCTTGAGATCGGCCTGCTTTAATTCGTCCAGAGGCGTGATTGAGGCAGCTGTCTGAAGCAGGGTGGCGACAGCACGGGGATCGGCACGATCTGAAAGTTTTCCCTGGATGAACCACTCACCGTTTTTCTTGAGAAGGGTTAGAGAGTTTCCTCCCTCCTGAACGATGATTTTGCTTACGTCTGCAGGATCAAATTCCAGAAGCGTCTCATTTGGGGAGAGGGTACGGTTGCGCCCAGAAAGAAAAAGAAAGCCAAGGAATAGCCCGGCAAGGATGAGCAGCAGGACGGTTCCCCTCCAAGTCATGAACGTCTCCTCCAGAGTACGAGTCCGCCGATAAGTGCGGCACCCGCCGGAACCACCAGCATGGCCCAGAGCGCTAAAATCCGAATTTGCTGCTCGTCGAGATTGAGAGTGAAGAACTCCTTGATCTTAGGAGTGGTTCCTGTGAGGCGAGTTCGGTCAATGAGAGTGTTTACGGCACTCGAAAAGAAGTCGAGGCCGGTGCCGACAAGGAACTTGTCCTTAAGGAAGTCACAGTTGCCCACCACGATCATTCTCGAGGCACCAACTGAGACCCTGTCGTCTCTCACGCCACCAAGATCTGCCATTGCTGCAACGACTGCCGGATAGGGTGTGTCCTTCTGAGGATCAAAACGGACTCCGCGGCCATCCGTATTAGAATAATCCACGCAGCCCCAGAAGCCATGGACGCCCTCAATCAAAGGACGATAATGTCCGCTTTCTTGATTTGTCCCGCTGTCGGAGGCTTTGGAATCAGTTGCCAGCTCTTTTTTCAGTGCTAACGATTCGGTGTTTCCCAAGAAAAGGATGTTTAGGCCGATCAGCCGGGAAGTGACTTCCGAACCGGGCACGAATTCACCTGTGACATCGCGCAAGATGCCCATGGCACTTCCCAAGTTGACTAAGCGTAGCACCCTGTCGTTGCGGGGGGTGATGCCGATCTCAGACAGGAAGGAGTTGAGTCCCGGAGTGTCCCCTGTCGGATCAAGAAGAACCATGAGGTGGCCACCGGCAAGCCAGTATTTTTTCAGAACCTCAAGTTCTGCCACGGTCAGGTCGAAATGGGCGCCGGCAATCACCACCAACGCGGCATCTCGTGGGACGCCAACTTCTGGTAGAAGGTTGAGAGGAGCGGCGGCAATATTCTGCCGTTTCAGATTTTGACCTGCGAGTTGAAGGGGCGGCACCCCTGGGAATCCCTCTCCATGCCCCTGCAGAAAGTAGGCTTTCTTGTTGGAACCGGGATCGATGAGTCCGATGAGTGTGGAAGTCAGTACCTGCTCTCCGCGGAAGGCGACCAAACGGGGACGATCGCCATATTTGGTCGGAGCGGTATCGTATTCCCCCATTTCTGGGACTGGGATTACGCTGCTTCGTCCTCCGTACTCGACAATGAGCACATTTTCGTCTCCCGAGAATTTATAGTGCGCCTGGACTTCACGAGCACGCGAGGGATCACGGAGAGGATCGATACGCTCAATGGTCAGATCCCTGTAATAGTGCGCATAAAACTGGAATTCCCTCAGCAGTGCGATGATATCGCCGTAGAGTTCAGATCCCGTGGCAAGGGAGGAAGGGGAGAAGTAGACGATTATCTTGGCCGGCGATTTGATGAACCACATTGTCTCCTTGGACTGTGAGGAGAGTTCGAATTTATGTGAGCGGCTGAAATCAAAGCGGCGGTAATGCCCAAGCGACCAACCGATGATGGCTGCAGCCACGATTGCCGCCGTCAGTACTTGCAATAGGACACGGTAGCGAACCGTGCGGAGATGGGCAGGTTTCTGGCTGGAACTCTTCATCGTTGTGCCGATATTCTAGGAGCGCCAGCGACGCGCCTGAAAAGAGTGGAGAGTGAGGAAGAGGCAGAGGCTTGTCATAACCAGATACCAGACCACCGGTCTGGTGTCGAAAATTCCTCGCGAGAACTGAGTCATCTGATCGATGGGGGAGAAAGTGATGGTGATTCCCTGCATCAGCGCACCGACACCCCCTGAGAGGAAGGAAAGAAGCCCGGTGAGGAAAAACAGGGAGATGACAGCAAAAGTCATCACGGCCGCCGTCATCTGGTGACGACTCAGCGAGGAGCACAGACAACCAAGCGAAAGGTAGAACATGCCCATCATCAACAACAGCAGGTAGGAGCCAAGGAAGGCTCCCACGGCCCCCGCCGCATAGAGATGCGTCTGCCACCAGAAAATCAGGAAGTAGAGACTAGTGGGGAGCCAAATGACCGCATAGAGGAAGAGGACGCCGAAAAACTTGGCGAGCACCACCTGACTGTCTCGGACGGGAGCGGTCATGAGTGGTTCGATCGTGCCGGAACGGTATTCCTCAGAGAAGAGACGCATTGTTAGCAACGGGAAGAGCAGGAGAAAGGCAAACCAGAAAAAGATCGTGTTGAAGAACGACTCTACAACCGTGACCTCGGTTGGTCCGTGGTTCAGGACTGTAACCCCCGCATAGAAGTTGAAACCCGTTACCAGCAGTAGGAAGAAGAGGATCACCCAAGCCATTGGGGTATAGAAGGCCGAAGTGACCTCTCGCTTCCAGAGTGCCACAAAAACTCTCATAATACGTTTTCCCTCGGTGATGGAGTAGGGGCCGATGACGGGGCTTTGACTAGCTCGGTGAAGATCTCCTCCAGTGTGGATTCCCTTGCCGAGAGTTCCCGCAACTTCCAACCCCGCCGAACGGCTTCCTCGAAGAGGACTGGGCGTGGGTCCCCGCCCGTGGAATGGATTTCAAAGGAAGACCATTCCCCTCCGCCATCCAAAAGCGAAACGGAGGCCACATCCGGGAGGCTGTGGATTTCCTGAAGGGCCGTGGCGGAGTCCGGCACCCGTGCTTCCATCCTTATGGAACCGGCGAGTAAATTGGCAGAACGCATCCTAAGTTCGGCGGGGGTGCCAGTCGCTATTATCTTGCCCTTATTCAAAATGAGAACTCGCGTGCAAGTCATCTCCACCTCGCTCAGAATATGGCTGGATAGCAGGATGGTATGGCGGGTAGCCAGCCCCCTGACTAGTTCCCTGACCTCCCGGATCTGGTTGGGATCGAGACCGATGGTAGGTTCGTCGAGGATGAGGATATCGGGTTCGTTCACGAGAGCATCGGCTAGACCGACACGCTGACGATATCCTTTTGAAAGGGTGCCGATGAGTTGTCCCCGAACATGCTGCAACCCACAGAGATCCAGCGCGTCAACCACCTTTTCGGCGACCAAGCGAGGTCGGACGCCCTTGAGTGCGGCACGGTAGGAAAGATACTCTCCCACACGCATTTCCGGATATAGCGGCACATTCTCGGGGAGATAGCCGATACGTGAGCGAGCCTTCAGGGATTCGCTGAAGATGTTGAATCCAGCAATCTGTACCTCCCCGGCATCGGCAGGCAGATAACCGCAGAGAATTCGCATCACGGTGCTCTTTCCTGCCCCGTTGGGTCCGAGAAAACCGATAACCTCCCCACGATTGACCGTGAAGGAAAGATCTCTCACGGCATTCGTAGAGCCGTAGTTTTTGGTGAGGCCTTCAACTACAATCATGGATTCAAGGGAAAGTGCTGGAACTTATCTGTCAGGGGCGTCTGGCGCAAGGAGACCATGCACCCGATGGATTGCCAGCTTGCCCAGCAAGCCCATTCTGATAAAGGATGGAATTTCTCCCTGTGCCGAAATGAAGGCATGCGCGGAATGACACGAATTTCAATATCTTCATGAGTACTTCATTTACGGCCCGCTGGAACGAGGCGGCCATCGATGAGAATTACGGAAAGTGGCGGCAAGCCTCTTCTTCCGTCCCGCCCGACTGGGCCTCTTTCTTCGAGGGCTTTGAACTAGGGTATGCCCGATACCAGAAGATTGGCACGGCGCCCACAGGCGCCAGTCCGGGGGGGGCCTACACCGCGACTCTTGAGAGTAGAGTCGAGGCCCTCATTTACAGCTACCGTACCCTCGGTCATACTGCCGCCCGTCTTAATCCGCTGAGCACAGAGGTTCCATTTCAACCTCTTTTGGAACTGAAGGAATTCGGTCTTACCGAGGACGATCTCGAAAAGATAGTGAGTTCCCGTTCCTATCGCGATGGTACCCCGATGAAACTCCGGGACATCATCGCGGAACTCCGGGGGATCTACTGCGACACTCTTGGAGTCGAGTACATGCACATCCAAAATCCGCGGATCCGGCACTGGATTCGTGAGAAAGTCGAGCTGCGCATCGGCAGGGCCGACACCGCCACGCCGCACTTCCGTATCCTGCGCACCCTTCACAAGGCCGAGAGCTTCGAGAACTTTCTCCACACCACCTATGTCGGCAGCAAGCGCTTTTCTCTTGAGGGGGGCGAGTCGGTAATGGTGGCTCTTTCCGAGGTTCTCTACCGCTCACCAACTTGTGGAATCAGGGAAATCGTTCTCGGCATGGCACACCGTGGGCGGCTCAATGTCCTCACCAACTTCCTTAAAAAGCCCTTTGCCATCGTATTCAACGAGTTTAGCGACAAGTATGATCCGGATCTCGGGGATGCCAGTGGTGATGTCAAATACCACCTAGGTTACCAGACTACCCGTCGCAATGAACACGGGCAGGAGGTTGAGGTCTGCCTAGCCGCAAACCCCAGCCACCTTGAAGCTGTGGATCCAGTCGTTCTCGGCAAGGCGCGGGCACGGCAGCGTATTCTCGAGGATACCGTTGAACGGAAAAAGGTGGTGCCGATCCTTATCCACGGAGATGCGGCCTTCGCGGGCCAGGGGATTGTAGCCGAGTGTTTTAACCTTTCCCAACTCAACGGTTACCGCGTTGGCGGAACCCTTCATCTGATCATCAATAATCAGATCGGCTTCACCACCCTTCCGGCCGCCTCGCGTTCCACCCTCTACTGTACAGACGTCGCCAAGATGATTGAGGCACCTGTCTTCCATGTGAACGGTGATGATCCCGTCGCTGTTGCCGAAGCGGCACGAACCGCCATAGAGATCCGCCAGGAATTCGGCATAGATGTTGTCGTTGATATCGTCTGCTACCGCCGCTACGGCCACAACGAGGCCGACGAACCACTATTCACCCAACCAGACCTCTACAAGGTCATCCGGGCGCATCCTCGCCCCAGCGAGGTCTTCCTCAAGCGGGCCGAGGAGATAGGTACCCTCAGTCGCGCTGAGTTCGACGCCAGTTGGAAAAAATCGCAGGATCAACTCAAGGCAGCCCTAGCAGAAATGAAAAAGGGCATTCAGTCCGACGTGAAGGAGAATCAGGCTGCATTTGTCGGTTCAACGGCGATCTTCCAGCCACCCTATTCCCATACGCCCGTCACGACCGCTATTTCCGCCGAAATGCTCCGAACAATCGTGGACGGCCTGACCACCGTGCCTGCTGATTTCCGTGTCCTTCCAAAGGTTCGCAAGACATTGCTCGAGCGCCGCCGAGAAGTTTTTGAAAAAGGAGGGCCTTACGACTGGGCGTACGGCGAGGCCCTGGCTTTTGGTTCTCTCATGCTGCAGGGAATCCCTGTGCGTCTTTCTGGACAGGATAGTCGCAGAGGCACATTCAGTCACCGCCATTCCGTCATATACGACGAGGTAACCCGCGAACGCTACATACCTCTCGTGCACTTGGCTCCGGACCAAGCTCGATTCTGCGTTTACAACAGCCCCCTCTCGGAGGCCGCAGTACTTGGCTTTGACTACGGCTACTCTATGGATTACCCGAAGATGCTCTGCATCTGGGAGGCGCAATTCGGGGATTTTGCCAATGGTGCACAGATCATCATAGACCAGTTCATTGCATCGGCTGAGGCCAAGTGGCTCCGCCCGAGTTCACTCGTCATGCTGCTTCCGCATGGTTACGAGGGACAGGGACCCGAACACTCGAGTGCCCGACTTGAGCGCTTCCTTCAACTCTGCGCTGGGGAAAACATGGAGGTCTGCAACCTGACTACCCCTGCCCAGTATTTTCACGTTCTTCGCCGTCAGATGATCCGCAACTTCCGAAAGCCTCTTGTCATCATGACGCCTAAAAGTCTGTTGCGTTCTGACATGGCCGTCTCCGTCACCGAGGATTTTACGCAGGGAGCGTTCCACCCGATCTTGGAAGGTCCGCAGCCTTCCGATCCTGCCCGGGTTGAGAGGCTTATCCTCTGCACCGGCAAGGTCTATTATGACCTGCAGTCTTACCGGGAGAAGAACGGCTGGAGCGAACGCAGTGCCCTCGTGCGCCTTGAACAAATTTATCCCCTAAACGAGGAGGAGCTCCGTAAAATCACGGCGCCCTACGCAAAAGCCGGGGAGATCGTCTGGTGCCAGGAGGAACCCGAAAACATGGGGGCGTGGACTCATCTCCTTCCGCTGTTTATGAGATTCTTTCGTCGCCCCATTACCTATGCCGGACGCGAACCAGGGGCCAGCACTGCAGTGGGCACCATTGCCGCTCACAACTTCGAGCAAAAGAAACTCATTATCCAAGCCTTCGGCGGGCAGGAGCCGACATCGTAAAATTTATCATGAGCATTCCAGTCATTATTCCCGCTGTCGGCGAATCCATCACTTCCGGAGTTCTCTCCGTCTGGCACAAGAAAGACGGAGATCAGGTGAGCATCGGCGACCTGCTCTTCACACTTGATACCGACAAAGTCTCTTCTGAGGTAACCGCTCTCGAACCGGGAATACTCAGGACTCTGGTAGATGAGGGAGCTGAGGTGAAGATTGGCCAGACCGTCGCAGAGATTGAACCCGCTGCCGAAGGATCTCCCGTGCCTCCGGCACCCGATGCAATAGCTCCACCCTCCGCTCCCATTGGGAAGCCAGCACCACCCAGTCCGCAATCCGCTCCCACTGTTGTTCCGCCTGCGGCACCTGCGCCGCCGACCTACCCTCCCAACACTCCGGAGAGTCGCGTTACCCGACGCAAGCTTTCCCCGCTCAGGCGCAAAATTGCACTCCAACTTGTATCCGCGCAGCAGAACGCTGCAATCCTCACCACTTTCAACGAAGTGGACATGGGCCATGTCATGGGGCTCCGCAAGGAGGTACAGGAAGGTTTTCAGCTGAAGTACGGAGTTAAGCTTGGTTTCATGTCCTTCTTTATCAAGGCTGTCGTCGAAGCGCTCAGGGCTGTGCCCCAGATCAATGCTCAACTTGATGGGGATGAACTCGTTGAGAACCACTACTATGATATCGGCGTTGCCGTCGGCACCGAGAAGGGGCTCATTGTCCCTGTGATGCGCAATTGCGGTGATCTCTCGCTTGCCGGTCTCGAAAAACAGCTCCTAGACTATGCCGTCAAGGCACGAGAGGGCAAAATAAGCCTCTCCGATCTCCAAGGGGGAGTGTTTACCATCTCAAACGGAGGGGTCTACGGTTCCCTCCTGAGCACCCCGATCCTGAACCCACCTCAGAGCGGAATTCTCGGTATGCACAAGATCCAAGATCGCCCCGTTGCTGTTGAGGGAAAGATAGTTATCCGCCCGATGATGTATCTGGCGCTCAGCTACGACCACCGTGTTGTGGATGGCAAGGAGGCGGTGACCTTTTTGATCAAGGTTAAGGAAGCCATCGAAAACCCAGTCCGCTTGTTTTTGGATTAGGAACAAACAGGCGTATGTTTTTTAGCGGTGCGATGTTTCCGAACTCTGGTTATGGGAGGGTGTCCGCAAAAAAATTATTTACCGATACTGCATGACTGCCTTCTGCAGGGCCGCCTTGATACTGTTGCGAAGTGCTAATGGGGCGAGCACTTTTGCGCGTGGTCCCCAACCCAGTATCCAGGCTTGCAGATCGGGAGCCAATCCCACTTTGAGTGACAGTTCTGCGGAGCCATCCTGGCGAAGGGTCAGCTTTTGCGAGTGATGCCATCTGCGTTCAGATGCAAGGGCTGCAGCTATCGGGTCGAGCAGGATCCGGACGTTCTCAGCCTTTTTGCTTTCAAAAGCGGAAAAACTATCTCCAAGCAATGCATCAAGGGAAAAATTACTCGGACGAATAAATCTGCGTTTTAGGTTTTTGGGGTTAGAGATCCTGGCAAGAGCGAACGTTCGGACAGAATTGCGGACGAGATCAAGGCCGATCAGATACCAGACTCCACCAATGCATCCCAGATGATAGGGTTGCACGCGGCGTTCATTACCGCCTCCCTCGGTCGGTTTCTTGTAAAGAAAGGAAACCTCCTGATTGTTCAACAGAGCAGTTGAAAGTAATTGGAAGGATTCAAGGTGGCAAATGGAGGGACCCGTTGGTCGGAACGAGATGGCTGCGCTGAGATCCCTTAGAGAGATTTCCACGCGAGTCGGCAACCCCTCCGCGAGTCGCACAAAGGCGCTTTTGAGCGATTTTTCAAACGGGGTTCCGCGGTACTGCTCGGCGGCCTTTTGTGCAACCAGAAGGGCAACGATCTCACCCTCTTGCAGGGCGACGGTCGGCAGATTCCTGACCTCCTTCGTATAGTGAAACCCGTGTCGGACAGTGTCGTAATCTATCGGCAACTGAAGTTGGTCGCGCATAAAGTCGATGTCGCGTTGGATCGTCTTGTAAGAGACCTCCATGTCCTTGGAGAGATCTTGGCAATTCGGGAACTTTCTTTCCTTGAGAAGTTCATGGATTTGCATCATCCGATAGATCGGTAGTCTTGCGGCCCGCCCGTGACGCGGGGAAGGTTTGACGGAGTTGCCGGAGAACTGGGTGGAACGCAAACGGGTGGAAGCAATCGAAGACATAAGACATTTGATGTCCTACTCCATGAAGATAATCAAGGGCGTTCCTTGCCTTGGAGATCACTCTTTTGAGTTTGATTGCATGCTTACCCCGAGGGTAAGGAGTTTAATTGTCATGTACTAAAGGGTGCGAAGCCAAGTTTCTTCCTTAGGGATCGTTAAGTTGTAGGAACCTAAAAAGGGAACGGGGACGGCCCCTTTCGGGACCGCCCCCGCCATGTGTGACGACTATAAGCCGGATTTTGTCAGGCCGGATTGCTCCGGCCCGGACGGCCATTTCTCTCGGAAACCCGGAGGTTTCCGCCCGTTTTTCAACGGGTGCGACGATACCCGGGGTTGCGTCCGACCGTTGGTCGGACATCGAAGCCGGCGGCCTCTTCCCCTGTTCTGTCTTGCACCGCATAGGGTTTTTCGTGCCCCCGTGCTTGCGCACGGGGCGGTGGGCTCTTACCCCGCCTTTTCACCCTTGCCACAGGGTTGACCCGTGGCGGTTTGTTTTCTGCGACACTTTCCGTCGATCGAAGCTTTCGCTCCGATCTCCCGCGTATTCTACGCGGTATGCTGCCGTGTGGTGTCCGGACTTTCCTCCAGGAGGGCTCCCAGCGGTCGTCCATCGTCACGTTCAATCCCTACAATTGAAGCTGAGAAGATGCAAGGTCGGACAATGAACAAGCATTCGGTTACCCCGCCGCCTTAACTTTGGCAACCCGCCCAAGCACTTCCTTGAGAAAGGGGGCGGTGCGGCTGGTCTTGTTCTTTGCGACTTCCTCCGGAGTGCCGACCGCGACGATGGTGCCTCCGCGGTTTCCTGCTTCGGGACCGACATCAATGATGTAGTCGGCCTCGGCGATGAGATCGAGATGATGTTCAACAACGATGACGGTGTGTCCCTCATCGACAAGTCGATGGAGGACGCTTAACAGTAGTTCCACGTCAGCGGCGTGAAGCCCGATAGTAGGTTCCTCCAAGATATAGAGTGTTCCTCCCCTCTTTGCCGCTCTGGGTCGGTCGGTTGTGCCGCCGCCTCTGGCAAGCTGAGTGACGAGTTTAATCCGCTGGGCTTCTCCACCGCTGAGGGTAGGGCTTGGCTGGCCGAGTTGGAGATAACCTAGGCCGGTCTCCACAAGCAACTGGAGGGGACGGCGAATCTTCGGATGAGCCGAGAAGAATCCGACGGCTTGCTCGACGGTCATTTCAAGGACTTCACCGATGGATTTGCCGTCGTATTTTACCTCAAGCGTTTGGCGGTTGAAACGGGTTCCGTTGCAGTCCTCGCATGGCATATAGGAGACAGGGAGGAAGTTCATCTCGAGTTTGATTACTCCCTGCCCTTCACAAGTTTCGCAGCGGCCACCATGATTATTGAAGGAGAACCTGCTCCCTGTGTATCCGTGAAGGCGTGCCTCGGGGAGCCCGGCATAAAGGGTGCGGATGGCGTCGAAAATCTTGAGGTAGGTTGCCGGTGTAGAGCGTGAGGTTTTGCCGATAGGTGACTGGTCTACCTCGATCACCTGGGAGAGATTCTCTGTCCCCTCCAATGATTTCCAGTGCTGGGGGCCAGGCTTTTTGCGGCGGCCTGGTCGCGTCAGTGCATCAGCAACGGCGGGAAGCAAGATGCCTCGCAGCAGGGTGCTTTTGCCGGAACCGCTGATGCCGGTGATCGCAGTGAGGCGCTGGAGGGGGAAACGGACATCGACGCTGATAAGATTATGCCGTTTTGCACCTTTGAGTTCGAGCCAGTCGGCAACATCACGCATCGGCCGTCGTGACCCTCGCAGCGGATGAATGGGAGGTTCGCGCAGAAACTTGCCTGTGAGCGACCGGGAATTGGCCATTACCTCCTCCATCGTTCCCATGGCAACGATTTCTCCGCCGTGAGTCCCCGCCTTCGGACCCAGATCAATGATTCGGGTGGCCCGGCGCATGGTTTCCTCGTCATGCTCGACGACGATCAATGAATTTCCCTGAGCAGAAAGTTCCTCCAGGGCGTCAAGCAACCGGGAATTGTCTCGCGGATGAAGCCCGATGGTAGGCTCGTCCAAAACATATAGGACTCCGCGGAGATTCGATCCGAGTTGTGCGGCAAGGCGAATGCGTTGTGATTCGCCGCCGCTGAGTGTTTTTGCAGAGCGATGAAGTTCCAGATAATCTAGGCCGACTCGACCAAGAAATTCGAGGCGCTGCCGGATTTCAGGCATGATATCGCGTGAAACTGTCTCTTCACGTCCGCCGAACTTCCATCCGAAGGTGGTGGCCAGAGCATCACTGGCCGAGCGAGACGAAAAGCTGGCGATGCTCTCCCCTTTTAGGCGGACGGAGCATGCAACTGGATTCAAGCGTTCACCCTGACAGACGGGACAGGGGCGGGTCTCCCCATCCTCACGGTTTTCAAAGGATTTTTCGGCTGCAAGGTCGGCTTCAAGTTGAGAATCGAAATCTTGTACGGAGGGGATCTCGCTCCACACCTCGCCGAAGCCCCTGCAGTGTTCGCACCAGCCATGGGGAGAGTTAAAGGAAAAAAGACGCGGGTCTAGTTCTTCAAAGGAACGTCCACAATCGGGACAATTCATTTCTGAACTGAGAATGCGAAAGGGGTTTGTGGCTTTTTTGGCGGCCTTTCCAGCAGCTTTTTTCTTATCTGGCGTCTTTTTCTCAGCTTTCTGATCGGCTACTGCCGTGTGCCTCGCCTTTGCAGTGCCTTTGCCGATCTCAAGCGCCTGTTTTGCGAGATCGAGGGCTCCCTTCTTCGCGTTCTTCTCCAGCGTTCCAACCAGCACATCAATGGAATGCTCCTTGAAGCGTTCAAGTGCATGAAAGTCGGCCACCTCGACCAGTTTTCCATCAACAAGCAGTGTTTTGAACCCGTGGTTTTCAGCCCAACGCGCGACTTCAGTATGGTATCCCTTACGTCCACGGATCAGGGGCGCAAAGAGCTCCACAGGGGCCTCTTTGACCATGGCTTCCAGCTCTGCCGCAACCGCGGTTACAGAACTCTTCTCAACCGCCACCTGACAGTCGGGGCAGTACTGGGTGCCGAGTTTTGCAAAGAGAAGCCTGAGGAACTGGTGGATCTCAGTAACGGTGGCAACCGTTGATTTGCCGCCGCCCCTGGTAATGCGTTGTTCAATGGCAACGCTCGGGGGAAGTCCCTCAATCCTGTCAACATCAGGTTTTTCCAACTGCTCCACGAACTGACGCGCGTAAGGCGACATGCTGTCGAGGAATCGGCGCTGTCCCTCCGCAAAGAGGATGTCAAAGGCAAGGGTTGATTTGCCGCTGCCGCTGAGACCCGTGACCACGATCATCTCGTCACGTGGGATGTCGAGGGAGATGTTTTTGAGATTGTGCTCTCTTGCCCCATGTATCTCTATCGACTTGGAGGGTGGGGATAAAATGACGGGGGCTGTTTTTTCGAGTTGTAGGGGCGGTCTGCCAGCGAGTACCTCGCAAAGATAGCGCCCCGTGTGAGAACTTCCTTCTGCAGCAACCGTTTCAGGTGTTCCAGCAACGACAAGCCTGCCTCCGGCATCGCCGGCCTCGGGACCGATATCAAGTACCCAATCGGATGTTTTGATGACATCGAGGTTGTGCTCAATAACCACAATGCTGTTGCCATCGGCTACAAGGCGGTCGAATGCCTTCAGCAGAATCGCTATATCATCTATGTGCAGACCCGTGGTCGGTTCGTCGAAAATCAGCAGTGCGTCACCCGGTTCATGTCCAGCAAGGCGTGCAGCCAGCTTGAGTCGCTGGGATTCACCGCCACTAAGCACATTGAGCGGCTGGCCAAGTTTCATGTAATCAAGTCCGACATCGGCCAGAATCTGGAGCGGTCCGCAGATCGCATCACTCTTCGGACCCTCCTTGAAAAAGGCTATCGCTTCGCGGGCTGTCATCTCCAGGATGTCATGGATCGTTTTGCCGCGGTGGCGAATAGCAAGGACACGCTCCTGATAACGGCGCCCTTCGCACTCCGGGCAGCGCAGGAAGAGGTCGCTGAGGAACTGCATCTCGACTTTTTCAAAGCCAAGCCCGGAACAGCGGTCGCAGCGTCCCTGCCCGGAGTTGAAGGAGAATGCCGACGGGCTCATGCCGGCGGCGATGGCTTCATCCTCCATTCCGAAAAGTTCCCTGACGGAATCAAAGATTCCTAGATAGAGGGCCGGCGTGGAACGCGGCGTACGCGCAATGGGGGACTGGTCGACCATTACCACGTCTGAAAGGTCATCTCCGCCCTTGATCGAGTGGCAGCGGCCTGCAGCTTCTCCCTCTTCAGGCGTGGCGGAGGTCAGGTTGCGGAAAAGGACATCTCTGACAAGCGAGCTCTTGCCCGAGCCTGAGACCCCGGTGACACAGCAGAAAACTCCAAGCGGGAACCTAACATCAAGTTTATCGAGGTTGTGATGGCGGATCCCTTTAATATCGATCCATTTTTTTGGTTTCCTACGCTTGCTTGGAATGGCGATCGACTTTTCTCCGCGCATGTAGGCGGCGGTCAGGGACTCTTTACAGGATGGCAGGGAGGCCAGCGGTCCGGAGAACATCAGGGATCCACCGTCCTGACCACGGCCGGGACCAAGATCCACGATGTGGTCGGCGGAGCGGATCACTGCCTCCTCATGCTCTACGACAATGAGGGTGTTTCCCTTGTCTCGTAGTGCCCCCATGATTTCGAGAAGCCTCCCAATATCCCGGGGGTGGAGGCCGACACTCGGTTCGTCCATTACGAAAAGGGTATTTACGAGGGAGGCTCCTAGGCAGGTGGTCAGATTGACCCGCTCGATTTCGCCGCCGCTAAGGGTTTTTGTGGCACGGTCGAGGGTGAGGTAGCCGAGGCCGACTGATTCGAGATAACTCAAGCGAGAAACGATCTGTTCACGCAGCATCAGAGTTCCGGCATCGCCATCCGGCAGGGGAAAATCACGCAGTAACGGAGCGAGTCGCGAGACAGGAAGCGCCGCAATCCCGGGCAGGGTCATCGGTTCGCCCGCCAGCGGGAGACGGAAGTTGAGCGTCTGCGGTTGAAAGCGACCGCCATGACAGATCTGACACGATGTGTAGGCACGGTAGCGGCTTAGGAAGACGCGGATGTGCATCTTGTAGGTTCGCCTCTCCATCCACTGAAAGAAGCCGTTGATGCCGTACCACTGATTGTTTCTCCACAGTTCCTCGTTGGAGAGATCGACTCCCCCCTCTCCCTCGATTACAAATCGCCGATCTTCCTCGGGGAGTTCCTCGAACGGAAGATGGATGTCAATGCCACGGATAGCGCAGGCCCTCAGTAGATCTCGCTGGCAATCCCTGGACTGGCCGTTTTGGAACGGCTTTACAACACCGGCCGCGATGCTCAGCGAGCGATCCGGCATGATCCTGTCATAGTCCAGACCGATGACCCTTCCGAAACCGCGGCAAGCAGGACAAGCTCCGAGCGGGTTGTTGAAGCTGAAGAGGCCGGGAGAGGGCGGTCGAATGTCGATGTCACAGTGGGCGCAATGCCATCCTGAGGAATGTGGAAAAATCTCGCCGGTATCTGGATCAATCAGCGTAACCCTTTCGTTTCCCAATCGAAGGGCCGTTTCAATGGCTTCGGTAAGCCGACCACGGTCAGAGGAGTTGATTTCGAGGCGATCCTGAATTACCGGAACAATGGCGGGCAGGCTGGTAAGAATTACCGGCTCGTCGGTTCGATGGACCTCTCCGCTGATCCAAACACGGAGGTATCCCTGTTCCTGAAGGAAGGTGAAGAAATCGGCCGGGGTACGGGGCTTCGGAGCGACTTCTCCCTCCTCTGGTTCGCTCCGTGTTGTGACAGGGAAGGTGACGAGGAGGCGGCGACCATGAAGGGAGGCAAGAAGTGATGAACTAATTGACTCGGCAGATTCCGGGGAGACAGTGCGATTGCATTCCGGGCACGAAGCCGCAGAGGCTCGTGTCATGAGGAGTTTCAGATAGTCATTGATTTCTGTGATGGTGCCGACAGTGGAGCGGGTAGTCTTGACGCTGTTGCTCTGCTCAATGGCAATTGCGGGCGGGATTCCCTCGATGGCTATCGCCTGAGGTTTGTCCATCCGGTCGAGAAACTGCCTCGTATAGGGACTAAAGGTCTCGACGTAACGTCGCTGTCCTTCCGCGTAAATAGTATCGAATGCCAAACTCGATTTACCTGAACCGCTAGGCCCAGTGACAACAATAAGCGACCCCGTGGGAAGGTCGAGGTCAATGCCCTTGAGATTGTTCTGAGTGACGCCTTGGAGACGTATCCTGGGAGAGTCGGGCACCGTTAAACTGAGGGAGGGGGAGGTCCGGAGGGGGTTTAAGCCGGATTTTTGCCGTTGGTTCCTGAGGAATTCTTTAACTCCTCGGTACGAAGCAACACGCGCTGGCGCATGACTTTGCCAGCTTTGAACTTCACCGTTGCACGGGACGGAATGGGTACATCAATGGAGGGTTGGTTTGGATTACGACCAACCCGGGAACGCGTCAGACGAACCTCAAAGACACCAAAGTTGCGGAGTTCAACGCCTTCCCCTTTGGCCAGGGCATCGGTGATATGTTCGAGAGTGCGCTGTATGACATTAAATACCTCACTCTGGATGAGTCCGGTTTCGTTGCTGATGGCGATGACGAGATCGCGCTTGGTGAGATTGGCCATGGGATGATGCGGAAGTTGTTATCTGTCGGGGGCCAGAGAGAAGTAGTGTCCTACACTCCCAATGAATTGATTGCAAGTATTGATCCCCGTTTTGTCCGAGATTATCCGACCTTTGGGTCAGAACCTGCCGAACCGTGAGACAGACTGTTTCCACCAGGAGAGCAGCTCCTTATTAAGGAAATTCCACTCTTGGACGGGGGTCTCGATCCGTGCCGTCCAGTTGTATGATCCCAGAGCGCCGGGGACATTGAAACGCTGACTGGTGCCAAAGAGGTCCGTGATCATTGGGATGGCGATCCAAGAATTGCATTTGAGGAGCCCCTCCAAGAGAGCCCGATGGACCGCCCCGGGGAAGGGGGTTTCCGGATCAAGTTCCGGATGTCCTGAAAAGCTTAGGAGTTCCTGAAGGATTTTTCGGCACCCTGCGGCCTCGTCACCGTTGCGTGCCATGCCGGCCTGCCATTGCTCCCATTGGGTAATTATCGGAGCGTGGTCGTGGGTGGCATAAGTGGCCACCGACACCCTGTCGTAGGATTCGCCGGTTTGTATGTTTCCGTCGGGAAGACGTTCCCACATCGGTAGCTTGAATCCGGGGAGCCCCATTCTTGCCATCACAGGGCGGACATACGGTGCAACTTCCCCCAGATCCTCTGCTATGAAGCGATGTGTATCGATTTCCTGTTCCAAGATACCTAGAAGGACCTCGCCGTGACGCTCGTTATGGGAGCGGTGTTCTGGGGTTTCATCATCGCAATCCACAAAACAGGGAAGATGACCGCCGGTTTTTGACCGGGCCTCGGAGCTGGAAAGTCCGGTGAATTCAGCATTGCGACGGGGCGGCCACGGGAAGCTGTAGATTCGAAAAAAACCGAGAGCATGATCTACGCGCAACATGTGGAATATAGATCGCAGAACGCGGAGTCGGAGGCGCCACCAAGAGAAGTTGTTTCTGGCCATGAGATCCCAGCGGTAAAGAGGAAACCCCCAATTTTGCCCCCACTGCTTGGTGAAGGGATCGGAATTGAATACCTTTTCTGGCGGGGCTCCGCACGAACGGGTTGAATCAAACTCTTCGGGAGATGCGAAGATGTCGGCTCCTCCGGTCGCGACGCCCACCGGGACATCCCCGATCAGTGCGACGCCGAGAGTTTCAGCCAGATCCGCGACCGATGACCATTGTGAATGGGCGACCCACTGGACAAAGGCAAAGAAAAGGCGGCGTTCCTCGATCTCGGCCCGTTCTTTTGCAGGGAGTTCTCCAAGCCAAGTCCTCGCAACCCTTGCTGTTCGTTGTTCGGAGGGCCATGTCCCGGGGTCTTCAACGCCGTTATTCCTTTCAAGCAGTACCCTGTAGAGGGTGTAGGCGGGTAGCCATTGGGAGTGCTGTTCCAAAAAGTGCGTGAAGAGCTTGGAACGGCTGCCGCGACCGTCGCGGTTGCAAAAACGCTTCCAAGCGGCCTCCATCAACTCGCGTTTGAGGAGTTTTACCGCATCATAGTTTACTGGGCCGTTTCGCAAGCGGGTGAGATCGTGATGACCGGTGATCCGGCGGTAGTCACCCGCAGTGAGCTCGGGAAGCCATGATGGATGGGTGGTGATCGTTGAGGGATCAATCGCGAATGCGCTCAGGACATTGTAAGGGCTGTGATCTCCTCCCGTCTCATTGACCGGGAGAATCTGGACCGCCCGGAAGTTGTTGCCCGCCGCCCATTCGATGATTTCCTGAAGTGCCTCAGTATCCCCGACGCCGAGATCATGCCTCCCCTTCAAGGCAAAGAGTGGTGCAAGAATGCCAGCAATTCTATTTTTAGGATCGAGTTTCAACTTTTTCAGAGTGGATACAAGAGTGTCAGGGTGCTAGAAAAATGATGAGCGTTGGGCTCATGACAGGATTAAGCTGGGCATTCCAAGGAATGCTCTTTTTTTGCGAATACTTCTTGGCGGTGGCGATTCTGTCTGGAGAGAATCCCTGTCATGAAGGTCATTTTTTACGGTCATGCCTGTTTTTCGGTCCAAAGTGGAGGAAAGACACTCCTCTTTGATCCTTTTATCAGACCTAATCCTTTGGCCGCCTCGGTTGATGTGGAATCTCTCAGGCCCGATTACATCCTCCTGTCTCACGGTCATGCCGACCATGTTGCCGATGCCGAGGAAATCGCAAGGCGGAGCGGCGCGACTCTAATAGGGAATTACGAGGTTCTTCAGTGGTTTGGAGCCAGGGGTTTGGAGAAGATGCGTCCAATGAATTCCGGAGGAGGCTGCGATCTTGATTTCGGAAGAATCACCTATACTCCGGCGGTTCACTCCAGCAGCATGCCTGACGGCACTTATGGCGGACAACCGGGAGGATTCCGCGTTGATACCCCTGAAGGAGCTTTCTATTATAGCGGCGATACTGCACTGACTTGTGATATCAAATTGGTTGCCGCGACCGGTCCGCTAAAATTCGCCGCGCTTTGTGTCGGGGATAATTTCACCATGGGAGTGAACGATGCAGTGATCGCCGCTAGTTGGTTGGGATGCAGGGAAATCATAGGAGTGCACTATGATACATTCCCCCTTATTTCCATTGATCACGAGGAGGCGAAGAAGGCTTTCCGAAATGAGGGGAAAAACCTTCATCTTTTGGAACCGGGGACGGGAAGAGAGTTTTGATGAGAGGGCATTGCGGTTGAACTGTGCAAGGCCGACATTCCGTTGTTCGTGGATGCTTGATTGGTGGATCGATGCACTCAACGACTCAACAAATTTTTAAAAAGGACATTGACATCATGCGGCCCTATGATTTGCTTCCCTCAAGTTTAGGTCATCTAGGATTTCTCCCATTACGTTTGTTGGAGAGCATGATTTCTCCAGCACCACGGTCTTAGAGATTCTTTCAACACCAACGCAGAGCATCCAACCCATCAGGATCCGACCGTTGTCACGGCGGAGCGCCAGCTTTTGAGAATCTGGTCTCCGACAACTGGCGACAGTTCGTTCTTCCACACAAGGGAAGTCAAAGCACCAGAAGAAAGTCTGCCCGACAATCAGCTTTAAAATACAATAACTAGGATTCCCAAACCTCATTTGGTCGTCCTCTTGCAAGAAGAGGTCCTGATTTCATATCGCACACGATTTTTATTTCCCCATCCCACAGCCACCATTTTCCAATGAGCGACGACCAGCAGCCAAAATCCGACGAGTTATCCAAAACTTTGCCCGCTACGACGGGACCCTCAGCGCCTCAAGAGAGTAACGCCTCTGGTACCCCCCAGCAGCAAGGGCCTCCCCGTGAGCGGAACTTCGATCAACCGCGCCGTGGAGGTGGTCGCAACCCTCGTGGCCGGAGACCTTTCAGGAACAACCGTCAGGAAAACCGTGCGCCTGACAATCAGCATGCTTCAGGCCCCGGCCCCGATGAGTTTAACGAACCATCCGCCAACGGCAGCGGTGGAGCGGTACCGCAGGATGGCCCTCCTCCGGAGCCAACTTATGCAGAGGGCATCGTTGAACTCTCCGGCAAAGGTTTTGGCTTCCTCCGTGAGGCCAAGCGTGCCTATGCCGCCACTCAGAACGACATTTTCATTACTCCCGAGGTCATCAGGCAGCACAACCTGCGTGACGGAGTCCTCATCAAAGGCGAGACCAGGAGGGGGCCTCGAGGACTCCAGTTGTTCCGCGCTACAGAGATCGAGGGTTTAGCCCCGGAGAAATACATCAACATTCCATACTTCGAGGAACTGACTACCATCAGCCCCAACAAACGCATCAGACTGGAAACCGTACCCGAGCGTTTTACCACCCGTGTGATCGATCTCATGACGCCGGTTGGGAAGGGCCAGCGAGGTCTGATCGTTGCTCCACCCCGCACTGGAAAAACCACTCTCCTGCAACACATTGCCGATGCAGTGGTGAAGAACCATCCAGAGATGAAACTTATCATCCTGCTGGTGGACGAACGCCCCGAGGAGGTGACAGAGATCAAGCGCACAGTTCCACAAGCCGAACTTTATGCTAGTTCCAACGACAGCGACCTGCGTAGCCATACCCGTATCGCCCAGATTGCCATTGATCGCGCAAAGCGCCTCGTCGAACAGGGAAAGGATGTCTTTGTTCTCATGGACTCGCTGACTCGTATCGGGCGCGCCTTCAACAACGCAATGGGTGGCGGTGGGCGCACCATGAGCGGTGGTATGGATTCGCGTGCCATGGAAATTCCCCGTAAGCTTTTTGCAGCTGCCCGCAACACCGAGGAAGCCGGATCACTCACTATTATGGCTACCGCGTTGATAGAGACGAATAGCCGCATGGACGACCTTATCTTCCAAGAATTCAAGGGAACTGGTAATATGGAACTTGTCCTTGATCGCAAGATCAGTGACCAGCGGATCTATCCCGCAATCGACATATTCCTCTCCGGAACGCGTCGCGAGGAATTACTCCTCTCCGCAGATGATTTGCACAAAATTAATATCATCCGCCGTGGACTCGCTGGGCACAAGCCGATCGAAGCGATCGAGCGGTTGCTTTTTTTCATCCGCCGGTACCCAACGAATGCAGAACTGCTGAAAAACATACCCGGTTAGCATAGAACGCACCGGGTGTGCTATTCAATCCGTGGGGAGAGGTTCAATTTTCCAGTGTAGATGTCGAGAATCCTCGCTTTACCTGCCGCCCTTTTCTGCGCACGAAATTATCAGCTCAATATCATTCCTGTTTAACCGCTGTTAGTGAAAGTGGTCACAGGGGAAAAGTGCACGAGAGTGCTTTCTCAAGTTGCCGGTTTGTCCAACTGGCCAAGGTGAATTTCGTGTTTCTTCTCTTTTCCGGTTGACCCTTCTCTTCATTGGTGGGTAAAAGTGGGGCGTAGTGGAGAAAAGTGGCCAACTTTTCCGCTAGCGCCCCATGCCAAAACCCGAACAAAAACCGATTAGTTACGCCGGAACCTTCCCTCGGTCACTGGATGTGAAGAACCGTGTAACGATTCCGGCAGCTTGGTTGAACGGCGGGCCGGACGAGTTTCATGCCATCCCTGGGCCGACGGGAGATTACCTCATCGTAATGCCGCCGGAGGAGTTCGATTCAATCGAAAGGCGCATCGAACAGAGCGACATTTCTCCCCAAGAACGCCGCAAGGCAATCCGCATATTTTACGGGCAAGCCCGCGCTATTTCCGCCGACAGTCATGGTCGGATTCTTCTCCCGGAAGAGCAGTGTGACTCGGTGAAACTCAAGGGCGATGTCGTGCTGGTCGGTGGGCGAAGCCGTTTTGAAATTTGGAATGCCAAGCGCTGGACCGAGTTCAGTGCTGCGGAATCAGCATCCTACCGCAAGGTGGCAGAACTGATCGGCCTATAACCGCCGTGAAGCCATGACGCGC
>Ga0364901_10102_pt1 | contig 35176 bp, 27 predicted proteins | sample ExccelJu500002D4_FD_206968 | JGI IMG/M metagenome (GOLD analysis project Ga0364901, IMG submission 206968) | Enriched cells from Trout Bog Lake Hypolimnion, Wisconsin, USA - BchlTB.July09.5000.02.D4 | ecosystem: Environmental > Aquatic > Freshwater > Lake > Hypolimnion/Profundal zone | place: USA...
GTGGCCGAGCGGGAAGAGAGTGTGGGCGAGCTGTTCCTGGGTGAGGCCGAAGAGGAAGTAGGTCTGATCCTTGGCGCGGTCGGCGGGGCGTTTGAGAATCCAGCGATTGCGAGCGGGGTCGAACTCGTTGATGGCGTAGTGGCCGGTGGCGATGCGGGTTGCGCCGATGGAGCGGGCGGTCTGGAGAAGCTGGTCGAACTTGAGGTGGTTGTTGCAGAGCGAGCAGGGGATGGGCGTGCGGCCAGCCAGGTACTCGTCGACAAAGGGCTGGACGACGTCGCGCTCGAAGCGGGCCTGCTGGTTGACAACGTAGTAGGGGATGCCGAGGTGCTCGGCGACGCGGCGGGCGTCATACACATCATCGAGAGAGCAGCAGCGACCGGCCTTCGAAGCCTCTGCCGCGTCGGGGATTCCGCGCTTGCCGGCCAAACGGGTTTGGTCCCACAACTGAAGGGTGAGGCCGACGACGGGATCACCGGATTGGGCGAGCATAGCCGCGACCGTCGAGGAGTCGACTCCTCCGGACATGGCTACGGCGATGGTTTCGGGTTGGGTCATGGGTACCAGCAAGTTAGCGAGTTGGCGGGTTGGCTTTACCCTAGCGTTCCCGCCACCGCCGGGGAAAGGGCGCGGAGGTGTTCGACGGCTTCGGGGACGACCTTCAATACATAGTCTACGTCGGCTTCGGTGGCGGTCTTGAGCAGGCTGAAGCGGAGGCTGGCGCGGGCGCGGGTTTTGTTGAGGCCCATGGCCATGAGCACGTGGCTGGGCTCGGTTGCGCCGGAGTGGCAGGCTGAGCCGCCGGAGACGGCTACGCCTTTCAGGTCGAGGGCGATGACGAGGGCTTCGCCTTCCAACTGATCGAACCAGATGTTGGTGGTGTTGGCGACGCGGGGAACGGGGATGCCGTCTTCGCGGCTTCCGTTCAGGCCAGTGCCGGGGATGGCAAGAAGGCCGGCTTCGAGGCGGTCGCGGAGTTGGGCGAGTTTGTCGATGGCGCCGTCTTCCAGGGATTGGGTGGCGAGTTCGATTGCTTTGGCGAGTCCAACGATGCCAGGGACGTTTTCTGTTCCGGCGCGGCGGCGGCGCTCGTGGCTGCCTCCGACGAGCAGCGAGTCGAGCGGAGTTCCGCGGCGAACGAACATTGCGCCGACGCCCTTGGGGCCGTGGATCTTGTGGGCGCTGATGGAGCAGAGGTGGCAGCCGAAGCGGCGGACGTCGAAGGGGACCTTGCCTGCGCCCTGGACGGCGTCGATGTGAAAGAAAGCGCCTGCGGTGCGGGTGAACTTCCCAATTTCCTCGACAGGTTGAACAACGCCGGTTTCGTTGTTGGCGAGCATGACGCTGATGAGGCGGGTGTTGGGCTGGAGTGCCTGGCGAATGTCTTCAGGATCGATGAGGCCGGTGGGCTGGGGAGCGATGTAAGTGACTTCGACGCCCCGGCCGGCCAGCCGCTCGGCGGCCTGAAGGACGGCGGAGTGCTCGATGGCGGTGGTGATGAGATGGTCGCCGGGGCGGAGCAGGCCGAAGAGGGCGGTGTTGTCGCCCTCAGTGCCGCCGGAGTTGAAGACGACCTCGGCGGCGTGGCAGTTGAAGAAATCGGCCATGGTTTCGCGGGCGCGGTTGACGGCGGCGTGGGCCTGCTGGCCGTCAAGATGGATGGAGGAGGCGTTGCCGAAGTGCTCCATCCAGTAGGGGCGCATGGCCTCGACCACCTCGGGGAGAAGCGGGGTGGTGGCGTTTGCGTCCATGTAGACACGGAGCATGGGGAGGTTTCACCTACCTCTTTGATTGTACCGGGAAGCGGATTTCAAGGCTGCCGGGCCGTGCTGAAGGTAGGATTCACCGGGCCGAGGTGTTGGAAAGCAGCGCCAGTCTGCTAAATTTTCTTCACGCGGCTTAAGGCCGCTCATGGAGGTTTTTGATGCGAATGATTGCGAAGATTGCGAGTGGCTTTGCCGGTTGTTGTTTGCTGGCTTTGGCGTCCACGGTTTTTTCTGCGCAGGCGGCCGCGCCGGCCAAGCCGGCTGTGGGGTCGCTGGTTCCCCCGGCCCAGGTGTTCGGCAAGCTGCTGAGCAATGTGGAGAAGGAAATTGTCTCCGCGGCCGAGGCGATGCCGGAAGAAAAATACGATTTCATTCCGGCCCAGGGCGAGTTCAAAGGCGTGAACAGCTTCGGCAAGCAGGTGAAGCACGTGGCGCAGGCGAACTCTCATTATTTTCACGATCCGGGCAAGCCGATGGTGGACGACAGCGCCGACTTTGAAAAGCTGAAGAGCAAGGCGGAGATTGTGAAGGCGCTGAAGGACTCGTTCGCACTGGCGCACGCTTATGTGGATGGCATGACGGCGGAAAATGCCTTTGTGATGACAGAGCACGGCACCCGCGCGGGACAGGCGGCCGGCGGCATTGCGCACATGATGGATCACTACGGCCAGATGGTGGAGTACCTGCGTTTGAACGGCATTATTCCGCCCGCCAGCCGCTGAACAGAGTGATGAATCAAGAGGGAAGCCCGGGCCGGCGCAGGCGGAAAGCATTGCGCCGGCTGGGGGGCTGCTGAAGCGGGCGCCGTCTGTGTGCGCCGAGGGAGCGTTGGTGGAGTATGCGGCTCACCCCGGCGGCCGGAAAGGAGCGGAAAAAGCATCCGCAGGGGGTAGAGAATTGGCCATTTTTGTTGACCCGATGAAAGAGGGTGCTTGCAGACGCTGGAGGGGGAGCAAAAGGTGAGTAAACTATGTGGGCTAAGTCGATTCCAGCCGTTCGATCGTACTTTGGTAACGGCCAATCTCATCCAAGATGCAAGTGCTCAGTTGGGTACAGACAAGCGGGCTGATACACTGGTCAAGCCGGCAGGTTTAGAAGCAGCCGGGAAGCGAATCTCAACCGGGACGAAACCGTGCACATTCCTGTGGAGATTTCTGAACGAAGCAAGTGATGTTTGGCCGAGTGGAAGTGCGTTTTGAAACACCCCACCCAAGTGAGGATGGCGAAGCCTTGCAAAAATGCGACCCCAGGCAAGGCCCGCAGGCTCTGGAGGCTCGGGAGGGGATCCTGGCGGACCAGTATTCGCGCCTGAACTGGTACGCGGTCTACACGACGTCGCGGCACGAGAAGCGGGTAGCCGAGCACTTCAGCCATCGGCAGATCGACCACTACCTTCCGCTTTACCGGACGAAACGCAAGTGGAAAGACGGCTCCCTGGCAACGCTGCACCTTCCGCTGTTTCCCGGCTACATTTTTGTTCACATTCGAAGGACCGAGCGGGTGAGGGTATTGAGCGTTCCGGGCGCGCTGGCCATTGTGGGCGGCACGGGCGGCGCGCCGGCTCCGCTGCCGGATGCCGTAATTGACGCGCTGCGCCGCGGGCTTGAGGTGCGCCAGGCCGAGCCGCACCCGCTGCTCACGGTGGGGCAGCGAGCGCGCATCCGCTCCGGTGCGTTCGAGGGGATGGAAGGCGTTGTGGTGAAGAAGAAGAACAGCTTTCGCGTGGTGCTTACGCTGGAACAGATCATGCAAAGCATCGCTGTGGAAGTGGGCGAAGGCGACCTTGAGCCTCTCCCCGGGCCAATTCCAGTTTCGAGCCGCACCTCAGTTCTGTAGCCGGGAGTTCTTCCCGCAGAAGGCACTCGATTGACAGCAGATTCCAGTCTCCGAAAGGGCAACGCGGAGGAGCGCATCCTGGCGGCCGCTGCGGGCCTGTTTGCCACGTTTGGCTACAATGGGGTGAGCACACGCGACATTGCCACAGGTGCGGGTGTGAATGAAGTGACCATCTACCGGCATCACCCGCGCAAGCGCGATCTTTACATGGCGGTGGTGGAGGCCGAGTTGCGCCAGGTGAGGCTGCCCGGCGATTTGCTGGCCGATCTGGCCCACGCCGGCGATGCGCGGACGGTGATGGCGCGGACGTTTCAACTGCTTACGGCGACTTTGACGAACCGGCCCGATCTGCTGCGCCTTGTCCAGTACAGCGTGCTGGAACTGGGCGAAGAACTGGATCCGCTGATCCGCAAGAACCTGGGCGAACTGGTCGAGGTGGTTGCGCGCTATCTTGAGCCGTGGGCCGGGAGCGGGGAACTGCGCAGCAGCAACCCCAAGTCGGTGGTGCTGGCGCTGATTGCCATCGTGGTCAACTACAACGCCTTGCATCGGCTGTTCTTCAACGGAGCGTCGGGGCCGGAGACAATCTTCAACGCCTACACGGATTTTTGCAATATTCTGATCGACCGGAATGAAGGCTATTATGGCGCGCGGCGAACGCCGGCGACAGGATCAAAGCAGTTATAGGCCAGGCCAGGCTCACGCGAAGCCAGGCGCGGTCAATTCTTTTCATAGGCTGACTTTTTTCATTGCATATTCTGCACATTATCGCGAGTCTCTCCCCGGCGGCCGGTGGCCCTCCGGAGGCGGTGCGGCAAATGGTCACGGCCTACCTGGCTGCCGGCGCGGGCATTGAGGTGGTTTGCCTCGATGCTCCCAGCGCCCCTTTTCTGGCCGGCATGCCGTGCCCGGTTCATGCCCTCAACCAGTCTTACCTGGGGCGGTTTGCGTTGTCCCCGCGGCTGTGGAACTGGCTTCACCAGAATGCGGGCCGCTTTGACGGGATTGTGGTGAATGGGATCTGGACGTTTCCAGGGGTAGCTGCCCGGATTGCCGCACGCAAAGCCAAAAGGCCCTACGGCATCTTTGTGCATGGCGCGCTTGACCCATGGTTCAACCGGGAGTACCCGCTGAAACACTTCAAGAAGCTCATCTACTGGCCGATACAGCATGCCGTTCTGCGCGACGCGCACGCGGTCTTTTTTACCGCGGAGACGGAGCGGGAGCTGGCCCTGACCAGCTTCAGGCCCAGCCACTGGAACAGCGTGGTTGTCCCCTACGGCATCAACGATCCTGAAGCTGCCGGTTGGGATGCGGGCAAGCAGATTGAAGCGTTCTACGGGAGATTTCCGCAGTTGCGCGGGCGACGCTTCCTGCTGTTCCTGGCCCGCATCCATGAGAAGAAGGGCTGCGATCTGCTGATCGGAGCGTTTGCCAAGGTAGCCGCGTTGGTGCCGGATCTGGACCTGGTGATTGCGGGTCCCGACCAGGTTGGGTTGCAGGCCAGGCTCGAGCGTCAGGCAGAAAAACTCAAGATTACCGCCCGTGTGCACTGGCCGGGCCTGTTGAGAGGCGACCTGAAATGGGGCGCCATCCGGGCCTGCGAGGCCTTTGTTTTGCCCTCTCACCAGGAGAATTTTGGCATCGCGGTAGTAGAGGCCCTGGCTGTCGGGCGGCCGGTCCTTATCTCAAACCAGGTGAATATCTGGACCGAGATCCATGAGGACAAGGTGGGCCTGATTGAAGAAGATACGGGCGAAGGCACCGAGAGGCTTTTGCGCCGCTGGTTTGCCCTCCCCGCCGCAGACCGCGATGCGATGGCGGCCAGGGCGCGGCCCAGTTTTGTCCGGCGCTATGCAATGAACCGGGCGGCGGCGGTGATCAACAACGTCTTTCAATCCGCAAAGGACATGCGGGCGGCCGATCCGGCCATCCGGCTTTGAATTCAAGCTTGGAAGCAGCGGTCTGTTGACCGGGGAATTTCTCCTGATTAGCATAGACAAAGGGGATTCCCTGGAACTGGCCTTAGCAAAAACCTCGATGATCAGAGAGCATCAGCGCCGAACTCAAAAGCGGGCTGGCCGCCAGCGGACATGGGTCCGTGTCACGGATTAGACTGCTGGCAGTCATTCTCGAAGCCTTCAAGCTGCTCCGCAGGGTGCTGCAGTTCTGTTGTTTCTGCAGGTACTCATTTCATCGCATCAGTTCGCCTCAAACCCAGCGTATTGGCTGGAAGCCACAGCCGGCGAAACCATAAGCAATCCGGAATGGCACGGCGATACCCGTCATGAACCGGTTCCAAGGAAAACCAGGAGCATCCATGTCAATTGAACCGCAGCCAGAACCGCAGCCAGAACCGCAAACCGGCCAGACAACCCACAATCAGATGACCGTCGTTTCGGCGGGAGAGCACCTGTCGCTGATGGAAATCTGGCGGACCGCGGTGAAGCAGCGTTTCCTCATTCTGACTGTGACCGTCATTTGTTTTGCCGGGTCGGCATACTACGCATTCCATACCAAGCCGGTGTATGAGAGCGTTTCGCGCATTGAAATCAATCCCAATAATGAGCCCAAGGTGGGGCTCATGATGGAAGAAGCGACCCATGGGGACGACACCGGAACCACCTTGCTGCAGACAGAAATCCTGGTGCTGCAGAGCAACTCGGTGATTCTGGAGACGGCACAGAGCCTGAATCTGATGAACAGGCTGCACGACCCCAATCAAAAAAGGAGCGTGGCCAATATGCCCGCTTCTTCCGCCGAGCTATCGCCGAAGGACCGTATTGCACTGATCGATTCCATCAAGGGGGGACTGGCGGTGAAGGCGGTGACCGGCACGCAGATCGTTGATATCCGCTTCCGCAACCAGGATCCCAGATTTGCCACTGAGGTAGTGAACAAACTGGTGGAAACCTACATCGACATGGATCTGCGGTCGAAGTTCAACCGCACCATGCACGTGTCGGCCTGGCTGCAGAAACAGCTCGAGGATTTGCAAAAACAGGCTGCTGATGCGCAGCAGCGTCTTGCCGACTACCAGCGCGAACACAACATTGTGGGAACCGACGAGACCTCGAATCTGACCATGCAGAATCTGGCCCAGATCAGCGGCGACCTGGAGACGGCCGAGGCGGACCGGATTGTCAAAGAAGCGCGGATGCGGGATTTTGGCGCACAGGACCCGGATCTTGTCTCTCTGACGGGCGACGATCCCGAAGTAGCGACAACGCGGACACAGCTGAAGGATCTGCAGACGCAGCGCGCGGAACTCTCTTTGAGGTTTGGCGAACGGCATCCCCGGATGCAGGAACTCAATGAGCAGATCGAAAAGGTGAAGGCCCGGCTCAACAATGAGGTCAGCCTTGCCCGGCGGCAGATTCAAAGCGAATACGATAGCTCGCTGCAGTTGGAAACGCAGTTGCGCCATCGGCTGGATGCACAGAAGGAAGAAGCCTATCGCCTGAACGAGGACGTGGCCCAATATGCAATTCTGCGCCACGAGGCGGAGTTGAATCGCGATCTTTACGACGCGCTGCAGATGAGGCTGAAAGAAGCCAGCGTGACGGCTGGGCTGTCGGCCACCGATATCACGGTCATCGACCCGGCACAGGTTCCCTTCGCCCCGGTAGCGCCGAAAAAGACGGTAAGCATGCTGATTGGGCTGATTGGCGGGTTGCTTGCCGGCTTTCTGATTGCATTCATGATCGAATCAATCGACGACCGGGTGCAGACCTCGGATGAGGTTGAGAGTGCCTCGCTTCTGGCGTCGCTGGCCACCATTCCGCATATCGCGGACGCGCCGGGCAAGCGCAAAGAGGAAGAGGACAGTGCCTTCATTGCAACCCCAGCGCGCATGCGCCAGCTGATCTCGTTGCACAGTCCCAAGTCGCTTGCCGGCGAGGCCTACCGCGGCTTGCGCAGTTCGCTGCTGTTGTCGTCGATTGACAGGCCGCCGCGGGTGATCGTGATTACCAGCGCATTCCCGGGCGAGGGCAAGACGACCACCGCCGTGAACTGCGCAATCACGCTGGCGCAGCGCGGCGAGCGGGTTCTGCTGGTGGACGCCGATCTTCGCCGCGGAAGCCTTGATCGGGTGTTTGGTTTGGAAGACAGGAGTTTCGGTCTGTCTACCGTGCTGTCGCGGCCCAACGAACTCAACGCGATTGCGTCTCCGGTGCCGGACCTGCCGAATCTGTTTATCTTGCCGACCGGGCCGCGGCCCCCCAACCCGGCTGAAATGCTCTCTTCCCATCGCATGGAGGAGCAGCTGCGGCAGTGGATGCAGGATTACGACCGGGTTGTTCTGGACACGGCTCCTGTGCTTGCCGTGTCAGACACGCAGGCGATGGCATCGCTTGCAGATACGGTGGTTCTGGTGGTTCGCGCGGGCTTCACGCGCAAGCGCGCGCTGATCCGCGCACGCGACCTGCTCTGGCGCATCAATGCGCCTGTTGCCGGGGTGGTCGTCAACGATGTCGATATGCGAATGGAGAACTTCTACACCTACCGCTACGGCATGTACGGCTACCACTACGGATATGGATACCCATATGCCCAGCCCTATTCAACCAAGGCCGATGAACCCGGGGACGAGGAAAAGGGAGAGTAATATGGCGAAGACTTTTGTGCTTGCGGCGGCAATCGGGACTTTCATTCTGGCATATGCGGTGACCGGAGCTGCGCAGGAAGCCGCCGGCCCCGCGACCTTTGTGGCTGCGCCGCTCAGAATCGGCTCCGGAGACCTGATCGAATTAACGGTTTACGATAACCCTGACCTGACTGGCCACTTTCGCGTGGACGAAAAGGGAAACGTCACCATTCCGCTTCTCGGTCCGGTGCATGTGGAGGGCGAGACCGCCGCCGAGGCGGGCACGACGATTGAGCAGCAGTATGTGGCAGCGCAAATCCTGACGGCGCCTACTGCGCACGCCACGATCTTCATCGCTGAGTATGCGACCCAGGGAATTCTGGTCAGTGGAGAGGCAAAAAATCCAGGTCTCTATCCCGCCCTGGGTGTGCGCACGTTGAACGACGTGATCATCGCTGCCGGCGGAGTGCTGCCGACCGCCAGTTCAAAGGTGATCATCACCCGCAAAACCGATCCGGCCAACCCGATAACTGTCGAGTACAGCCCCGATGCTCTCAACCCGGTGGTGCCGCGCATTCAGATCTTTCCCGGAGACACGATTTCGATACCCGTGGCCGGATCGGTTTATGTGCTTGGCGGCGTCTCAAAGCCCGGCCTCTATATTCTTGAGGGGCTCCACACCCTGACGGTTGAGAAGGCCATGGCGTTGGCAGGGGGCAGCACACACGGAGCCACCCCCAACCACGCGCACATTGTGCGCACCCTGGACAATGGCAAGAAGGAGGATATTCTCTTCAACGTGGGCGAGATTTACAAAGGCAGAGCTTCTGACCTCGCCCTGAAGGACGGAGATATCCTCTATATCCCGATCAGCAACACCAAGCTCGCGGTCGAACAGGGCATCGCTTCCGCCATTGGCATGGGCACCACCGTCGCGACCTACAGGCTGGCTTACCGCTAGCTTTTTGCGCGGCGCGCCGGCTTCGGGCCTGGGTCCAGGCACGGCGCGCGTGGAACCGCAGCCAGGCGGTGAGCGCGGCTGAGCCGGCATCCGCCGCGTTGGAACGGGCTAAGATCTGGCGCAGGCTGCGGGGTCAAGCTCGGGCGAGTTTGTCGGGTTGAATCCGGATAAAAGGGGTTTCTATTCATGAAGCACTCGGTCGCCATTCCCTCGTTCCGCCGTCCGGCGGATCTGCGGCGCGCTCTGCAGGGGCTCACAAGACAGGAGCGCCCCGCCGATGAGGTGATCGTGGTGGCGCGCAAGGACGACCTGGAGACGCATGCAGCGGTGCATGAGTTTGCCAGTGCGTTGCCGATCAGGCTGGAACTGGTGGAGAAGCCGGGAGTGATTGAGGCTTACAACCGCGCGCTCGACCGGACCACCGGCGATATTCTCTCCTTTCTTGACGACGATGCCGTGCCGCACCCTGACTGGGCAAGAAAGATTGCTGAGATCTTTGCCGAAGATACGGAACTGGCGGGGCTTGGCGGCAAAGATCACATCTTTGTTGAAGGCCGGTGGCTTGAGGGCGAGGAACCGGTTGTCGGAGTCGTGCGTTGGTACGGACGCGTCATCGGAAACAACCACCTGGGGGTTGGGCCGAGGCGCGACGTAGATGGACTGAAGGCCGTCAACATGTCGCTCCGCATGAAGGCTGTGGGCCCGTTGCGCATGGATCGTCGCCTTCGCGGCAATGGCGCGCAATGGCACTGCGAAATGAAGTTCTGCCTTGAACTGCGTGCTCAAGGGAAACGCCTGGCCTACGATCCATCGCTGGTGGTGGATCACTTTATCGCTCAGCGCCACGACGAAGATCAACGGGGCCGCTTCAATGCCCTGGCCTACGAAAACGAGATTCATAACCTGACGCTTGCCGTGTTCGAATACCTGCGGCCGGGCGGCCGGGCGGTTTTGCTGCCCTATGCGCTGCTTGTGGGCGTCGGCACCAGCTATTTTGGTCTCATGCAGGCGGTGCGCTTCTGGCCACGAATCGGCAACCAGACCTGGCGCCGCGCCGCCGCTTCGGCGCGCGGCCTCTTTGCCGGAGTGAAGACCTGGCAGGAGGGCAGAAAGCAGCGGGCTTAGAATGGGCATACCCGGCGAAATCAGTTTATGTCCTGGGCACGGGCAACCGCACAATCCGCTTGCCTGCGGAACTCTTCAGGAAATGCAATTGCGCGCATCGCAACGGCGGGATCGGGAAGGCCCCGAATTCCAGCCAGCGGTGAGCCTGCTCAACAGCCCGGCGCGGAGAACAGACGGGTGACGATGACCTCCACTTCCGGCCCGGCTTCCGTCCTGATGTCCCATCCAACGGGAAATCAGAATGTTCGCAATGCGCTGCAAGGGCTGGCAGAGCACGGGATGCTTGCGGAGTTCTGGACGTCGATAGCCTGGAATCCTGAGTCCGCGTGGAATCGATTTTTGCCCTCATCTCTGCGCGGCCAGTTGATGAGGCGGACTTTTCAAGGAGTACCCCGGGAGCAGGTTCACAGCGTTCCCTTGCGCGAGGCGGTGCGGCTGGGCGCCAGGGGCTCGCTGGTCGAAGGGCTGGTCTGTTCAGGCGAGCGAACCTTTTCAGTGATCGGCATCTACCGGCACTTCGATGGCCGGGTGGCAAGACGCCTGCGGCAGATCGAGGTAGATGCCGTTTACGCCTACGAGGGCGGGGCGCGCGAGACCTTTCGCGAGGCAAAAAGCCGAGGCGTTGCCACTCTTTATGATCTGCCCAGCGGGCATTGGCACTGGGAACGCGACCTGATGCGCGAAGAGGAGACGCGCAGTCCGGAACTGGCAACCGTCATTCCGAAACTGCTTGACTCTGAAGCCCACATGCGCGAAAAGGACGAAGAGCTTCGCCTGGCCGATCTGGTGATTGTAGCCAGCCAGCACGTGCGCAGAACCTTGGCGGGTGTGGTGGCAGATGAAAAGATTGTGGTTGTGCCGTACGGGGCTCCTCCGGTTCGCACCAGGCCGCAACGCCGAGCCGAACCGCGCCGCCCGCTGCAAGTTCTTTTCGCCGGCATTCTCCACCAACGCAAGGGAATCGGCTATCTGCTGAAGGCCGTCGAGATGCTGGGACCGGGTGTGGAACTTACCCTGATTGGGCAGCGTCTGGCCGCGAACGCAATTGTCGATAAGGCCTGCGAGCGTTGGCGATGGTTTGAGTCGGTTCCACACCAACAAGTATTGGACCTGATGATGCAATCAGACGTGCTGGTGCTCCCTTCGCTCAGCGAGGGTTTTGGCCTGGTTGTTACTGAAGCGTTGGCCTGCGGACTGCCGGTCATCGTGACCCCGAATGTAGGCGCCAGCGATCTGATAAAGGACGGGCGCGAGGGCTTTGTGGTTCCTATCTGTTCCTCTGAGGCCATTGCCGGCCGGCTGGACGGGCTTGACCGGGATCGCGAGTTACTGGCACAAATGTCGCACAATGCCCAAATGGCCGCGGCCGGCCAGCCCTGGGAAGTTTACCGCGAAGCGCTGGTGAAAGCGTTGGGAGTCGCACAATGGCAACGATGAGATTCTGGCGACCATCGAGTATGGGCCCGCAGATGCCGCGCCTGAAGAAGCTCATCTGGGCGTACTTCCTGCTGCTGATATTTGAAGGCGCGCTCCGCAAATGGATCCTGCCGCAGCTTTCGGCGCCGCTGCTGGTGATTCGTGTACCCATCGCGCTGGCGATCATATGGGAAGCCTTCCGCACGCACAAGTGGCCCAAACCATGGTCGGTCGCAGTCGGTCCACTTGGCCTGTTGATGCTTGCTCTTTGCATCGCTCAAGCGATCTTTGCCGGGAATCCCTGGTTCGCATCTCTATTTGGACTGGTCGCCTACGCGCTTCCTTTCCCCGTCGCGTTCATCATTGGAAATGCTCTAGACGCAGAGGACCTGCGCAAGTTCGGGATGTGCACGCTGCTGCTTCTCTTCCCGATTACAGCGTTGGAGGTGGCGCAGTACTATGCCCCGGCCCACTCGGTGCTGAATGCAGCATCCTACGAAGGCCTTACCCACCTGGTGTCGGCAGGCGGGCACATCAGGGCTTCAGGAACCTTCAGCGACGCCAAGGGCCCCACATACTTCCTCCCCATGGCGGCGGCGTTCATTTTCTATGGTCTGGCCAACTCGAAATTCGCGAAGAAGTGGCTGCTGTGGGCGGCATCCATCGCTCTGGTGATCGCGATTCCCGTCACCGGCTCCCGTACGGTGCTGATGATGACGGCGTCCGTTGTGGGTTGCGTGGCAGTGGCTGCGCTGGCGGGCCAGTCGCAGCTGATGGGTACGGTCAAGGTGATTCTTGCCTTCTCGCTGGCGGCAGCCGTGGTTTCCCAGTTGCCTGTCTTTTCAGAGGCAACCAACACGATGCAGGAGCGCCTGACTACAGCCGACGAACAGGAAGGAGGGACGACTGGGACGGTCGATAAGCGCATCCTTGCTCCGATCCTCGGTGCGCTCGACACCGACTCATCCGTCGCTCCCTGGTACGGTTTGGGCCTTGGACTGGGCAGTAACCCGATTGCGGTGCTGACCACCGGGACTGCGCAGTTTCTTGCCGGCGAAGATGAAGTCACGCGGGTAGTCAACGAATTCGGCCCACCCTTCGGATTGCCATTTATGGCATTCCGAATGGTGCTCGCAATTGCCATCGCATTCACTGCCCTGGCCAGGGTGCGCTCTCGCGGGCCGTTGGCGTGGTTTCTGGCTCCCGCCATGTTCACCGCATTGTTTACCGGTACCCTGGAACAGTTGACCATTAACGGATTCATGGTCATTCTGGTCGGTTTCTCTCTTGCGGCGTTTCGTAGAGATACCGGACCGGCCCCGGTGGCGCCGGACCCTGTGAACAGACAATGGATGCGGCGCAGAACCATCCCGGTGCACGGCAGCGGTTCCACGCCATGAGGCAATACGGCGCCGGATCATTTGTCTGCCGGCTGGCTGCCGAAGATTGACATTCATGGCGCGTGAGCTGTTTCTGAACTCGCGGCTCGCGGGATCAAATTGCTGTCGGTCTTTCCTTGTCCAGCCCGGTCATGATCGCCGGCCCGATGGACCTGAATTGTGGCAGGCGTCCGCTGCCATTCCCGGCTGTTGTGTCAACAGGAGGCAAGCACGTGCCCAGCGCCGTCCCAGAGGCCAAGACGCTCGGGAAAGTTTCGCGAAAGCCACGAACCACATTCCGTCGCGCATTCCTCTTGCTGGCCGCTTTGCTGGCGATGCTGGGAACAATCGAGTGCATGCTGCGCTACGGACTGGGGTTGGGCAATCCGGTTCTGATCGCGGCGGACCCGGCCTGCATGTATACCCTGAAGCCCGACCAGGACATCTTCCGCTTCTTTGCCCATACCCATGTGAACCACTTTGGAATGCGCTCCGACGAGGTTCCTTCGCGGCGCATCCCGGGGACGTTGCGCATTCTTTTTGTCGGCGACTCGATCGCCTATGGCACCAGCCGTGTCGACCAGCAGCAATTATTCACGGAAATCCTGCACCGCGAACTTCCCTCGATCGTCCATAGGCCAGTTGAGGTGTTGAATGCCTCAGCCGGCGGCTGGGCAATCGACAACGAGTATTCCTATGTGCGCAGCCGCGGCGCCTTTCAGTCCGATCTGGTTCTGCTGGTTCTCAACGACGGAGATCTCTCGCAACGCCGCTCAACCATGGCTGAAGTTGGATCCGAACTCTGGTCGCGGCGCCCCTCGACCGCGTTCGAGGAACTTTACCTGCGCTACATCAAGCCCCGTCTGTTCCACACAACCATTGCTGTGGATGCCGGAGACGTCGCCGATCAAAGCGCCGAAAGCACGATCCGCGGCAACCTCTCGGAGCTCGAGAGCTTTCAGGCGCTGGTTGCCAGCCAGGGTTCTCGATTTGTGATTGTGTACGTGCCCTTCCGGAGGTACATTTTCGACGGAAGCGGCCATTGGCTCTCTCTTCTCCAGGGTTGGACGGTCTCCCACCATGTGCCGCTTCTCGACCTTACTGCTGCCGAGGCCCCGTATTCAATAGAGGAAATCACTCTCGATCACGGAATCCACCTCAATGCCCGCGGGCATCTGGCCGTGGCGCATGCGATGGAGAAGCTCTTGCCTGCGCTGGTTAACCCGTGACCCAGATTTCGCAGGCTTGTCGAAATGCTTCTTCGACGCCGGCAGTGCAGGAAATAGGCCGGGCAGCGGTTTGCCTCGCGGTCAAAGGCCGGATGAGTGCGCCATGAGCGCCGCAGTGCGACGCAGCGCACTGAATCTGGCCAAGAATAAGCCGTACGGCACACTTGGACATTGAGGCTACGCATGCTGAAGAAGATAACCGGCCCGGGGCTGTTCCGTCTGTTTCTGGCGCTCCTGGTGTTTATGCAACACATCTCGCGATTCTCGGTGGGCAGCTACGCGGTCTACGTCTTTTTCTGCCTCAGCGGATTCTGGATCTACAAGATGTATGTTGGAAGGTACGCCTTCACGCGGCGGCCATATTTCACCTATATGGTGTCCCGAGCATGGCGCTTGCTGCCAACATTCCTTCTCATTTCGCTGCTCGCTCTACTGTATATTTTTGCTGAACGCTTGCCGGAGTTCAACTGGCAAAGTTGGAGCGGCCCCAACAAGGCACACTTCATCCTCTCGAATCTCTTTATTCTCGGCTACAACTCGTTGCAGCAGAAGCTGCTGGTCCCCGCCTGGTCGCTGGATATTGAGATGCAATTCTATCTGGTCGCGCCCCTGATCGTGCTCCTCCTGGCGCGGCGCAGAGTGTCTCCGGTGTGGGCGATTTTGATGGCGGCCGCCATCTCCCTTACCTGCTTCCTTCTGGGCAACCAGGTCGAACTCGGAAGCTATCTGGTGTTCTTTGTGATTGGAATGGCTGCGGCCTCTGCCGATTGGCGGCCTTCGAGCGGACAGGCATTTGCATCTCTGGGCGTTATCGCACTCTTGACCGCGGGCTGCCTTGTCTCCCCCTGGCGCGGAATTCTGCTGGTTGGGGCCCATCCCGGGCCGCTGGCTGTATTTTCCCCTCGCGCAAATGTGATCCTGGCTCTTTTGACGGTTCCGTACGCAATCTATACGACCGGACAAAAGGGGTTCAGAGCGGACGGCATGTTCGCTGATCTCTCCTATGTGGTTTACCTGTTTCATTGGATCGCAACCATGTGGATATATGAGCACCCGGGAAGGCTTGCCTACAGGATTACCTCCCTGGGCGTGGCATGCGGGTTAGTGCTTGGGTTTTCATTCATTATCTGGAAGTTCTATGACCACCCGATCAACCGCATGCGTTCGCGGTGGGTAAGCGGACGAAAAAAGAATGCGCTTGCCGAATCAGGCAGCGTACACTGAGCAACCGCCCTGGTCTGGCTCGTTCAAGTGCGTCCCGGTTTCGCCGACCGGAGTTGCCAGCGGCTGCGGTCAGGGGAAATGCAAGGAAACGCACAGGAAGGGAATATGAGATGAAGACTCTGCTTGTTACTGGATCATCCGGCTTGATAGGTTCCGAAGTTTGTTTGTATTTTGCCGAGAGGGGATGGGCAATCCACGGCGTCGACAATAACCAGCGAGCCATCTTCTTCGGGCCCAAAGGCGACACGCGCTGGAATCAGCGCCGTCTGGCGGAGTTGATCAAGGGCTTCCATCACCACGAGCACGATATTCGCGACCGGCAGGCCATGATCGATCTGCTGGCGCAGGTAAAGCCGGATGCGATTGTGCATACGGCGGCACAGCCCAGCCACGATCTGGCCGCCTCGATTCCCTTCGCGGACTTTGACACCAATGCCGTGGGCACTCTGAATCTGCTCGAGGCCGCGCGCCAGGCTGTCCCGGAGTCGCCCTTTGTGGCGATGTCAACCAACAAAGTTTACGGCGATGCGCCGAACGAGTTGGAACTGGTGGAACTGGAGACGCGCTGGGAATACGCGGACAAGGCCTATTTCACCGGGATTCCCGAGAGCTTCCGCATCGATCAGTCGAAGCACTCCATCTTTGGAGCATCCAAGGTGGCGGCCGACGTGATGGTGCAGGAATACGGGCGCTATTTCGGCATGCCCACCTGCGCCCTGCGCGGCGGCTGCCTGACCGGGCCGAGCCACTCCGGCTTGGAGTTGCACGGTTTTCTCAGCTACCTGATCAAGTGCAATGTGACTGAGACCAAGTACAACGTCTTCGGCTACAAGGGCAAGCAGGTCCGCGACAACATTCACTCTCTCGACGTGGCGCGATTCATTGCCGCGTTTATCGAGGCGCCGCGCGCGGGCGAGGTCTACAACCTGGGCGGAGGCCGCGGCAACAGTTGCTCGATCTTTGAAGCGTTCAGCAGGATTGAAGCCCTCTCCGGCAAGAAGATGATTTATGAGTATGTCGATCAAAACCGGTCTGGAGATCACATCTGCTACATCAGCGACCTGCGCAAAATGAAGGCCCATTATCCGGGCTGGGATATCACCAAGTCACTCGACCACATTTTCCGCGAGATTTATGCTTCGTGGGGCAGTCGAGCAGCGGAACAAGCATAGGTATTTCCGAGGCGGCATGAAGCGCAGCCGCCCGCAACAGAAGAAAGAGCTTGCTGGAAAGAAGTGGAGGCCCTTTGTCGCTCTTGCGAATCGCACTCTTTACTCCGTACAGTCCCGATATTGGCGGCGCAGGAACCAACTATCGCAGCCTCCTGCCCTACCTGCAAGGGGTTGAAGTCCATTGGTTCTATCTTTCGAAATCCCCGTCCAGCTATCCGCGATCAACCTGTCTCGGCCCACCCATCCTGGGCGGCCCAGTGCTCAAAGGGGGAATTGAGAGCCTGCGCCTGTTCGTCTTTCAGCGGCACAGCAGAATTGACGAGTGCGTCAAGGCGATGCTGGCAAGCTCGCCGGATATCGTGTGGGTGGATGCGGTTCATGAGGGGATTCTGGTGGGCAAAAAGTTGCTCGATGCCGGAGTCAAGCATCTCCAGGTATCGGTGCACGACGATCCGGCAGGGCTGGCGCTGAAGTCGAAGCGCTATCGAATCTTTGCGCCCTTCATCGATCGTTGCGGTCGTGATCTTCTCAAGCGGGCTCACACTGTCGATACGGCATCTGAGCCGATGCAGGCCTATTACGAAAAACGCATAGCCGTATCTTCAGTTTTTGTTTATCGCTACATCGATCAACCGGCGCTGCCGCCGCCTTCAGTCCTGGACGCGGGGACTGTGACGATCGGTCACGTGGGGAGTGCCTATAGCGCACCGGAGGTTCTGGCCTTTCTCGGCGCGCTTCGTGCAATCAGCCAATCGGATGGCACCCGATTCCGGCTCATCAACTTCGGCGTCTCCCCTTCGATGACGGAGGCTGAAAAGCAGTTTCCGGATATGGTTGAAAGCGCCGGCAATGTTGACGAGCAGGAGATTGTCAATCGCTTGCAGAAGTGCGCGTTTCTCTATTCCATGTACTCGTTCAACCCTCGCCATCGCATCTTTCGCGAGACCAACCAGCCCACCAAGATGAGTACCTATCTGATGGCGGCAAAGCCAATTCTTGTCCACTCTCCGGAAGGCAGCAGCACCATCGGCATGCTGCGCAAATTCAGGCTGGGGGTGGTTGTAACGTCTCTCGAAACTTCGCAGATTGCCAGCGGAATTCGCGAGATACTCAACTTCGATCTGGAAAGAGCCGAGGTCGGCAGAGCCATTGAGTACTACTGTGGGAAACGGAATCTCGACCGCCTGAACGCATGCTTCGGCCTGAAGCAGGATTCGGCGGGGAGCGGCATTTGAGACGGATTGATTTCGCGACCGTTCGCGCTTCAAGACAAGATGCACCGCACGACGCGGATCGGGGATTGACCTGATTTGCCGCTCAAGAAGGAAAGAAGGAAGCGAATGAAGGTTCTCATTTCTGGAGTATGCGGCTTTACAGGGAATCAGATCGCACGCTATCTGATGGAGTCGAATGAAGCCATCGAGATCGTCGGGATCGACAATCTGGCGCGCCAGGGCAGCGAAACCAACCGGCTTGCGCTCAAGCGCCTTGGGGTCAAGCTATTCCATGGCGATATCCGAATGTCGAGCGACCTGGAGACGCTTCCGGCTGCGGACTGGGTTATCGACGCAGCCGCGCAACCAAGTGTTTTGGCCGGCCGCGACGGCAAGACTAGCCCTCGCCAATTGCTGGAACATAATCTGCTGGGTACGATTAATCTTCTTGAATACTGCCGCTCCGCAAATGCCGGCTTCATCCTCTTGAGTACGAGCCGCGTCTACTCCATCAATGCATTGAAGCAGTTGCCGCTTCGCGCGGAGCAGTCGGCCTTTACGCTTGACTCGAACCTGCCCTGGCCCGTGGCTGCCGGCCCGGGCGGCGTCACTGAAAGCTTCAACACCGAAGCGCCGATTTCTCTCTACGGCGCCACCAAGCTGGCGTCAGAGCGTTTGGCGCAGGAGTATGCAGCCGGGTTCAACGTGCCGGTCTGGATCAACCGGTGTGGCGTCTTGGCGGGAGCCGGGCAGTTTGGAACAGCGGAACAGGGCATCTTCTCTTATTGGCTGCACGCGCATCGAGCGCGCCGCCCATTGAAATACATTGGCTTCGGCGGTCACGGATTCCAGGTTCGGGACGCATTGCACCCACGCGACCTGGCCCGCCGGATCAATATGCAGTTGCGCGGCGGCGCATCTGGCCAGCCGGTCAACCTGGCTGGCGGCCGGGCGAACTCCATGTCGCTGGCGCAGTTGACAGCCTGGTGTGACCAGCGCTTTGGCCCTCACCAGCCAATCGCGGACAACTCCGAGCGCGCCTATGACGTTGCCTGGCTGATTCTGGACTCGAGCAAAGCTCTGTTAGAAACCGGCTGGCGTCCCGAGATCACGCTGGATCAGATTCTCGAGGAGATTGCCCATCATGCAGAAAGCAATCCTGACTGGCTGGCATCCTGCGGAGGGTGAGGCCCGGGTTTCGGGAGCGCCGGCAGCACGTTGCTTGAAGAATTGGCGGGCTGAGTGCCAGCGGATGAGACTGCATCATGGGAAGGCCTGGGCATGAAGGTTCTGATCTTAAGCATTAACTATTGGCCTGAGGTCACCGGGATCGGCGCCTTCACCATCTGTCGCGCCGAGCATCTTGCCGCCGCGGGACACGATGTGGAGGTATGCACGACGTTTCCTTACTATCCGGAGTGGAGGGTGCCGGCCGAGTATGCGGGCAAATTTGCGGCCAGCGAGGAGCGCAATGGCGTGCGCATCCTTCGCAGTTATGCTTATATCCCGAACCCTGTGACCTCGCTGAAGCGGGTTTTGCATGAGGCGAGCTTCATCGCAACCAGCTTGATTCGCGCCCTCGGGCGGAGGCGGCCGGACGTGCTGCTGGTGGTTTCTCCGCCGCTGGGACTGGCGGTAAGCGCTATTTTTCTAAGCTGGCTTTGGCAGATTCCTTACGTGTTCGATGTGGAAGACCTGCAGCCCGATTCGGCGGCGGACCTGGGCATGCTTCCGCCGCGGGTCCTCAAGCTGATGTACCGGGTTGAGGCCGCGGCCTACCGTTGCGCCGCGCTGGTTAGCACCATCACCAACGGCATGAAGAGCAGGATTCTGAATAAGGGCGTTCCCCCTTGGAAGGTTACGTTGTTTGAGGCCCGCCTTGACGACTCTCTGCTTGATCTCGCACCCGGGGAGGGCGCGGCCTTTCGTCAGCGGTATGGGCTTGGCGACAAGTTTCTGGTAACGCACAGCGGCAACATGGGCGTGAAGCAGGGGCTGGATGTGATTGTGGATGCAGCGGCCAAGAACCGGGCGGATGGCTCAACGCTGTTCCTGCTGGTGGGCGGTGGCGCGGTGCGCGAGAGGATTCAGAACCGAGTGGCGGAACTAGGCCTTGAGAATGTGCGGTTTTTGCCGCTGCTTGAAGAAGAGGACTTTCATGGCCTGCTCGCGGCCAGCGATATATGCCTGGTGACGCAACAGAAGTCGGTGTCCGACATTGTCTTTCCGTCGAAGATCGTTACCTATCTTGCTGCCGGCCGTCCTGTAATTGCGTCGGTAAGTCCCGGCGGCGAGGTGGCGCTGGCGATTCAAGAGTCCGGAGCCGGGCGCCTTGTGGAACCGGAAGATCCGGAAGCTCTTCTGGCGGCAATTCAAGGTTTGCGCGCCGCGGACTTGCGGCAATGTGGAGAGAATGCGCGGAAGTACGCGGATCGGCGGTGGTCCTCCGCGCGAGTTCTGGGCCATTTTGAACAAAGCCTGATCAAGGTTGCTGCTGCGGCTGCAAAGCCCTTGTCCAGGAGAGGAACAGCATCATGAAAAGGTCAATGAACGTGCGCGCGGCCTTCATCCTGTCGATCGCGATGGCGTGGTCTCTCAGCATGAGGGCACAGCAGACCGGCAATTCCGGCAACCAGCCGATGCCGAGCCAGCTGAGCGCCCTTTTGGCCCGTGCCAACGCCAACGCCAATGCCGGCACTAGCCGCAAGGGTTCGTCAGTAGGCCAAAGGGCGCCCAAGCAGGCCTCGGCTCCTGGCGGAGCTTCCAGTTGGGAAGCAGGCAAAACAAACTTCGCGCCGACTAGCCAGTTGGAAGGCGTTTGGCGTGATGGTTCAACGTCGGGTGCAGCACCTGAAACGCCGTCGAGCACGATTCCCGGTGTATCGCAGCCGAGCGGTATATCACTGCCCAGCAGCACTCTCGCATCGGAGCTATCCATTTCCAAGCCTGCTGATCTTCCCAAGCCTCCTGATATCGAGCCTGCTGGCCTCACACAGCCAGCAAGTTTCAAGCCGCCAACCAGTCCCAGCCCAATGGCTGCCCTCAATACGTCTTCCAATGTCAAGCATGGCGGTGGTCGCGGTGGCCCATCATCGGGGACGGAGGCTGGTGGCCGTCTTGGCGGGATGCGTTCGGGGAGTGCTCTGGCTGGTGGCCCGTTATCGAGAACATCGTCTCTCGGCCGGCCTGGCGGGATGCGTTCGGGGAGTGCTCCGGTTGGTGGCCCATTATCGAGAACATCGTCTGTTGGCCGTCCTGGCGGGATGGGGTCGGGGAGTGTTCTGGGCGGTGGTGGCGGGCAGGCCAAAGTTTTTGGCTCAAGAAGCGGAGCACCTGATTTTAGTGCGCGGTCGATGCCAGGCAGGGCCGGCGCCGGTGGCGCAAGGAGATCTGCACAAACCGGGGCCGGTGGCGCAAGGAGAACTTCACAAGCCGGCGCCGGTGGCGCGAAGAGATCTACACAAGCTGGCTCCGGACTGACAAGCCAACGAGGACAGACCCTGGGCGGCAGATTGAGCACGCTGCCGGAGATGGAGCCTGCTTCGCCTGTGGTTCATGAAATTGGCACGCTACCGAGGACAACTACTCCAGATGCGCTGCCGTGACCGCAGATGTACCCCAGGTCATTCTGACTTCAAAGCCTTGACCACCTGATATGGTCTGCACAACGCGCTTCCGCTTGGAGTTCAAACTGAGCCTTGATCTCTCACTCGCCGTGGAATTGGACTCTGTTCAATGATCTTGCCCACCGTAGCCATTGTCATCCCTACCCGGAACCGGACCGAGTTTCTCAGGCGATGCCTGAGCAAGCTCGTGCCGTATGTCAGCAGCCACCCCGAGTGTTCGATCACGGTGAGCGACGACGGAGATGCTTCGGTAACCCGGGAAGCACTGCGTGGAGAGATGGGAATCGTGCAGGTGATCCAGGGACCGCGGCGTGGACCGGCCGCCAACCGGAACTGCGGCGCGGCGCATTCGACCGGCGAGTTGCTCATCTTTCTCGACGACGACTGCATTCCGGAAGAGAATCTGATTGCCACCTATCAGGATGCAGCGCGGAAGAGTCCAGAGATTGCTGTCTTTGAAGGGCGCATCAGCGCAATAGGGAGAGCGAAGGGATTCGCGGATATCTGCCCTGAAAATGAAACCGGCGGCTACCTCTGGTCGTGCAACTTTGCCATTCGCCGGGAGCTGTTCAACCGCACCCATGGATTCGATGACCGCTTTCCCTTTGCCGCAGTGGAAGATTACGAATTGCATTTCCGGGTAAAGCAGCTTTCCACTGTGCTCTTTCTCCGCGATGCCCGCGTCTGGCATAGCTACGAACGGCGCGTGGGATGGAAAACCGTAAAGCACCTCATGCTTTCCGACCTCCTCTTTCTCCATATTCACGGCTTGGAAGCGACACGCAAAACTCCCCTGTACTGTATCCGTACCGTTGCCCGCGACCTTCTTCTCAAAGCACCGAAATACCTGCGCGCTGGAACCGTGAAGGATCCAGGGCAACTTGTCTTCCAGTGCTGGGCTCGCCTCCAGGAGTCGCTTATCATCCTCTTCTGGAGATACCGTGCGCCTCTGGCCAGGTTGTTTTACCCTCCCTGCTGCTCAGGATGCGAGTCCATCCATTCCGTGCTGGCAGACCGCCAACCTCCCGCGGAAATGCGCAAGCCCACCTGAAGGCCTGAAGACCACATGCCCGCGCCTCGCTCGCACCCCATCGGGTTTCTCTGCCAACAGGCACTCACGAATCGAAAACCCAGCCTCGTCGGTCTAATTGCATCCAAACCCGGATCTCCATTTAGACCGGCGTCGAAGGCATGCTGCTGCGGATGGAGGGTTTGCCTCTGCCATCTGGTAGGCCGGGCAGCCAGCAAAACCTATCAGGACGAGGTTGCGGAGTGGACGGGAGAGCCATTCGAAAGAGTGCCTCACAATGAGGCGGCTCCTGGTTATTTGTTCCCGTCAAAGGCCCTCTCAGGCATGTTCTTTGGCTCTTGAAGAAATGCAGAAAACGATCGCAGCAGCGGCAACCGGCGCCGTACTTTCAAAGCCCGGGAAGAGAGATGGAAAATCCTGATCAGTCTATTTTGCGGGACGTTCCCTTTCCGGTTCCAAATCGCGACCCTTTGACTGCTATGAATACTCTCGGCAGGCATACTCATGCAGCTAATTAGTGGAATGCGGTCCGTACTTAGCCGCCTGGTCCGGCAGGTTCAAAGCTTCCGCAACGGACTTCGTTTTGGATTTGTTTATGTGCGTGCCCGGTCGTTCCATATTCCGCAGAAGATTCGCATCGCGGGAACGACCGTTGTCTTGCGCCTGCCGCCGGAACAAGGTGCATTCTTTGATTTCTTTGTGTGTTTGCTGCGCAATGAATACGGTTTGCGGAAGCGCCTGTCCCATGTGGAAACAATTCTCGATATCGGGGCTAACCTCGGCTTTTTTTCCATGGCCGCCCGATCGCATTATCCCAAGGCGGCCATTCACGCTTACGAGCCAAATCCGCGTGTTCTCCCATATCTCAAGGAAAACACCAGCCAGTTGGGTGTTGTGATCTATCCAGAGGCAGTTGGTGGCAGCAACGGGTACGTTTCGATGCAAGACAGCGGAGACAGCAATCTGGCCAGAACCGTCGCGGCTCGCGATGGCTCTGTAGTCCAGGTAAGCCTGGCCACTGCAATTGAAAGATTGGGCGGGTCGGTGGATCTGCTCAAGCTTGATTGCGAAGGGGCGGAATGGGAGATGTTCGGCAATGCGGAACCCTGGCAGCATATCCGGAACGTCCGCATGGAGTACCACCTCTTCCATGGTGAAACAGTTCAAGAGGTTGAGGGGAACCTCAACCGCCTCGGATTTGAAGTGATCCACTGGCAGCCGGATCTGACATTTGGAACGGTCTGGGCATCCCGCGCCAAGGGAGGTTAGGGCCCCGCTGGAAATGGCCAGTGGGCTTGAAGTGCAGAAATCGCCTGGGCCTCCTGTTTGACCGCTGCGTGCCGTGGAGAAACACCCACGTCGCACTGAGCCAGAAAGTTCAAGAGTCGGGATGATGCAACGAAAATACCAGCAGATGGACGAGTTTCGCGTACCTCCCGGCTTTCGCGGGCGGTCCCGTCTTCAGGTGCAACTGTGGTGGGTTGTCCAGGCCACCCTCTTCGCCCTCTCGCCGCAGGTGATGTACGGTTGGCGCAGATGGTTGCTGAGAGCGTTCGGCGCCAGGATTGGCAAAGGAGTGATCCTTCGCAAGTCGGTCAGGACGCCGTATCCCTGGAAATTGACGATTGGCGACCACTGTCACATCGGTGAAGATGTGCAACTCTACACCTATGGCGAGATCGAGATTGGCGATTGCGCTGTGGTGTCGCAACGGTCCTATCTCTGCACGGGATCCCATGACCATACAAGCCCCACCTTCGATCTGTTTGCCAGGAAGATTGTGGTTGAGCCGGAAGCCTGGCTGGCAACCGATGTATTTGTGGCTCCCGGCGTAACCATTGGCCACGGAGCGGTGGTGGGCGCTCGAAGTTCGGTGTTTCACGATGTGCCGCCGGGCATGATCGCGGTGGGGACGCCTGCTCGCGTGGTGGGAGAACGCAAAATGAAGGCAAGCGCTAAGTAAGATGCCTGGCCGGGGCCCTATCGTGATGGTGGCGCAGCGCACATTGCAATGCCGTTCTGGCTGCGCAAGCGGAGTATCCGAGCCATGCGGCGCTCTTGCTCTCGCGCATAGGGCACTTATGTGCGCGACTGCATCCACGCGGCAGATCGCGCGGATGCTCATGTGAAAGCGATGAAGTACCTTCTGCCAGGTGGAGAATCCATCGCGCTCAACATGGGAACCGGAGCGGGGCATTCGCTAATGGAAGTCATCCAGGCTGCAGAAAATGTGACGGGGCGCGCGGTGCCGCATCGCATCTCGCCGCGCCGGTCCGGTGATCCTGCGGTTCTGGTTGCGGGCACAACCCTGGCCGGCCAGGCGCTCGGGTGGCACCCTCAACACTCCGGCCTGGATTCCATGCTGCGCACGGCCTGGAAATGGCACACTGAGGATGCCAATCTCCCGCGGGGATAACCCGCCAAGGCCATCCTGTTTCGCAGCACCTCTGGTTTCAACCTGCATTGGATACTTTGCGGCTACAGCATTTTCGGAATTGGCGTAGACCGAAAGCACACGCTCAAGCGGCTTTTTCCTCAAGCAATAGGCCCCTTTCACTGCCCTGAAGACTCTGCGTGTATTCCGAAAATGCTCTAACGAAATCTCTGGAGGAAAATCTGTGATGCGCGTTGTCATTGCATGCAGCGGACTTGAACATACATTGCGGGGGTTCGAGTCCGCCAGCCGCGAGTTGTTCGCCGCTCTCGACGGACACATCGAGGTAACCCTGTGCAAGGCTACGGGCAAGCGGCGGCCAAACGAGGTGGTTATACCCTGCGTTCTCCGAGGTACTCTTGCGCGGTTTATGAATCCGGAACGCGCATTCTATTGGGAGCAGATCAGCTTCGCGATGGGATTGGTTCCTTACCTGCTCTTCCACAAGGTTGACATCGTCCACTACCTCGAAGGAAACATGGGCAACGCGCTGCTTCGATTTATGCGCTGGACTGGCCTGTCAACCAAACTCCTGCTCGCCAACGGCGCCCCATTCAGTCCCGAGAACATTCACTCGGAGATTTTCGTTCAGCAGGTTTGTGGGGAGTGCGAGCAGGAGGCGCTACGATATGGGATTCCGCAGCAGAAGATGTACGCGCTGCCGCATGGGATCAACCCGGAAGAGTTTCGCTCAGCAAAAGGAAAACAGGCCGCGCGGGAGCAGTTCGGATTACCGAAGGACAAATTTGTCATTCTGTGCATTGCCGCATTCACATCGAGTCACAAAAGGCTGGACTACCTGATCAGGGAAGTGGCCGCCCTGCGCGACGATTCGGCCTTTCTTTGCATGGCAGGTCAGCCTACGTCCGAGGCGCCCTTTCTGCGAAAACTGGCGGAAGAACTGCTTCCCGGACGCCACACCTTCATCACTGTGCCGCGAACAGAGATTCCAGACTTGCTGGCTGTTGCGGATATCTTTGTTCTCGCATCGCTGAAGGAAGGGCTTCCCATGGTGCTTCTTGAGGCATGCGCGGCCGGGGTGCCGGTGATCTGCCACGACTCGAAGCATTTTCAGTGGGCGCTCGGCGATGCGGCCCTCTACAACGACATGTCGGTGCCCGGCGCATTGGCCGCGAAGATTAAGGCGCTTGCAGGCGATGACGAGGCTCTTGGCCGAATGCGTGTGCTGGGCATGGCCCGAGCCGAAAATTACTATAGCTGGAAAGCTCTCATCCCCCAATATCTTGCCATGTACAACGCCGTAGCAGCGGCCTCACCGAGGTGAACTCGGTTGGCATGAAGGGCAGAACAATCTGTCAGCGCCCGGCTGAGGATTGTTGAGCATTCTAACCTGCGATGTTTGCCATACACATCCGCATCCTGAGCCCGAGAGCATAATAATTCTTCATGAAATTAAGCGCTGGCAAGAAGATTGGGAAGCGACTCTCTGCGTTTGTTGGAGGGCAAAGTGCGGTCCAGTTGCTCAACGCAGCAACTGGATTGGCGCTGTTGCGGCTTTTGCCCAAGCCGGAGTTTGCCATCTATGCGATAGCGCTGGGCGCGCAGGGCATGATCAGCATCCTGACCGACGTGGGGTTTGGTAGCGCCATTCTTGCCATGGTCGGTACCCGGTTCAACGACAAGCAACTGCTGGGCAGCTATATCAAGGCGGCCAGTTCCATTCGGCGATCGCTGATCATGATCGTGACTGTGATCGCAATTGTGGCCATTGTGAGCTTCCGCCATTCGCGCTTTGAAGCCCATGGCAGCAGGGAAATCACCTTTCTCGCGGTTGCGGTATTGGTCACTCTGCAGTTCCAGGCCTGGGCGTCTTATTATGAAACGCCGCTGCTACTCAACAGCAAGATGGTTGCACTGTATACGCCGCAGATTGCGGCCGCCGCGATGCGCATGGCGTGCGCGTTCATTCTTTACTACACCCACGCCATCTCCTCCACCACTGTGGTGATGGCGAACACTCTGAGCATCGTGATCATGGGTGTGTCTTACCGAATCATGGCTCGGCGCTATATCGTAGTCCCGCGCGCTCTCCCCAGGGAACATGCCAGGGAGATGATCAAGTATCTGATCCCGATGTTGCCGCTCTACATATATGTCGCGCTGATCGGCCAGATCTCACTTTTCCTGATCACGCTCTTCGGCCACGTTGGCCAGATTGCGGATGTTGCCGCAGCCGGCCGGATCGGCCAACTCTTTCTGCTTCTGGGTTCATCCAACTCCGTGCTGGTTGCGCCGCTGTTTTCCAAGACGCCGCGCTCGCAGTTCAGCCGCCGCTATGTTTATGCAATGGGCACGGTTGGAGTGGTGGCGCTGCTTGTGGCTGCGTCAGCCAAGCTGTTTCCCGGCCTTTACCTGTTTCTGCTAGGTGCAAAGTACAGCGGCCTCACGGTCCAGGTGCAGCTCGTTGTCTACGCGTCTGCATTGGGGTACATTGCGGGCGCGATGGGAGCTGTCGCCCTCGCCCGCAAGTGGGTATTCTGGTGGAGCGGAACGCTGCAGGTAGTTCTGGTAGGCCTTGTTCAGGTTATCTCTGCAATGCTTCTGCCGCTGAACACCTCAGAGGGGGTGCTGACGATGAACCTTTACGTGAACGTGGCCGCAATTGGAGTCCAGATCGCCTATCTGGCCAAAGGCCTCACGATCCATGCGCGGGCAGAGTCTGAGGAGCCAGTTGCCACCTCATCTTAAAGCAGGCGAAGTAAAGGATAGACCGGAAACGGAAGCACTTTCGCAGAAGATGGAGAGCCCGATATGTTGCTGGTGGAACTTAGAGAAGCCGTGCTCGATGCGAACCTGGAGCTGCAGCGCCAGGGGCTGGTTCTGTACACGTTTGGAAATGCCAGCGGCATCGATCGCGCGCAAGGGTTGGTGGCCATCAAGCCCAGCGGCGTCTCCTATGACCGGCTCAAAGCTGAGGACCTGGTTGTTGTGGATCTGGATGGCAAGATTGTGGAAGGCGCACTGAATCCATCGTCGGACGTGGCAACGCACCTGCTGCTCTACAAAGAATTCCCGGCGATCGGAGGCGTGGTGCACACGCACTCGGAGTTTGCCACGTCATGGGCTCAGGCCGGAATGCCAATTCCCTGTTACGGCACCACCCATGCCGATTACTTCCGCGGCGAAGTGCCGGTGACTCCGCCGCTGAGCGACGAACAGATTGAGACGGCGTATGAGTTGAACACCGGCAAGGTGATTGTGGAGCGGTTTCGCAATCTCGACCCGATCGCCGTGCCGGGAGTTCTGGTGGCGGGGCATGCGCCGTTTGCGTGGGGCACAGATGCTGCGACTGCGGCTCACAACGCGGTTGTGCTCGAATACATTGCGCGCCTGGCCTATCGCAGCCGGCTGCTGAATCCTGCTGCCAGCGAGGTGTCGGCCGCGCTGCTGCGCAAGCATTACGAGCGCAAGCACGGACCGAAGGCAACCTACGGGCAGCGCTAAGCGAGCCTGCTATCAAACCGGCCGGCGGCCAGGCGGTGAAACCATCGGGGCCGAGATTAGCGCGGCCAGGACTGTACTTCGCGAATAATGGGCAGCATCGTCGCAAGCGGACTGGCCGTTTCCACCGCTGTGATTGAAGCAGTTTGATCGGTGGGCAGCCTGGGCAGGCGGCTCACGGTCACGTGTGCCGGCGCCATGGTGGCGTTCATGTCGGCGCAGAGCAACTCTCCGGCCGCTTTGGCCATCGAGTACTCGGTCATTCCCTGGGGCCGTTCGGCAACAGAAACAGAGGATGGATAAAACATAGAAAGCTTCGGCTGACGGGCGCGAAGTGTCTCTGTGAGCTGCCAGAAGCCATCCACATAAACTGAGAGAAACTCTTGCAAGCGTGCCTCGGCGAAGATACTCGCCTGCGGCCTGAAGATACCCGGCGTTGCAAAGTAGTATGCGTGCGTAGGGGCATCGGCAAGGTGGGCGAACTGCTGAGCGGCAGGTTTGCGTGCATCGTAGACCATGGTCTCGCACTTTCCCCCGGCGGCGTTGATCTCGCTGGCAACCCTTTCTGCATCGTCGCTTCCCGATTGCCAGGTAATCAACACGCGTCCGCCACCTGTTGCAATGATCTTCGCTGTGAGCTCACCGAGCCCGCGCGACCCGCCCACGATCAGCGCCAAGCTTCCGGCGAACTCATCGGGGTCGGCCAGCCCAACGAGCTCGTTCATTGTGGCCTGCCGCACGGGCGGCAGGCGGGCAAAGCCTTTTACGCTTCCTGCAAGTCCGCCGCCGGCTATCTCCTGATCGACGGAGCGAAACCGTGGATCGGTCTCGGTGACGTGGAATGTGAGCGACTCCTCATGGCAGGGATCCTTGCAGAGCTTCACGGAGAGTTCGCTATAGATGGAGTGCAGACCGGGACAGACCATGCCGACGAGATAAGTGCTCGCGCCCAGGGCAGCAATGCGGGTGGGAGTGAGCCACTCTGCGGCGGCAGGGAACATCGTTGCCGCATCTTCCTTCTTCATGTGAAAGGGAATCTTGCCGGAGCGGCCGGCCATCTGCTCGAAGTGCAGGTTGAGAGGCAGTGGAGAAAAAGCAACTTCTTCCGGCGCAGGCTCAGAGGCGATGAAACAATCCTGCAGCTCGTCGCCAAAATCAACCGCGAGTTTGGATCGCGCTGCGCCATTGACAGAGAGGACCAGGCGCAGGCCGGTTGGCAGCTGCTGGACAACTGCAGCTTCGACCTTTTCGCCCAGATAAACAAATTTGTTGAACTGGGCGCGAAGGCCGCGCAAACGGGGCAGGTCCGGTTGCGCAGTTCGCAACGAGTCAAGCGCCCAAAGCAGCATGTGGATGCCATGCACAACCGGTTCCCCAGCTTGCGTTCGCCGCGCCTGAAGGAAATCCACATGCATAGGATTGTGGTCGCCTGTAACCGCTGCGAACTGCAACTGGTCGGCGAGGCTGAATTGCCGGCATGCGATGCTTATCATTTGTTCTCTTGCCCCCAAAGTTTGCGTGAGTGCGCCGTTGCCAACCGCCAACCGTTGAGCCAACGTTCGCCGCTCTTAGAATGCCCGGTAGACAATGCCGGGCGCGGGTTGATTGAGCCAGATGGTCATAACAAAGGCTGCCAAATCCCGGCGCAACCGGGAACTAAGTTCCTGCCACTCCCGGCCTGCTCAAGGGCAAACTCGATTCGCACTCGGGACTGCACCGAGAGCATGTTAGGTAATAGTGTAGCGCTGGCGAGACTCCGCGGCGAGTGAACAAATGGGGACACCCTATGGGGACGATTTGCTCCATAAGTTTCTCTCTGGCTACGATCAAGGCGAAGGTACGTTGCGGGAATCAGCGGGCTGTTTTCTGGCCAGTTCTGGCTGGGCCAGGAAGACATCGGTTCAGCGGATCCGCAGTGGGCAGGCCGAGAGAGTGCCGCACCTGCCTGGGCGGAAGCCGCATGCCGGCATGTTACACTGACGATCAAGGATAAGAGCTAAGTTCATGCATAAGGACTCTCAGGCCAGCAACCTTGGCAGCTATATGCCCACTCTTGATGGGTGGCGCGCAATCTCAATCGCCCTCGTCATGCTGCATCATGCACGTATTTCCGTTCACGTTCCGGTGTTCGGACCCGTGCTTAATCAACTAGGGGACTGGGGCGCTTCGGGTGTATATGTGTTCTTCGCGATCAGCGGCGTGCTGATCTGCGGACGCCTCTTGCGGGAGGAGCAAAAGAGCGGACGGATCGGATTGAGGAAATTCTACATCCGAAGAGCGTTTCGCATTCTACCTCCGGCGCTGCTTTACCTTGCGGTGATTGCGCTTTTGTCTTCCCTGCTGAACGTACTCCGGGTTGAGTGGATCGCAGCCCTGTTGTTCTTTCGCAACTACGTAGTCCAGGGGCCTCCCCCGGCGCACTGGTTCACTGGGCATTTCTGGTCGCTCTCGGTTGAAGAGCAGTTCTACCTGCTGCTGCCCAGCATTCTCGTGTTCTTCCCGAGGATGCGCGCATGGATTCTGGGCGCACTTACTTTGGTCGTGGTGCTGCTCGATCTGGCGATGCGTCACTCTTCCTTTGGCATCGCCAAATTCGACCTTTCCATCCAGTGCTTACTCATCTCCGCCCTGATTGCAATCGCTGCGAATCGGGAGGAGAAGCTGTTTCGGCGTGTGCTGGCGCCATTGCCTTTCGTGTTGATTGCGGTCTACGTCTTCGGCCTCTACAGGCCGTTCACTCTGTTGATCGCCATCCAGAGCGTGGCGCTGGCGCTTCTCGTTCTCAGCACATCACTCAACCCAACCAGCCTTCTCGGGCGATTCCTCGAGCTGGCTCCGCTTCGCTGGATGGGTAGACTCTCGTACAGCCTCTACATCTGGCAACAGTTGTTCTTTGTTGGTCACTGGTGGGTCGGCCCCCTTCCTCTGGGCTTGCTCCAGCGCTGGCCTCTCAATCTCATCGCTTGTCTGACATGCGCCGTAGCTAGTTACTACCTTATCGAACGCCCCCTGGTGAAACTGAGCCATAGGATCGCCTCATCCGGCGTCCCCGGTCGATCTCAGGACGGAGTAGAGAGCGCGGTTTAAGCGGTTCCGAACTGCCCGGCGCAGTCGGACGCGCAACAAGCCCCGCATTCGTAACGGCGGGAGCCGGGTTGAATGACCCTGTGACCAAATCGGTGGTCGTGATCAACGGAATCCTTAATGAATTTCCGCCTATAAAGCGCCCTCTCAATTCCAGTCAGGTCCGCAGAAAAGCCTGCCCCACGACCTCGATGTCTACATAATCGGCGCTCTACGGCAATTTCTAAGATGCGTCTAGAAAGCCCGGTAGACAATGCCGGGCGCGGGTTGGTTGAGCAGGATGGTCATGACAAAGGCTGCCAGGCCCAGCGCGGACGCATAAACAGTACGCGCGTAACGGCTGGTGAGTACAGGTCCCCCGGCAGTCCGGATGGAAAGCAATGCTGCGCGCAGCCACTCCCACAGCGCCAGAACCGTCGTGGCGCTCAGCCAAACCGCAGCCCAAACGGCGATCCACCAGAGTGCGGAAAGCGCGGTGAAGGCCTTGCCGATCTGGCTCCAGTCGGCCCACAGCCAGAACAGGGAAAAGGCGAACCAGCTGAACGTGAGGCCGCGGCCAAATGCTACGTAGATAACATTCGCCGCCAGCGCCCTGTAGCCCTTGCGGCCCAGGCTGCGCGTCAAGAGAACCTGCCATAGCTTATTGATCGAAATGCCGCCGCCGAGCAGTAAGCCATAGACCAGGAACTCCGAGGTGCGCCCGTGCCAGATGCCGACCAGAAAGAAGGTGACAAAGAAGCAGAAGACGCCCAGGAACGGCTCCAGGGCAATTGAAGAGATGCGCCGCATCAGCACGAGTAAGAGCGGGTTGTAAACGTAGCTTTTGAACCAGCTTGAGAGGGTCATGTGCCACCGGCTCCAGAAGTCCAGGAACGAGGAAGCGGTGAAGGGGCGATCAAAGTTTTCCGGCAGTTGCACGCGCATCAGTCGCGCGACGGCGATCACAATATCGATATAGCCTGAGAAATTGCAGTACAGGAACAGCGGATACAGCACGGCCAGCCGGAAGGCGGCATAAAGCTTGAGCGACAGCGGCAAGTTGTAGCCCAGTTGCGCAAGCGCGTCGACGCGCAGCATATCGAAGATCATGGCGAGCACGTTGACTTTGAAGAACCCGCGAATGATCCGCTCCAACTGCAATCCAACCACACGCGGCCCCAGCGCGATGGGCTCGCTGGCAAACTGGTCGCGGGCGAATTCGTCGTAGCGCTGGATAGGGCCGGAGATAAGCGTGGTGAAGTTCAGGGTGTAGAGCAGATAGGCGCCGGGGCCGATCCGCGGCTTCTCGCCACCCTCTGTCGCTTCGATCTGCAGGTGCAGCACCCGGAAGAAGACATAGGAGAGCCCCAGCGTGAAATAGGGAGAATGCAGGAAGATGCCTTCCGGCAGGAAGGCATACTTCTTCAGCCAAATGTAGGCCAAGAGTACAGCCAGAATGCTCCAGACCAGCCACCTGGACAAGCCGCGCTCAAGCAGGACGAGGCTTATGTAACCCAGCAGCAGAAAGCCGGCCAAAGGAAGCAGGAGCAGCGGCTCATGCGCCAGCAAACCGAGGAAAGCAAGACTGGCAGCCATCAGCACCGCCGAGCGCCAGACGCGCGAGCGGCTGAAGTTCGAGACCAGAGCCGCGGCCAGGCCGAAGAGCACAAATTGGAAGGATGCTGTATCCATGGTTATCGGCTATTCTCTTCAGTCGATGGTGTCTGCGGTTGAGCAGTGGCCTTGAGTGCGGGCACAGCGCCACGGGTAAGCTCTTTGGCCAACAGGCTGGAAATTATCGCATGTCCGCCAGCATTGAGATGGCCTTCGACGGGATAATAGCCCTGCTCGGCATTGGGGATGTTGCGAAACTCCGGCAATATGTCGATATAGATTCCGCCATGGCTCGTAACGATGGAGCGCAGTTCGTTGTCCAGCTTGAACGGGTCGAAGTCTGCGCTCCACCTTCCCATGGAGATCATCGTTGCCAGTTCGCGATTTGGGACGAGGACTGTCACCAGGGGTACGCCTGCGGCCTTCACGCGCCCCTCAATGCCAGCGTCATCATTGTCGAACCGGAGCAACTGCTCCTTCCATTCCGCATCTTGCTCGGCCCTCAGAAACCCGGGATCGGTAATGTGTTCGCCGCCGCTCTTGAGGACGGCCTTCACATACTGACTCTGACTCTCGTACAAGACGTGCCGCAGCATCAATGTGGTTCTTTCGAACAAGAGGAAGGATCTTACCTGCTCATACAAACCCCGTTTCTCATACAAGAGGCGCCGCAAACAGGCTACGGGAATCCTTGAGATAAATTTCGCAGCGCGCCATTCCTTTGCAGGGGGCACGCTTAAGATGACCCCCTCATGCTGAACATCCAATGGAGTCAATATGCGGAGGATAAGGTCCGGCTTGGCGCCTATTGCCTCGTTGAATCGCAGCGCGACAATAGGAGGGTAACCAGCGCCTCCTGCCATTCCCTCGTTAAGGATCTCAACCTTTTTGCCTGTCAACCTTGAAAGTTTCGATGATAGTGTGGTGGCAAATGCCACCTCTATCGGCACCCGATCGGCCACTGCGAAAGACCCTCCGATGACTACGATCCTGAAAGTCCCCGGCAGTTTTGGACCGAATTCCGTATCTGACCGGTATCCACTGCTGTTGAACCGGTACTGGATCAGCTTTCCCTCCGGAATCTTCTCCTGGCATACGCAGTTTGGAATCCCGCCCAGGCTCTTCGAAGACCTATTGAGGACCATGCACTCTTCGCCAACCGATGCTGACTCGGCAAAGAAATGGCGCGCAATCAGTTCCGTTGAACATGCCAGCACAGCAATCGTCAGCAGGCCGAGCAGCGGCAGCAGGACCCAGTCCCGCCCAGCAACCTCCGCCCCCTTCTGATTGTCAGGGTTGATTTCTTCAACTCGAGTCATCCGCCGATCGCTCCTTGTCATGCGCGGGAACTCTCCTCGACGGCGTCAAATCCCTGCGAAACAATTTTCATGGGCGCGCTTTCCGGGGCCGCGCCTTCCACCTGCAGCTCCCATCGCGTCAATCCAGTTTCTTCTTCGGCCACCTTGGTGAAGCCCAGCCTGGCGTAGTGGTCCACGACCAACTGGTTGCGCTCTGTGGGTTTGTAGACGCCGTTCAACTTCTTGATTCCAGCGGCGCGTGCGTGCGCAAGAATCTCGCGGAGCACCATGTGTTCGACCTTGCGTCCCAGCACGCGGCAGCTCATCAGCCAGGTGTCAAAATCCCACTCTCCGGCTTCGCCCCGGCGGCAGATCACCACGCTGATCATGCCGTTGTCGCCGAAGATGTCGGCCAGCCTCACCTGCAGCGTAAAGACTGCGGGATCGTTCTCCGCCTCGGCGATCTCCGGATCGGTGTAACGGCGGGTGGTCAGGTTGTACTGGTTCGATTTGTTGATCAACTGCACAATGCGCGCCCTGCCGGTCACGTCGAATGGCTGGAAGGTGATGGTCATGTCCAGCGATGCCAGGTAAGCATCCACACCACCCACTTGTTTTTGCAGATTGGCGCGCTTGGCGTTGTCCTGGTAAAAGCCGGCGCGCCTGAGATCTTCTGAAGCGAAAGCTACGGCCTCAAAGTAACCTCCCGCGGCAAGCGTTCGCGCATACCAGGCCGGAT
>Ga0364901_10108_pt1 | contig 34451 bp, 45 predicted proteins | sample ExccelJu500002D4_FD_206968 | JGI IMG/M metagenome (GOLD analysis project Ga0364901, IMG submission 206968) | Enriched cells from Trout Bog Lake Hypolimnion, Wisconsin, USA - BchlTB.July09.5000.02.D4 | ecosystem: Environmental > Aquatic > Freshwater > Lake > Hypolimnion/Profundal zone | place: USA...
CCTTAAGCTGCCCGATTACCGTTTCTGCCAGAATTATATTTTCCCGCACCAGGTTCCCCTGATCGGGGGGTCTTACGCGGGAGACTGGCATTTGAAGGACGCTCAAGGCTTCGGCCCCTTCGCTTGGAAGGCGGGGTTGTTTAATGACGACCCCAAGAACCGCTGCACCATTGATATACCCGTTTTTGGCCCCTGTGAATTGTTAGTCTCAGGCGGGGAGCATGGTAGCCGAGTGAGGGTCGAGGACACTTATTCTGGGTTCTCGTGTGAGCCAGAGCTGATGCCAGAGGGCGGGCAAGGGTCGATATTCGAGTTAACCGTTCCGGGCGCGATGTCCTACCGGGATATCAAGGTGACGGCCTTGGCTCCCGGCCTGAACTTCTACGGCCTGCGGGTGGCCTACTCCCAGCCGGTCCATCCCAAGGTCAAGTTCGATTATTCAGTCCTACCCCCGGTGTAGCCATGACTGAGCGAAAGTATCTTCACACACTGGGCGAGTTGATTGATCGCTTGGCAATTGTCCAGCTTAAGGAAATCTACATCCCAGCCAACAAGGAGGCTTACCGTTCTGAGCGTGCCGCGATCATGCACGATATCGAGATGACCTTGCCCGGTCTATGTACGGCAGAGTTTGTTCATGCCGTTATGGTGATAATGCTGACTAACCACTACATCTGGGTCAACGAGGGCGATGTTCGCAAGGGCCGTCCAGACGGTGAGAACCGACTTCGCGCTACACACATGGTCAATGGGGTCCGTAACGCGGCCAAGAATGCCATCGCCAGACAAACCGGAGAGCGGGTTGACCTGAAAGTGGATTGTCTTGCTGCGGACTTGCAGGAATTCTTTGGTCAGAACTGGGACGTGTTTAGCTGATGCCTGACCGAGCCCGCCATGAAGTCCTATGGGTTTCTGAGGAAGAATTGGAAAACGTCAGGCACGAGAAACCAAAACTTAAGGGATTTCCGCGATATTGCAGCGTGACTAGACGGGGGCTGGTTAGTTTCTGGCCGCCGTTCGATCCAGAGCGGCACACGATACAGATGGTGGAGCGGTGGGGAGAATGACGACCCGAAAAGGAAAATGGTTTGTTTGTGGTGTCTGTGGCAAAGAATTTTATCGAAGCCCGGCCTCGGCGAAAATATCGAGAACATGCTCTAAGGCTTGTCAGTATAGCACGGCCCGCCGCCCTAGCGGCCTGACTTACATTATTAAAGTGAAAAATAGGGCGTGGTTCAAGCCTGGGCATGATGGCGGCAAGAACAAAGGTCGTGTCCCTAAAAGCTTTAAGGGCGATGAGGGCTCATACAGCGTAATTCATCAGTGGGTACGCAGACACTACGGAAAGCCTGGTAAGTGTGAGAACTGCGGGGCTACCGAGGATCTACATTGGGCGAACAAGAGTGGAGAATACCATAGGGTAAGAGATGATTGGATGCGTCTATGTAGATTGTGTCACGTAAGACATGATCGCAAAAACGGACTGTGGGGCATGGCGACAAAGAAATACCCAAAGGAATTTGCACGATGAGGATTTGCATTCTCGGGTGCCTCGGCTTTGTCGGCCGCGCCTTCGTCCGCCGTCTCCGCGATGACGGCCACGAGATACACGGCTGCGATAATCTATCAGCCGGTAAACCTCCAATCGAGTGGCTGGAACAGCCACAGGGCATCCACGTATTCTACGGCGACCTTCGCAACTACGTTCTGGTTAAGGACGTTGATGCATTCGACTTGATAATCCACTGTGCCGCCGTTGTTGGTGGCCGCATGAAGATTGATGGCGACCCGTTGGCCGTGGCTACTGACTTAGCGATTGACGCTGATTTCTTTAACTGGGTTGCGCGGGGCAAGCGGAAGAAGAAGATTATTTATTTCTCAAGCTCCGCCGCTTATCCGAAGGAGCTACAGACCCGCAAACATCATGTGGCCTTGGCGGAGGGCATGCTGGATATGTCTGACCCGGCCTTAACCCGCATCAGTTTGCCAGACGCGACGTATGGTTGGGCAAAACTGTCCGGCGAGTATCTGGCGCACTACGCGGTCAGCAAGTACGGCGCTGACGTTGTGATCTACCGCCCGTTCGGCGGCTATGGTGAGGGTCAGGATTTTACCTATCCGTTCCCGTCCATCATCAAGCGCATCTTAGACGGGGAAGATCCCGTTACGGTCTGGGGTTCCGGCGATCAGAAAAGAGATTTCATCCACATTGACGATGTTGTGGAGGTCGTTCTGGGGACGATGAATAAGTTGGGGCCGGGACAGGTGCTCAATATTGGCACCGGCATCGGCACGTCATTCAAGGAATTAGCGAGCTACGCTTGCAGCGTTCTTGGCCACAAGGCGGAGATCGTGGCGGATACGGTTATGCCAGAGGGCGTTTTCAGTAGGGTTTGCGACACCTACAAACTCGATCAGTATTTTCTACCGCGCATCTCGCTGGAGACTGGGATTAAGCGGGTGGCGGAGTTTCTACAGGGGGGCAAGCAATGATCCACGTTTACGCGCGGGTGAGCGGACCAGAGCAAGCCCGGGATAACGCGATCAGCCTGCCTGAGCAGCTTCGCAGGGGTAGAGCGGTTGCTCTGGTCAACGGCGGCAGCAAGTTTGACATTCAGGAATGGACCGACGCTGGCGTGTCGGGGACGATAAAATTAACTCAGCGACCATCCGGCAAGGCGATGTGGGAAGCGATGGCACAGGGCGACATGCTTATCGCCTCCAAGCTTGACCGCCTATTCCGCTCATCATCCGACGCCTTAAACATGATGGAGATTTTTAAGGAAAAGGGCATCAAGGTAATTTTAATCGACATGGGCACGACTCCGCTTGAGGAGAGCGCGACGGCTAAATTATTTTTCACGATGTTGGCGGCCTTCGCGGCCTTTGAACGCGAGTCGATCCACCAACGCTGTCTCGACGGCATACGCGGCAAGGTCGCCAAGGGCGGCTGGACTGGCGGACACATCGCGCCCTACGGCTATGAGAAGGTCGGCAGAGGCCGTAATTCCCGATTGGAGCCGATAGAGAGCGAGCAATTAGTTATCCGCTACGTCATGCGCCATTGGTCATGGGAGCGGGCGGAGATTATCCAAGGGCTTTACGCTGCCGGTTATCGGAATCGGCAGGGCAAGACGTTTCAGGGAATCCAGATCGAGCGCATCCATAATTTTGAAGCCAAGAGGCGGAAGTTCGTGAAGCAGACCGACACGCAAGTTAATGGCGAGGCTGTAGCTCATGGGTGATCGCGCCGCCTCGATCAAATTCTACAACCAAGGTGTGACGGCTGCGAATGACCGCAGTTCGACGGTCAACCTTTCAACAGCGTGGAATCTTTTTAACTCCGCATGCGCGGCGGACCCGACTTACGGCACGGCTTGGTATCAGACCGGCAACAACGCCAGCGACATGAACTTTTATCATGCCGCTATCGCCGCGTACCGTCGCGCCCTGCAATGCGAGAACAGTCCCGAGGACAGGGCCAAGATACTCTGCAATCTCGGCTGGCGCTTATTCACCGTGGGGCGAGTGAAAGAGGCGCATGCGGCGCTGATGGAGTCCGTCGAACTTGACGATAAGTGGGCCAATACGTGGGTTAATTTATCGCAAGTCCACGGCATCCTCAACCAACCGACGACGGCGCTGGAGTGTGCCCGCAGGGGATACGAGTTACAGCCCGACGACCCGGTTAATGAGGTCGCCTATGCCTTCGCACTGTTGTTTGCTCGAAAGTATGTAGAGGGTTTCAGGCACTTTGAGATCAGGTTTAAGTGGAAGCTCCACAGCTTCCTGCAATATCCCTATCCGAAGTGGACGGGGGTGGCGGACCAGACCGTGTTTCTGGTCGCCGATCAGGGTTTGGGCGACACGATAAGTTTCTCCCGGTTCGTCCCCCTCGCGGCCAAGCGTGCAAAGTACATGCACCTGTATGTGCAGCCAGAGTTGCTGCGACTGTTTCAGCACGCATTCATCGGCATCCCGAATATAAACTTTCTGCCCTTCGGCCAGTTGATGCCGCAGGCGGATGCGTGGTCAACATTCGTAAGCCTGCCGTTTGCTCTGGGACTGAGCGACGGGGAAATCCGCACCGCGCCGAATATCGAGGTTCCGAAGTTCTCTCTGCCGACAAGTTGGATGATGCCGGACCAGAAGTTACACGTCGGCATCGCGTGGGCCGGGTCGCCATTGAACGACATAAACAATCACCGCTCGATCCCGCTGGAGAACTTCCTCGATCTTAATGCCGTGCCGGGGGTTCAATTATATTCTTTACAGGCTGGCGACCGCTCCGAGGATGCCAACAACGCTGGCGCCGCGGCGCTCGTCCGAAATCTTGTCCCGTACATCCGAGACGTTGTTGATACCGTGTCGCTGATGCGCGATCTGGATTTAATTATCACCTGCGAGAGCGCGCTGGGGCATATCGCCAGCATGGCAGGTAAGGAGTGTTGGGTAGCTTATAGTTGGTTGGGTCGCGATTATCGATTGGGCGTGCAGCCCTGTGACGACCGCCTATGGACGCCCAAGACGCGCGTGTTCTGCCAAGGCGAAGACATGGACTGGCGGCCGGTGTTCAAACAGATAGCCGCCGCGCTCAGAGAGAAGGTGGGGAAGGAAAAATAGGGGCACGGACCATGAATGATTGGCTGTGTGATTGGTTTGGCTGGCATGTATGGAGATATTTTCGCCAAGCTAAATCTTTTGAAGATATGTTTCCAAATATGAGGCTCATTTCCCGTCGATGCCGCGTATGTGGTCGGATGCAATGCACAGATGACAACGATGGCATTACTTGGCAGCAAAGGCTTTAGGAGCAGCAGGCTTGAGCGAAACCATCGACATTGAATTTGCCGTTGCCAAGCGCGAGTTCAAGCTGAAGATGCTTTACGATGCTCAGTTTAAGTCTGACCACGACATGCTCGCCCAATTCAGAGTGCGCGGCTGCTGCGAACCAGAGGTCATGCACGCGATGGTTCGCTGTGTGCGACCGGGGGATTTTGTCATTGATGGCGGCGCGAATACCGGGGTGTTTACGCTCGTTCTCTCGCATCTCGTCGGCGATGACGGCGAGGTACTGGCGGTAGAGCCGGGGCAGAATAATATCTGGAAGCTTGAGGAAAACGTAAGGATCAACAAGCGCAAGAACGTCCATATCGAGCGTAAGCCGCTATGGAGCAAGAGCGAGAAGGTGAAGCTGCACATGGGCAGCCACAGCGGGCAGAATTCCCTGGCCCGCAATGGCGAGACGATGGCTGTGGTGTCTATGGAGGCCATAAGCCTCGACATGCTGGACCCGATCCCGCGCCTGATAAAACTAGACATCGAGGGTTCGGAGGAAGCGGCCTTACGGGGCGCCTCGCGTTTCCTCTACGAGCAGGCTTGCCCGTACATTGTCTGCGAACTTAACGATGAAGCTCTTACCCGGCTTGGTGGTTCGCAGGATAAACTGCGCGACTACATGCGGGAGCAGGGGTACTCGATGTTTCTGCTGCACGACAACGGCTCGCTGCCGACATGCGTGCCGCGAGACACGGTGGTTAAGTCTCAGCGCGCGAACCTCAACGTCTTGTTTAGTACGCTAGAGAAGGTGTCGGAGGTCTGGCCCGAGGCGGTGATATGACGGACGAGCAGTTTTTCACGGTCCATGCCGACCGCCAGTGCCGGATACGCAAGCCGGGTACGGTCCTTATTAAGGACGAGAAGCGTCGGGCGACGTACTACGGCGATGAAATGTTTGCGGAGTTTATGTCCTTGGGGCCGCATAAGAAGGATCGCCGCAGAGTGATTGTTTATCGCGTGCCGAAAGACAATCCGCACTTTGACCCGCAGAAGCCTAAACTGCTGGCCATCCCCTTCCTTTTATTTAGCGACGAGACTTTAGAGGATAGGGACGATGTGCTACTGCCGGTTCTCGACGGCATCATGCAGCAAGCTAGGGCGAGTTACTGATGGCCGACCCCTGGACCGCAAACGTCTATTCTAAGCGCGCTACGTCGGTATCTTATGATCCCGATACTGAGGAAGCGACGGTTACGTGGGTAAAGGGAGGGGCTACGATTTACTCAGGCGTTCCAGAAGAAAAGGCGATTGCGCTATCTAAGGCCGCGAGCGTTTCGGATATGATAAACAGCGACTTTACCGGCGTGTATCCGCATAGGAACATGAAATGAGCAATGACGAGCCGTTCTCTGCTATGGCCAAAAAGGTAATCCACAATGCCACGGCAGAGTTTGGCAACAGCCCCTTCGGCGGGGCCTTCGTTATTGTGCCTCCAGAAGGGGCTGGCGAGGTCGTGGAGACGTTAATTCTGGACGGCCAGTCCGACCCTATCCAGTTCTGGAAAATCCTCATGGAAAAGGCGGCGGCCACTGTGGGCAAGCTAGAGGACAAGGCGCGCCAGCAGTCAGCATTCGGCGGCCCCAATCTCCGCTAACCCGGCCAGACCTGATCGCTGTAGACCGCCAGAACTACGGCGATAAAAATAACCAGCAATAATAGTCCGATGGTGCGGCGGATGCGCTCGCTCGCGTTATCTCTGCGCCTAGCCATGATGCGGGAATAGCGGATAGCCACCGCCACCCATCGACACCAGGCAACTCAAGAGCGCAAAGACGATGTAAATGCAGAGGATACAGATGATCGCCCACAGGATGATGTTAAGAACCTGGGAGATGATCGGGATGCCGAGTTGTGCAGCAACCCACGGGACTATCAAACGGAGAATTGCGACGACGGCGCAAACGATGATGAGGTAAACGAGTAAACTCTCAAGCCATGAAAGCGAAAAGCAACCGCCCATTTTAATTTCCTTTCTGTTTGCAGCGGCCAAAATGATAGTGCGCTAAAGCCGCAACATTTGCTGTCTTACCACAATGGGGGCAAGTACCCATTCGCTGGGTTATGTGAGTTCCCTTAGCAAGGGCGTCCAATTGTGATTTTCTTCCAGCTAGTTTTTGGTGTTTGCGTGTGATGGTTTCCGCCCGCTTCTTGCCGCCAATAGAGGCCCAAGCGATCAGCGTGCTGTACGGTTGAGTTTGAGTAACGTGGGTTCCGCGTGCAATGGCCGTCTTGACGCCAGCTTGTCGCTCAGCCTTGCTCATTGTGAAAAAAGGAGTTTTCCCATTTTGGCTCGCGTGGACCCCTCGCGACATCTGAGAAAATATGCTCGCCCTCCCCATGTCCCTTCCCCATTCTGACAGGGCCTCGGGGGTCATGGCCGAATTCCAACTGTTTGAGCCATAATGAGGACCGGGCGGATATCCGTAGTTGCCTGCCCAGTATCTTTCACGATCACCAGCGAACACGTCGCCTACCGAGAGCGGCCATTCTTCAATTATTTCAATCTCGAATTCATCGCCGTATTTCTTCTTGTACTCGCTAAATCTCCACGATTTGCTTTTCGTGCAGCCTACCTTGACGTTCGGGATATGATAGATGGCGTACATCCAAGTGCCCTTGGGAACTTCAACCAGCCGGTTGATTTAAGGTTCCTTAGCCCTATTATCGCCCAATGGCAAAAGGCGGGTGGTCAAAATCCAAGAGAGAGGCGGTCGAGGCCGCCTTTTATGCCTTCCTCGGCAAGTGTTTTATCAATTCAAAGGACTACGGGCGCATCTGCCTCGGGGAAAGCCTGTACTGGGGCCAGCGACATGCCATCACCCAGATATTTGACGCCTTAGAGGACGATATCCACGACATTTACATCCTTAAAAGCCGTCAGCTCGGAATCTCGACCCTCGTTCGCGCGTTAATGATCTTCTTTGAGGGCATGTTTCCCGGCCTCAAGGGCGCCATCGTTTTCGATACCGACCAAAACAAGCAGGAAAGCCGCGCCGAACTGGAGGTGATGATAAACGACCTCCCCCGCACCCTTAAATTCCCAAAGATCAAAGCTAATAATCGTGCGGGCCTAACCTTGTATAACGAGTCCAAGGTTTTGTTTATGTCGGCGGGCGTTCGGAAGTCCAAGACCAGCGGGACACTTGGCCGGTCTGTCGGTCTAGCACTGGCTACCCTCTCCGAACTTTGTTCCTACGATAACGATGAAGGGTTGGAGGCATTTGAGAACTCGCTGTCCGACGTAAATCCAGACCGGCTTTACATTCGCGAGAGCACCGCGCGCGGATTCAACTCGTGGTGGGAGATGTGGGTGGAAGCGAGGTCTGATCCCTCGCACAAGCGGTGCATTTTCCTCGGCTGGTGGTGCAAGGATTCGCAGCGGGTAGAGCAGGATGCGGTTGATTTCACGGTTTATGGGTCTGCCCCGCCGACTACCAAGGAAATCGAGAAGATAAAGATTGTCAGAGAGCGTTATGGATTTGAGATTACTGTGGAGCAACTGGCGTGGATCCGTCGAAAGATGGATCCGTCATCGGACGGCAATACGGATACTGGCCCGGAGTTCGAGGGCAGCCCAATACGGATACAGGAACAGCCTTGGACCGAGGAGGAGGCGTTCCAGCAAACCGGCAGCGTATTCTTCGCGCAGGAAAAGCTTACGGATTTAACCCGCAAGCACGCCAGCAATAAATTCAGGGGGTATATGTTTTGGGCCGGGTCCGAATTTACCGACATGAAGGTTTACCCGGCCGAAAATCTCCGCATGACCGAACTAAAGGTCTGGGAGGAGCCCGACCCGGAAGGGGTTTATGTGCTCGCCTGCGATCCCGCCTACGGCGAGAATGAGGAAAATGACCGCTCAGCCCTCCAGGTGGTGCGTTGTTACGCAGATGGCTGCGATCAGGTGGCCGAGTACGCTTGGCCGCTAATAACGACGTACCAGTTAGCGTGGGTGATAGCCGCTATTCTCGGCTGGTACGGGCAAGGGCGAGCGGAAATCCGCTATATTCTTGAGTTAAACGGACCCGGTGGCGCGGTCTTTGCGGCCTTGAAAGACCTCAAGTTCAAAATCGACAATAGCCGTGGCGTCAGGTCAAGCGATGAGAAGGGCTTGGCCGACATATTCCGTAACGTCAAAACTTATATTTATAACCGTGTGGATTCGATGGGCACGGGCTGGAATTACCATTTTAAGATGAATGTCGGGACCAAAGTGCAGCTTATGGAGCGGCTTCGGGACTTTGTGTCGAATGGTAAGTTTCGCATCCGGTCGATGTCGCTGATTGACGAGATGAAAACCATTGCCCGAGAGGGTGATGCTATTCAGGCCCCGGGGCACATGAAGGACGACCGGGTTATTGCGGCCGCTCTAGCGGTTCATGCTTGGGAAACCAAGATGATGGCAGGACTGGTCGCGACAAGGCGGACGCGGGAGGCCGAATCCTCACGGCGCCGGATGAGCATTGTGGATCAAGTGTCACTGTTTCAGCAGAACAAACTGGAGGAGTTTTTCCAGTCCAAGCGGGTGGGGCGTATTAACGCCCAGCGACAGACGATGCGCGCGTCGTGGCGGAATAGTCAGGGAAGGCGGTACTGATGGCCTATCGTATTCGCTTGCAATGTCCCCAGTGTGCGGAAAAGTTCTGGTCCCAGAAAGACATTTTCGCCATGTGCCCGAAGTGCGGCTACGAGGCGGAGATACCGGACGAAACGGTGATATCCGCGCCATTTATCAAGTCGCAGGGCTCAATCTCTACCGTGACCGACAAGGTTTACCGGGACATGGAGCGCACTTCCGAACATCGGGCGGAGCAGGCTGCCGAGATGGCCGGTGTTCCGGTGGCGGAGATGAGCCACTTGAAGATCACCAACATGCGGGATAACGTCCAAGTAGGGGAAAGCGCGGCCATGCCTGTGGTTAACGACGTTACCCGGCAGATGGATTTGATGGCGGCTAGGGGCATGCCTGTCGGATTCACTCCCGGTGCTGCTGTTGATGGCAGCAGGGCAGGGTCGGCGGCGCTGGGGGCGATCCAGAGAACGATATTCAAACCATGATCCCCGGTGGCGTACCGACAGACCCGAAGAAACTCCTAACCGCGACAGAAGAATGGATTACGGCGTGCCGGGTGAGTGTCGGCATGCGCCAGTCGTTCTACCGGACGATGAATGCCCTTACCGAGACTGGGCGATATGACGGCACCAAGGCGCTGATAAACCTGCTTCACAGCAGCCTGGACCGCACCTCTGCCCATCTCTTCAGCCCCGTCGAACTTAAGTTCTCGATGGACTTTGAGCGGCCTTATCCGAAGGCGATTTATGATCGAGCGGCGCAGGCCGCCAAGGGCGTAACCCGGATATGGGAGAGGAACGGGACGGATATCACCTTTGCCCGAGGGGTGTTCGATTCTCTCAAGTATGGCTGCACCTTCCTCAAGCAATGGGTGCAGATGGAGGGCAAGGCGAACGAGCAGTCCCCGACTTACTACGATAAGCTGGTAATGCCGTGGAATCTGGGGGTTTACCGTGAGGATGAGGTCAGAATCGACCGTCAGGAAATCATCTGCGAGACAACCAGGCTAACTCCTCCCGAAGTCTGGCGGCGCATCTACAAGATGCCGAACGCCGAGAAGCTGTTTCAGCGGATTATGGCTCACGCGAAGCACGGTGAGATGAGCGGCGAGCCTAATAGCTTCTTCCACCAGGTTCTCTCGACCTCGCAACTCAATACCGGCGTGCAGGGGATGGTGTCTCCGGTGCCGGGCGGCATTGTGCAGCTCAACAACGACCCGAATTTCTCCATCATGGGTCCGGTTATCGCCGCCGACGTGGTGGAGATGCACGAATTATGGGTCAAGGATGAGGACGACTATACGACCATCCAGAAGATCGAGCCGGATATCATCATCACGCCGTATAACGATGGCCGGGTGACCTTCAAGAAGGGCAATCTTTTAGGGGCGAACTCGCAATTACAGCCCTACCGCAAGATCCAACCCAACGAGACGACGGATTGGTTCTGGGGCCGGTCAGAACTGGTCGATCTTATCGAGCCGCAGGCGTTGTTATCGACGTGGTGCGATGACCTAAAGCGCATGTACGGCATGCAGGTCGATAAACTGATCTTCTTCACGGGTGATAATACGATTACCGACGAACTTTATGCCCAATGGCGCAATGCCGGATATGGCAATCTAGGACAGGGCGCGCAGGTTAATGATCTTACGCCCAAACTGCCCGCCGAAGCTCTGCCGCTGATCCAGTGGCTTGAGCAGATGATAAACATTCTCCAAGGCTACCCGCCTATCATGCAGGGGCAGGGCGAGCAGGGCGTGAGGGCCGGGAGCCACGCTAATGTGCTGATGAAAACCGCTTCCCCTACCTTGCGCGACCGGGCCTTGATCGTTGAGCGCAACTGCGCTGAGTGTGCTGACCTCACGGCGCACTTGAGGGAGTTAAAGGAGGAGGAGTTTTTCTGGCACGACGGCAAGGACGTGCAGACGATCGAGAATACCAAGTTTTTATTGAGTGATCTGCCCGATGACTGGCGCATTACCGTAGATAGCCACTCGTCCTCGCCGATATTCTCTGACGAGAACACTCAGTTGGTGTTTGCGGCCAAGAAAGACGGCATTGTTGACGCCGAGTACGTCATCGACAACACCCAATTGCCTAACAAGGAAGTCGCCAAGATTCGCCTTAAAGAGCGCGAGGAAAAGCAGGCAAAACTTATGGAACAGTTCTTGAAGCAAGACCCCGAAGGGGCCTCCAAGCACTTGGAGAAGCAGTTATTTGGCGGCGGTAAAGGGCATCGTTAGCCCGGCCCCATCATCCTGCCGTTTAATCCACCCGGCGATATCATTGCTGGTCCACCCCCGCCCATAAGCGGTTTTAGCGCCGGGTCCGCCATAGCGCGGGTGTTCACGTTGGCGTCGATCCGGTGGTAGTGCAGGCTGCGCTCAATGGTGGCCAGTTTCGACAGGTCCATATCCTCGTAGAATATGCTGCTCACGTCGCTAATTCGGAAATTAGCCTTCTGTCCGAAATCGTCCTCGATGCTCCACCACACTGTTCTGGTCTGGGAGTTGTAAGCGGCCTCTGCGCCTTCTTTGGTGCGGAACAGGAAGGTAAGCGGGGTGGATGCCTGGCCGTGATAAACGCTTATGCTGAACATCACTTGTTCCTTGCTGCTAGAGCGTCGGCAAATTCCCATTCAAGCTTGAGGTCTTTGAGCTTCCAGCGGTCGGTGCCGTAGTCGGGTTGGTAAACCTCGCCCGTTAAGAGCCGGTTCATTTGGGTTCTTTCCTTAAGATGGCAAAGATTATGTCGCTTAATAAAGCCTTCTAAAACACCCACGCTTATCCCGAGGTCTCTGGCAATCTCTGTCAGTCCTTTTGTCGTGCGAAGTTCCTTCCGCACGCGGGGCATGTCGTCCATCGTTAGGCGAGGCGCTCTGCCACGTTTGGGCACGTACCGCACTCTTGCGCGGTCAATCTGCATTGATGCGCCGACCCTACCCCTCATACGCGCTCCCGTTTTTGGTCCACTCCATGAACTCGTCACGGGGGATACGCATTAAGCGTCCTATTCTCACGACTGGCGGGCCATTTGGTTTTCGCGCTTGGTGATACAGCCAGTTGATGCTGACGCGGTAATAATCTGCGGCTTCTTTTACCGACCACATCGGACGGCCAACGTAGTTTGGTACGGATTTATCCGTTAAGGCCATGTGCCAATCTTCAAAACTGCGTTGCGGCACGATACATCGGCCTCATAGTATTGGTCAACGCTTCGCGCGAAGGTCCGAGGGTTGGAATAACGGCCCGGAAGGTGGGTTTGACCTTCGGCAAATATCTAGGAGGCTGTAAATGATCGAGCGCAATCGGCGCGGTCGCAAGCATCGGCGCAAGTAAGCACCGAAGCCCCCGCACAAGAGAGCCCAACCACGTAATTGAGCGGCGGTCGTACCACTACCTCCCGGTTCGGCCGCCGCCAACCTCATAAGGGATAAATGCCCGCTACGACACCTCCCGAAGTCCCCGGTAAGCCGCCGATGCAAGGCGCGCCTCCTGGTGGGCAGCAGGGACCGCCGTTCGGGCAATCGTCAGCGGTTCAATCCTCCCCGAATCGCGGCTCCGAAGCCAAGGCTATGCAACTCCTGTCCGTAGTCGTGAAGCATCTGGGTGATGCACTCGCGATGGCGGGAGCGACCTCAAAGATAGGTCAAGAACTTTTGGGTCCGCTCCAGAAGCTTTCAAAGCTTGTCGTGCCCGGCTCGTCCACCCCTTCGTCAGACCGGAACATGATGGAAGAAATGCAGATGAAGGCTGCGCAGAACAATCAAATGATGCAGCAGCTTCGTCAGCAACGGATGCAAGGCGCGCAGGGTGGTGGCCAAGGTGGCCCGCCCGGCATGGCAGGTGGCGCTGGGGGCCAACCCGGAATGGCCGCATGAGCATTTTTGAGGACAAGAAGAATAACGGCCTCCCCTATATCGGCCAGCAGCCGATTATTACCCGCATGGTTCCCAACGATGCCGGGGACTGTAAGGACGCAGCGCGCGGCCTTATCAACATTGCGGTTTTCGAGAACATGAACGTCCGCAACATTCCAAACCGGGACGAATAGGAGGCTAAAAGTGTGTGACTACTCTTTGATGCATCTTGCTTCCCGCGATGCCCAAGTGGGCGACAAGCTGATTACCAAGGACTTCGGCTCTGGCACCAAGGGCTTTGCTCCCGTAAGCGGTGAGGATGTTGCCGTATGTGTCCGTCCCGGCACCGAAATCGCCTTTGATTCGCCGATTGAGCGGGGCATGATCTACGGCACCGCCGAGTTGGCCCACTGCACGGCCATCTTTAGGCAGGTCAACAAGGACGTAGCCTGCACGCATCACGACCAACTTGAACTGCCTGACGGCAGCACCGTCATGCTGACCCAACTCAAGGTCGGCCAGACCGCCACCATCCTTCAATTACCGGCAACCCCTCAGACCGAAGCCGAGGCTGATGAGCAGCGGCGGGTCGAGGTTGTTGCCTAACGGAGACGAAAACATGAGTAATTTGAACCTGTTCCAGAATTCGGCCAAGTCCATCCCCACCAGCGACGAACAGATTGTTCGGGTGGATATGGTGCAATCCGACATCCAAGGCCGCAAGAGCCACCTGCCGAAGGCGATGCAATCGGCGGCTTCGATCTCGCATGTGCCGAATGCTGGCTCGAACGTAGGCAAGTAAGCTGATGCCCAAGATCGAAGTTGACGAGGACGAGTGGAACCGCAACGAGGGTATCCGCAAGACCGTCGCTGCCATTGCCGCCGACCCGAAACGCCGGGCGCAGCTCGAAAAGCTCCACAAGGAAGTCGATCCGAGCATCAAGACGCCGACGCTCGACACCGAGAAGGCCGTCATTGAGCCGGTCGAAGCCCTCAAGAAGGAACTTGAGGACATGAAAAAGGCCCAGGCCGACGAGGCGGCCAAAAACCAGCAGGACTCGCTCCGAGCCAAGCAGGAAGCCGAGTTTGAATCCGGCCGCCGCTGGATGCAGGAGAACAAGTGGACGGCTGAAGGCATCGAGGCCGTGGAAAAGATCATGGCCGATAAGGGCATCCTCGACCACAAGATCGCCGCCGCCTATTTCGAGAAGGAAAACCCGCCTCAGCCCCCGGCAATGCCGGGCGGGCAAGGCTCGTGGAACTTCCTCGACCTCCCCACGGACGATAAGGGCGACGTGGACATTAAAAATCTCATCCAGTCAGCCAACGCCAGAGACGACGGGCGGCTGGATCGCGTTGCCAGCAAGATGGCCAGCGACGCTTTGAGCGAATTCAGGCAGGCGCAGGGGCGTCGCTAAGGTACTGAGGGGACTATAAAATGCCGTTACCAGGAATTGGCGTCGCACCGGCTGCTGGCAGCCTCTACAACGAGCTAGCCAGTGTAACCAGAAGGGCTTTTGTCCCCAAATTGTTCGTCCAAATGTACTACGCCTCGCCCAATCTCTACTACATGATTGGGAACGCCCAGAAGGCTGCTGGTGGCTTGAACCAAGTTACGATCCCCATGCAGGGGAATAGCATGGTTCAAGGCCAATGGACCGGCTACGGCGGCGGGTTCAACAGCCCTGTTATCACCCCCGGTATTCAGAATGGACAGTGGAATCTGGCCTATTGGGTTGTGCCGGTACCGCTGCCGTTTGGTGAGACGATCATTCAGGCGACAGAGCGCGAGATATCGCTGCTCAAGGCGCGCATGAACGACGTTTACGCTGTGACGCGGCAGAATATGGCGCGATTGTTCTACACGAATAACACGGCCAACCCGCTCCAGCCCGACAGTTACCTTAACGCCTTCGATAACGGGACGAACTACCCGACGTATGGCGGCATCAACCGCAACGCACAGGGCAATTCGGCCTTCCAGGGGCAGTACATTAACCTTGGGACCGGCGGCACTTACTCGCTGACGGCGGGATTTACCCGGTCAACTATGGCGACGTGGCTGGCGCAGGTCACGAATAGCGCGGGCGGCGAGGCCCCGACCTTCGTTGTCATGTATCCGGGCGATTACGCGGTTCTCAACCAGAGCTTCACCGGGATAGAGAACATTTACCTCACGCCCGGCCAAGTCGGGACGATGGACACGCAGGCGCGGTCATCGTTCCCCAACCTCATCGTGTCCGGGGTACCTATCTTTGCCGACTACTTCTGTCCAAAGGGACAGGTATTCGCCGTGAACTGCAAATACACGGCGATGTATATGTCCGAGGATGCTGCGTTTGACTTCAGCGGGTTCTATTCGCTGGTGCCCTTGGGGCAAATCGGCCAGCAGGGCGTCGTTGTCGTCGGCTATGACGTAATCACCGCGAAATCTGTCGCTAACGCGATTGGTTACTCCTTACTCGGGGCCGCGTTTTAGCCTTAACTGCATGATATAACGGGGGAAATCGTACTTACTGTGATGGGTCTCTTATCTGCATACTCGATTATGGCGCGGGCGATGGAGATCATATCCTCATCGGTCCCGTCATACTTGAATGCGTTAACGGCCCAAATCACGAACCGGCAGTTGGTTGGCACGTACCCCAGCGCGGGCACTATCCGGTCGATGCTGGGCGAGAAGGTTTTTGGTCCGCTTTCCCGCAATCCGATCCCGAATGGAATGCCGGTTATCTCACAGTGGCCAGTCCACCGCTCCTCAGCCCATTCTGGCGTTAGGGCAAAGGGTACCTTCTTCTTGATCGACCTTTCGTATGCGCTTTTCAGCAATGGCTTCCAAGGGAGTGCTACACGTGCTCTCTGACCATATTGCCGTTGTCTCAACTTCTCCTCCTCATGGTGAGTGGCGCGCCTCTCTCGCCGTCTTGAATTGGCTTTCTCTCTGTTCACTTGATGATACGCGCGACTTTTCGCGTTTTGGGATTCACGGTTCTCTAGCCGCCACAGACGGTTTTTCTCACTTCTTTTATCGCGGTGCTTCAGCCAACGCCGCTTCTCTATCATCGTCTGCTTGTCGGGATGGCGCGCTCGCCAGCCGCGCATCTTGTGGCGGTTACGGCATCGCGCGGAACAGTAAGCCATGCGCGAGTGTGTCTTTAGGAACGGAGCACCGCATGTGCGCTCCGCGCAAATCAACTGTATTGGCATCGCGAACCCCCCTTCGACATAGGCAAAAGACCATATCCTATGGGGCGGAATTTGCAAGAGGAGACAACTAGTTATGCCACAGCCCCTCAGCGGCCCTTCGATTGGCTTGCCGATTGCCCAAAACTACTATCCTAGTGAATTACAAAATGCGCCGTATGATCCGTCGAGCAACCGGCAGTCGTTGGCACCGGGCAACAGCATCGTGCTCCCGGCGGGCACGTTCTACGTCACGCTCGGCAGTTATTGCATCCTCCAGTATCTTGACCCGGTAACTGGCGTTTGGACGATGAGTTCTGCCGCCGCCTGGAACGGCGACACGAAGTACGTCAAGAGTGACGGGTTCACCACCCGCATTGCCAATCTGACCAACTGCCCGGTCAGTGCCTCGATCACGAATTACGGCGCTGGCGGCTATGTGCAGTCCAGCACGACCATTACCGCGACTGGCGGTACGTCCACTTGGCTGCCTATCGTAGGCGGCCAGCTTGCCGTGCTGTCCATTACCTCCATTGGCGCTGGGTATGGGGTTGAGCCGCTGGTCTTTATCCCCCCGCCGCCTCCCGCTGCGAATAACGCTAACGGCGTTGGCGGCATTCAGGCTTCGGCCTATGCCGTGATCGCGAGCGGTACGGTCAGCGCCATTACCTTTACCAACCCCGGCGCTGGGTATCCGGTAGCCCCTATCGGGGTGATTGTGCCGTCGCCGTTCGACCCGAACCTGTCCACGGGCATTACGGCGGCAACAGTGACATTCAGCCTCGTCGCGTCCGGTTCGATTACGGGTGTGCTGTGCACGAATAACGGTGCCACGCTGACCTCCCCAACCGCCATTACGCTGACGGTAAACGGTGCGGGCACGCAAGCCACCATCGTCCCGAACGTCATGCAGACCATCATCACCGCCTCACTGGCCGGGACTGGCTTGGGCCAAGGCACGGTGACGGGTATGGTGACTTCGACGGGTGGTGCGCCATCGGTCGGCACTATCACCAACAGCCCGGAATACAACCACTTGGCCTTCCGGCCACGTCAGGCTCAGATCACGTCCGCCATTACCGCTGGCGGCACGATTGCCGCGCAGCTTGGTACGATCATCGACGGCGGCCTGTTTATGAGCACGCCTACCCCGATCCAGCTGGGTGGCGGCTTCGGTGCCGCTGGCTCGGTGGTGAACAACACCATCACGTTCACTATGGGCGGCGTACCGGACTTCGTTCAAATCCAACCGGCACCGTAAATGACGACGTACTCAATAGGGACGACGGGGTATCGGGCGGGTCCGTTTGCCGTCAAGAACCAGGATATCCCCGATACCAACCTGAGTGGTAATGCGTCGGCGACGACTGGCGGCGTTCACCGCACCATAATGCAGGGCGACCAAATCCTAGTGAAGGAACCGGACGGCTCCTTTAAGTGGTATAAGTTCGACAGCTACCGTTCGACGCACGACACCCCTTATTTGCTTAAGGTCTGACAATACGGCGCGGCCGGGCCGTGACGCGGCCGGAGAACCTTGGCCGTGCTCAACAACTACATCTCACTGACGACAGGGCTGCTTCAACTCCCGAGCGCCCCGCAAAGCCTCTATACGACGGCTAACGTCACACAGTACATCAATATCGCCCGTGGGCAGTTGGCTGGGGAAAGCCACTGTATCCGCCGCATTGGCACGCTCAACACGACCATCGGCCAGGTTAATTATAACTTCTCTGCCATAAGTCCGCTGGTAGAGGGCGGGACGACGGCTGATCCGAGCGTAGCGGGGGTGATTCATGTGCGCGACTGCTTTTACAGTGTGGCTAGTGGTTATTCTTGGATGCGTCCTCGCGATTTCCCTTGGTATCGGCTTTATCACTTTAACAATCCTGTGCCCCAGAATGGGCCGCCGAAACTATGGACTCAGCATGGGCAGGGCTCGTCGGGCACCGGGTCGATAACCGGCGTTGGTGGGGGTACGCTATCGTCAGGGAGCCTCTGGATCGACCCGCCGCCTGATGTCGTCTATGCGCTTAACATGGATACGGTGTGCTATCCGATAGCTTTGGCTGAGGATACCGACCCGGAGGCGCTGTCGTATCTGTGGACCGATTGCGTGCCCTATTATGCCGCCTACATGGCACTACTCTCAGCGCAGACCAGCGAGCGTATGCAGGCGGCGGAGAGGTATTTCGGGATATATCAGCAGTTCGTCGCCAGAGCGCGGGCGGCGGCCACGCCAGAGGTCAATAGCTACCTCTATCCGAAGCAGCCCGACCCGGCTATGGCCAACAAGTTCGGGGCTGGCGGCGGACGCGGGGCTACACAGTGAGCACGCTCAACGCCTATCTCTCCCAGACCCAACGCTTCCTGCATGACAGCGGGCAGCAGACATTCGACCCGCAGAACCTTATCGACTACATCAACCGGGCGCGGCGGGAAGTGGCTGGGCGGACGCAGTGTGTGCGGGTCTTAACTACTATCTCAGGCCAGATAAATAGTTGGACGGTGGTACAGGGCGGCATAAACTACAGCGACAACCCAAACCTTGTTATCTCGCCCCCCGACTTCCCCTCGGGCGTAGCGCCCTACCCCAACGGCGATCAGGCTTACGCTCAGGCCGTTGTCCAGAACGGCGTCATTACCGCGATTAACTCGATTTATGGCGGCTACGGCTATTTCCAGCCGCTTATGACCATCACCGACCCGACCGGAACGGGCGCAATCGTGCAGCCCAACGTCTCGTTCATCAACACGCTCAACCAAGGGCAGGAAGTTTACAACTTCGCCGACGTGGACCTGTCGCAGTTTCCAGGGGTGAAGTCGTGCATCGCCGTTCGCTCGGTCTCGATAATTTATGCGAATTACCGTTATTCAGTACCTATTTACTCGTTTTCTACTTATCAGGCAATGATTAGGCAATATCCGTTCCAATACCAGTACGTCCCTACATTTGGATCACAGTTTGGGCAGGGTGCAAGCGGGTCGTTTTACATGTATCCATTGCCATCGACCACTTATCAACTTGAATGGGACATGATAACATTACCAGATGATCTTATTGATAACCAAAGTGTTGATGTAATCCCTGAGCCCTGGGACGACGTTGTTCCCTACTTCGCCGCCTCACTCGGTTTTGGAGAACTGGTCAATCTTAATGCGGCTCGGTATTACTTGGATTTATTTGACCAAATGTGTCTAAGGAAGTCCCAATACGCTCGCCCAGGTCGCGTAGTGAATCCGTATGGTCGCTACTGATGGATTATGTTTTGCGCACTCCTTGCACTCGATCATCACTTCCCCTCCAGAGCGGCGTCGATCATTTGCTTCCATTTGTATTCACCAAACGGGACCAGAAGTTCGCCCCACACTTTCATCATCTCCTCCGTAGGCTCGCGCATCGCCTTAATGGCTCCCTCCGCCATGCGTTTGTATTCCAAAAACTCAGTTTTCGTGAAAGTGTAACTCTGGTCGCCGTACTCGGCGTGAAAGATACCTTTAGCAACCCGATCAATCATCTCGCTCATAGGAGCCTCCAATGGCTGTGACTAACACAGTAACACCAATCGAACCGCTTATCAACATCCGCCGTTTTGAGGATCCAGACTTAAGCCGTCACGGCGGCTGGATCATGCGGCGTCTGATAAATCGCTATCCGCATCACAACGAGCGCTTCATGGCCAACTATCTCCGCAGCATCATCGCCAGCAACGAGTACTTGTTTCTGTATCAGGATCATGCGGTAGCGTTAGCGCAGATGGTGCGGACCAAGACGCTGGATGCGTCACCCGTGGTGCAAGAGATATTCGTGTGGGCGGAAGATCCAGAGAACGCCTTGCAAGTCCAGACAGCGGCGCACTTCTACGACCGGATATTGGACTGGGCGAGGAGTGCGGGCATCGACAAGATCATTGTCGAGGAGGACAGCGACGTACCGCACGAGAAGATCAAGGAGCGGTTAGGGCGGATATTCCAAGCGCAGACGCAGTTCGTGAGGCTCTAATGAAAATGATATTTGTGCTTGAGGGTGACGAGATCGGCACGATGCTGGTTTGCCTCAACCAGAACGTCGAGGACTTAACTAATTTTAAGGTACCGCCGGATGTTACCGACCCGACTGCCATTGCGGAAACCAAGGCAAACGCTGCTGATCTGCTGGCGAAAACAAAAGCGCTGCGCGATAAGTTCCTGAGTACGCCGACGAGTTAATGAGGCTTTAGCAAAAATAGGAGGCGATGGCAGTTGCCTGACGCCGATACCGATTATTTCTCGCGTAACAAGGCTTGGGTGAAGCCTGGCGACCATATGTACCAAATGCCATTGGCCCCCCCCAGAGGAGATGATGTTTCGGTCGTGGGTAGGCACCAACAAAATACCTTTTGATCCCACTGAAGCAAATGCCGATTACGACATGCGCGGATTTTGGAAGGCGCTTCAAGTCGGCGATCCGATGGCGTTGACCGCCGTTAACCCCAACGATCAGCAAATACATTTTCCCGACTATTGGAAAACTCCCTATCATCAATCATTCTCCGCCGAGAGCCAATGGGCGGATCCAGAAAAAGCCCCACGGTGGAATGAGAAAGATCAATTGATCCTGCCAGACGGAACCGTAGTTTTTGATGAACGGGAGTACGTCAAGCAGGCCGCTAAGACGAAGAACGATGAGAACAAGAAGTCTCTCGAAATCCTCGGGAGCAAATAATTGCCTGACCAGCCTGCCCAAAAACAGGGACTTCCGGCCCCGCTGGTATTCGAGCAATTCGGCGGGGTTAATACCGCCACGACCAGACCCGGCGTACCCGACCAGCAGGCTTATTGGCTCGACGGCTTGATGCCGTTGGCTCCGCGCAATCTGCGGACGCTCTATGGGATTGGCCCAGCCGCTTACACCGCAAGCGGCAAAAGCATCGTCTGTTATTACTTCTACAATCTCGGTTCGACGCCTTACTCGGTCGTGTTTTTGTCTGATGGCTCGGCTGTCCAAGTTAATACCGTTACGTTCGCGACTACGACCATCATGCCGACAGGCACGATTTTGTCGCCGTCAATTACCAATCTCGGCATCAGTCAATGGGGATCGCAATATCTTATTATCGTCGCCAATCAGGCTAACGGCTACTGGATTTGGGACGGCACGGCGCTCTACGGGGCCGGTTCTATCGCGCCGGGAATAACGCTGACGAATGTTGGTGCGGGGTACTATCAACCGCCGCAAGTGAGCGTTACGGGCGGGCACGGCAGCGGCGTGCAGCTCGTGGCAACTATCGCCAACGGTATCGTTACCGGCGTTACGGTTATCAATCCCGGCTCAGGTTTTCTGGCCAGCGACACGCCAACGCTGGTGTTTACGGGGGGTAATCGGGCTGGTTCGGGGGCGTCTCTGGCCGCCAGCATGGGCGGGACGACGGGCGGCAGCGGCGGAGCCGTTACCGCCACATGGACCTCGGTTGGGGCTAACAACTACGTGCCTACGCTTAATGTGACGGCGGGCGGATCGGGTTACTCGCCGCCACCCATTCTGTACGCAACTTGGGCTTCCGCCCCAGCCGGGACCAAGTGGACTAATAACGCCGCACCATCACTCAACCTCAGTGAGTCAGCGGGCGTTCTGGCGATAGTTACGCTGGTCACGAATCCCAGCAACCCTGGCAACACGTTTTACTCGCCCTCCGGGCAATTTCCGACAGTAATTATTAACGATGCTGGATACGATTACGTCGGCGGCGTGACCATCATCAGCGGCGGCACCGGCTACGGGCCAAACGCTACGATTACAGTGACAGGCGGGAGCGCGCTTCAGCAGGCTACCATGACCCCCATCTTATCGTCGGGGGTTATTGTCGGGGTCGATATCACCAGCGGTGGTGTTTATAATAGCGGCACGGCACCGACGCTGACCGTGACGGATACGGCTACCAACGCTGCGGGCACGATCAACCTGATGCCGTTTGGCATACAGGGCACATGCGTTGAGACTTATCAGGGGCACGTCTGGGTCTTTAACGGTGCTAATTTTAACTTCACCGCACCTGGTTCGGTCTGGGACTTTGCCACGTCGGATGGCGGCGGCAGTCAGCAATCGAATAACAGTTATCTTAAGGTCGGCTACACCCAAGCGGTATCGACCAACGGTTTTTTATTCCTGATCGCCGACACGTCCATGGATTATATTTCCGGCGTGCAGACCACGACGCCGTCGGGCGGTCAGCCGACCACGACATTTACCGACAACAATTCCGACCCAGAGCAGGGCACACCCTATCCGGCTTCGGTGACAACGCTGGGCACCGATATTGTCCTTGCTAATTCGACCGGGATTTACGTTTCGTCAGGCGGTGCATTCCAGAAGAAAAGCACGCCGCTTGACGGGGTGTTTAACACAGTCCCCGCTACGAATTTTAATCTCAATCCCTTCAACGGCTTTCAGTTATCGGTCGCCAAGGCAACGATCTTCGGCAAGCGGGTGTGGATGTGCCTCGTACCGATTGTCGATCCGGTCAGCGGCCAGCAGGTCAACAAGCTCCTGATGTGGCTCGGCGGCAGCGTATGGTTTGCCTCGCAACAGGACGTAGGGCTGAATTTCATCCAGGGGCAGGAATTCGATTCGGTCTATACGGCGTGGGGCACGGACGGGGCGCACCTTTATCCGTTATTCCGGCAGCCATCTGTGGGCTTCACCAAGACGGCCCAGAGCCGGTTGTGGGACATCCCGGCTGGCTATGACCACTTCAAATCGGCGGTCAATCTGTTCGCCATCGCGCAGTTCTACGGGACAAGAAATCTAAGTTATACGGTCTCCGTTGACAATGAGACGGGGGAATCGAACGACTATACGGGCAGCGCCAGCACTGTGGCGTGGACTAATTCCCTGGGAGCCACGGTGCAATGGTCCAATTCCGTACCGGAGACTGTGCCGTGGCTATCAAGCAGCGCGCTTTCCATCCTGCCACCGACCGCAATCGGCCAAGTCGGGGTGCTGCTGGGGATGACGATTACAACGAATTGCGATGACATGGCGCTGATAACAGCGATGATCCAGCCGGATATTTTCGCGTATCGTGCGTAACGGGCATTAAATGGCTTGGACCACCTTTGCCGCGCTCACCAACCCGACGTTGCCGGAATTGGACGGCAATTTCAGCACGCTCTACTACCTGACGAACATCGCCTGCACGGCGTCAGGGACTACGACCAATTTCATTTTGACGCCCAGCCCGACTGCGGCGGCCATAACGTCTTATCAACAGGATATGCAGCTTACGGCTATCGCTACGAACACCAACGGGGCGGCAGCTACGGGGCAATTATCGGGCCTTGCCGCACTGCCGATTTATAACGACACCGTAAACGGCCCGACAGCGCTCACAGGCGGGGAAATCGTTAATCTGTGCTCGTTTACGCTGATTTATGATTCCGCGCTAAACGGCAATGCTGGCGGCTTCCATCTGCGGGCCGGCAATGTCGTCCTAACCGGCCAGACGTTGACGATGGCTGGCGCGAGCATAACCGGGAATATCGCCGGTACATCGCTCAACCTTACCGGGCCAGCATCGTTATCATCGCTAAATGTGGGTGGCCCAGCCGCGCTGGCCAGCCTGGTCGTCAGCGGTCCCGCCTCATTATCATCGCTGGGGATTAACGCCGGGACGCCCATCCTGCGGTATAATTCGACGGTAACGACGGTGGTGTTTGGCACGCTAGTTCCGCAGACCAGTGCGGATGTTACCATTACATTCAGCGGGGTTAAGTTGAGCGACGATATCAGCATCGGCTGGTCGGTGGCCCCCACCGCGAGCATCGTATTCACGCCGTTTGCGGCGGCGGCAGGATCGGTGGTCGTGCGGGCATTAAACCCTATCAGCAATGCAACCGTTACGATAGGAACGCTGACGATGAGGCTTACGCAGATCGGGTTCACGTAATGAAAACGCTCACGATTATCTGCGTGGCTTTTATCCTGTCCGGTTGTGGGTCTGTTTTAGGGCAGATCAATTGCAATGGGCATTGGGTGGACTGCTACGACAACTGCTATTGTCCGCCCGTGACGAAGTAGGATTAAATGAGCCTGCCGTTCATCTATAGCCAGCCTGAGACGCCGGATGACTGGACGGCGTGGTCCTTCAATCATGGGGCCAACCACTACGACATCATACAGGCTGCGTTCGTCAGCAAGGGCGACAACTTAACTACGTATATTATGGACCCGATGGACCGGGAGAATTTGGGGACGTGGCTCTATCAGCACCAAATCCTTCATAATCAGATAAATCAGGTTCTAGGAACGCAAGGCTTTGACCTGCTAACCCTCGATTGGACCGACGAGGACCAGTTGGCGGAGTGGTTGCAGTTGAACGGGTCTGAGCACCAAAGACTTAGTGCGGCTTTGGGGATAGGATAGGCCATGAGCTGGTTATCGACCGCCGTAGGCGATGTAGGGAAAGACCTCACCAGTTTTTGGGATAATGACCTAAAGCCTGCCTTGGAAAACCCTATCGTAGATGTTGGCCTTGGGCTTGGGGCTACGGCCCTGACCGCTGGCTTGGCTGGACCGGCCATTGGCGGCCTGCTGGGATTCGGCGATGCAGCGCTGGCGGGTGCTGGAGCCGGGAGTGCCGATCTTGCCGGGGGCGCGGCAGGGCTTGGCGATTGGCTCGGAACGACGGACTTTGGTGCTACGCTCGGCGGTGGCGGTACTGGCGCGCTTGGACTTGCCGGGGATGTAGCGGCTACGGATATCCCGGGCTTCCCGGCGTTGTCCGATACCGGATCGCTGGCGCTCAATTCCGAGCTGGGCGGGAATGTTCTACCAGGGGGAGCCGGGGCCGATTGGTCGGTGCCTAGCTTGGGCCTTAGCCCGTCAGATTTAACGACCGGAGCGGCTGCGCCAGCCAATCTCGGGGCAGCAGCGTCCAGCGGCGGTGGCGACTTAGGCGTAGATGCGACCGGAACGCCTTTAACGGGCTATGAGGGCGCGGTTCCCAGCCCCGCCAATCCGCAGGCCGGGGGGCAGTTCGGTATTCAGCCGACTGGGGCCGCGGCGCAACCTCAGAGCATTCTTAGCAACATCACCAGCGCCCTGACAGGCCCCACTGCTAAGGCCGTTGGGACCGTCGCTGGCTTGGGTGGTCTCGGCTATAACCTCTATTCCGGCTATGAGCAGAAACAGCAATTAAACACCCTTGCGAACCAAGAGGCCGCCAATGCCGCCACAGTCGCCCAGAACGCGGCTACGGCGCAGTCTGCGGCTGGACCGGCGCTGAGCCAAGGTCAGCTCTTAACTCAATACCTGACCACGGGAACGCTGCCGCAGACCATTCAGGCCCAGGTCGATCAACAGGTAGCGGCTACCAAGGCCCAGATCATACAAGGGTATGGGGCTAGGGGGATGAGCACCAATCCGCAGCAGAACTCGGCGCTGGCCCAGGACTTGGCCAATGTGGACACCCAGAAAGAATCTCTGATGGGTACGCTGGAGCAGAACCTCGCGACGGCGGGCCAGCAGATGATTTCGACCGCCACCAGCCTGCTTAATGCCGGTACGTCGGCCACCCAGTTAGCGGCTAACATCCCGATTATGATGCAGAACTTGGATATCCAGCTTGCGCAAGTCACGTCGCAGTCGATTTCAAGCTTTGCGGCCGCATTGAACGGTAAGTCCCCCGTGGGCCAAGGGACGACCATTAACCTGCAAGGCGCTACGGTGTCTTAATGGCTGACACCCTAGATATCGCCTCTGCCGCATCTCCTCCAGTTCCCTTTATGGACGCTGGCCGCCTTCCGCCTGATACCTCACAATCCATAGCCAAAGCGGCGGAAGATAAAGAGGGGAGGATTTACCGATCAATAACACGCGATGCTAGAACGGCATTGGACGCTAAGATTGGGGCTGATGCTGCGGCTGAGCGCCAGCGGGAAGATAAGGAAAAGCAATACAACGACCGCATGGAGAAAATGATTGCGGCGGAAGGCGCTTCGCTCGATGAGTTAAAGAATCCGTGGAAGCCAGAGGAGCACCAGCAGCAGACCGGGCTGTGGGAATCCTTCGGCTCGCCCGGCTTCTTAGTCGCCATGATGGGCTCCGCATTCTCCGCCATGCCGATGAATTCAGCCTTAGCAGCGGGCGGGGCGGCGCTGGACGCCATCCATCGGAGCGACAATGCCGCTTACGAAAAAGCCTATAAGGCTTGGAAGGATAACACACAATTAACCTTGGACCGGCTCAAGGCCATTGAGCGCAGTCAGAATAGCGGAGCCAATGAAGGCGATGATGCCGCACCATGCGGTCGCTGTGGGAATCCAATCGCCGGGTACAGCGTGGGTGAGGTTGAGCGTTCCGCCGCTGACGCCGATGGCGATGGTGACGAGAATGCCGATCCAGAATCGGGTCGTCGGGTCAAAATTGGGCATCTCGGGTTCCTCTGGTTATGACCTTTGCTCCGTTTGCCGCAGGGCCGCTACCGCCTGCAACACGGCAGCGGTAACGCCGATAATCATAGTGCTGGATACCTCGCTGGCATAACCAGCGTTGGTGATAGCGGTCGTCAGGGCGGCCACGGCCGAAGCCTGCCTACCATTACCCGTCTGATCGGGAGACGCATCAGCGGTCGTTATAACGAGCGTGACCATGCTTTCGTTGTTGGCCTCACCGATGGCGGTCGAGTCGATCCAGCCCTCATAGACTATAGCTGCTGCAACCCCAGCCGCTAGTTCCGCATCGGTGGGATTCCAGCGAAATTCGGTCATGGTCTTACCCTAATCATATTAGGTGGATAGGCTTTGGCGAAGGCATTGTCTATAAGGCGCAGTTTCGTCTGAAATCTTGGCCTAGCCTCGGGATGCAGCAAGCCCAAACAGTAGCTGCGCAAATCAGCGACCCGGTTATTCCATCCTGTCCCAAACACACTCCAAGTCGTCAGGCCATGCAAGAAGCCCAACCGCGCATCACATAGGCTGTTTATGAAAGAGGTCGGGTCGCTATTATTGATAGCCTGCAACGTGATAGGACCCATTTTGCCATCAATCGCCACGCCTACCACCTGCTGGGCGTATCTGATTGCCGTGTTACCCGAATTGACATCGAAATCGAATATAGCACAGTCACAACCAGTATTTAGCTGGTCAAAATCAACAGCGACGGCATACTTCTCCTCATAAATGACTTCGGCGGTGCTCAGCGGCATTGCTTCGACTATTGGTGCCCACGTCGCCATCGAATTCATCGGCTCGTGGTCGTACTCGGCTAGATCGTAGCAGGTGATGCCGTATTTCGTAGGCCCCCCAGGGTCATTAGCATCCCATCCGTAACCCCCTTCGTATCTGGCAATCATCCTTTCCACAAAGGAGCTATAGTTGGCTGCGGTCACGCCCCCTCCTGTATAAAGATACAGTGCGGAAAGTGCGAAGAATTACCCAGTTGATCGGTCAGTGCCTTCTCACAGACATGGCATTGAGTATTAAATGATGGATGCACCATGCTCGGCGGGAACTTGATGCCCGACCATGTATAGCTGCCGTCGTCATTCTCGTTGATCGACTCACACGGCACCGGCCGACAATCCCCCGTATCGGCATCCCCGTTGCAGCACAGAGCGGGATACTGTGAATGAGCGAGAATAAACCAAGCCGCCAAGACCGACTTCATTGTTTAGGCTCTGGCGGGAATGGCTTGCGGTGCGGGACTGGGGGCTCTGTAGGCCGATCCGGTGCCGCGACAGTGGCCCCCTCTGGGATCTCAGGCGAGGTCAATTCAAAGACTTGGGCGATAGCTGACGGGGTGAGGCTAGGGAACTTTAAGACCTGGGACTTAATGAGGTCCAATTCCTTGCGGTCAACGTCAATCTTGCCGCCACGTAGCTTCATGGGGTCGTTTAGCGACTTCCTGATTTTCATGGCGAGCCAGCCGCGCTGGACGAGTTCCTGCGGTGTCAGGTTCGGCTCGTTCCGGTCAACGGCGGCGGCAGCCAAGCGGCCTAGCGTCAGGTCCACCCACTTCTCGCAGACTGACGGAGTGCCCCTGCTCTGTTTATCGCAGTCCTGAAACGGGCTGCCGTCTGGGGAATTGATGGTAGCCGCTAGGTTGATTTCAACGGCATAGGCGGGAAGGGATACCGCGATAAGACCAACCGCGAGGAACCATGCGCGCATTTAATCTCCTTAATGGTCCCCCATTAGTCAATTATGGCCCAATGTTACCGAGCACGCAAGACGATACACCCGAAGCGCAGCTTGTTGTATTTGCTGGCGAGCCAGCGGTGGATGCGCCGTGCTGGTCGTTACCGATGACGGCAAAAGAGCCATACGAACTTAGGCTCCAGCACTGGCCGATGCCGCCGCCATAGGTCGTGCTCCCGCGACAGATATTATTGGAAAATATGATATCCGCCCCGCCAGCAGCTACCAATGCCGTCGTGATGATGTTGGTAAAGCGATTGCCAGTCATCACCAGGTTCACGTTGTTTGTCGGTGCTCCAATGTCAATTCCGTAGGCTCCATCGTGGATCCAGTTATCCGTGATCGTGGCATCGCCTGTGAACGAACCGTGGAAATAAAGTCCAGCCACGCAGCTTGCAGAAAGACAACTCCCGATCGTTGAGTGCGTGACGATCAAGCCGTTGCCAAAACCAACATCCATTGTGTGGGAGAGTGGAGCGCCCAAGTTACTGTCAGAGATTGTCGTCAGCGTCGGCGCTGTTCCACTCTGCGAGTTGTCGAAGAACACCGAACTGGTAAACGGACCATCAATGTCCATGAAGGTCAGGAAGTTCTGGTTTGAGTAGCTGTCAAGCAGAAGGCCGTAGTAAACGCTAGGCGCGAGCAGCTTCCAGCTACATCCACCGTCGCTGAAAGAGACGTTATAGGCATGCAATGTTGGCGCAGTGCCGCCAGAAGTGCATGAGGTCGCTGTTTGAAAGATGTAGCCGTTGCTGCTGGCGACATTGTGCGCGGCGAAAGATTGCGAGCTTGACCACGCTGGAATCGTGCCGGTGCCAATGCCGAGGTTAGAATAACTCGCGCTCCCATCTCCCGAAGTCTGATCCAACTGCACACGCCGCCACCAGCCGCCAGTCGAAGATGTGCCGACCACATAGGCGAGGCTGCTGCCATAGGACAGCGTGACATACGTCTGATTGATTCGGTAATCGCCACCGTTCGATAGTTTCAGCCCCGTGCCGTAATAGATCGTTACGTTCTCAAGGTTGCAGTCGGTGCAGCCGCTCAACAACAGCGCGGGCTGGGTGGGCGCAGTGCTGGTCACGCTGTCTGTTGTGGCGCCATAACCGACTATCGTTAAGTTTCTTATCTCGGATGTGACGCCGCCGGATGATCCGGTTTCCAGCGTGATCGGCGTGATGTTATGGTTGCAGGTGCCAACAGAAGTCTGCCCGTTCTCACCGACGATGGAGATACCGTCTGTTGATGCCGAGCTTACGGTTATGCCGGTGAACAGGCAGTAAGTAGCACTGCTAACGGGAATATAGAGTTCGCCAATTCCACCGTAGGCATACAAGAGAGTCAGGCAGGCATTGAATGCCGCCGTGTCGTTGGTGGAGCCATTACCCACCGCGCCCTGTGCTCGGACATCGCACCACGGGCGGCCAGAACCAAAAAACTGGTCCCCGGTCCACTTGTTGTTGTTGGTAAGATTAAGCGACGCTACCACCGCGCCGGTCGTGGGCGATATGGTCAGCGTACCGTCGCTATTAGAAACTGCCGATACCGCGCCGCCTGTAGGCGAGGCCCAAGTGCCATCCCCGCGCCAGAACGTGGTGGCCGACGCACTGGTGCCGGAATTAAGATTGCCGACAGGCAGATTGCCGGTAACGCCGTTGGCCAGGTTTACCTGCGCCCATGCGGGGTTGTTCGACGTTCCGGTATTCGAGAGATAGCGGGTTGCTGTGGCGCTCTTGGCTAGAGCGGAAATCACCCCAGTTGCCGAGCCGTACCACACGTCACCTTGCGCTATGGAGGGCAGCGAGGCTGCACCTGCTGTGACAAAATTTCCGCCTATCGTAATCGTATCAGAGCCGTTGTTTACCCCGGTGCCGCCGTATGTTCCGGTTATAATTGTCCCGTTCCATACGCCCGTGGCGATGGTCCCAAGTGCGGTGATGTTGCCCTGCACGGTGCTCGATAGCGTCGTTCCGCACGATGGCACGCCAGAGCCGTTGGTTTGGTAAACGCCGCTGTTGCAGGTCGCTAGGCCAACAACAGTAGTGCCGCTGGACTGATAATAGGTAAGCTGGTTTGCCGTGCCGGACGTAACCGTGCCACCACCGCCACCCGTCGTACACGGGCCGCCAGCATCAACGACGTTGCCGTTATTCCATGACGCACAGTTGCCGGTAACTGGAGTGCCACTGACCGTGGCGAAAACTGTGCCGCTGCCAGATACCGTCCCCTGACCAATCGCGCTCGTACCGTTGCCGATCAACGGCAGATTGCTGGTGAACGTCGCTGCGCCCGTGCCGCCATTAGCAACCGGCGCCTGCCCCGATAACTGAGAGGCGGCTAATACGGTCAGGGTGTTGCTGCTGCCGTTGATGGTCTTGTTTGTCAGCGTTTGTGTTACCGCCAGCAGCGCCATCGTGTCGGTAGCGGCGGGAATGGTCAGCGTGAAGTTGCTGGCCGAACTGGCCGCCGCAAACGTCGTAACGCCCCCACCCGAACTAGTCAGTTGGATGCCTGATGCCGCAAACGTCTGCGTAGCGGTCCAAGCATTGGCGTTGCCAAGATTTAAGGAGGCAACGACAGCGCCCGTTGTCGGAGTTACCGTCAGCGTCCCGTCGCTGTTGGAAACACTTGATACGGCCCCGCCACCCCCGCTGCCGCAGAGCGACCCAGTGCCAGTGACAACCCCGGCGTTGCTGGCTTGCAGGCAGCCAAAAACCCCGACAATCGTGTAGGACGGCGCGCTGAGCGTGAGGCCGCCCGTAGCGCCCCCGGTATTCGTAACGCTGAGTGTCCCGCCGCCTGTACTGGTGACGCCGAGGCAGATGGAGTTATAGGCGACCGTGGGAAGCGCGCTACTGGCGCATATCGAAGGCCCAGATGCAGTAACGCCGAGGCTCGATAAACTTCCCTGCGCCGCCGTCCCGCCGTCGCCGAGGACGCCGTTCGTGACCCACATTCCGATGTGCCCCGGCGTGATATGGCCGGATTGTCGGATTGGATTGCCAGTCTGCGCGTTGGCGCTACCAGCCAGCGCAAGAACAAACGCGATGGCGGACAGGAATTTCATTAGGGGGAAAGATCAACGCCGAGCACGTACACATCAGCCGTAGGATTTCCGCTCTGCGCGGTCGTCAGCGAGAAATAAAGCGCCATCTGCGTGCCTATGGGCGTGAGGCTGTTGGTGGTAAACCGCGTCGTGGTGGCAAACGCTGTGAGTGTCAGATTGAGAAGATACGAGTTGTTAAGCAGGGTGCTATAGACCTGCGTTGCGGCAACCAATGGCGAGCCAGTTTGGCCCGGTGCAGGGTAAACCCCACCTTGCGCGGTATTAAGCGAGGCCGACGCATTGGTAACGATGATGCCGGTAATCGTCACCGCGCTAATGGTGGACGGCAACAATATCGGCTGGTCGCTGGTCGTGCTGAAGCTGGTTCCGTAGGATGCGCCCAGGACGCGAGGTCCGGCGGGGAATGGTCCACCGTCGCCGATGACGCCGTTGGCGACCCAAATTGTTGAGTGCCCCGGACTGACGCTACCGTTCTGTAGGACGCCCGCCATCAAGCACGCCGAACGATCACGTTAACGGCGAGCACGAAAATCCCAAACATCCCCAAGCCAATAAGCTGGAGAACGGTCGGATTCGGCATGACCGCCCACCAAAGAATAAAAGCGCTCGCGACAGTTAAAAGCGTGAACAGCCGGGACACCGCTACGACCATGCGCTGCGACAGCGCACTTAGGCCGAGCATTAAAGTCTGAATGCCGATCTGGCTGAATTTATCGGCGGGCGGTGAGTCAGTTGGCGTCTGAGTTGCGGGTTCGTCGCTTATGACGCGGAACGGTTCCGCCATGTTGAGCCTCCGTTACTCGTGCAAGCTGACTTTGGAGGCCGCTGATGGTGATTTCCTCATCCTCAGTCCCCTCGTCCGTCTGCGCCTGAGCTTTTTTCAGGGCGCCATAGTACGACGATAGGACTTTGGCTGCTTCAATCTTCAATCCTAATTCTGTATCGGGCTTTGCAGCTTGTTCCGCCAAGGACGCCACAAAGTTCTCGATTTTATCTAAGGTCGAGGTCATTGCCCAAAAGCGTCCACCGCGCCGACCGCCGCTGCTGGTGCCGCTATACCGCCAGCGCCTTGTAGCATGGCCGCGCCCTTGGCGGCAGGATTGACCGCCTTCGGCGGAATTCCGCTTTGCAAGGCTTGTGACACGTCCTGCGGGATATCCGTAGTGAACAATATCTGCGCGATTTTGGCGTTTAATTCCGGGTTAGGTCTTATGCCGAGGTCGCGCCACATCTGGTAGGCATTTTTAGCCGCTGAGAATAAATTGCCTCTTGCAGCGCTGACGGCAGTAGCGGCCAGCTTATCCAATTGGCCGCCGCCCGTATCCTCCGCTACCCGCTCTGCGGTTTGCGACCCGCCAAGGAACTTAAATCGGTTCTCGAACATCTCCGTTTCTTGCGTGACGGCCTCTACGAAATCATCGAAATCGGCAGGCGACTTAAAGGCCGGTCGTAACTGGTCACGCATCCAAGGATTTTTAATCAAAGCCTTAGCCTCGTCCGCCTTAAGTCCCGCTTTAGCAAGACGTTCCCGTAATTGATCGGCCACGCCAATCCGGTAAAACTCTCGGTTGGCTGGCGACATTTTATCCAATTCAGCAGCGGTTTCCTCTGGCTGCATGCGGAACACGGCACGTCCTAGACGAGCGGCATCCAAACTGGCCGAAAACCCCTGCCACGTCTGCCGCGCCTTCTTGTAAATGCCTTTCGTGTCGAGGGAATCCATCTCCTCGATATAGGCCCGCCGTACTTTGTCGAGGGCGACACCACGCGCGCTCAGCCGCCCCGTCAGTTCATTGCGCTCATCGGCAATCATGGCGTCCAAGCCCTGCTTGCCCATGTCGAGAATACGCATGTTTGGAGTGGCTAAGAGTTTAACATTCCCCTCAGTGTCCAAGTCCACGCCGAGTTGGGTTGCCGTGATCGGGCGGCCCTCTGCCAATGCCTGAAGGCGCTCAATCTCATAACCGCGCTTCATTCCAGACATAACGGCTGGATCCTGTAGGAACTGCTGAAGCCTGGGGCTCCACACGTTCTGAAGGGTATGGACGGCATCGTAAGCCGGTCTGGATGCCGCGCTCCTAGCCTGCAACAGCGCTTCCGTGGCTTGGTGCATGGAAGGGCCACTGTGCAGGGTACGGTTAATATCCTCGCTGAGCCTTTGTGCGGCCTGCTCATCCCGATTATTCAGGAACGTCCTGACCGTGCTGCGGGCCTCGCCGGGTTGGCGCGCGATGTTCCCCGTTAGACCCTTGAGGTTTTCCCCTAGCGTGTCGGCCAAAACCTTTGGCTTGGCTTCTGGTCGCGGCCCCCACGGCCCCTTGGCAGCATCGACAAGCTTGATGGCCTCCGTTGCGGTCGGGCCTCCGCCTTTTTCATCCTGCTTGATCCGGCGAAGAATCTTCTGAACGGCTTCGGACTGAAGGTTCTCCGGCCATTTACTAGCGATGTACTCGCCGACCTTCTCCGCCACCTTACCGCCAGCGGCAAATGCCCCAGCAGTCACGCCGCCAGCTACGCCTCCCAAGCCAATCTGCTCTAGCTTGTCCTTGGTGTAGTGGGCCATTTCGGTAACAGGCTGCTCCGCCCCCGCTATCATTCCTGAGATGACTGGCTTGGCAGCAGCGGCTACCCTTGGCGCATTAGCGGCAACCGCCCCGATTGCTTCGGGGACGCGAGTGGCAGCGCCGAGGTAATTAACCGGGCTTAGGATATTGCCGACGAGACGGCCCCAGTCCGTCGATTGACTGCCGCCAC
>Ga0364901_10109_pt1 | contig 34322 bp, 58 predicted proteins | sample ExccelJu500002D4_FD_206968 | JGI IMG/M metagenome (GOLD analysis project Ga0364901, IMG submission 206968) | Enriched cells from Trout Bog Lake Hypolimnion, Wisconsin, USA - BchlTB.July09.5000.02.D4 | ecosystem: Environmental > Aquatic > Freshwater > Lake > Hypolimnion/Profundal zone | place: USA...
TGTGCGCAAGGGCGAAAAGGGTACGCAAGTAGTATTTTATTCTCAGGTTACTAAGAGCGAGATTAAGCCTACTGATCTAAACCCTGATAAATCTACTTATGCCTTGCTGAAGTCTTACTATGTTTTCAATTCAGATCAGATTGAGGGATTAGAGATCACTAAACCTGAGCCTGTCATCGCTACCTTTAATCCAGTACCCGCCTTAGATGATCGCATTATTAAGACTGGCGCTCAGATCTCGCACGGTGGTGGTAGGGCATTTTATAGACCTAGTTCAGATAGCATCACAATTCCTGATCGCTCTACTTTTTTAAGTGAGAGCCACTACTATGCCACTGTATTGCATGAGCTGACTCACTGGTCAGGCGCTGAGCATCGTTTAGATCGTACAAAAGGCAAACGCTTTGCTGATAGTGCTTACGCTTTTGAGGAATTAGTAGCGGAAATGGGCGCTGCATTTTTATGCGCTGATTATGGTATTGAAGGTGAGCTGCAGCACGCTGACTACATCGGCAATTGGCTACAGTGCCTTAAAAATGACAATAAGGCGATATTTAACGCTGCAGCACTGGCACAAAAGGCAGCCGATTACATCAACAATTTAGATGCAATAACTAACCAAGCAGCAGCCTAAACAATGCCGTCTTATAGATCCTTGATACCAGGGATCTATAGGGCTTGCATTGTGCAAGTCTTAACCTAACTATTGGAGGATTTATGGATCAAGTAAGAGCCGATATAAAACTATCTACTGGCAGGATAGTAAAACATACTAGGCAGGAAAATGGATCACAACTTGCAACACCTACACCAGGATGCTATGAAATGACTAATCAGGAATGGATAGAGTATTGCAAGATCATTAACGGAGGTTACATACCACGCTATCCAATTCTAGGGGAGGATCTAACAGCATGAGCGCTAGGGATAAATACAGCGCTTATCGTTACTTATGTGCTAAGCAAGGTATCACAGCGCTAAGTTATAACGCCTGGCGATCTACAGTTAAACAGGGCAAATTGTGGCAATAGAGCGCTTTACGGGTTTAGTGGTACTCAGGTATCACTTACCCTGTGAAAACGCTGTAGCGTTTGTTTTAAAGTGTTTTAAAGGTATTTAATAGTTTTATCTTACTAACCTAACTAATTTTCGAGGTATTTATGAGAAATAATGATATTTATACTATTCAACGCAAAATCTTTATGAAGAAATATTCCCCCATGCGTGTGCAAGGGCTGATAAGTAAAGATCAGTTAATTGACTTAGTAGCTGTATTTGGTGGTTTGCTACTGGTTTGGCTACTGTTAGCATTGTGAGAACCCCAAGACCCCATGAACCCCGAGAGAATAAGAACCTTACCCGCCTTACGGTGGGGGATCTCTTTTAGGAGAGTGGTTATCGTTTATCGGTGGCACTTAACTAAAGCGGTGCTGTCCAGTAACGGTCCGCCAGATGGTAGCTGCCTTGTTTATCCCTATCCATCACCACAATGTTTAGGAGGGCTGGGTTATAGCCCCGTAGTAGTTCGCTTTAATGGTGGTTTTAATGGTGAGTGGTCTTAAATCGTTATGGATGCCCCCATCGCATAACTAACCTAAAACCACCACTAAAACAAACTTAATCGGATTAGATCATACTTTTTAAAGGAGTGCAACAAAATGAACAAAGCAGATAAAGATGCGCAGAAGTGGCAAGAGATGAACCAAGCAGCTCAGTACCGAGAATGGATCAGAGCAACAGAAACAGGTACGCCTTATTACATCAATCCCCAAGGCGATGTAGTGACCGAAGATAAAAAAACAACACCTAACAAATAAATTGCACTAATCGTAGTAATGTAGTAATGTTCTAACTGTAGTACATCAAAGCCTAACTATATAAAGGAAATATCATGGAATATTGCGTTAATTGCAAACACCTAGACCAAGACACTTTACAGTGCTTGTCACCCCAACGCCCTCACGACATGGTGACGGGACTACAAAAGAAAATGACAGCAAACAATAGCCGTAACTTACCCATAAGCGGATGCGGGGAAGATGCGAAGTGGTTTGCTTTTATTGAAGTAGAGGATCTTGACGATCTTTCAGCAATCCCTTTTGGTAAATAACCTAACTAATGGAGTTAATCATGTCAAAAACACCAAGTAGCAAGAATGAACCTAAGTTTCCAGTAAATAAAGTTGATAAGAAGATCAATGATGCTTACACCAAAAAAGAAGTAGATCGCCTTAAAAACCTAGTGGCAAGGCAAGACGATCAGATCATTCAGATGTGCGATGAGCTAAACGAGTTTAAAAAGAGCATTGAGGAATCAGATGAGGAGATCTCAGTTCTTATTGGTCGCATTGAAAACTATCGTGAAATCATCAAAACTATCTTGGAGATCACAGAATGAAAGCATTTCCAAATCCTATGACGCTAGATCGTAGCGGTAGAACTGTTGAAAATCAAGTCGGCATGGACTTACGAGATTACTTTGCATCCAAAATAATTGTTGCTTTAATACCTAATAATCAATCACCCGAGATGATTCCTTATGTATGCGAGGCAGCATATAAATGGGCTGACACAATGATGGAGGCTCGCAAATGAACGATCAAGCAGATTTTGCACCAGAGATAAGGCGTTCTGCTATCTGGTCTGGTGACAGTCGTAAGGTCGCTAATGGCAAGATGGTAGATGTGATCCTAGAGAAGCAAGGTAAGAAAGAGTTAAAAGACCTCTCAGGCGTGGAAGCAGTGCAGATGGGTCATGTTATGCAACCCCTGATTGGCAAGCTGGCTCAAGATCGTTTAAAGATGGAGTTAAAAGATGCTGATTATTCGATTACCCATTCAAAGCATACTTGGTTTAAATCTCATTTTGATTTCATTAGTGCTGATGGTGGTGTGCTTGTTGAAGCTAAAAACTACAACGCAGCAGTTCGCTCTAAGTTTGATCCCGACACTAATCGGATTCCTGATGCTGATTACGCACAACTTGTCCACGAAGCTGCTTGCCACAATGTTAATCGGATCTTTTTGGCTGTTTTATTTGGTGGTCAAGAGTTTCATACCTTTGAATTTACTATTTCAGACCAAGAAAAAGATGATCTCATACAGAAAATGGCTACAGTTTGGGGTCATTGCCAAGCGGGTACGCTTCCGCCAGCAGAAACAATTGAGCAAACTAAGATCATTTACCCGTCATCCTCTACTGCGGTGGTTACGGCTACACAGCAAGTTGAGTTGGCTATCGCTCAATTACGGGATGTCAAGAATCAGATTAAACACCTTGAAGCTACTGAGGAGCAGATTGAAGTGGCTGTCCGTAATCTTATGGGAGAGTGCCAGGAGATTAGAACAGTGGATGGACAGACATTAGTTTCTTGGAAGTCCTCTAAAAGCTCTAAGAAGTTCTCAGCATCACTGTTTCAGAGTGCCATGCCTGATATTTATGAGCAGTTCGTAGTAGAAACAATGGGCAGTAGGAGATTTTTGGTGAAATAAATGAACAACATTGACCTCGCAATATATGTAATGGCTGCATCCTCAGTCATCGACACAATCCTAACTTTAGCGGAGAAATTTACATGAGCAATATCGTTAGTTTTAACGAGATGGAGCAGATGGCACAAGCAATAGCTAAGTCTGGTCTGTTTGGTATGAAGGACACTAATAGTGTTTTAGCACTAATGGCGGTAGCACAAGCGGAAGGTTTACATCCTGCAACGGCAGCTCGTGACTTTCACATAATCCAAGGCAGACCCGCATTGAAGGCTGATGCGATGCTTGCCCGTTTCCAAAATGCAGGTGGCAAAGTCGAATGGAAGGAATACACAGATGAGCAAGTTACAGGAGTTTTTTCACATCCCAACGGGGGTAACCTTGCGGTTACATGGACCATTGGACAAGCTACCAAAATCGGTCTTGTTAAACCAGGAAGCGGATGGCAAAAGTTTCCCAGAGCGATGCTCAGAAGCCGTTGTATTTCAGAGGGGATTAGATCAGTTTTCCCTGGATCTGTTACGGGGTTCTACTCGCCAGATGAAGTCGAAAACTTCGAAACCCAGACCGTCAAGCCTACCGTATTAAAAGACATGGGATCAGTCATTCCTAGCGTAGTGGATCTTTCCGCTATTCCTGATGACATCCCTGATATGGCATTGCCGATGTATGTTCCTGGTAATGATGTTCCGTATGCGCATTATGTTTGTAAAGATGATTGGATTGATGGTTTCGCAGAGATGCACGCCAAGATCCATGAATCTACCAAGATGACAGCAGAGGAAAAATTCACCAAGATAAAGGCGTTTAGAGATGTCAATGAAGCCTATACAAAAACATTTGACGGCAATACTACAGCAAAGTTTTTATCAAAACTCCAAGCAATTAGAAAGGAAATCAACAATGGCTAATGGTCATATCGCCCAGATGGGCAAAGGTGTTCTGTTTCAGAACGAAAAGAAAACCAATGAGCGCTCTCCTGATTGGAAAGGTACGCTATTGCTCTCAGAGGACTATAAAGCGGGTCAAACCCTGAAGATTGCTGGCTGGACTAAGCAAACCCCTAAAGGTAGTTTGATTAGCTTGTCTGAGGATAACTGGAAGCCTGATACAGGTGGCGCTTATCCAAAAGAAGTGAATAAGCGTGTTGATGATTCTGATGTACCATTTTAGTTTAGAATGGGTATAATGGCACAAAGGAGGTAGCCATGAAAACTTGTTTTAAATGCAAAAAAGAAAAGCCGTTAGCCGATTTTTATAAACACAAAATGATGGCTGACGGTCATCTTAATAAATGCAAAGAATGTACCAAAAAAGATGCAACTGAACACAGAAATAAAAATATTGAAAGGGTTAGAGCGTATGACAGTGAACGAGCAAAACTTCCTCACAGACAAACACTCAAAACAGAGCAAACAAGATTTTGGAGAGCAGAAGATGCCCGAAGAAGCAAATGTCATAGAGCTGTGGCACTTGCCATAAAAAAAGGGGAGCTTGTGCGAAAGGATTGTAATAGATGTGGAGAACCAAAAAGTCTTGCTCACCACGAAGATTACGACAAACCCCTTCAAGTTATTTGGCTCTGCCAGCCATGCCACAATCGTAGGCATAAAGAAATGAAACTTATATTAAACAAAGGATTCTAATGAAAAATTTTATTGTGCTAATTATGGTAGCCGTTACATTCTTGATGTTTGGAATCTCTCAATGTCATGCAGCTACTAAGTGTGAGCGTGACTATACAGGTGGTATCTGTTGTTGGGATACCAATACCGAAGGACCATTTAAACCAATGAGCTGCTATTGATGGTTGTTTTAAATTTACCTTACCCTCCCAGTATCAATAACTACTGGATCGCTTCAGGAAACAGACGGTTTATCTCTAAGCGGGGTAGGGAATTTAAAAATGCAGTCGCAGAGTATTGCGCTGAGTTCAGAGTTCCTAAATTTGGCGATAAACAAGTTTGGGTAGATATTTTTCTCTATCCACGCTCTAAAAAGCTCATGGATGTTGATAACTGCATAAAACCAATATTAGATGCCTTGCAAGATGCTGGTGTATTTGATGATGATGTTCAAGTTCACTGGGTTCGCATTGAGCGAGGTATGGTTAAAAAGAACGGTGGTTGTTTAGTCATGATTGATTATTTGGAAGAATCACCAGCTCAAGGGGAATCTGGCGTGAATTAGCCAGGTAGTTAGGGGTTGAGCCAGCCAACTTCTTGGGCAAGCTGGCACTCATTTAAGGGGATATTTATGAACAATAAACCAGTAGCGTGGATGAACGCACACACAGGGCATTTATGTAGTGGTGGTTTTTTGATGACCAAAATGCAAGATTACATTCCACTCTACACCCATCCAGCAAAGACACTAACAGATGAGGAAATACTAAATATTGCCCATCAAATTCGTTTAATAGATAGGCAAACTGCTGATGATGGGCATTTATATTTTGCTAGAGCAATACTAAGAAAGGCACAAGAGACATGAAACCTTTAATAGATAGATTGCAAATAGCACAAGGTAACAATAATGCGGATGAGTTAATTCCAGAGGTTATTGAAATGCTTTGCCAGCAACAAGCTGAAATAGAGGTGTTGAAAGCCAAGCTAAAGCAATATCATTTAAAAGAAGATTTAGATAGAAACCTAAATTTAATTTATGGCAAGGAGTTTGTTAAATGAACAATGAACCAGTAGCGTGGATGCTTAAAACAGGTCATGGCACAAAGATTGTAGAGAAGAAGCCTTATTGTGAAGTTGATTATTGGAAACCACTTTACACACAGCCAACAAAGACACTAACAGATGCTGTAGTAAACGAATTGTGGGCAGAATCGCATGAAGATGGGATTGCTATGCAACACGGATTTACTACGCAACAACATTATTTTGCCCATCTAATACTAAGAAAGGCACAATAATGAAATTTTGGAAAAGAAAACAGATGAACGGCAAGACTTTTGAGATTGTGCAGATTTTAGGTGATCTCATCATTGTTAAAGAGTTCAAATAGTGAATGGATCAAACTCCTACGCAGAACGGCAAACCGTTGCTAACAAAGGTGAGGTTCTATTTCAGGAATGGTGTCAATTTAACGGCTATCAAGTCAGTAGGATTGGCTTTGATGAAAAGCATGGAAATGTGGCTAATTTTTTCAATTTGCCTTGTCTTTTACGCAATTTACCTGATTTTGTTATCAGTAGAGGTGATGAAACGATGGTGGTTAATGTCAAAGGAACAGCCAATTTTAAGGAAAAAGAAATAAAGATGATTCCGATGTTTCTGGAATGGTTTAGCAGTAAGAAAGCACCACTGGTTTATGCTTTTTGCTTTGAGGGTTGCGATCCCTTGTTTGTTTATCCAGAGAAAGTAATTTATCTGTATGAAAAAGCTACTAATCGCAAATGGAATGATGGAGTGATCTATCGCAACTTAAACTTTATGGAATTATTATGACCGATCTATCTCAAGTAAAAATATTTGTGGCTAGCCCTATGTACGGAGGCATGTGTGCTGGTTACTACACTCAATCAGTGATGCAAGCTCAAATGGTGTTTTCTCATTACAAAATAAACAGCTCTTTTAGTTTTATGTTCAATGAGAGCCTAATTACCCGTGCCAGGAACGCTTTAACAGCAACTTTTCTCAAAGGTGAATATACGCACCTCATGTTTATAGATGCAGACATCAAGTTCAATCCTCACGACATTGTAAAAATGATTGAGGCTGATAAAGACATTATTTGCGGTATTTACCCTAAAAAAGAGATTAACTGGGATACAGTAAAGAACGCAATGGATGCTGGTGTGCCTAATGATCGTTTAAAGCACCATACAGGCTCTTTTGTGGTCAATTTGGTAGATTACCAAGGAGAAGTCACTGTGCCTGTTGCAGAGCCTGTAGAGATCTTTAATGGCGGTACTGGATATATGCTGATTAAGCGTGAAGTTTTTGAAAAGTTAGCAGATCATGTGCCAACTTACTTTAATGATGTTTTAGACCTTGCTGGCACTGTTGGGCAGCGTGATGAGATTAAAGAGTTCTTTACTACTTCGATTGAGCCTGAAACTCAGCGCTTGTTGTCAGAGGATTACCACTTTTGCCGTATTTGGAGGCAAATTGGCGGTAAGGTTTACGCTGCTCCCTGGTGTGATCTCGCTCATATAGGTACTTACGCTTTTGAAGGTAAATTGATCCCTGCTGGTTAATGTTGCAGTGCAACAATTTAATTTTGTTTGGGGAGGAGAAGCCCCATTCAAACCTAGTACCCAATGAATCATAGTTTAATATTTACCCAGATACGCTCATGTATCCAATACAGGGCTATCTTGGTAAATAACTCTATAAACGCAATGGAGAAAGCAAGGGAAGCATGACCAGTGATAATCCAAGACAAAACAAATGTGTCAAGGCTACCTGTGATGCGCCAAGTAACTGCTTTAGCTAAAGACTTGTAATGAGAGTCGATGATCCTAACCCCTTTTACTTGCTCGCTTGGATCGTTTTGATTTACGCTTTTCTGATAGCGCTATTGCTACCGCTTGTTTTTGCTTTCGACCTTCTCCTATCAGCTTGCGGATGTTTGCTGACACAGTCTTATTTGTTACACCTTTAGCGAGTGGCATTGTTTACCTCATCATATTGTTTGTAACAAGACTCTAGTGCTGCCCGCAATCCGTCTGCCCTGGCAGCTTCCCTGTCAAGAAAAGCTGCATCCTCGGCAGAAAGGAACAGCCCAGTTCCACCTTGTCCATTGTTGGCGCTGTACTGACTACGACTGGGTCTTGAGCGCAACTTGATAAGAGCATCAGCAAGCTGATTGTTGATAGCGTTAATTTGAGCATCTTTTTCTCTCCTAATCTGATCGGCTGCCTGTTGATTTTCTTTCTCTTTGGCTGCTATTGCTTGTTCCTGAGCAATCTTCTCGCTTGCAATCTTCTTTTCGTATCGCCATCCGTTGATAGTCCAGCCAGCACTGAAAATCAAAGTAATAGCAACTAAGTAAGAAATCAATTTCAACTGGATTGAGCCGAACACTTTTCATATTCCTCTTGTCTGCGTTTTAAAAGCCCTGGAACGACCTTACCTCCAGCCGTATCCCACTTTAGAAGCTCTTTGCAAGCCCCGTCATAGTCATTTGAATTAAGTTTTTTATTAAGGGTTGAATGACAGAAAGCAGACACCCCAACATTATAGGTAAAATCCAAATAAGCATCGTATTCTCCTTGAGAAATAGGCACATGAATACACTTCACCATGCCTTTAGCGTGTTCATCAAGACTTTCTTCTAGCTTGACTAACGCTCTTACGGGATCTGTTTTATCACCCTTTTTGACACCGTCAGCTTGACCATAACCAACGGTATAAACACCGCCTACATCTTGGTAAGCAGTGCCACTATATCCTTCATGTACAGCAACTCCAACAAGCACCGCTGCGCTTGCAATTATGGCAGCAGCGGGCTTTCTATCCATTACTCGGCTGGAGTTTGCTCTACTGGTGTTACATCAGCGGGAGGAGCAACTTCAGGAGCTATTTCGGTAATTGCTTGTGCTTCCTCTTGTGGTTCAGCATGAACAGCAAAACGCTGTAATAGCTGATGAATAGCGCTACCCATTTCAATACATTCTTTACTAACAAAAGATTCAATTTTATCTAATAAGCTCATAATCCTTCTCCTGGGGTGATATAAACAGACGCATTGGCAGCATCGCCAATAATTCTTGCATACACATTGCCTGACTGACTTACTTGAGGTCCAGTAATTACTCTATAAGCGTATGGTGGCAAAGGAATGACATAATTAGGACCATTATCTGGTAACGCCACATTAAAAGTATTGGTAGGGTTGATCCAAACATAAACAGCATTATTAACATCAGCATTAGAAATAAAATACTGGTTAACAGGGCTGTCTGCTGTGATGGTATATACATTGGACTGCGTGTTGGCAGCACCGTTAACGGCTATTTTTACCGTTTTTCCCATCGGTTGAAAAGCGATATTATTAGCCATTAGTAGATACTCTTTTTACCAGCGTTGCCTGGCTTAGTAGTTTTAGAATCTTTGGTGTTTGTATTGCCATCAAAGTTAAAAACAGACATATAGCCTGAAGGCATCTTGCCAGTTAATGCTGTATTAATTCCGCCAGCAGAACCATCTCTAGGCAACTGAGGGCGAATAGCATGAGCAACCTGCTGATTGTATTCAGTAGGTCTTTTATGAGGTTGACCACCACTACTCCCCTGGGTTTTCGGTTTTAGGCTCATTTTTAATCCTTTCTTTTGTCTTGACTACAAGGTAGCAAAAAACTACAAATATTGCTAGTGTTGTTACTCTTTCCCACATGGGATTCCACATTGTCCAACCGCACATAATGCTTGCTGCTATTAAACCTAAAATCGTTATCAAACGGTCTGTAATGACCCCTAACGCTAGGCGTACCAATGCTACTGCTTCCATATTTATCCCCTATGAACTTGTTAAAGATCACAGTTTAACCCTACTCATCAATATCATCAATACTGCCAAAACCACTACCCCACTCATCGTCAGAAATCTTCTGCTTGAGCTTTTCGATGTTCACCATACGGTCAATCACCTTACACTTGTCAGTGAGGGAAGCCATTTCATCTGCCATGACTTCTCGTAGCAGTTTTGCAACGGCATCCTCTAGATCGGGGTTTAAACCTTTAGATTTCTTGCTCATTTTCCTAGTAATCCAGATGCAACATGACCAGTGGTGTAAAGACCAGCAGCTCCAAGAGCTATTCCTGTCCACTTTTTAACAGATTGCTTCATTTGTTCAGCATTAACAACGCCTTGAACTTCATTTAAGAATTGATCTCTTTGCTCAATAGGCAAGTAATCAGCCAATTTTTGGGCTTGTTTGTTAATGTAATTAATCTTCTCTTTAGCGTCAGTAATCTTGTCTGCACGGTCAATATCTGATTGCAAAATACGCAGTTCACCTTCAATTTTGCGTTGATCGGCAGCAGTTTTGGTTCTAGTCTTGCCACGCTCTAATGCGGTAACACCACGCTTTTCAGCTTGCTCTAATTGACGGACATAGTTATTAGCCATGTCATAAGATCCAGTTTCCTTGAGCATTGCACGGGTATTTCTGTCATCAATAAACTTTCTTGCTTGAGATGCGTCTTTGCCTTGTAATTGACCAGCAAAGTATTTTTGTGCTTCAGACTGGGCTAGTTTTTTGTCACCGCCAATAGCATCAACAAAGTTATCAAAGTTTTCTTTGTTTTTAAATACGGCTTTAGGAATGTCTTGAGCAGCAGTAGTAGCAATCGTTGTGCCTTTTTGCTCACCAACTAAAGACTTACCTAATTTGCTTTGGAAAGCCTGTAATGGAGCTGAATCCTTGCGATATTGGCTAATAAAAGTCTTGATACCTGGAGAAAACTCCTCCATTACTCTTTCAATAGAGTCAGCCAGCTTGCCAGCCTTTTGTTGATTGATAGCGTCAAAACCCTCAGCAGGTAATCCATAAGAGCGATCACGCAAAAACCTGCGTAAATCTTCCATACCTTCAAAGCTAATAGGTTTGCCACGAACAATGCCAGCTTCATCCACATAACGAGGATCTAGCGCTCTCTTGATCTGCAATAAAGGATTTTTGATAGGTTCTAAAGTAGCTACAGCCAATTTGGTTTCAGGGTCATTTAACATACCCTTAATTTCTTTCATGACTTGTTTGTAAGATTCAGTATCTTCAACTTTAGCGCCAGCAAGTTCTTTTTGTTTTGCAGCGTTAAAAGCAGCAGCTTTATTTTTTTCGGCATTTGCTGCTCTAGTGCTTTTTAGCTTGTTGTAAACATCATCTGCTTTAGTTTTTAATCTTTGACCAATAGTTACATCTGCTTCAGCAATTTTATTTTGAACGCCAGGCAATTGACCGTAAGCAGCTTCACCTTTACCAGCTTCACGCTCTGTAATCTTCTCAGCAGCGCCAGCACGCTTCTCAGCAGTGGTAGCTTTCTTGCCAGCAGCAGCAATTTCTTCAGCAGTTTTACCAGCAGTAGTAGCCTGTAGTTCAGCAGCAAGGTCTTTGCCACCGCCAATCATTTTTCCAACACCTTTAACTCCAGCTTTAGTTAAATCGTATGCGAGCTTTCCGCCTCCAGCAATTGCAGGTAACAATTCTCCAGCTTTTTGATAACCGCTAACTTCTTTTCTTGGTTTTGGAATACCGAATTTGCCGTAAATTTCTTGAGCTTCTTCCGTTGTGGGAAAAAATGTTGAATGACCTTTTAATGCGCCTTCGCCTTTAGCTTCAGTAGGATAAAGGGCTTGCTCAATATCTCCACCAGTACCTAAAATGCTTGTGCCTAATCCATAGGCAGTTGCTCCAGCTTTTTCAAGTGCGCCTGGAGATTCATAAACAGGAGCTTTAGGCGTAGCCAATAAGTCACGCCCACCGCCTGAAGAAGTATCTCCAGCAAGAAGATCCTTTCCTTCAGCCATTATTGCTCTCCCTCAATCTTAAATCCTGCTTCTCTCAAACGCTTCTTAGCTTCATCTTCAGTAATCTTTTGACCTTTAGCAGTAGCAGAAACATCGGCTGCTGTAGCGACTTTAGGCGCAGTAGGTGTAGCATCTTGTTTATTGTCCAAAGGCAATTCAGCACGCTTATAAATGTTTTTGCCGTATGCGTACAGTTCAGGACCAGTAATTGCAGGGTCTTTAGCTGCTGTAGCACGGGCAACTTCATTCATTTGCTCATTCATCAATTGTGAAAAACCTGCTGCATTAAATTGATCTTGTGACATCAAAGTATTAAAGCGATTCTGGAATTGTTGTGTCATACCACGATTGCTACCCGCCAATGTACGCTCATATCCAACAAGATACGCTGCATACTTTTTAGCAAAGATCAGAGCTGGCTGACCTTCATCTGGCATGGTTTCAATATCTTGAGTACCGCCACTAGCCTTCCAAGAATCAATGTATCTATTAACATTTTGAGCAATCTGACCTTGCCTACCAAGATATTGAGGGTTTTCTTTAGCGTATTGCTTTAGTTCATCAGCGGTTGCAAGAGATAACGCTCCAGCATTAATAGAGTTTTTCTTATCTTCATTCTGAGAAGGTGTACCAGTAAATTGCAATCCTGGGAAAAAGTCAGTCATGCCAGCGCCTTTACCGCTAACGCCAGTTTTAATCGACTTAACCATAATTTCAGAGTACAACTTTGAATTAGCTTTAGCAATTTCTAAAGCATTTTGTGTTTGACCTGTTTCTATAGCCTGTTTAATAAGAGGACCGTTTAAAGCAACAATTTCTCCAGCTTTTAACATGGCTGCTTCTTTGTCAGTAACCCTGAGCTTTTGATATTGCTCTAAGTCTTTTAATAAAGCATCGTTGGCAGCTTTCATTGAAGCCATTTCTTTATCAAAAGTAGCTTGCTCTTTAGCAAACAAGTCTTTTTTACCTTGCTGATAACCCTTGAGCATACCGCCCATAGCGTTCATAGCATTTAATCCAGACAGCTTTCCTGATCCGCCCAAAGCAACGCCCATTGTGGCTACCATGCTAAATATTGCTCCAATGTCAGCAGCATTATCTTGAGTTGGCTTAAACTCAGGAACTGGTTTTAATTGGCTTTTAACATCTTCATAGTGCGCTTTATCTTCAGCAGATATTCCCTCAAGAGCTTCTCTTTTAGCTCCTAATTCAGTAGCAGCTTTATTTGATTCGTATTCAGATTTAGCTTTTACAGCTTCATCGCCAGCTTTTTTCTGAGTTTGCAAAAAGCCTGGCAATTTACCTAAATTAGTATTCAAAGAGCTGCTTAAAGCAGAATTGTCTGTTGTTGATTCTGCTGTTGCTAGTGGTTGTGTATCAGCCATTATGGAGTCCTAGTTGCAGGTTGAGCAGAGCCAAAAGTAGCGGGAGAACCACCGACCATTTGAGCCAATTGACCATAGAAGTTAGTGGTTGCTTGATTGAGCTGTTGATCGAGTTGTAAACCAGTTTTAATAGCGCCAAGAGCAATATTGTCACCAATCTGCATAACTTGCAATCCGTATGTGTATTGATTGTTGAGCAATGTTTGATAAATTTGAGCTTCTTGATTTGCAGCTTGCTGAACTCCAACACCGCCACGATTAGCAATGCCTTGATTAATCTGAGCTTTGGCAGCTTGGAACGCTTGTTGGCTTGCAGGACTTAATTGACCAGCTTGAGCCTGATTAACTAATGTTTGACCTTGTGTCTGATAAGGCTGTGCTAGCGCTTGCTCTTGACCTTGTGCAGCATTAACTTGACCAGCAGTCTTACGAGCTTGTGAAGCGCCAAATAAACCTAAACCACCTGCTAAACCTAATTTAGCCAATGTATTCGGATTGGTTAATTGATTGACCACATTGCCGAAGAATCCAGATTGAGGAATTGTGGCTTGTTGGCTTGCAGAAGTTCCGCCTAAACCAGTAGCTCCAGCAGGACCTGTTGTATCAGCAATTTGTTGACCAATTGGAGTCGTTGCTGCTGGTTGCAATTGACCGTAAGTGCTTGGAGTAAAACTGCCGTAAGCCTGATTTAGATAATCAGCAGTCTGACCAGCACCAGGAGCGCCAGTAAGGTCAGGAGTTGCGCTTTGTGCAGGTGCGCCAGTAGAAATGCCAAAGTTACCACCGCCTGTATCAGAGGTTGTGGGTGCAGGAGCAGCTTCAGCGGGAGCTGGTGCAGGTGCTTGTTCAACAGGGGCTGGCGCTTGCTCTACAGGAGTAAAGTCAAAGCCATCATCAAACTCAGGCAATCCTGTAGCAGGGTTGATACTGCCTCTACCGCCTCTACGCTTTAAAAGAGCAGCTTCTTGAGGAGTAATGTGAGCAAGAACGGAGTCTTTTCCACGACCTTTTGAACGCAATAATTTAGCTAAAGCAGCTAAATCCGTTCCTAGAGCTTTATTTAAGTTTGCCATTTATATTCCTAATGCTCCTCTTAATGATTCCTCATTCCAAACATTTTTTCTCTGACCATATCCTAATTGGTCTTGAGATCCAGTGGCTTCGGCTGGGTTTACGGCTTGTGAGCTGCCTAATAAAGCAGATGACAATGCGCTTGATCCAGAACCAGAACCGCCTCCTGTAGAACTACCGCCTAAAATATTGGCAATAGTGGTCATAAATGGCGCTTTTGTGTAATCGGTTTGATTATCACCTTCACCTGTACCGTCTCCAGTACCACCGCCACCAGTTCCGCCAGTACCGCTAGCGCCTGATCCAGTGCCACCACCGCCACCAGCTTTACCAGCGGAAACAGATTTAGCGCCTGTGCCGTCACCTGATTTAACTCCTGTGCCACCTGATAAGGTTGCAGTAGGAGCGGATGTTCCGTTGCCTAAATTTGTTCCCAAGGCACTGCTTAAAGCATCTGTGGATGTGGGTGTAGATGTTGGCGTTCCTGAAGATGAGCTTCCAGAAGTTGATTGAGTTGTAGTGTTCGGTACAGTCGCAATCTGAGGTGCATTTGTAATGTCAGATGGCGTTGAAGTATTTGACGCAGTAGTTGACGGAGTCTGATATGTCGCATCCGCTGGCAATTGTGCGTTTGTATTGACTAAAGTATTGCTGGAGTCATATTGATAATATGAACCTTGACCATTATCAACATAGTAATTACCAGCTCCATCGGTCAATCTTGGCGATACTTGCTGAACAGTAACAGATCCAGTTGGCACAAGAGGCTCTGGAACATCGCTTGTGACAGTTGATGCAGTTGGTGCGTATGATGTTGTTGCAGCAGGAGTGCTTTGTAACGAACCTCCTACAGCATTGCCCAAACCTGAAGCTAATGCAGATTCAGCCACATTTTGACCACCTGTAGCAGCCTTAGCAGCACCGCCTAAAGCACCAGCAACAGAAGTGGGAGCGCCAGCTTCAGCAGCGCCAGTGCCTACAGCACCACCAACAGCGCCAGCAACAGGATTACCACCAGTAATGGCAGCCTGAGTAGCGCCAACAGCAGAGTTAGCAACAACGCTAGCAACATCACCTCCAACGGCAGGAGCAATCGCTTGAGCAACAGTAGATGCAGATGCGCCTACAGCACCAGATGCAGCACCTTCAGCAGCAGCCGTAGCAATCTGATCTGCACTTCCGCCATTAGCAGCAACAACCACCGCATTAGTAGAAGCGCCTACAGCAGCAGCACCTACCGCAGCAGTAGCAGCAGCAGAAGCGTCAGTAACGCCAGCCGTTTCCATAATTGCAGCGCCAACTTCAGGTCCAGCAACAACAGATGCAGCAACGGCTACAACTGGGGTGGCAACAGCGACAATAGTTTGAATAGGTGACTTTCCACCGCCTCCGCCTTTGCCACCACCGCCTCCTCCACCGCCGTAGAGCATATATTGGTCAACAAAGAACCATTTAAGAGTGCTAAATAAACTCATAAAACAATCTCCATCATTGTCGTTTTTCTCAGAACGCCAACTCTTTCATATAGTCTTGCAACGGAATCCGTTACATATCCTTGAACCCTATCAGCGCCATATTCTTTTAGTAGCTGCATAAACTTTGCATAATTACTAGGTTTTATTAACCCTTTTCCACCAATACAAGTGACAAAAGCCACATGAGATCGTGGATACACTACAAAAGACACTACAGCACCACCAATTACTACTTCATTCTCAACAAAAGCAAATAACTTCCAATTACCTTTTGTTACATACAACTTCAAGTCGTTCAGTTCAAACTCAGCATCATGCCTATCCAAAGCCCTTTGAAAGTAAGGCTCTACTTGTGACCATACATAGTCAACAGCTTCAGCAGGAACGCAGTAAGCCTCCATTAGATACCTTCTTCAACAAGTTGCTCCGTTAACTTTCCGACAGTAATTGCATATCCTAAAATCTTGTAATTAATTCCCTGACCGACTTCCTGAGGGGTTGCTAATTTGTACTTTACAGCCATCTCCATTGCCATTTTGTAGGCAACAGGATCACGCAAACCTCGTTGGGCAAGTTTTCCAGCCTGAATTAAGGTGTTCGGATCTAATTTGTATTGAACGATGTATTGGCGAATCTGCTCTTTTGCTTTTTCAACAACAGCGGGTTGTTTAGGTTTTCCCTTGTTTTTCAACAAATCCATTACTTCTGGGTTCATTTGTTGCGTTGCAACATTTGAATTTTGTTGGGGAGGGGAAGAAATAATATTTGACATTAACTTAGTCCTAAAGCGGTAGCAATTTCCTGATGGATAGTGTAATGCGTTCCCACCCAATCGTAAAACTGTTCTTCGTTATTAAAGTCCACATCGAGCATATTAAAAGGGTTTTCAAGACCTAAAATCTCGGCTAAAGCCTGATGCTCTACTTGGTGAGCAAGAAGCCAATCATCCAAATTAGCTGGATCAGCGTCTGTAATTGGCAATTTGCTGTATGTAATGTTGTTTTGGGCTAATTTGTTCCAAAATGTTTGATGTTCCAGTCCATTTTCAAAAAGAAAGTCATTTAATGATTCAATATCACCAAATTTGACAATGGATAATGTATCGAAATTCATTACTTATCCGCTTTACCATCTAGCCTATCAAAGATGCGGGCTAACATACCTTTAATATCGGCAATATCAATGCGGTAATCATCTTTCATTACATAGCCTCGTTCAATTTCTTTAACATCTTCTTTCAAGTCACGAATAGCATCCCAAAGGACTTTAAAAAGCCATCCAGCAATAGTTCCGACAATTGAAAGTGCAATATTGAAAAGTAATTGAAAGTCCATGTTTATACCGAGTAATAAGGCACTTTAACAACAGTACCGTTAAGGTCAATTTCAAGAAATCCAGCAGGGACAAGCAATAAGCTAGATGTGGCGTAAGTAGCGTTACCAGTAGTAGTTGCTGTTAAGTTAGTGGCTTGCACATTAATCGTACCGCCTGTAATTGCTACATTATTGGCATTTTGAAACGCCATAGTGCCAAGACCGCTGACACCAATAGTGACATTAGCTTGACCAGTACCAGGACTGTCAGCCGTTGAAATCGTGATGTTTGCGCCAGGAATAAAGTTAATTGCTGGTTCAGATCCAACTAAAACGCCATTGTTTTGAACGGTTACTTTTTGGTTTACAGAGTTGGCAGTGACCGATAAAGTCACATTGCCTGTCAATGCGCCACCGCCTGATAAACCTGATCCTGCCAATACATAAGTTGTGTTAGGTACTGCGCCTGATACAGCAGCTACACCAATTGCAATAGCCACATTTGCTGCGCTTGTAGCCCTGCCTTTAGCGTCAAAAGTAACTTGAGATACTTGTGAGGCTGTACCGTAAATACCTGCCGTAACACCACTTGTGTTCAAAGTAGGGTTAGGGTAAGTACCTGTTAAATCGCCACCAGCAGTACCACCTGGGGATGTTCCTGTGATGGTGACATTAGAAGCGGATGTAATACGACCTTTTGCATCTACAACAATTTGAGGAGATGCCGTTGCAGTACCGTAAGTACCTGCTGTAACGCCAGAAACATTAAGGCTGGGATTAGGATAGCTACCAGTAAGATCACCACCAGCAGTTCCTCCAGGAGTAGTGCCACTAATCGTAACATTGCTTGCATTGGTTATTCTTCCTTGTGCATCAACAGTAAATACACCGTTGATCGTGGCGTTTCCGTAAGTTCCCGCTGTAACAGCAGTATTGGCAAGGCTAATAGTTCCGCTAGTGGTGATTGGACCACCAGTTAAACCAGTGCCAGTAGCAACGCTAGTAACAGAACCGTTCCCCGTTCCTGGGGTAAATCCAAGTGCGGTAACAATATCACCGCTAGTAAGAGTGACATTGCCTGTACGAGTGTTAAATGTAAGAACGCCAGCATTAGTTAAAGTTACATTTCCTGTTAATCTACCACCACCAGAAAGTCCAGTGCCAGCAATGACATAAGCAGTATTAGGTGTTGCGCCAACATCATTAGCGCCTAAAACAACAATACCTGTTTGACCGTTTACAGAGGTGACAGCGCCAGTCTGGTTATCTACTTTCTCCCAAACATTGCCGTCAAATACTGCCCAATCGCCTACTTTCCATGATGTAATACCGTTTAAATTGGTACTACCAGCAACGGAAACAACATAATAAAAACCTTTAGTACCGACTGAACTTTGCAAAAATGGAGTGTTTGAGTTCGCATCCCAAGTAGATTGGTATGTTAACGATCCCGCAAAGTTGCCAGATACCTTGAGCATTTACATTCCATCGCCATTGACAATGTACAAAGTTGCGTTGTTAGCAGCAGTAATGGCTGTGAACCACGCATTAGGAACAAAAGTAATGATTTCGTCTGTATTAGGCAATATGTACAAGGTAGTTGTACTGTTACCACCTGTAGGAATAACGCAATTGGATTGCGCTACGCTTGAAGTTTGTGCATACGATAAAAAGCATCCTTGAGTAGTAGATGCGTTAATAATGCGATATTGGTTGCCACCAAAGCTGCCGCTGGAATTAACTTGAACGGCAGAAGGTGCAGAGGTAGCAGCCGTAATCACTACGGTGTTACCTAGTGGAGTGAAGGCTGCTGATACGCTCATTGTACGGTTTCTTCCTGTGATGGAGCTTCTTCTTTTGAAGGAAGCTGTAAGTTGTATTGATCTGCCAATTTAGTAAACAAAGGTGCTGTACCAGTGTTGTTTGGCAAACCACCAATTTGATTAATGATAAATAAGGCTTCGTTATCTTCTAATGTAAAAGTTTTCATAGGTATCCCCTAAAGTTGTTGTTAAAAATTCATGCTGGCAAAGTTGTATTTGAAACCCAAGGTAATCCAGTTTCTTGTACAGGGTTCTTTTGTGCTTCAATCTGTGCAGTTAGACTAGCTTCTACTGTGTCTTTGCCTAGTGACTCTTGTACCCAGCCAACAACTTCAGCTTGGGTTAAATCAGCGTAAGGCACATACATTTTATCTTCTTGTGTATAGCCTACTGTGCCATAGGTAGAGGCAGTAAATTCACCATCAACAGCATCGACTGTGTAATGAACAGTTACTACAAAGCCATCAGAAGTTAATCTGTCCATCTGTACTACATTCCATGTAAAGTTCATTTTATTTAGCCTTTAAAGTTGCAATTTCTACGGCTTGTGCATCTACTTCTGCTTTAAGTTCTTGAATAGCAGCAGTTAATGTAGCTACTAAAAATGAAGTGTCAATACCTTGATAAATTGGATTTCCTTCAGCATCTACGGCATCTTTTTCGCCAGTTACGCAATCAGGCACTACTTCAGCTAATTCGTGTGCTATGAAACCTTGACCATTTGAATTATCCAATTTCCATTTATAAATAACAGGTTTTAATGCAGAAACAGTAGCTAAAGCACCTGTCATCGGTGCAATTTGTTCTTTCAAGCGATAGTCTGAAAAGGTATTATATAAAGTAGCTGTATTGTTTCCAGTAATACTACCAATTCCAGTTCCGTTGTATCTAAAAGAATGAAAATATTGTGTTGTTGCATTTGGAAAATCAGAAGTCATGCAATAGTTACCAGTTGCATCACCTTTTACATAAACTCTAGAATCCCTGCCAGCAACAAAACTTGTAGTACCAACTAACAAATTACCACTAGAGTCAATACGCATCCGTTCTGTGCCATTAGTCCAAAACAGCATTGGATAAGCACCACTCATATATAAATTACCTGAATATGCTGCATTTCCAAAAACGCTTGCTGTGCTACTGTCCAAGCCAGCAGTAAATATTCCACCACTTGTAGTCATTTGCAAATAGGTTGCCGCAGTTGTGCTTCCAGTCATTGATATTGCATTAACTGTTGCGGCAGAAGATGTGACTTGTAGTTTTGTAGAAGGACTACTTGTACCAATACCTACATTTCCACTAGCATCTTTATAAAACTGTCCAGAACCTAGATTAACTACTCCTGTACCGCCTGTGAGAGTTCCTGTGTATGCAGCATTAAGAGTAGTTAAGGTAGAGCCATCAAAGGTCAGGTTAGCAGAACCAGCCAATAAGCCAGAGCTATTGTATTGAACTTGGGTGTTTGAACCGCCAGCACCACCGATTACAGAAGAGGCTAATACCCATGTCGGAGCAGAACCATTGGACTGCAAAATATAGCCATTAGTACCAATTGCTAATTTAGATAATGCAGTGCCTGTACTGTAATACGGTAAATCACCAGCAGTAAATGAAGTTAATCCAGTACCGCCATAAGAAGTAGTAAGCGCATTAGTTAAATTTAATGTATTTGCAGTTAATGTAGTGCCGTTGAATGTAAGATTTGCTGAATCTTGCAATAGCCCTGCTGTTCCCGCATAGGTAACACGACCAGAAGTCAGACCTGTGTCGGTTAGGCTTGTAAATGCGCCTGTAGAAGGCGTTGTGTTACCGATTGGAGTATTGTTAATCGTATCTAATGTTACTGACACATTCTGAATAGATCCGCCAGTAATGCTCACATTGGCAAGGGCTACCGTGCCGTTTCCGATGCCATTTACGGCTGCATAAATGGTAGCAAAGTCGCTATCTAGGTTAGTCAGCGGAATGGATGTTGTGACATTTCCGAATACATACGGTACTGTAATTGGTAGAGCCATATTAGAACCTCGTTCTCAATTCTTGTTCAAATTCAAATGTATTGACCACGAAAGCAGCGGAATTGCTTGTCATGGTCAAGCCTATATACTTACCCCATTGTTGAGCATCTGATTTAAACAGAGCATAACCTTCACTATATGTCCATGATATTACTTGAGAACTAGCATTTATCCAAGGGATAGTTGTTCCAGAAGTATTAAACCAAGTGACTGTATTTGTGAGGTAATAAGGAGGGCTTGATCCATATTCTGAATCAACCGTTACTTCAAAAGCAGCGCCATTATTAAGCGTTGCCTCAATACCAAACTTCAGAGCTTGCTTAGTACGAATAGGATCAGTCATAGGCAATAATGCCGTCTGTATTCTGCTCGTAATTGCGCTATTGGGATCGGAATACAATTGATACAAAGTAGTGTTATCAACGCTAAAAAGCGTATCCACACCAGCTACAGGTACAGAAGTAATATATTTTAAATTATCACCTTGACTGGTCAGAAACCATTTTTTATCAAAAAATACCATTTGCATATACCGAGTGGTATTTGTAAATTCAGTATCGTTATACCGAATAGTGAATGCAGCGCACAAAATGTTATTTAATAAAACTTGTCCTGAGGTGATTTCCTCAGTTGCAAAGTTAATATTAGGGAAAATACCATCTAAAGGGCTGGATAACTTGGTTGTTGTAGAGCCAACAAGCGCATAAACCCCGTAATTATTCATAAAAATCACTGAACGGAAGTACGGAATAATCGCATAAGGCTGCGCTGTACCAACAGAAGCACTCACATTGGTATTGGTAAATAAAGTCTGTCCTGTGCTTGAAACTTGCACATTGGAAAACACATTGATGGAAGAATCACCAAAAATGTATAAAAAATCGTTAGCAGCTAAGATTTGTTGAATATCACCATGCAATGTAGAGTCGGTAAGTTCTAAAGATCCCGCTGAAACGCTTGTAAAGTCGCTGTAATCACCTGCTGCACTGTAAGTAATAGTTCGACCTGACGCAATCCAAACACGCCCTGAGAAGCTCGATATACCCACATTTTCATTAGTATTTACTATAGCTTGCAAAGTAGCGTTACCAGTGACGGTAGCGACAATATTGGCTGAGTTTGTATAGCCAGTGCCAGGGTTAGTCATAATGACTTGAGTAATGGTATTCCCTGATATGACTGCTGTGCCAGCAGCGCCTGTGCCACCACCGCCTGTAATCGTTACTGGAGTTGTATTACCAGAATATCCAGCGCCACCATCGACTACATTGACCTGAACTGTTCCTTGGGCAAAAGTGCTGATCCCAGCAATTGCTGTAGCACCGTTACCGCCACCGCCTGATAGGGTAACAGTAAGATTTGCAGTGTTTGTGTATCCAGATCCACCTGTGACAATACTGATTGATCCAACTGTATTACCGCCAGATACCAATGAAGTAGCCGCATTAGCCTGAACTCCACCTGCTTGATCTGGTCCTGAAATAACTACTGAAGGAGCAGTGTTGTATCCAGTGCCCGCATTGGTAATCGCAATGACTCCAACAGAACCAACGGTAACTGTATTGTTGCCATCCCAAGTGAAATAACCGTAATTCGGATCAAGAATCAAACATTCAGTGTTGTACCACTGACTAGAGTTCATCCCTTCAGAACCGCTAAAAGTGCCAGCAGGGGCTACCTGACCTCTAACTTGAGTCTGAATCTCATAATATTGAGCAGATCCATCAGCCAAAAAGAATAAAAGATAGTCGTTTACACCTAAATTTACTGAACTGAAATAAATAATTTCAGAAGTTTGGATAACTGCATTACCGCCTGAATCTTTAACTAAAACACTTGTTGGAACAATATGCATATTGCCGTAACCAATTGGCTGGGCATTTTCCAGCCATGCAAACTCCTCAGCTTCAATCGCAGTGCGGTTAGCCTGGGTGTTTATTCCCTTAAACTGCTTAATGACTTCATAGGACTTTTTCTGTTCTGCTGATGCCATAATTTAGTAAGGGGTGCTATATACGGATGGGATTCTGCGTGTAAATACTGTATTAAGAACGGATTGTGCGTGTTTATTGTATTCCTGCTTGTAAATTTCAGCTTCCCCGTAGGATTGCTCATAATACTTAGCCAAATACGCTGCATAAAACTGCACAGGCGTTGTGTAAGGGTCGTTAATGACATCCGTAGTGTTTGGAGAAGTTAAAGACAAGTTGTTAGGCAACACTACGCAATCAATCTCTAATTGATAAACCTGATCTGGAACTGGTCCAATATAAATCTGTTGCTGACCATAAATGCTAAAAGCAAGTGGTCTGCCAATGTAGTTTTGCCAAAAACGCAATCTTGCGTTGAAGTCTGACCATGCCAAGTAATCAAGTGGTACACGGGAGTTTCCCCAGTACAGGTTGATGTTAACAATATCTAGCACCGTATTGCCGTTAGATGGCGTTAAAGGTGATGTTCCCATCAAGTAGGTCAAGGCTGGATAGCTAATATTTTCGCAATTACCAACATAAGTTAATCCACAAGTGCCGTTTAAGAACTGACCGCTTGGTGGATAGTTGTTGTAATTGTTTTGAGTAGCTTGTGGGTACGGAGGCGTTGTACCGCTAGTAGTACCAGATTGAGTTACTTGATAGATGTAGATATTGCTAAAAATGAATTGTCCAGCAGTGTAAGCAGTATTTGCTGCCCAGGCTGATGGATATTGTGGCGAAACTCCGCCAATGGTCGCTGTAGGAGCAACCATACATGGTGTTTGTGTAACAACGACTTCTCTTAACGCTCCAGTATCACGAACTGTTCTCTGACGAGCTTCGTTAATGTAATCCGTTAACTGTGAAGGAGAGTAGAAGTTATTGTTGGCATCATGAAGCAACCTTTGGACTTGCGTAAGGTATGAATTAAGTGTTGCCACTGGTTACCTTTCATAAGTCATGCTACCGCCTGTAGGACTTTTCCCCTTGCCTTCCTTTCAGACGGCAGGGGTACTCTTTCCACCAACGGGGATATAGATTGGTTCTTTTTTGGAGCTTCAGATGAAAAATCCCACTGAGAAAGAATTTCTAAACCTTTTTCAAGGTCATTAGCAGTGATGATCCATCCGAGTCTTGCCAAATACGGCTCTTTGTTCTCATCTCCATAACCAAAAATGTGACGAGCTACTTCAATAGGAAGCTCTACAGTTTCACCTTTAGGAAAAGTGTAAAAGACTCCAGCGTAGCCATCTTTTAACTTTTTGTCAGAATTATTAGTTACGAAGATTGAGGACATATTTAGAACTTTACAACATCGCCATATACGCTAATTGTAGCTGTGTTAGTGTTGCCACTAGCAGTTGTTACATTCACATATAGTGCTTGGGTTACATTACCTGAAACAGGGACAGACGCTGCATACGGAGCTGCAATAGTTAAATCAGTGAACTTGTTTACACCGTTCAATTGAGTTAACGCCACATTCGCTACAACAACATTTGAACCTGCTGAATCTGTCGAAATAGTGACATATGCAGCGGATACATCGCCAGATGGGTTAGATACCGTAATTCTACGGAGAATAACCGCACCTGAAGATGCTGTTGATCCTGATTGTGTTAAGCCACCCCCAAGAATAGGTAACACAATACCAGTTACGGTTGCGTTACCTACTGTATTGAAGGAAACATTTTGAGCTTGAGCAATGCGACCATTCCCGAAACTATCAAGGTAAAACTGTGATACTGAATCTGGATTAGCCATTATTACTCTCCTTAACTTGCGTTGTAAGTGCCAGTGACAGGCAAACCACCATCTACGGTAGCCAATGTCAAAGTGGCAGCAGTAGATGCGTTAGCAGCCACATTCACGCCATCTGCGGAAATCCAGCCACCAGCACCAGAAGCAATCACGGTTGTCCATGTTGCAGCGTTTGATGTTGCATTGTAAGCAGAAACAGCAGAAATGCTCACATTGGCAGTTGGAAATACGATGTAGTTACCAGCAGGAATTACAACGCCTCCTGTTGGAACTGACAAAGTAGTTAACTGAAAATATGCGCCTGGAGTATTTGCATAAGTACCTGAAATCAGGATTTTATTATTTGCGAGTGCCATGTTATACGCTCCTTATAGTGAAATAGAGTTATAACCCTGCACACGGGTCATTGACTTAGGCTTGGTGCTTACCAATTCGGCAATCATCAAAACTGCGCCAACATAACCGATCTGCCAGTTAGGAAGTGTAGATTCAAAACCAGTAAATACGAATGAACCCTGATCGTGGATGTAGAGGCTCATGTAGTTGCTGTTAATGAAGTACAAAGTACCTTCTGGGCAATATGGGTCTGGATAGATTGGAACACCAGCTACCATCAAAGCACGGAAAGCTGCTTGAGGACCGTTGGAGTCGCTATCAAAGCCGTGTCCTGGGGTAATTACATACTGTTCTTGACCAACATAGTCTTGTGCCAAGAGTGTCCATGTACCGAAACCGCAAACACCAAAAGTAGGTACTTCAGCACCTTTCTTAACTGTACCAGAAATGTATTGAAGTACATTTTGACGAGTTGGGTTTACAGAACCAGCGTTGTACACCTTAGACTGCCACCATGTATAGGTAGAACGGTTGATGTTACCGTAAGTCTGCATATTTGTACCATCATCAATAGCGCCTGGCAAGCCAATGAACTGTTGAGTGTTGGTGTAGTTTGTGTAAAGTGCTGTAGCCATCGCATCCATCATCACATTGGTTGCATCGTTCATACGAGCTTCAATGAGAGGGATGATTGCGTAATCTTGCTGAACTGCGCCTTCCATACCGAGGAACGGTACTGGGGCAATCATCAATTTCAAGTTGAACTCAGCATTAAAAGCACCTTGCTGAACTGCTGGCTGGTTGAATGAACCAGAGTAGTCAGACCACTGTGCGTTAACAAACTGAGCGCCTTGAACTGGCACGGTTACTTGGGATACACCGCCTGAAGCAGATTGACTGTTAGCAATCAACGCAGCCATCAATGGTGTGCTGTTATAAAGTTGTACTACCAGCTTGGGGATAAACGCTCTACGAGTTACATAAGTAAGCTCATTGTATTGGCTTGATCCTGATGCTGGGACTATTCCGCCACCTATAGGCATAATAATTCTCCGTTAAAAGTAAATATCCCCATTTACTGCTGTTTAAATACCAATTGGTCGAGTGTTTTTACGCAACTCTTGCAATGCTTTTGATGCCTCATCCCTTGCGCCCATCTGTGGGTTTTTCCAATACTTAGAAAGGTCAAACTTATTCAGTGCGCTTGGGTTATACCCCATTGCCGAATTAGGCGTTGGAGCTGCTGCTTGATTCATCCAATCGAAGTACTCGGCTGCTGTTTCATGATTGGTCATGCCTTTTTCAAGCATTACTTTTTCAATTTCAGCAATTTCTTTTTCAGAGCGATTTAACTTTGCTCTGCGTTTTTCAAGTTCTTCTCTTGCATCTCTATCACGCAATTGAGCCTCTAATCTCATTACCCGTTCTTCAGCAGCGGTCACCTTTTTATTGGTGTAATCCTCAATCTCAAGTTCAGGAATGGACATTTCAGGCTTGACCTGTTTAGTCATGCGTAAAAATTCTTTGCGTGTTTGTGGGTTATCAGCTAATTGCTTAGCCAACATTGCCAATTCATCACGCTGTTCAAACGAAAGATCTTCTAAACTCATTTCATATCCCCTTTATTTATTAGATAACTTTCTTTGTGTCACCAGGATGTGACATATTCATCATATTTTTGTAACCAGCTTTAGGAGCAGATGTTAAACCACCGAACTCTGAATAACGAGGGGTGTTAATAACTTGACCATTTTTCTGGTTATTGTCAGTAGGTCTGCGTGGAAGCGCAGCGCCACGAGGTTTAAATAATTCCATGATAATTCCTTACATTTGTGGAGTTGCGGAAGGTTGACCGCCTGGTAAACCGCCAGCACCAGGAGGCGCAGGAGGTGGTACTTGGGCTGACATACCTGGGATTTGTGGTGCTTGTGCCATTGCTTTTCCTTCAGCCGTTGCACCACCAGCTTGAGGCAATGTTTGCAACATCTGCATGATTTCAGTAGGTTGCAATTCATTTGTCTTGGATTTCTTAGGTCCAATGACTTTGTTCAATGTGCTAATCGCCCCTAAAATGGAGCGACCTTCTTCGGAATCAGATCCTACGGCTGGGAGAGCTTGTTCTAACAAGTCTTGAGCCATAGATAAGTTAATCATGGCTGCTTCACGATTTCCCATTTTTGGTTCTGGGGTGCTCATCGGAGATGACATCGGAGCTGCACTGTTTTCAGACATACCCGTTGGTGCTTCAGGCGCTGGAGGAACGCCAGCAGGGGTTGCTTTATCCCTTTGGCTTTTAATCATCTGCATCAGTTGGTCTGAAGGTACTGACATAACTTTTTCCTATTAAGTTTCTCGTATCGTAATCTTAATCTATCAATTGTCAAGTGGGGGGAATTATTTAGTTTCCCTCCCCCTCTAGGACTTATTCGGTCTGCCCGAAATAACCCTTACGGATTACTTGCGTGCTTTACGACCTTTGCGAGCTTTGCGTGCCATGTGAATGACTCCTTAAAGAAGCGGTCACCTATTTCAAAGGGAAGGCAGCCACACCCTTTTCTCCCGTGAAGGAAAACCAATTAACGCTTAGACTTGCGTGATTTTTTGTGAGCTTTACGCATTTCAAAATCTCCTAGTTAAGTTTATCCCCTGATAGACCTGCCCATATTCCTAATTTTTGGACTACGGTTAAAACTTGGTGTGCTTTGAGTACGATACTCTAAACCTGGACCTTTTTCACCTCTTTTTAAAGATTCAGTTGTAACTTTTGGCTGATCTGCTTTTGGTGCTATTGATTGTGCCATTACGCTGCTCCTGGTTCATTCTTTGGGTGCTTTTCCTTAGGCGCATGACCTGGAGGCTTTTGCTGACCACCACTTTGCGCCTCCATCTTTTTCAAACGCTGTATAAGCAATTGTTTACCTGGAGCTTCCACCATGTCAAGTAAAGATTCTTTGTCAATTGCGCCAGCTTTAAATAAATTGAACGCCAATTGCTTTGTATCTTCAGTAAAGATTGGGCTGTTAGAGTGAGCATCAACTTTAACAACATAATCGTTAGTAAACTGCTCTGCAATAAACGGCACGCCTTCAGTATCTTTGTAATGTGTTGGGTCATAGGCTTGCATGAGCTTGAGATACAGTGTTGCTACCTTTTCCAAGCTATCTTCCACAATCAAAGCCCGTTTTTTAGCTCTTGAAGAACCTAAACGAGCTAATTGGCTTGCATGACCAGCCGATCTTACGCCAGACTCGCCTTTACCTTGCAATACATTGCCAATACCTGAAACTTCTTCAAACATTGCGCTAATTTCGTGGATAACCTCAAAAAGATCAGGTGGCATCTGCGGTGCAAGGCGTTCAGCCTTAGCGTTGGGCATATCTGAGCTTAAAAGACCACCAGCACGGTTTAATGCAAAGTTTTTCTCATCCAAGATGCCAGAAAAGCCTGTCAACGCTGTTGGAGGGCTAACTTGCTTGGACAATAGATCCAAAATCTCTACCCAGCGCACATTGAGCAAAGTTTGAAGCTGCATGAGCTTTTGAACTTCCGATGCGCCCCAAAAATAGGTTGGCAATGGGTTTGGGCAGATCTGAACAAATGGACATTCGCCTTTAAGGAACAAGGATGCACCTGGTCGGTCATAAATAATAATTCCAGGAGCTGCGCTAGTTACCACTTGATAATCAGAAGTGTCATCATTCCACACCCACAACTCAGTCATCTCTACTGTATCTTCAGCTACTTGAGCTTTGTAGCGATTTACTCCATACAGATCAAGGTTGATGTTGCCATAGATAGTCGGATTGGTTTGACTCATCACAATACGATTTACTGCTTCAGGAATCTCTGATTCATTAACTCTTGTGCCAGTCGTGAGGCGCTTTACGATGTCATCACGCTTTGGATGGGAATACAGACGGGCATATAGCTCCGACTTTGTCATGTAGTAAGTTTGTACAATGGCTTCTTGCCTGTCTGTATAAGGGGTGTCCTCACGCAATATGCCGATAGAATCAGGCTCGATCAGGTAAGGATTAATGCCGTTGTTATAAACCAGCTTTACAAAGGTGGTGTTATAAACCAATGACCAAGTCAACGCAGTCGAAAATACTTGGTCTGCATTGGAGTTAAGCCACTCGTCATTGAGTGCTTGAGTCAATCGTGGTGTTTTGCGCTGCTCCATATCGTGGACTGAAGCGCCCAATTGTAAAGAGAAGCGGGTTGTTTCCGAGCTATAGAGGAAGCTAGTAAGCTGATCTAAGTGCGGATTGATCTTGTTGAAATAGGCTGGTGGTTCTTCAGGTCCAGCGCCAAATAAATAATATGCCCGCTGAGTGGTGTAATCACCTTTGCGGGCATCTCTTGATACCAGGCACTTAGCAATGATGTCTAAATAAAAATCTTCTCTTGCTTCGGGTGCGCTAGGTATTCTCATTTTTTAATCTGTAAGTTTTCAGGATCTCGTAATGTTGAAGATGGATCAACTCTAGGTCCTGAGTTTATACCAGCCTGAGATGGTGTCAAGCCCGCAGCCTCAGGTTCTTTACCTAGTAACGGTCCAACAGGTTTTGAGAATTGTCCAGCAAGAATAGATTGCATATTCATGCCTTTCATTCCGCCACCCCAGACCGCTGCGTCACCAGGGCGGGCTTCCCTTGGGGCTTCCGCTTGCGGGGTTGGGACTTGACGCTTGAGCTTGTCTTTGTCAACTCCTTTTTTACGGGTTGCGAACTTTTCGGCATCTGCGTATTCTTTTTCGGTGAACTTGTTTTTCTTGGCGAGGAAGCCTTCTTGGTGCTCGCCTTCACGGGTGGTTTTGATGTCTGACATTCCGAACTCCATTGCGAGTTGCTTGGTGGACTTGTCCGTAAATCTTGTTTTGGCGCTGACCAAGTTAGGAGCTTGCAAAAATACGACCATAACTTCTTCATTACATCCTTTCATGGGACATTTAGGAGTCCTCGATTCAAAATAACCGTGTTTAGCACAGTGAAAATCATTTACTACAGCCATTGTTATATCCCCTTCAATTGCTCGTCAAGTGTTAAATCAGAATAATCATACTTCGGTTTGATACCCATATTAATCTTAATCTCCCCGTTAATCAATGTCAATTTACTGGATTTATGAAGTATGGGCTTGGCTTCTTTGCGATATTGAACAAATAATGAGGTGTCACGGTTCTGCATAATGGCTACTTCCCCATTAATCCATTCTTGATAGGATTTTGACACCCTTCTTTGGACATATTCAGTCAATGGTTCACTCTCATTGATAAAAACATCCCGTATATGGGATGTAGATAACCCAGCAAGCTCTGCAAACAAAGGAATAGAGATTCCTCGGTTCTTATCCTTGAGAAATCTCTTAATAATCCTTCTAAGGTCAGTTCTACTGTGGATTACCAGTGGCATTACCATAAACACCTATCCTTTTAAGGTAATCGGACACATTTCGACCTACAGTGAGCTGTTCAGGGGTGAAATCATCCTGTACACGGGAAACTCTGCGAGTGAGCTTTTGATTTATCAATCTTGGCTGTACTTGTTCAGCATAAGCAGCGCAAGCTAGGGCTGTAGCGATCACACGGTCATCTTTGTTGCGACCAGATGCTTCAATTGAGCTGCCATCACGAATAGTGGTTTTCATTTCATCAATGGTATCCAAATCGTAGATGTCTAACATCCCACGCTCAAAGTAATCCTTCATGTAGGTGAGCATCCTCTCTTTGGTAGCTGCCGTTGTCATCCAGCCAATCGAGTTAGACAAGCCACCCATCGTATCGTTCCTGCGCCAGATGTAGTTCTGCATATTGCCGTACACATCCATGAGGTCTTTACCCAAAGCTGTACCCATCGCAGCAGCTTGACGCTTGAGGTTGCGTAGTTCATTGATGACCGCCTGACCTGGACCATTGATCTCAAGGTTAAGAGTTGAGTTCTTGTAAGCGCCAGCAAGGTGGGCGATCACCCAGGCAAATTGGTAGGTGTTCATTTCAGAGGTGGCAAATGAAGCCACCTGCTCAAGCCCATCTGCATATACCCGCAGCACCTGAATACAGAATCTATCAGCCCAGTCGCTAGATCCATAAGCAGGATCAGCACCGATAACATAATAAGCAGTGTCCACAGGTTCTTCCCAAACCTTGAGCGTGGCAAGACGCTCAGTGGATTTAAGTACTTCCGTGTCTTGAAAGTTAACTCCAAAAGAATATCTATAGGACTCATAGGGTACTTTCTTTAGTTTTTTCATGGCATCCGTACATCTTGCATTAGAAAAGAAAGAAGTGCCAGTCATCACAAAGGCGTAGTCCTCAGTAGGCGGAAACTCTTGATACATGAGGGAGTCATCCTTAATACCCTCTAGCATCTTCCAGCGCCACCAGGCAATCTGACGGGAATTGATTTCAACACCGTAGAGCTTTTTGATGTCACGCACCCATTCTTTTTCTTCACCTGTGAGCTTGCCATCCCAATAGACTTTGTAAGTCTGACCTTCAGGATCTAGGGAATACAGTTCATTACGCCACCAGCCACAAAAGATAGCCCGTTGTGTGCGAGCCTTCTTAGCAGTGGTGTACATATCGTGAAACATATTAAAGCCACGAGCTGTGGACTCAAAGGTGTACAGACGATCAGGATTGGTTTCCGCTAAAGACGCTAGCAAGGAAGCTAATCCTTCTTCATCTCCCCAGCTTGAGGTTTCCGTTCCATGAAGGTATGTAATAGCCTTACCACGACCCAGACTTCCTTTCGCTCTAAGCCCAGCGACTTGATAAAAGATACGGCTGCGGTTTTTGAGGGAAAGCTGATTTCGGTTGTGAGCAAGGATCGGGATTTTGAACTCTTTGGGCAAACCATCCATATACATGGCAAGGGTTGTTCGGAACATATCCCTATTTTCTTCCGTATCTGTTGTGAGTGTGCCTTGAAGCCCTGGGTGCATGAAGTGCCAGTAGAGGTCAAGTGCGAGGGAGATAGTCGTGATTCCAAGTTGCCTTCCTTTCAAGATAACAAAAAAGTGGATGTCCTCCTCCAAGCCCTTTGCGATTTCATTCATCACATAGGTTTGACTACCAAGAAGGTTATCCATCTTGCGTAAGCCTTGCTCTTTAGTTTCAATCTTGAGCTGCTTACAAAAGTAGTAAAAATGCTGGAGGTTAAATTTACTCATTGGTTAGCCAAGGTAATTTGTTGTTGTATTTCTCAAGCATGGTCTTATTCCCTTGTTCAAAGAAGTCACGACCTACTGAGTATTCGTTACCACCAAGCCTAAAACAAAAAGTGTTTTGTCCTGACCAAGCAAAGTTGGGATATACCTGAGTAGCTGCTGCGTAGAACTTTCGATCACCACCCCATCCTGGCTGAGAAAGAATAATGGCTAAAGTCTTGAGGCACTCCGTTTTCATGCCCCACATACACCAATCCACAAAGCTATGACCTGGTGCGTTCCAGCAGTCGTGAAGGCTTCCAAGGGCTTCGCAGCTATCTTCACAGATAAACCGCCCTTCCTTCTCGTACACAGAGCGTAGGCAATAGACCCAATCATAATCTTCTTCCATTTTGGTCATAATGGACTCTACATGATTAGGCTTGTACCAATCGTCATCGTTGCAAAAGAAAGTCACATCTTCATTTACAAGAAAAGCACTTGCAGCATAAAGCCTTCTGCCTTCTACATCTTTGCCCCCGACCTTACCATCCCAATAGCAGATCTTTAATTCTGGGTATAGCCTTCTTAGTTCTGCGTATTGATTAAAGCCTTCATCGCAAACAATGTAATGCACCACTGGATAAGTCTGGGCTTTTACACTAGCAATGCAGTTTGCTAACTCCCAGTGGCGCTTCCCGTTGGTAACTGTGACTACGGCTGCGGTTTTCAATTGTGTTTACCTAGTTTTTTGATTTCAAAGTTAGGAAGATCCCAATACGCCACCTTAAGCCTAGCGGTGTGATTCCTGGCTAGGTCAATCAAGGCGGTATAGGTCATGGGGCTAAACCGTTCCTTCCATTCTTTTGCTAATGCGATCTTTTGCTTCTTGGTTTTGCAAGACAAGGCTCTCATCATTTCTGTCTTGTACATCTGGCGTTCTTGACAGAGCCGTTCCCAATCAGTGTACGCAATCACCATCTTCAGGCTCTAGCAGTTTCTTGAGATGCAAAATCTCCGCTTCAGCCATCATGAGCAGTTCAGAGGACTTGGCATGAACCCGCATCAACTCATGGAAGATGTCATCTTTAGTCATAGCCCATATTCTGGTCATGTATTCCTTCTTAGCAATGTCCCCAGCCTTCTCAATGTATTGCTGGACTGATACTGCATCTTTTATTCCGTTCTCCATACTCTTATTCCTTCTCCGTCTTTTCTAGCAATAAACTTCCGATTCAATTGTTTGCCTGTTCTGTAGTTTGCATTACAGACAATTTGCAGCTTCCCCGCTGGTACAAAGAATGATTCACCGATCTCCATAATCCTATATGGGTACACATTGCGCTTTTTCTCAGGGGGTATGGGAATATTTTTTTCTACTTCAATAGTCATGCTATTCTCCTTATAACTTAACTCATCATACACTACCATGATACACACATACAACGAATATCATCTAGGCGATAACCTTATTCATCTGAACTATTTGCGTAAGGTTTGTGAGCAAGATAGTGACATGGACTTTGTTCACCATTGCCATCCGCAGTACCATAGCCAGCTACAACCCTTGTGTGAGGGCGTAAGCATCCTCTTAGCAGATCTATCCATCCCACCAGGCTCTATTAACGCTTGGATTGGCAGGGACAACTACTTTCACAACCACCCTCTTAGACGGCAGTGGGCGCAATTTCACATGGAATGGTTTGACCATCTATCAGACCTGTTAGAAGTTTCCTCGCCTATAGCTTGCAAGGAAGATCTCTTGTTCGAGTATCCTGCTCTGAGAGAGCAGTCTAGGTATGAGTTTGACCTCCTAGTCATTAACTCTCCCCCACAGTCAGGGCAATTACCAGACTTTAATGCGGATTTCTTTAAAAAACGGGTCATGGAATTAACAAATGAGGGGTTAAAAGTCATTACTACCCATCCTACAGGCATCGTTCCTAGCACTCTTGAGAGCCATTACACGGTCACTGACATCGGTGTGCTTAGCAAAGGCGTGCAGTTAATCGAGGGTGTGGATACTGGTCCAATGTGGACTACCC
>Ga0364901_10115_pt1 | contig 33519 bp, 26 predicted proteins | sample ExccelJu500002D4_FD_206968 | JGI IMG/M metagenome (GOLD analysis project Ga0364901, IMG submission 206968) | Enriched cells from Trout Bog Lake Hypolimnion, Wisconsin, USA - BchlTB.July09.5000.02.D4 | ecosystem: Environmental > Aquatic > Freshwater > Lake > Hypolimnion/Profundal zone | place: USA...
TTCCACATTTGACGCACATTCATTAGGCTCTTTTATAGAAGATTATATACACCACGGCAATAGCATTGGATCAAAGTTATACACGCCAGATGCTTGCCTGTTAGATGATTTTGGCTTCAACTAGTGGCTCTTACCTCCTATGACCTTTGAAAAATCGCTTGAGGAAACAATCCGTACTCTAGAAGCCTTGAACGAGATTAGACCTGCTATAAATGAAGCTTCAAAGTTAATTTTGGGGACATTAAAAAACGGTGGTAAACTGTTAGTCGCAGGAAATGGAGGTAGCGCAGCTGAAGCAGCTCATCTTGCGACTGAACTCACAGGTCGATACGCCAAGAAGCGCAAAGCGCTACCAGCATTAGCTCTTTCTTCAGATGGATCACTACTTACCTGTATAGGTAATGACTATGGATTCGAGCAGGTCTTTTCCCGTCAAATTGAAGGTCTAGCTCGAGCAGGAGATTTGGTCATTGTCTTAAGCTCAAGCGGAAACTCAGCTAATATTATAGAAGCACTTAATACAGCCAAAACTCTAGGTATCCAGAGTCTTGCTTTCCTAGGAAGAGAAGGAGGAAAAGCCAAGGGATTAGCAACCTGTGATCTCATCGTTCCTGGAAATAGCGGCGCAGCAGCTCAAGAAGCTCACCTTTTTCTTATACACCATTTTTGTGAATTAATAGATCAAGCATTCTAATAAATTTATATGTCCAAGCAATATTCAGTTCCGGCTTTTCTAAAAGATTTATTAAACGCGCGCTCTCCTTCTGGTCATGAATACGAAGCTCAAGACGTATTCGATAAATATGTAAAATCATCAGCTGATGAATACCGCAAGGATGCTATGGGCAATAGAACAGCTGTTCTTAATCCTAAAGGTGATCCTACACTGATGCTAGCTGGTCACATAGATGAACTGGGGTTAATGATAACTTACGTGAACAAAGACGGTTTCTTATATTTTGATACCATTGGAGGTCATGATAGAACAGTTATTTCAGGAAGACGTGTTTTAATTCATACTCAGAAGGGTCTAATAAAAGGCGTAACAGGAAAAAGAGCTGTTCATTTAATGGATGACGCAGATCGAAAAAAAGTACCTGAAATTCATGAAATTTGGATTGATATAGGCGTTAAATCAAAAAAAGAGGCGTTAGAAAAAATTAGAATCGGAGACGTTGCTACATATGACCACAGTTTCGAACTCTTTAGTGGCAGTATAGGAGTCGCACGTGCTTTTGATAATAAATCTGGAGCATATATCATCGGCGAAACCTTAGTTAGACTAGCTAAGGATAAAAAAGGTCTAAATGCAAAAGTCGTATCAGTTGCTACTGTTCAAGAAGAGATAGGCGTACGAGGTGCAGCCACTTCAAGCTACGCTGTAAATCCTCATATTGCTATTGCAGTTGATGTAGGGCATGCAACTGATCACCCAGATTGTGACCAACGTAAATTTGGTGAAACTAAACTAGGTGGAGGTCCTATTATTTGTAGAGGTCCTAATATTAATCCAAAAGTATTTGAAAAGCTAGTAGGCACAGCTAACAAATTAAAAATCCCTTATCAACTAGAAGGTGATCCAAGACCTACAGGAACAGATGCTCGCGCGATCCAAATGGCAAGATCCGGTGTTGCTACTGGCTTAATAAGCGTACCATTACGCTACATGCACACCCCGAGTGAAGTCGTCGATCTTCAAGATGTTGAAAACTGCGTAAAGCTTTTAGTTGGGTTTAGTAAATCACTAAATAAAGGCGACTACGCACATTGGTAAAACTGATGCGTTAATAAAAATGGCTTATCCCAAAAACCATTTTTTAAGTTTAATATATAAAGTATGAAAATTTTACGAAGATTCGTATATTGTCTTTCAGTACTTCTACCATTAAGTCTATTAATTAATACAAAACTATTTTTCTACACAGCTACGGATTGGAATAATAGCTTATGGCTTACAGGTTACATTGGTAACTATATTAAGACTCATTTAACGAATCCAATTTTCTTAAATGCCGAAAATGCTGTTGGTATTCCTATCAATTTATTCTACGGCTACTTATTATATCCCGTATTAGGCTTAATCTCTTCCTTAGTAGGTGCATCTCTTGCTCTACGTATTGGATGTTTAGTTATGTTAAGCTTTCAGTTTTTCGCAGTACTATCTGGAAGTAGAGCTATTTTTCGTCATCGTGCTTTAGCCTACTCTACGGCAATTACAGTTATTTGGGGTACATATTCACTGACAAATTTATACAATAGATCAGCAATATGTGAATATTTCGCTACAGGATTTATGATATCTAGTATTGGTTTTATTTTTTCAGCGGCTGAAGAAATAAACGTTAAAGGTCGCTTATTCTTTGTGTGGATGGCCTCAGTATCTGTGATGGTATCAATCGGCATTCATCCACCGACAGCATTTTTAGAAACATGCTACTTTATACCTTTATTACTTATAATCTTAAAAATAAGTATACCAAAACATAAACAAATAGATTGGAGAAAAATAACTGTCGTAGGTTTAATTGCTATTAGCTTTAGTATAATCCTTGTACCTTGGGTTTATATTATGCGTAAAATTGGTCCTGTATTAACGCAATGGGCACACCCTGGAGTTATGCTTTTTTATCCTGATAGGTGTGACTCTTGGTTTAAAAGACTTAGCCCAATCACTTTTGATTGGTTATCAGTGCAACAAGGCAAACAAAATGTATCCACCCCCTATCTAGAAGCTCCAATCAATTTCGGATTATTTATTTTACTTATTTGGGGTCTTTATATTTGGGTCAATAAAAAGCCTGATAACTTTCAACGTTCTCGAACTTTATTTGAAAAAGCAGCAAACTATTTTACTTTCACGAGTATAATCTGGGGACTCTTTTTGTTTGTTTTATCTGTCTACCGACCACTCGCTAGCAATTTTCTATTTCTTGCGCCATTTGTACAATTTGCCTACCGACTAACAAGCCATATCAATGCTGCACTCTTAGTGAGTGTATTCTCATTAATACTGATTCTAAGACAACAAGGATTAATTGATAAGTACCGTACTCAATTAAATATTTTATCAGCAATTTGTATCACGATTGCCAGTCTTAACCTAATACAAAAATTACCTCATGCCCAAGTAGTTAGCTCCATACTAAATTACCCTGAATATGAATTTAATGGGGAACGATCTGGTCTCGCTAGAAATGGTCAAATCGAATTTGCGAGCATGTACTCTGCTAGCAGACTTTATCCTGAACTAACTACTCAAAATCCAAATACTATGCCTACCGTAAGTCTTCCAGTAGGTTATACAGGAAATAAGTTTGGGGAAGTGTCTAATTTAGATATATCTTTTAAGTATCCAACGTGGGTAAAAACGAATGTAATCGCTTTCCCTTGGAATAGAATAATTGTTAACGGCAAAAGAATTGGTGGTGATGATCTATCAAGAATTGGTGGATTTTTTGCAATTAAGTTACCTACTGGAAAATCTCATATTGAATGGCAGCTACACGAAGATCCTTACTGGATGGCTCTGCATACCATGGGACATATATGTTACTTTAGCATAATTTTTTGTACTTTAATTTTATTTATACTAGCTTTATTAGGTAAAATAAAATTTAGCGTATATACTATATTAGAAAACTAAGCTTTTGATATTAAAGCTCTCTCTCGTTCAACGAGCGTTGGATGAGAATAATAAAAGCCACTATACCAAGGATGCGGAGTAAGATTAGATAAGTTTTTTGAGGATAATTTTCTTAATGCTTGAATCATTGCTTCTGCTCCACCCATTGCCTTTTTAGCAAAGTGGTCAGCTTCATATTCATGCTTACGAGATAAGAGATTAAATAGAGGCGATATCCAAAAGGTAACAAGACCTCCTAAAAGCCCAACTAAGAGAAAACTCGCTGCTAGTTGTCCCGATTTAAAACCTAACGCAGGATTAAACCAGTTGGTATTACATAACCAAGCAATCGTGAGAAAACTTAAAGCGGTTCCTAAAAATGAAAGCACTAAACTCTTTGGTATATGACCGAGTCGGTAATGCCCGATTTCATGTGCTAAGACTGCTTCAAGCTCCTCTTCACTTAACTGAGCAATCAGCGTATCAAATAGAACAATCCGTCTAAAACGACCAAAGCCTGTAAAAAAAGCATTCGAATGTGCTGAGCGTTTACTTCCGTCCATGACTAGGATCGTTTTGGCTTTAAATCCTGTTCTCTCACTTAAGGCAAAGAGCCTTGCTTTTAATGACCCTTCTGGAAGAGGACTAAGCTTATTAAACAGTGGCATTATCAAGATCGGATAGATCACAAGCATGATAAGCTGGAAGACAAATAAGAGACAAAAGCCCCATATCCACCAGTTAGCACCTACAAAATGAACCAAAGACAGTATACCTGTGAGTAGCGGAATACCTATAACGAGGGTAAGGGCTAACCCCTTTAATTTATCAGAAGCCCAAAGTTTCACGCTCGATGTATTAAAGCCAAAATCCGCTTCAATTTTAAACTGATGATAAAAATCAAAGGGGACCGAAATAAGCGATAAGAGAAGACCTGTCAGGGTGATAAATAAAGCACCCCTAAATGCTGAATTCTCTAATGCTTGGGGAACAACAAACGAATAGATACGTGGTAATATGCCCGTAAGTAGAATAACACTTAACGCAATCGCATCAACACAGTCGGTAATACTCTCGTAGTATGATTTAACTAAGGTGTAGCGGACAGATTTAGCATAGGTCTCCTGATCCATCACAGCTGCCGCTGCTTCAGGAGGATTTAATGCTTTAGCCTTAACTGCTTTACGATTTAAAAACGCAAGCACTAAGGAGATCACAGTTTTTAATCCAAGAATTAAAACGGCAAGAAAAGTTAATCGCATACTTACAGGTGTATCAAAAAAAGCAGCAGATTCAAATCACGTTATCTTATAAGATAACTCAACTAATTGGATTCTATAGGGAGAACACCGGAATCTCGTGCTAAGCTTAGATCTATGTAAGAAAAGCCTGTCTGCCCCATCATAGCTGAAGCCATTTGCATTTCTTTGTCTCCAGCACTTTCTGCTTGAGCAAATGTACTACTTGATAAGAGCGTCGTCTCGAGGGTAATAAGTTCTCCTCCCTGCTCTTTGTCATAGACCCCTACAAAGCAGTGACCAGGAACAAAAATAAGAACAGGACGAAGCCCAATACGTCTAAAAATGGAAGCGAAGAGTAAAGAGGCATCCACACAATTAGCTCCTTGATCTTTTAGGGACTCATTCACAAATCGAACATACTGAGAGGATACCCCAGAAACTTCAGAACTCGTTGTCGCAAGATCACTATAATTTAAGCCACGTGCTGCTAAGGTCTCCCAGACGGCTTGCATCTGATCTTTCACAGACTTTAAACCAAATTCATAGCCACTAAAACGAGTCACGCTTGTTTTAAGCGCAGCCTCTTGAATAATCTGATTAATGAGGGGATGCCCCTCGTTAACATAGGCTGCAAAACAAATACTGGTATCTTGCCACTGCCCAGTCTCTGAATCGAATAACTTGGAAACGACTTCATTGATTGGATGCACCGTTACAACACAGGATGTTTGTAGCCGTTTGCCTGATGATGTGACGACCGATACGACTAAGGTTTCTGGTCGAACCTGCTTCACGTCACGTAAACGTTTAAAATCCCAAGGGACATCGGGTGTCATAACGAGGTCCTCTGAATCTAGCGTTAGGGTTTTAATGAAAGGCGTTTCAAATAAATCAGATGCCAGTTTAATCTGACATTTTTCTCCTACTTCAGCATGAGAGAATCGAAGGGTAATGCATTTTCTAAATTCAGAGGCTACTCCTCCAAACGATAAAATAAGAGATGGATAAAGGTGATTCCCAAAACTCGACTCAACTTCAAGAGCGAGTGTTTTTTCAGAAGTGATCGGTTGCGTTACACCCGCTTCCGCAGGAACTGTATCACCCGTACTCGGTTTTTTGAGATAATACGCTAGCCCGAGTCCCATCCCCGTTCCAGCGGCCAGTAGCAGTACTAAGACTAAAAACCGCTTGAACGAAAATTTTTGCATGGGGAGATTAATCAGCCTCCGTGTGAAGAGACCTTAATCAATATGACACCATGCCTAGGAACAAGTGCACTATATTCACCCCCGAAGTTACCTATGTCTTTTTGTCTCCATAAGTCTCTTACGGTCTTTTCTCCTGTGATACCCAAATCAGACCAGTGGACATGAACTGTATCAGCGATTTCTCCTCGGTTAAATAATCCAACGGCTAGAGAACCATCTGCAAGAGGACGTGCCCATACCTCTAAGTCTCTATCTTGAGTAATACGTCTTGCTGCCCGCCCAAGCGTATCTTGATCTACGGCGATCACTTCATCGTTGGTGAGTAGACTGAGTGTAAATGGATCTACTTTTGTTAAATCACACCCAATTAAGAGTGGAGCTGCTAAGAGAGACCAAAGAGAAATATGGGTGTACTGTTCATTAGGAGAAAGACGCGTTGGATGTAATTTAGGACCCCAGCCTACTTGTCCTACAACAAGCATATCAGGATCATTCCAGTGACCAGGACCTGCATAGGCTTCATGGCCATTTTGAGAGAATCCAATTTCTGACATACTTACCCAAGTATCTACGATATCTCCGGTTGTTCTCCAGCTATTGCCACCAATATTGGTAGCCCATTCCCAGACATCATTTTCTCCGTACTGACAAAGACTATATAAAATATCGCGCGACTGATTATGGAGCATGCGACCCATCAAGTCATAAGGCTTAATCATTTCCTCACGACTCATATCCTTCATGTAATAGCGGTAAGTACAGAGATCGTACTTTAAGTAATCAAAGCCCCAATCAGCAAACTGCTTGGCATCTTGCGCTTCATGGCCATAGCTCGCCGTGCATTGACCACAGGTCAAAGGACCAGGAGAACTATACAAGCCAGCCTTTAAGCCGAGGCTATGAATATAATTTACAAGCCCAGTCATGTCCGGAAACCGAGCGTTAGGATTAATACGACCTTCGCTATCACGTGCTTTACCAACGAGCTTTGGATCTGGATTTAAACGAATTGCAAAGGGTCTTCTACCAGTAGCAGTAGCTAAAGCACTGAGTTCTTTTTCAACAGGATCCCCTGGTAAAGGACGTGTTTCCCAGTAGTCATCCACATTTACATAGGTCCAGCCGTGATCAATTAATCCTGTTTTAATAAATGCTTCTGCTGCGCCTTTCATGTCTTCGGCGGTGACAGCACTGGCAAAACAATTCCAGCTATTCCAACCCATTTGAGGTGTAAGGGCTAGGATGTCACCAACCCGAATCGTTAATTCACGCTCTGTAGATCCCAGTGCGTTACTTGCACCTAAAACAACTACGTAATCCCCTTTATTTTCAACCTTACCTGTAATAACACCCGTTTTAGAATCGAGGGTTAGTCCATGCGGTAAATTCTTAGCAGTATACGTAATCGGACGATTTCCTGTTACAGGTATTTTAAATAAGAAAGGATGATTTGGTCTGACACCAGTAATCGTTGCTCCATTAATTCTAGGAGTTAAGGGAGTTTCCGGTGTGAGGATAACGGCTTTTTCAATTTCACGATTTATTGTTACGGGAGCTTTTCCTGTATAGGCAAAGGAGGCATTTGCCCACATAGCCATGGTGTCTCGTTTTTCTACGCCATGCGTTACGAGAATAAGTGTTTTAACGCCACTCGTATTGACTGAAATGACCTTCGCTTCATCTCCAGGATGAATAGGATCACTCACATACAAATAACGGTTATCACCAATCACTTCAAAACGTAGCGAGGCTCCTTCTTTATACTTTTGATCATCGACTATACCTATCATCGCATCGAACTGATTTACTTTACCATCTAACGACAGATACAAGTCGCTTGTGCCATGGGTAATATAGCCATCCGTATAAATGACCTTAGCAATGGTTGTTTTGCTCGTAGGCTTAATGACTTTGGGCTGCTGCTCGGATAAGGACAAGTCGAGTTGAGATAATTGAATACTCGAAGCATCAAGGTGAGTTACCGTTAGGCCTAAGGCCAATCCCAATGCAGCGATGAAAGCGGGGCTCAGTTTCATAGTTATGAAACGCTAGCTTTCTTGCATAAAAAAAGCACCTTAAAAATGAAGGTGCCTTTTAGAAAATAGACTATCTTAGCGCTTAACGCTCTCTGCGTGATAATAAATATAAGAGATTAAGAAGGGCTGTAATAAAAGCAGCGACATAGGTCAGTGCAGCTGCATCTAACGTTTCATAAACACCAGGCATTTCATCTGTCTGTAATATGCCTAGAGTCACTAATTGTGCTTTTGCACGTCTACTGGCATCAAATTCTACAGGTAAAGTGACTAATTGGAATACAGTCAAAACAGCGTAACAAACGATCGCTATATCTAATAGAGGACCCCAAAGCCCCCCGAGTAAAAAGAAGCTTCCAAGCATCACGAAAGGAAGAACTCCTGAAACGATACGAGTAGCAGGAACAAGAGCCATACGCAGATTCAGCATCTGATAACCAATCTTATGCTGAATAGCGTGACCTGCTTCATGGGCTGCAACCCCAATAGCTGCAAGACTAGTTCCCCGGTAATTTTCGGAAGAAAGAGCCAAGCGTTTATTGGTAGGATCATAATGGTCTGTTAAGTGACCCTCGATTTCTTCTATGGTTACATCGGTAATACCTGCCTGAGCCATCACGGCTTCAGCCGCTTCACGACCTGTGAGTCCACCACGTGATGGGATTTCACAGTTTTTGCCGTAGGCTGAAGATACCTTAATTTGAGCGTACAACGAAAAGATAAATACGAGTACGAACAGAACTAAGAAAAAAGGAGATGGGAGATAGAATGCGGCTATAAATGGCATAATCATGGTATTACAAGATACAGTAATTTATGTTCCTTGGTTCGTCAAATATCCGTGCTCTAGCTTGAAAACACTTAGGTAAGTTTGGGTATATCTACCCAGCGTCTCTCGGCCCAAGATTTTAATCCAAGTTCAGCGAGTTGAACTCCTTTTGCACCCTGGAGTAGTGTCCAAGGGAAAGGAGCTCCTGTTACAACATGCTTTAAGAAGAGTTCCCACTGAACTTTAAAGGCGTTATCAAACGAGTCATTGGTTGGCACTGTCGTCCAGCCTTCATTGTATTTAATAGGACTATCAATATCAGGATTCCAAATACAACGCGGTGTGCTTGATAAATGCTGTGCAGTGCAATTACGAAGTCCAGCAACGGCAGAACCATGGGTTCCATCCACTTGAAGTGTAAGCAGATCATCGCGTTTTACACGCACGGCCCAAGACGAATTAAAATGGCAGACTACGCCATTATGTAATTCGAAGGTAGCATAAGCGGAATCATCAGCCGTAGCTTTATAAGGCTTACCTGCTTCATCCCAGCGTGTGGGTATATGCGTAGCACCAAGGCAGGAGACGGACTTAATTTCACCAAAGAGGTTATCAATTACGTATCTCCAGTGACAGAGCATATCGACAATGATACCGCCGTCCTCTTCTTTTTTATAATTCCAGGAAGGTCGTTGTAGTTTTTCGTGTTCACCAGTAAAAACCCAATAACCAAATTCTCCGCGTACAGATAAAATGGTACCAAAAAATCCAGTATCTATTAAGTACTTTAATTTAAGAAGTCCTGGTAGCCAGAGCTTATCTTGAACGACCCCGTTCTTTAGACCTGCACGGGTTGCCTCTTGATAAAGAGCCATCGCTTCTTGTGAAGTAACTGCGGTTGGTTTTTCGCAGTAGATATGCTTTTTTGCGGCGATCGCTTTTCTGACACCAACCGGGCGTTGACCAGTTAAAGCAGAATCGAAATAGATCTGATTTTTAGGATCTGCGAGGGCTGAATCTAAATTTGTCGTATACCGTGATACGCCTGCACGCGCTGCTAACGCAGCTAATTTTTCCTCACTCCTTCCTACTAAGATTGGATCGGGCATAATCACTTCGCTATCAGAAAGCTTTACCCCTCCCTGCTCACGTATGGCTTTAATCGAACGCAGTAAATGCTGATTCGTTCCCATGCGTCCTGTGACGCCATTCATAATAACTCCGATTTGGTGGGTTTTCATGGACTAGTAAATTTAAGGTTTTTTCGTGCACTGAGGCTGAGCCCCTGCGGGAAGTGGAGGTGTTGGGGCAATCCCTGCAGGAGGTAAGGTTCCATCTAATTCTTGTCTCCAGTGTGCTACATCACCCCCTGGGCAATAAATATACATCATATGGAGCGGTTCACTGCTCGTATTGGTTAATTGATGAAATACGGTAGGGGGTAAAAAGACAGCTTGGCCTTCTTTAATCGTTTGTCTTTCTTCTCCGACACAAATTTCTCCCTCCCCTTGTAAAATCATATAGATTTCTTCCTGCTCTTGATTATGCCAAGGGACTTGTCCTCCATTGGGCTCTAAAACAACAACCCCCATCGCAAAACCTTTAGCAGGAATGGGCTGACCAGCTTGACCAACCATGCCGCGCGTCCAGCGCCTTGCTGGAAACGTACGACCAGCTATCGTTTTAAGATCAGCGATTATCATAGGGTATAAGAGAAGACACTGAGGAGAGTCTTAGCTCAGGTCAAAACGGAAAGTATTCCAAACTAAATACAAAATCGCACTAGGTACTTAGGCCTGCCCTAGTCAGAAGTGCCTGGATATCTGGGTCCCTACCCATAAAATCTCTAAAGAGTTTTGCAGGATCCTCAGCATTTCCCTTAGAGAGAATTGTCCTAACAAAATCGGCTCCTGTTTTTGGATTAAAAATACCTTCTTTTTTAAACCGTGTGAAGGCATCGGCATCTAGGACCTCGGCCCACTTATAGGAATAGTAGCCAGCAGCGTAGCCTACTGGATCTGCAAAGACATGCGTGAAGCGCTTAATTACCGTTGGTGCGGGTGGCTTAGTTGGGATTAAGTGTTTTTCTACTTTAGACCGAAGGAGCGGTTCCACATCACTTAGGGTACTAAATTCTGAGGTGGATATATGGAGTATCAAATCCATCTTAGCTAAGGCCACTTGACGCATCGTCATGGACGCAGACCTAAACTGTTTAGCAGCCATCATTTTTTTAAAGAGATCATCTGGAATGACTTCATTTGACTGATAGTGCCTTGCAAAGAGATCTAAGCTTTCTTTTTCCCAGCACCAGTTTTCCATGATCTGGGAAGGTAATTCGACAAAGTCCCACGCAACATTCACCCCGTTAAGTGACTTAATTTCTACTTCACCTAGCAAGTGATGTAACAAGTGACCAAATTCATGGAAGATAGTTTCTACTTCGCGGTGTGTTAAGAGAGCGGGCGCATCTGAGGATGGTGCTGTGAGATTCCCGCAAATAAGTCCTAAGTGAGGTAAACGACTTCCCTCTGCTTTAGGACCTCCTGTGATTAAGTAATTCATCCAAGCCCCTCCCCGTTTAGATTCACGGGGATGCCAGTCTGCGTAGAATGAACCTACATGAACCTTAGCCTGATTTCTAATTTCATAGAATTTAACTTCAGGATGCCACACTTCGACGTCTTTTCTTTCAGTGATCGTTAAACCAAATACGCGAGTTGCTAAGGTAAATAGACCTGAAATCACCTGGTTTACTTCAAAATAGGGCCTTAGCGCTTCCTCATCGAAAGCATAGTTACTTTGGCGCAGTTTCTCAGAGTAAAACGCTATCTCCCAGGGAGCGAGAGGTGCGAGCGGTGTTTTTTTGTAGGCGGCTTTAAACGCTTCTAACGTGGCACACTCTTCCTTAAAGGCTTTTTCTGCACGCTTACCGATATCCTCAACAAAGGTAAGTGCAGCCGCTCCCTTTTTAGCCATACGCCTTTCTAGAACAAGATCTGCAAAGTGCAGCTTTCCAAGGAGCGCTGCCTTCTCTGCTCGAAGGGATAAGATCTTAGCAATTAAAGGGGCATTATCATAAGGAGCCACGGCTCCTACTTCGGCAGATGCACGCCAGAGCGTTTCTCTTAATGCATCATCTTCTAGATAGGTCATGAACGGCTCCATCGAAGGAGCATGGAGCGTGAAACGCCACGCTGGCTTTTCTTTTGTCGCTTTATTTTTTGCAATAGCACTTTCCAGTGCTGCCCGTTTAGCATGCTCGGGTAAGCCTTTCAGCCGCGACTCGTCTTCAACGATAAGTTCAAACGCATTTGTTGCATCTAGGACATGCTCTGAATACTTCTGCGTTAATTCAGCTAACTCGGTTTGAAGGGATTCTAAACGGATGCGCGATGTTTCAGGTAAGTCTGCACCTGCTTCTTTAAAATCAGCAAGGGTTTCATTTAAAAACCGAAGATGAATTCCTTGTAAGTTTTTAGCTTCATCAGACTGAGCAACCTGTTTTATGCGGCTCCACAAAGCGGGGTTTAGTCGAATTTTTGCATAAAAAGCAGATACTTGCGGTAGCACCGCGTTGTAGGCTTTTCTCAGTTCTGGAGAATCTGAAACAGACTGTAAGTGTGATACCTTACCCCATGCTAAACCAAGGGGCTCAAGTGCTTCCTCGAGAGCTAGCAATGTAGTCTTATAGGTAACGAATTCCGGGCTTTGGCTTGCAATCTGAGTGATGGCTTTCTCTGCATCAAGGAGAGCCTGATTAATCGAAGCCTCAACAGATGAAGCAGTTAATATGGACCAGCGAATTTCAAATGCTGTATCTAAAAAAGGTAGTTCGGTCACAGTATATGAATGACTAAAAAATCATTATAAAGGCCACTATATTATCAAAATTTATAAATTCATAGTATTAACCACTTAATGAAAAAGCTCCAAGTGATTCAAAAATAGTTAGCTATAAGCGATACATTCTCACCGTATAGTAAAACACTTAGTATCTCCAAAAAGAGATGTGTTTATATATACGTTTACTAATTAAAATTAACTCAGACGAAGCTTTAAATTTATGAGTCCAAACCATGTCATTTTTAGTAGAATGAAACCATGGCGAAAACGTGAAATATTAGTTTCTCCATAGGTACGATCTTTATATCGTATAGGAATATCTCTTATTTTAAGATTTAAGAGAGAGGAGCCAAAGAGTAAGTTAAAATCACCAAAAGGGTCAAAGTTACCAAACGGTGCTATGCGAATAAGCAAACGTTCATAATCTGACTTTAGTATCATTTTTGTGCCGCATAAACTATCCTTGACCGTTTGGCCCAAAATGAAAGAAAGCGCAGAGGCAAAGAATTTATTACCTAAATAGTTTAAGAAACGCATCGCCTGCTTTTCCATAGGATAAACTAAACGGCTACCATTAGCGAATTCAGTATCTCCCGATATAACAGTATCGAAAAATTTTGGTAAGTCTTCCGGAGGTGCAGTTAAATCTGCATCTTGAATTACGAGAACCTGACCTGTAGCTACAGAAAATCCTGTAAAGACTGCATCCCATTTACCTTTACCGGGTTGCTTCATAGCTTTCACAAGATGAGGTCCATTATAAGCGGCAACTTCGCGCTGAATAACCTCCCAGGTATCATCTTTGCTATTTCCCTCAACAAATATAATTTCAGTGCGATTTCCAAGTACAGGAATGCGTTCTAATGCAGCCCTAATATTTCCTGATTCGTTACGGGCAGGGACAATTACAGAGCAGCTTATAGGATTTGTTAAAACTATCTTACGCTTAGGCCGTGCCGTGAGCGCTAGCGTTGCACCAAAATTACGAATAATAGGTAGACGTGCTACGATACCATTTAACAGTGTAGAAATCAGAGGAATTTCAAAGGGAAAGAGTTGCAGTGTTTCAGTACGAACAACCTCCCAACCTGATAGCTCAAGTAAATTAACAAGATCCCCATGACTTAACCAATTTACTGCAGGCCTTGGACTCACTGCTCTAATCTTCATAGCAAACCTAATTGGAAAATCCCATATGGAATTTACCGTAGTGATATGTAAACGAGTACGAGCATGCGCTGCCGTATGAAGATTTTGAAAAGCGACCTGAATATCCGTTAGATATTCATTTAGGTGATTACATATAATATGATCAAATTGCTCGTTAATGACTGTTTGCTGAATATCACCAACCTTAAATTGTAACGCTTTATTATGACCGTGTACTCTTTGCGAAAGAGCAACCATGCTTGGACTAAAATCAATACCTAGACCATATGCCGGTGAAAGACCTGCTAGCAAGCCGCCGTTTCCACTACCATACTCAAGTACTTTTTCATGAGGTAGGATATGAGACCGGTGCCATTTAAGCTGCTGCTTACGAAACCCCTTCCAGCTAAACCATGTTCGGCGCCCCTGCTCTGCAGCTTTATCAAAATATTCTTTTAGAGTTTCCACCATTTAAAATTAAAATTCAAAAATTATCTGGTTAGCAAATAGATACGACTTATTAGCGAAAGTGCAGCCAGAACTATGAGTATTACAAATGGAGCCTCTAAACGAAACTTACTTTTTTTATCTTCCGGTTTTGTATCCATAACTTATTGTTACTTTGTATATTTAATTTATACTACAGCATTAATATAATACAGCAACTTTAATTACTCTTCAGAGACTTTAATGAAAATTGCACACAAAGTATTTAAACACTAAAACACTCTACCGATTTTAAAATAATACTTAATCCACGAATCAACCTTCACTTTACTCACGAGCAGTAATAGTAGCTATTCTGAAGGAGCATAGTCTTGAATCAGGAGCAGGTAATTTAAAACTATGATCTGATTCAATCTTCAAAGTCACATGGCTCAAGTTACCAGAATAAGGAAATACAACTTCATTCATTCCTTGATTCAAAACTGCATGTACTATGCGGCTAGATCCATCACGTAGAGCTATTTGCACATGCTCTCCTATACCAGGCCACCCTGGATACTCTAATTTCAATACTAGTGCTTTAGCCCTAGTAGATACTGGAACGGTGATTTCACACTGAGGAGCAGCCCATCCATCACTCCCTACATTATGAGACAAAGGCTTAGCAGATTCCTGCCCTGAATATGCATAGGTATACAAACCTTTAGATTCCAATCCAATATAGCTTAATTTAGCAGTCACAGGCCTTAGATCTGGCTTAGCCAAATGCGCATGCACACTGGAATGCAGATCAATCGTTGTTACATTCAAGTAGTGATCTATTGGAAGCGCCCAATCAAATTCGCCAGGAGTACAGTCTACACGATATAAATCTTTTCCATTAATTTGAATATTTATGGATTCTTCTTTTTTTACACCCTCTAGATCAGGTATATATCCTTTAATCCTGATTTGATCACCCATTTCAGATTTAGCTAAAACAAAATGACTATCTGGTGAAATCCAGCCATCTTCATATATACCAGAATATTCAAGACCTTTTGAATCTACCATATCGCTAGGAAAATTACCTAATCCTCGAGGGCGCTCTAAAGTCTTATATTCATCTGGTGATAACGCAGAGATATCTCGTCCATATGCAACAAGACGCCTATAATCTAAATTAATATTAGCGTTATAAAATGCTTTAATTCCATGTCTATTCGTGGGCATTGCTACAGCAGGTTGATTAAAATCAAGTGCTATGTAAGATATACCATCTAAAACATAAGGAGTAATTGGCCCTGCAATTACATTCATTGCTCCTGAACCAATAGCGCCTAAATTAACATTATTTTGGCCAATAATTTTAGCCTCACTATTCCATGTATTATTTCCGTTACCCATGAGCGTCTTAGTCGCAGAAACACGGAGGTATATCTGCGGCGATGGGTTCTCTATGCGTAAAAGCATAAATTGCCCAATACCGTTAAACTGACTGTGAGTGCCATAGTAATCGCTTTCTTGCTGAAAGTATGAAATGCGATGCCGATCACCTAAATAATAGTGATTACCGCGGTCAGAATGAATAAATGAAATACGATTAGAAGTATTAGTACTAGGTTCTAAATAAAACAATGCAGGCTTCTCTTTCGATAAATTAAATTTATTGAAAAGACTCAGATCTGAAGATTGACCTAAATAAGCATCTGTTTTGATCGGCTCTCTTACTTGTGTAAAATAAGTATCAAAGATTGCTTTTCGAACAAAGTAATGCGTTTTTCTTTCAGAAGCGATTTTCAGTGCCTCAGAAAACTGTTCATAATGGGGGTAGTAATTTAAATACGGCCAGTCAGGGTGTGTACTAAATATAGGTAAAAAATAGTCTCGGCAGATAAAACTCATATCAGACGACCGGTAAAGACTTGCTGCTACTTTTGCTGCAGAAACATTATCTATAGTACTAGTCCAATGGCTGCCAGAACTAGCAGACTTTGGTCTTATATTAAATAATTCTGATGCATGACTGACTTCAGAAATTAAGCCTACATTAGATCCACAAGAACCTTCTGTATAAATTAAAGCTGTTGAAATTGTTAATATAAAGTAAATCGCCGCAATATGAGGCATACGTAAACGCCACTTACTCTCGAGAATCAAACTAGCCCCAGCCGCCAAGATTAGGGGCAGCATAAACATCACCATTTTATAAAGTCCGAAGTCATTACCTGTGCGATACATTTGTATCGCCATCACTAATTCAACGACAAATAGAAAGGCAAAAGGAACACCTCGTATGAATGCTTTAAATGCATAAAAAATACAGCCTACTAATAATAGAAAACCCAATATGATGATGATTGATCCCCATGGGTCAGGAACATCTTGGTTCATGGCCTGCAATCCAAATATACTAGAAAGCCCTGATGGTATTAAAAAGAATGGGAAAACCGATAGTGCCAAATCTACTTTACGCGTATTACCTTCAAATTGGTTAGCTAGCGTATAAATATAAGAAATAAAATTATATCTTAATATAAATAATATACCTAGAATACTGTACTGCAATAATACAAGATGAGCGCCAGGAATAGTTTTATCTTTAATAAGACGATAAGCATAAAAGAGCCCAATCGCCATGATAGCAAAAGGTGAAACCTCAGGATAAAAAGTACACAAAGATGCACCTACTATCGATGTTGGAACAGCATAACATAATAAAACTCTTCTGCTGCGTGTTTTGTAAGATGCTGTAAGTAAGGCAACCAAACAAAAGAGAAGAGAAAGTCCAGATACCTGAGCTATTAATTGGTATAAACTACCAAACAAAAACATTGGACTAAATGACAAAAGATAAACAGTCCAAACAGCAATCTTACGTCTTTTGCCTGAACTCAAAACAAGTCCAGCAATAGAAAAAAGTTGCGTCATTGCGAACGCCATAATTGTTGGCATAAAAATTTCTAAAGCTGGCAACTTGGTTATACTTGATAGCCAAGATAACATATGCTCCGCCCCGAACCGCATGAGTCCAATGACATGCATGAACCAATAGTAGTGCGAATAGTCTTTACCTAAGAGCTCTTGAGTAGTCGGTAGACGATAAAATCCAAAATCCTTAAAACGCTCGGCTGCTAAACAATAATTAGTAAAATCGTCGTTAACGATACTAATCCAGCTAAAGTTAAACTTTAAAGCAGGCCACGCCGTCCATACAAGTGAACCGAGTGTTGCTACGACAAAAGGCCATAATGAACGAAAAGGAGTGAGAGGACGTTTAACGAATAAAACGATAGTAGATATAACTCCAAGCGCAGTCCCTAAAGGCCATGCAAATTCTTTTACAGGAAAACCTGCTTGATTTAAAACCATTACTATAAGACCGAGTAGTGCAAACCCTAAGGCTGGAGATAATAACCAAGATCTTAAAACTCCGAGACGAGATGCAAAAATAACTAAAATAGCCCGTCCAATAACTGTCCAAAATAAGAAAAGTGATAATGTCAGCAGAAACGACAACATGGTTTAAATAATGAATTCATTTTAACCCTGCCTACGAGCTTGTTTTTATAGATTTAATAGGAGTATTATACTCGTACTAGGATAGTTATGATAGATATCCAGTCTTATGAGCTTACAACTGCCTCAAACCGAAAAATAACCCAAGTTGCAGCTACTCCATGATTAGAATTATAATGTTTTTCATAAGTCTTCATTAACCTTCTTAAGTGTCCTGCCCCAAGCTTGGGGCTAGATGAAGCTCCTAATTTATGAATCGTGCGCAACGCATCTAATGCCGAATTATAATATAAAACTTTAGTTTCAGACTCACATCTTACAATGCTAAGCCCTGAGTTTAATAGACTTTCTATCCAAAATTCAGGACTATGCCAAACTAGTGGAGCTGAGATACCTGATACAGACGCCCATTCTCTCAACGTTCCTTCTACGAAAAGACTACATAAAACACGCCCATGTGGTGCTAATACAGATTTCCAATTATGTAATGTTTGACCAGGTTCATCTAACCATTGAAGCATACTACTTGAGCAAATTAAGTCCCATGGTCCTTTTTCAGGTAGCCTAGCATCCATTTGCTTCCAACTAACAGCTGGGATATTCTTTTGTCCTAATTTACACATAGCCTCAGAAGCATCCGTTGCGCATACATTTTTTTCCCAATGTTCTAAATAGTTAGTAAACACACCAGGGCCTGCTCCTAACTCAAGAATTCGACAATCTTTTGACTGAGGTAGCCAACGTGCTAGTGAGTTAGCACAATACTTTTGGATATGAGCATAGTGTAAATATTCCTCTGCAGCAGCGTTAAAACCCGAAACGATGGTACTCATTTTATAACTGCTTCTAATGCTTGAATGAGAAGTAATGGATCATGTGTTGCTTGATCAATCACGCGTAGTTCTGGGATAGATGTCTTGAGTGCCTCTGCATCTAAAAGAGTATCTAAGGCTCCACAAAGGCATAAAACATCTTGGTTTATTTTCTCATCATGCCTTTCTTTTCCTAAAAAATTTAGCCCAAACTTAAGTAGCTCTAAAGAATCTTGCGTATATGGTTCTTGTCTTCTTGGAAGACTGACTAACCCACTCGTCTCATAAAAAGCATTTACTGTCCTTACTGGATCTAGATCTAGTAACCGCTGGGTATATCGCAAGTGAGCGTCTGAAATTTTACCACCTAAATTCATTTCTCGTGAAAACCCTAGTACAGGAGAAAGCAACACCTTTTTGCCTGTTATACCCAGCGGCAAGTTACTCTTTAGTAAAAGGAGTGAGCCAAGTGAATACCCCACAGTATAATCAAAAGGTGCAGCTAATGTGATCGCAGAAGCTACATCAGGTCTTGCTTCAAAAAATAGCTGATCATCATTTGGAAATACATGGCGAACTAAACCTTCAAACGAAGTACTCGGTATAGCCCACCCTAAAATCCAAGCTATCTTACGACGCTGATTCACACTTTTTGTCTCCACTCATTCATTAATTGAATGACTTCATTCAAGTCTTGTTCCGTGACTCCATCTTTAAGTGAAAATCTAAGACGACTTGTGCCTACAGGAACCGTAGGCGGACGAATAGCGTAAGCTAATATACCCTGTTTTTGTAAGTACTCCGATAAAGCGAGTGCCGCTACTTCACTCTTTAAATGAACAGGAACAATAGGAGACTCTCCCTCGAGCGTTTTCCATCCATTTTCCTTTAAACATTTTCTAAAATCACGCGATAATGCATGCCAATAATTATGTTCAGACGATAATTTACTCACTACTTTTATTGCTTCACTCGCTACAACAGCATTACTCGGCGCTAACGCTGTAGAGTAAATAAATTCTCCAGCAAAATTAATTAAGTAGTCACGGTAGGTAACTGAGTTAAATAACGAATAAGCCCCTGCTGATGCGAGTGTTTTGCCTAGGGTACCAACTAATATATCCACCGATTTACTTACGCCGTAATAGGAAGCTAATCCAGCCCCCTTTATTCCGTACCAACCTAATGCATGAGCTTCATCTAGTATCCATATAAAAGGATATTTATTTTTCAGTTCCGCTATTTTTAGTAAATCAGGATAATCTCCATCCATACTAAATACACTTTCAGTAACTACAAAAATATTTGCTAAAGGATGATTGTCTTTTGCTGATTTAAGCCAAGTTTCAAGAACTACGAGATCAAGATGGGGATACCGTTTTACAGTAGCTCCACTGCGTTTTAGTCCAGCTATCATGCTGTGATGAATAAGCTTATCAGCGAATACGAGATCCCCTTTTTTAGGAAGCGTACTTAATATGGCTGCATTAGCAGCGAATCCACTTGTCCAAACTATACCAGATGGCAACGCATGCCACTGACATAAATCATTTACTAGGTTCTCATGTGCCTTAGTCCAACCGGTAATAAGGGGTGAAGCAGAAGACGAAGTACCATATTCTTGTAACGCTTTTTGTCCAGCGTGTATAAGCGCTGGGTGCTGAGCTAGATTAAGATAATCGTTATCTGAAAGATTAACACGCGCTTTGGTTTTTGAATTAACCGAAAGTATACGCGTAAGTTTTTTATTATCTCTTTCATAAAGCACTGATTTTAAACGTTCCTCAAAAGAAATTCTGTAATCAGTAGATTCAGAAGATTGTTTTTTTAAAAGTGCGGTAAAATCATTGGAGAATTTTGCCGTATCGCTATTATAGCCAAGCTCAGCCCAAAGTGGAATTTTTGAAATTAAAATTCCTTCCCGATTAGACAAGGCGAGCTGAGGCTCAACCCAAGCAGTGCTATTTAACCATACTCCAAACGGAAGGCCTAACTCTAATGCTTTATCACCACTCAACTTTGCTTGATTGATTGCTCCTAACTTATCTGCAACCACAACAATGACGAGTTCTACTCCTAGTGCTTCTGCTAAGTCTGTAACTGTTTCTGCATCCTCCGTTATTGGAGAAGCTATACCTCCAGCACCTTCATAAAGGCGCACATCAAATGCAGGCAATTTCAGAGCCGAATCGATGAGTAGTTTTAGACTTAACGATTTATTTTCAAGTTTCGCTGCTGAGAATGGGGCTAGCGGCTCTGAAAATGAGGCTAAGGTAAAAGATTCAATCCTTCCACTTACTTTATTCGCAGTAGCATAAAGCATAGCTTCTTCAGCATCAGATCTTACCTCCTTCGTTACGCCTGTTTCAACAAGCTTAACGATCTGTACAGAGTGTCCCTCTATTAAAAAATGTCGCGCCAAGGCCCCTACTGCACGTGTCTTACCTACAGCAGTATCTGATCCTGTGACTAAAATATTAAGCATGCGCTGCGTTATGCTCCAGTTGAGCAGGCATAGGATGAATTCCTAACTTATCAAATAAACGCATGTCATCAGACACTTCAGGATTAGGTGTTGTTAATAATTTATCGCCTAGGAAAATGCTGTTAGCTCCTGCCAAAAAAGCCATGGCTTGTGCCTCATCAGACATAGCTGTACGTCCTGCGGATAAGCGTACCATGGCTTTAGGCATAAGAATACGCGCTGTGGCTATGACACGAATAAATTCAAAGACGTCGACTGGGTCTTGTTCTCCTAGCGGGGTACCTTCAACAGGAACAAGTGCATTGATTGGAACAGAATCAGGCTGAGGCGTTAGAGACGCTAACTCACCTAGCAGTTTTAAACGGTCATCAATACTTTCACCAAGACCTAAAATACCTCCACTACAGACCTGAAGCCCAGCATCTCTTACAGCCGCGAGTGTATTTAAACGGTCATCATAGGTTCTTGTTGAAATAATTTCAGGGTAATACTCACGGGATGTATCTAAATTATGATTGTATACCGTACATCCTGCATCTTTTAACCGTGTTGCTTGGTTAGAAGTCAGCATTCCTAAGGTACAGCATACTTCAAGACCCAGGGATGATACACCCTCAACAGTTTTGAGAACAGAATCAAACTGCGGGCCATCCTTTACTTCACGCCATGCCGCTCCCATACAAAAACGACTTGCTCCACTCTTTAACGCATCCTGTGCAGATTCTAAAATAGATGCGGTATCCATGAGTGGCTCCGGTTCAAGTCCTGTTGAATAATGTGCCGACTGTGGGCAATATTTACAGTCTTCTTGGCAGCGACCTGTTTTAATCGATTTTAACGTACATAATTGTACGGCACTTGGATCATGGTGCTGGCGATGCACCGTTTGTGCACGAAACATTAATTCGGGAAGTGGGAGCGAGTAGATCGCTTTAATAGCGGTGAGGTTGTAAGACATGGGTGGATTATAAATTAAGGAAGTACTGCGTTAATTGAGGCTAATGTTTTATGAACAAGCTGAGTTAATTCGTCTTCAGTTAAACATAAAGGTGGCACAAGAAGTAAGGAATTACCAAGAGGACGTAACAGAAGACCATGACGGCGAGCTTCTAGACATACCCGAAGTCCTAAGCGAATTTCTGGATAGTCATCATTCAAGCAGCGTTTTGCAGTAGGATCTAAATCAATGGCTGCTGTAAGACCACGCTGACGCAGTGAAAGAACTTTAGGGTGCTTTTTAAAAGTAGCTTCAAGTAACGTACCAAATAGCTTGATACTACGATTAAGCTTACCGGTACTAATCATGCTTTCTAATTTGCGAATATTTTCTAAGGCTACAGCACAGCCAAGTGAATTTCCTGTAAAGGTATGACCATGGAAAAAGGCCTTGCGGCTATCATAGGTCCCTAAAAATGCATCATAGATTTCATTTTTAACTAAGGTAGCAGCAAGAGGCAGATATCCAGCGGTTAGGCCTTTAGCTAAACAGATAAAATCAGGGACTACGTTTTCCTCAGTTGAAATGATTAATGAACCCAGACGGCCAAATCCAACAAAGACTTCGTCACAGATAAGATGTACATCATACTTCTTACAGAGTTTAGACACGGCTGATGTATAACCTGGAGGCAGAAGCTTCATCCCAGCAGCACCCTGAACAGAAGGTTCGATAATAACACAGGCTGTTTCAGCGTGCTTATCTTTAAGCAAATTCTCGAGCGCTTTTAGACTCTCTGAAGCATCCCCTTTTTCACTCTTACCGTTTAATTCCTGACAGGTAGGGGCAGGGATATGACACGTCTTAAAACACCAAGGTCTAAAACGATCGTGAAAAAAACCACTATCTCCTACAGCCATCGTACCAAAAGTATCCCCGTGGTAACTGTTAGATAGTCCAATGACCTGCTGCTTTGTGTGCTTGTTTTTAAGCTGCCAATATTGAAAAGAAAGTTTGAGTGCTACTTCTACTGCTCCAGAGCCGTTATCTGTAAAAAAAACTTTATCAAGGCATGGAGGAGCTAGCCGTGCCAGTACCCTTGCTAATTCAGTAGCCTTAGGATGCGATACACCCAGAAGCGTAGAATGTGCGACTTGATTTAATTGGTTTAAGAGCGCTTGATTTAGTTCAGGATCATTATGGCCATGTACATTAGTCCAAATAGAAGCGTTACCATCTAAGTACCGATTGCCTTCCTGGTCTATAAGCCATCCGCCTTTTCCAGATACAATAGTAAGTTCTGGGAGCTGCAGATACTCCTGCATTTGGGTAAAGGGATGCCACAAATGATCTCTTTCAACATCACTCACCTTAATACCTGAAACTTCAGGATGAGATATGTCGAGGGTCGATGGCATTAACTTTTAGAGTATTACTCCACATAGCCCTTACAAGCCTTCTGTTAAGGCAAAAAGCTAATTTGGTTAACAAGTAAGACTCAGGCATTTTCCTTCCTAAAACCTACTTTAATAACGATAACCAGAAATAACCCTAAGATTAGGGTACATGTCTTAATTCTCTAACTAGCAAGTAAAACTAGGAAACCGTAGCCTAGCAGATGTTTATTCTCCGTCATTACCTATAGCCTCTACAGGACATCCTTCTAAGGCTTCCATACATAAAGCTATCTCTTCTTGGGATGTAGGCTGCTTAAAAACAAAGGAATGACCACCTTCATCATTGCGTGTGAAAAAGGCTGGTGCCGTTTCACGGCATAGATCGCAGTCGATACATTGCTGATCGACATAAAACTTGCCTGCTATGTTTGTGGGCCACTTTTCTACTTTATTAGCCATATCAGCTATAACAAAGTATCGCTCTTTTGCTGCTGTCAAGCGGCTTACGTATTGTGTTACGTGAAGCTTCGAGTATATTAAGGCATAAAACCGATGCTTTCCGATCGTTCATATATGCGAGATATTGCCCCAAAGGAGAGGACCAATGCGCTCACCTGGCTTATCTTAGCACTGATTGCTGGATTTATTACCCAACTCTTTGTTACTCGGTTTTTTAATGGAGATAATCTTGTTGAGCAAACCTGTGCCCTGTCCCCTAAAGCCCTACACGATTATAAGCTTTGGACGCTAGTTTCATACAGTTTTTTACATGCCCAAGGGATTGGCTTTTTACTCCATATTTTAGGCAACATCATGGGTTTATATTTTTTGGGTAAATCACTTCTTCCCATCTTAGGTGAAAAACGGTTTCTGACTGTTTATCTAAGTGCTGTTGTTCTAGGAGGTCTTACATGGACGGCTGTTAATTGGCATACTGAAAGTAGCCTAATAGGAGCTTCAGCCGGAGTCATGGGCCTACTCGTCATCTTCGCTTCATTTTTTCCAAACCAGGAGATGACCTTTTTATTATTCTTTGTAATTCCTGTTACTTTAAAACCCAAGCATGTAGCACTAGGAGCTCTCGTCTTAGATCTCATTGGATGTTTATTTTATGAAATTATGGGAGTCACATCCCCTCTTGGTTTTGCTCACTCAGCACACTTGGGAGGAATGGCAGCAGGTTGGATCTATGTTCAGCTGTTTCATGAAACGATTTGGTGGCAAAACCTTTTATGGAAAACTTCACGCAAGGGCCTTTGGTTAAAGAAAAAGCCTGCTCCTCAAGTTGGTACCCTCAGCAACTATGCATTGGACTTTGGAGATAAAGACGCCCTAAGAGCCGAAGTGGATCGCATTTTGGATAAAATTAACAGTAAGGGATTTGGCTCCCTTAGTGCAGACGAAAAGAAACGACTAGATGAGGCTAAGGACATACTCAGCAAGCGTTCATAAGAAACTAATGCGTAATCCCCTTCTGATAGCATCTTCTTACCTTATATAACGGCTTAACTCTATAGCGATTAGATGAAACAATTTTCTAGAAATACCCTCTAAGTATAACTCAATGATCTCCCTTAATCGTATTAGTCGCTACAGATTATTTTTTGCCCTACTTAGCTTCATCCCGCTCGTTTCGGCTTATGCCGATGGGGATCATAAGTTTGTCTCCTCACCTACCCTCAGAACTGAGGCAGCGACTATGATTAAACTTTTTGAACTGTATCACTTCAATCGGGAACGTGTGCATTCAAATGACTATGGAAATGTAATTCCTGACTACATGACTGCCTTGGATGGTCAGCATTTATTCTTTCTCGGTGTTGATAAAACCTACTACACAACAAAGTACAACGGTGCGACCGTTTATTCCAAGGTAGCTTATAATGGGGACATAGACCCAGCCTTTGAAATTTACGGAACCTACCAAAAGAGGGTAAAAGAACGTATCACTTGGGTATTTGATGCGCTTAAGCAGCCCATCGATTTAGCGAGTAATGACACCTTTGCACCAGATCGCACTAAAGCGGAGTGGCCAGAGACAGCTCCTGATTCTGATGATTTGTGGCGCAGAAGATTAAAATTTGAACTCATATCTGAACTACTCAGCCAGAAAGAAGAGAAAGCAAAAATAGATGCCAAGGCAGTCGCTAAGGATACTAAAGAAAACAAAGAACTTGTTAAAAAAACAGCCACTCAAGCTGCACAGCCTGAAATATTAGAAACAAAAAATGCCCAAGTAACGGCTAAAGATAAAACGGTAGTAGCTAAAACAGACATAGCAAAAGCGTCTCCTTTAAGTTCAATCGACCAGGCAAAAGATACGGTTAGAAAGCGTTATGAGCGCATGCTTAAAAATTTAGACGATATTGAAAGCGGGGATCTCGCTGAACTCTATCTAACGAGTATTGCAGCCCTCTATGATCCACACTCAAATTATTTTTCAGCAGATAGCTACGAAGAATTTAGTATTTCAATGAAGCTGCAGTTATACGGGATTGGAGCGATGCTAAGACTTAAGGATGACTACTGCACAATTGAGGAATTAGTTCCCGGAGGTCCTGCAGATTTAGGCCATCAATTAAAACCTGGTGATAAAATTATAGCTGTAGCTCAAGACGGTAAAGCACCGGTTGATATCATTGGAATGAAATTACGAAAGATTGTTGATATGATTCGGGGACAAAAAGGAACCCGCGTACATTTAGTGGTTGAGCCTGCAGCGACGAGTGGCTCATCTGGCAAAAAAGAGGTAATCATTGTTAGAGATGTTGTAAAAATAGACTCGGCTCGTGCTCACGGAGCTTTATTTCAAGTACCTGAAAAAGACGGTAAAACAACTGCTTTAGGAGTTATCACATTACCTGAATTCTATGGACCTGCAGATGATGCGAGTAATACAGGAGAAATAACTAGTGCTTCGCGAGATACGGCGAAACTAATTAAGCAACTCACGGAGGCAGGTGCCCAAGGTATCGTCTTAGACTTAAGACATAATGGTGGAGGATTTCTAGCTGAAGCGATTAACTTAGCCGGTTTATTTATTCCACAAGGTCCCGTTGTCCAAGTAGTCGATAGTGCTGGAGATAGACAGATTGATAATAGCGATAACAAAAAAATTATGTATACCGGGCCTTTGGCTGTTTTAACAGACCGCTTCAGTGCATCTGCTTCAGAAATTGTAGCAGGTGCCTTACAAAACTATGGTCGTGCAATAGTGATTGGAGATACTTCGACGCACGGAAAGGGAACCGTTCAGCAGGTCCTAGATATGAAAAATCTAACTAAGGAACTTCATGACTCTAAGGACAAAACCGGAGCGACTAAATTAACAATTCAGAAATTTTACTTACCGAATGGGTCATCAACCCAACTAAACGGTGTCGTTCCAGATATAAACCTACCTTCGATAAACGATTTTATGCAAATCGGAGAATCTAGCCTACCCCATGCTTTAATCTGGGACAGAAAAGCTGCCGCGCCTAATTTTACAGGACATCTCTTAGAGAGAAAAGTGATCGATCAGTTGATTATGAATAGTAGACAGAGGCAGTCCTCGTTACCTGAATTTACGTTATTAAGGAAAAATGTAGATTGGTTTAAAATGCGTCAGGATGAAAAATTAATTCGCCTAAACTTAGACGAAAGGAAAAAAGAGAAAGAAGCAGATGATCAATTTACAAAGGAAATAAAGAAAGAGCGCGACTTACTCGCTAAAGCAGAATTTACCCACAAAGAATTTTGGGTAGCTCCTCCTCCGCCTAAAAAGATTAAAGCTCCAAGTGATAACCCAGAAGATCAATTAAATCCTGAGGATGAGGATCAAGCCTACCCGAAAATGGATATTTATCTACGTGAGGCATTCAGAATTTTAGATGATGCTATGAAGATGAAGGATAAAAAGGATTTTTGGGTAAGTAACCACCCTCCTCTTACATTAGCTGCCGATAATTCAGACGGCTCTAAACTATAAACAACAGAATGCTAACTGATTTTATAAGCTATATAAAATAGCCTTAGCATTTAAAAGAATTAATTTTATTGCGTGAACTGTAGTTTTATTAAAAACAATAAAGACGCTGTAATTTTATCTGCAGTTCTAGCGCTCATAGTAACAATTTATGCAATTATTGCATGTAGCCTACCCTCTGAATTAGGAAACAAAACTTCGGAGGACGCTTACTATAACTTGTTGATAAAGGGGTTTGCGAATGGTCACTTATATTTAGACATACAACCACCCCGCGAACTCTTATCATTGAAGGATCCATACGATCCTAATCAAAACGCACCTTATCAAGGCCTTAATTATCAAAATACACCCCGCAGGCTCCACGATTTATCTTTATATAAAGGTCAGCTTTATCTCTATTTCAGTGTAATACCTGCAATACTACTGTTTTTACCTTACCACATTTTAACAGGTCATTATCTCACTCACGAAGAGTCGGTATCAATCTTTACATCGCTTGCTTTCCTAAGTTACGTATTACTTTTTATATCAGTTAAGAGGTATTATTTTCCCACTGCTTCTCGTTACATATTTTTATTAGGTGTGATTGCTTTAGGATTAGGCAATACTATGCCAATTCTGCTTGTAAGAGCTGATGTATGGGAAGTGCCTATTGCCTGTGCTAATATGTGTATAGGTTTAGGACTAATCGGTTTATTTTATACACTCAAAATATCTAAAAATAACTATATTATACTGGCACTTACCAGTCTAGCACTTGGTTTGGCTATAGCTTCAAGACCCAATCTATTTTTATGCAGTATAACGCTATGTATACCGATATGGATAAACTACAGAAAATATAAAAAGTACGACTATTTTTTAATTTTATCCGCTTTAATACCCCTATGTTTAATCATAAGTCTTATATTTACCTATAATTTTGCTCGTTTCGGTAATATTTTTGAATTTGGCCAACACTATCAATTAGCGGGTGACAGACAAGATAAAGGACACTTCAGTATACGATACCTTTGGTATAATTGTTACTCCTATTTTTTATCACTTCCAACATATTTAAGTCAGTATAATATATTAACATTAGAGAAATTGCCTAGTGTACCCGAGGGTCATGCTACAGCAGAAAACTATGCATCAATATTTTTATCAATGCCATTTACTTGTATCAGTTTAATAACACCTTGGATACTGATTAGTTTTAAGAAAGTCGGAACTTTCATTGAATTTAGTTTCACCGTTTTATTGATGTGCTTATGTACATGCCTACCTATATGCCTTTTTTACGGAACTTGTTTAAGATATGAAGCAGATTTCACATCCAATATTGTTTTAGTAGCTTGTATCACTGCTCTTGGAATCGATGTTAGCCTAATAAGCCAAAAAATTTATCGTTTAGCCACGTCTCTGTGTATAGGGGTGCTACTCATACTATCTGTTATTTCTAATCTTATTTATACGATACATTGGCATACCCAGATTGATTTTATTCTAGGTCAAAGCCTAGTAGGCCAAGGCAAATACGTTGAGGCAAAGACAATATTTGCCGAGGCACTTGCATTAAACCCTAAGATTGAAAACGCTTACTTTGATAATTCTTACGGACTATGTCTTTATGGTACAGGTGAACTCAAAGCTGCAGAAGAGCGATTAACTAAGGCACTTACTTTAGATCCTTACCAGCTTACTATCTACACAAACCTAGCCCAAGTTTTATTATACGAGGGAGACAAAACTTCGGCGCTTAAAGTTCTGAATAACGCTTTGATAATTGATCCTAACTACATCCCTGCAAAAAATTTATTACAAACACTAAGTAAATAGCTAAAGGCCGTATTTACTTAGAAAATATTACCTTTCAAGCTAACGAGCAATAAGAACGAACCGATCTTTACCAGCTAAATCCTTAAAAGAGTCAAAATGCGTATATCCAAGCTGCACAGCTATGTTTTTAATCGCTTGATGCTGCGTCTCTCCTGTTTCCAAAGCGATTATACCTTCGGATTTTAAAAAATCATGGGATTGGGAAAGTATAATTTTGATATCAGATAGGCCCTCTTGATCTGCAACCAGAGCTGAGCTAGGTTCATACCTATTAACTTCAGGCGTAGCCAGAGCCAACTCATTTGCTGTGAGATAAGGCGGATTAGAGACGATTAAATCATACATTGAGTCAATAGGCAGAGAATCATACCAAGAAGATAAAAGCGGCTTAACTCTTTCCGAAAAACCTAACGCCATAATATTATCAAAAGCGAGATTTAATGCATCCTGACTTGCATCAACGGCGGTTACAACAGCTCCACTATAATAGTTAGCTAAAGCTAAAGCAATAGCTCCACTACCTGTGCCAAGATCTAATATTTTTGAAGGAGATTTAGTGGATAGTTTTTGAATAATTATATTTACCAATAATTCGGTTTCAGGACGTGGTATAAGTGCTCGTTTATCGACTTTGATCATAAGTTCATTGAAATCTACATAACCTAGAATGTACTGCAAGGGCTCCCTATGTCCTCGACGCCGAACCATAGAACGTATCACCTCAAGCTCAGCCTCCGTTAATATACGCTCAAATTGCAAATAAAGCTTCATACGTGAGAGATTTAATGCATGCCCTACAATAATTTCTGCATTTAAACGTGGCGATTCTACCCCTTTAGTAGCTAAGAACTCAGACGTTTTTTTAATAACTTCCAGAACTGTAATCATTTAAAATTTAATATAATCATATGCACTTACTCATCATCAGATGATGATCGATTAGGCGTATAAGACTGCCCAGTTAGAGCTGCAAACTTGGCCTCATAATCTGCTTTTTGTAGCGCTGTAATAATTGGCTGCAAGGCTCCTTCTAAAATTTGTGGAAGACTGTATAGCGTTAGCCCAATCCTATGGTCAGTAACTCGGTTTTGAGGGAAGCTATACGTGCGAATACGTTCTGAACGGTCACCCGATCCAATTTGATTTCTCCGTTCAGCTGCATATCTGGCTTTTTCTTCGTCCTCTTTTAATTTTAGTAGTCTAGAGCGAAGCACTGTCATTGCCCGTGCTTTATTTTTAATTTGAGATCTTTCATCTGCACAGGTGATGATTAGGCCTGTAGGTTTATGAACAATTTGGACAGCTGAGTCCGTTGTATTCACTCCCTGCCCTCCTGGACCGCTAGCACGGGTTACGGTTATTTCTAAATCCTGGGGATCTATATGAATATCGACTTCCTCTGCCTCAGGCAGAACGGCTACAGTTACTGTAGAAGTGTGCACCCTACCATTTGCTTCAGTTAAGGGTATTCGTTGTACACGGTGTACACCACTTTCAAACTTTAGCTGTTTATAAACATCGGTTCCTATTATGAGAAATATAATTTCTTTAAAACCTCCACGGTCTGACGGACTACTACTCATAGGCTGAATCTTCCAGCCTTGATCGTCCGCATAGCGCTGATAGCAACGGGTCAGTTCTGCTGCAAAAAGGGCAGCTTCTTCTCCTCCTGTTCCCGCCCTTATTTCCATAACCGTATTTCGGGAATCGGTTGCTTCTGGAGGTATCATTGATAACAAGACTGATTGCTTGAGAGCTAAACGACGTACTTCGATTTGAGGTAGTTCTGCTAAAGCTAATTCCAGCATGTCAGGATCTGCTGATGAGTCCTTAGAAAGCGCTTTCGCTTCTGCTTCTTCGATTTCTAGTTTTAGGAACGCTTCATATTCCTCAATCATCTTCTGAAGCTTTTGGTGTTCCCGGGTTATATCCGCCGCTTTTCTAGGATTTGAATAGAACGTAGGCTCTGCCATATTTGCAGCAAGCTCCTCTAAGCGGCGTTTGAAAGGATATATGTCTGGAATCTGATCCATCGGTTTATAAGTAAAGGAGTTTATGGGGGTGCCTTGCAAGCTCTCCTCCTAAGTCTATAAGAACATTCAAAAGAGACTCGCGAAATGGTATTAATACTGCCTTAATAAAGCACATATTATGGCTACTCCCTTATTTACCCAGAATATTATAGCCTGCATTTGGGACTTTGATAAAACCCTTATACCAGAATACATGCAGTCTCCGCTATTTAAGCGGTATGGTGTAAATGAGTCAGAATTCTGGGCTGAAACAAATGCTCTAGTCGAAGAATACCACAAAAGTGGATACCGACTTTCTGGGGAAATTGGCTACTTAAACTATTAAAATTATTAATCCACCATTACATTTAAAAAATTATATCAATCAGAAAAAAACGAATAATGAGGTTACCCCGAATTAACGCACAGGGTTTAGGTTAAAAAACCTATAACCTAATATGAAAAATGAAACTATAATCCGACAAAGACGTATCCGTTACAATAAGGCATTCAAAGAACAGGCCATACGTATGTGGATGAATAGCGGTAGGTCTGCAGAAGTGACTGCAAAAGAGCTAGGAGTGAGCGTATTTGATCTGTATAAGTGGGGACGAGATATGAAAGAGATCAAACAAACTGAAGTAGAACGAGAGCCTAAGAAATTAGCTGCATATAAGACAGAAAACGAACGTCTTAAAAAAGAGCTAGCTCGAGTGACAGAGCAGCGTGAAATCCTACAAAAAGCAGCGGGCATACTCTCGCAAACACCACCGAGCGGTATGCACTAATAAAAAAGATGAGCGCTGAACATGAGATTAAATTTTTATGCGACACGCTGGGAGTGTCACGCAGTGGCTACTAAGATTGGACAAAGTATAAATCTGTACGAGAAGCGTCTGATAAGATGCTTCTTTTAGAGATTAAGCTGATCCACGAGAGTAGCCGAGCAACGTTGGATGCCCGCGTATGACAAAAGATTTACAAGATTGTGGGATACGATACACGAGCGAAGATTATCGAAATCAATTAGATGAAAATGGGATCATAGCCTCTATGAGTCGCAAAGGAAACTGCTATGATAACGCTGCAATGGGATCCTTTTGGAGCACCCTTAAGCATGAACTGATTTTCCGATGCACGTTTAGAACAAGAGATGAGGCCAAGGCAGCGATTTTTGATTACATCGAGGGCTTCTATAACCGAAAGAGATCACACTCATCGCTTGGTTATAAGAGTCCTCTCGACTACGAACTAAATTTATCTTATCCAAATAACTAACATCTAAACCGTGTCCGTATTATCGGGGTAAACTCAGTGTAACTATTTAAATTTAAAATTATGAAAACCTCTCATGCAATAACAGCATCTAGTGCTTCGGAAATTTTTATTTCTGGGGGTGCTGGATTTATTGGCAGTCACCTTACACGTCGTATTCTTAAATTCAATTCATTACAAAAATTAACAATATTCGATAATTTTTCTAGTGGCACAAACTCACATTTGAGCGAAGTTGGTCATGATCCTAGGCTTAATATAGTGCGTGCTGATTTAAAAGATAAAGATTCTGTTATTAAATCTATGAAGGGTGCACAAGTAGTTATTCACTTAGCTGCCAATCCTGATATTGCCAAAGCAGTTACACAACCTGATATCGATTTTTGGGAGGGTACATATCTAGCACAAAATGTATTAGAAGCGATACGTATTAACGGAGTTGGTAGATTACTTTACACTTCAGGAAGTGGAGTTTACGGAGAAGATGCAAATGTTTCATTTAAAGAGAATTATGGTCCATGTGTACCTATCTCTACCTATGGTGCGAGTAAACTGGCGTGTGAGGCTTTGATTTCTGCATATGTGCATATGTTTGGTCTAACAGCTAGAGCTTTTCGTTTTGCAAATGTAGTTGGCCCTAGGCAAACGCACGGCGTAGGTTATGATTTTGTTAGAAGACTTACCTCAGATCCAACTCAATTAAGAATCCTAGGAGATGGTTCACAAAGTAAAAGTTACATTCATGTTGATGACATTATGAATGCGGTGCTTCTAGCGGATGAAAAATGTATCAAAGCTTATGATGTATATAATGTAGCTACAGGTGACTATATAACTGTAAAAGAAATAGCTGATATCGCAAGAGATGTTTGTTTTGCACCTAATACGAATTACCTTTTTACAGGAGGAGATCGTGGATGGAAAGGTGATGTACCTATTGTACGTTTTGACTCATCAAAAATTGAGAGCCTAGGTTGGAAGTGTGAACGTAATA
>Ga0364901_10117_pt1 | contig 33220 bp, 25 predicted proteins | sample ExccelJu500002D4_FD_206968 | JGI IMG/M metagenome (GOLD analysis project Ga0364901, IMG submission 206968) | Enriched cells from Trout Bog Lake Hypolimnion, Wisconsin, USA - BchlTB.July09.5000.02.D4 | ecosystem: Environmental > Aquatic > Freshwater > Lake > Hypolimnion/Profundal zone | place: USA...
CCATTCAAGTAGCCGTTGCTATTCGCACGATGGTGGCATCTCACAACTCTGAGTGTGCGCTAGCCTTAACTTCTGAGGATGCCGAAAAGATTGCGGCTTCTGGAAAAAGAATCGTCTACATGAGTATCGAGAACGGTTACTCCTTAGGCAAAGATCTTACCCTCGTTAAAACATTCTATGATCTAGGTGTACGTATCTTAGGCCCAGTTCACTTCCTAAATAATGACTTAGGAGATTCTGCGAGTGATATTAAAGGAGCTGAGTGGCACGGATTAAGCCCTGAAGGAAAACAACTCATCGCAGAATGTAATCGTCTAGGCATTGTACTAGATGCTTCACACGCATCCGATGACGTTTTCCATCAGATGCTCGAACTTTCAAAAACACCGATCATCTTAACTCACACGTCATCGCGTGCTGTATACAACCATCCTCGCAATATCACCGATCAAATGATGAAAGAACTAGCCGATCACGGTGGCGTGATTCAGGTGAATAGTTACGGAACATATTTAGCATCCTTACCTCAGTCTCCAGAGCGTAACAAAGCTCTCGCTCAACTATACTCTAAAATGAGCGGCCGCTTAGATATGAATCCTGTACAGCGTGCTCAACTTGCAAAACAAGTAGTAGAAATTGAAAAAAAATATCCTGCAGCAATGACTACGTTTGATGTCTTCGCTAAACATCTTCTACATATTGTAAAAGTAGTGGGTATTGATCATGCAGGCATAGGTCTCGACTTAGATGGAGGTGGTGGCGTGATAGGCTTAGAGGATGCAACAAGCTATTATAAAATTAGCGCATTACTTTTAAAAGAGGGTTACTCCGAGGAAGATCTTAAGAAATTCTGGTCAGGTAACACACTCCGAGTCCTTAAGGCCGCTGAAGACTATGCAGCAGGACTTAAAAAAGAAACGGAAGCTAAACACGGATAGAAAGCCATATGACGGATAAAGTACGTTGGGGAATTATTGGGTGCGGTGATGTAACGGAAATTAAAAGCGGCCCTGGGTTTCAAAAAGCAACTGGCTCTACCCTTGTTGCCGTCATGCGTAGGACTGCTCATTTAGCTAAAGACTACGCAAAGCGACACAATATCCCTACATGGTACAGCGACGCACAATCGCTAATACATGACCCTCAGGTAGACGCAGTCTATATTGCAACCCCACCTGGTTCACATGCGCAGTTAGTACGGGATGTAGCACGTGCAGGAAAACCTTGCTATGTAGAAAAACCTATGGCTCGAAACAGCAAAGAGTGCGAAGCCATGATTCATGCATTTAGAGAAGCGAATCAAAAATTATGGGTGGCCTATTACAGAAGGGCCATGCCACGATTTCTAAAGGTTAAAGAACTTATAGATAATAAAACCATTGGAGAGATTACCTCCATCGAATTTAAGTTTTCTAGCACAACTCCGCAAAATGCGGATGCAAGTAAGAATGCCTGGCGAGTATCTCCTGAGCAATCCGGAGGAGGATTGATTCTCGATGTCGGCTCCCATGTACTAGACATTCTAGATTATTACTTCGGAAAACTTACGTTTATTTCAGGAAAAGCGAAACGCCAAAATCCAAATTCTTTGGTAGAAGATTATGTAGAGATACACTTTCTTACAGAGAATAAAATTCCGGGAGTAACTTCGTGGAACTTTTTTTCGTCTCATAAAGAAGATCTACTAAAATTAACCGGAACAAGCGGAGAAATTCGTTTTAATTTCGGCTCAGATGACCCTATTTCGGTACAAACTAGCCAGGGCATAGAATTAATTTCGATCCCTAATCCAGCCCATGTTGCACAGCCACTTATTCAACTTATAACCAATGAACTCTTAGGCCTAGGAACCTGCCCTAGTACAGCAACTTCTGCACTTCGTACACAAAACATCATAGACCAAGCTCTCAGTACTTATTACGGCAACAGAGATTTAAATTTTTGGGAAAATTCTATTACTTGGCCCGGTCTTAAATAATTATTCATCTCAACTCATTTTATCTGCATGAGCCGCTTACCTCGCTTTATTTTATCACTGATTTTTTTAAGCCTACTTAGTTTACACACACAAGCAGCCGCCACGTTAAGCGATGCTGAAAAGTCCTTCGCTGAAATAAAAGTATATTCAGCAGATGGTAAACCATGGCGTGATGCCCAAGAAGATTGGGATGGAGCAAAAAAACGCATCGCAACGGATGATCACTGGAAACGTTGGCTAGAACATGAGCAAGCAGCTGTTGATAAGTGGATGTCGAAACAGTCAGACCGTGTGAGCTGGGTCTGCGGATGGGCACACGATTTTATAAGTCCTAAGGATGGAGCTTATCTTACATGGACATCAGAAATTCCAGAAGAAGATGTTTCATTCTTTCACAGTCCTTCCGATCCCCATGTAGAAATAACTCCTAAACTGATGGCGGCTTGGGTTTATGATTTTAGATATACCCATGCTCAGATGATGTACAGGTCAGCTCGTCTATACAAACTGACTGGAAATAAAAGATATGCTGAATGGTCCGCTGCCCAATTAGACTTTTACTCAAAGCATTATTACGAATGGCAAACACATAAAAAAGAATCAGGTGCCAGACTTTACTGGCAAACACTCGATGAAGCCACATCTGGATTCCAATATATAAATACTGTCAGACTTATTGAAGAAACGGTAGATCCAGCTAGAAAACAATATTGGTGGGATCATTTTTTTAAACCTGAAGCTGATCTACTTAATAGTGAATTTCTAAAAATTCATAATATTGCAAACTGGCACCGCTGCTGCGTGGCTGCTTTTGCACTCGTGTACCATGATGATAACTTATGGCATAAAGCAATCGATGGCCAATTCGGTCTACGTGAACAAATTGCCAAAGGCATTACCGACGACTACCTATGGTATGAACAGTCATTTCATTATAATGAATACGTAGTAGAAGCACTCAGGAACCTATTTGAAATCGCTGGCCTGTATCACCGCACAGACGACATTGCATTAGAAATAGCTAAAGGCGAAAATCTAATGCTATCGCCTATTTACTTACGGTTTCCTAACAATACAGTTCCAAATCCAGCAGATGGAACAGGAGTCGAGACAGCACCCCATCGTTCTTTCCTAGCATCAACTTACCGCGTATTTCCAACTACGCTTGGATTAGATACCGCAAAAGAAGAATATAATTGGAATACCCTCATAGATCCACCCCAGGAATCTTCTAAGCCTAACATTATTCCAGCTGTTACTAGTCGCAACATGGCTGCCTCCAACATGGCAATGATTCGAAAAGGCCCATGGCAGATTTTTCTTCATTATGGACAATTAACCCAGTCACATTCTCAAGCCGAAGCTCTCAATTACTCCGTTTTTTACGGAAACGATGATATTACGCACGATCCTGGCACCACAGGCTATGGATCACTTTATCACAAAGAATATTTCACGCTTGGACTTAATCATAATGTACCACTTATAGACGGTAATGGTGAAATCCCACCTCAAAAAGGTCATCTACTTAAATATTCAGCCGAAGAAGGTACGATGATTGCAATGCAACCCAAGTATAGACCAAACGCTATAGCAGGTAGAACATTAGCGATCACAGGTGGTAGTTTAGTCGATGTAGCACAAATTAAAAGCCGAGACGGAACACCGCACGCGCTAGGACTAGCTTTTCACATAGAGGGGAAAGCTGATTTACCAAGCCAGTTCACTCCAGTAGCTAACTTTACTGAAAATAAACCTGTGTCCTTTAAATATTGGAAATCGGTTAAAGCAACTGAGTGTAAAGACGAGATTAGTATTATGACGCAATGCGGAAAAACACGGATGAAAGTAACTTTTAAAGTTAAGGGTCAATTCAAAATTTGGCATGCAATTACACCAGATACTCCTCCTAAACTAAGAGAAGGATTTTATTTAGAGACATACTCGAATGAGGCTACATTTATGACCATCTTAACTCCAGTAGTTGAGCATTCGTAAAACGACCCGTTACGAAGTAAAAATGGCTGCTTTAAAACGGATAATTATAGGCTGATTTTGTTCACTCAATTGGCTTGAAGAATTAAGCGATTAGGTCTCGGATAGTAACTTCTTAGCTAACCTTGGTTGCCATCTAAGAATGGTAACTTTTGCACCCCCTTTAGCGTCATTAGTTTCATACCTCATCCTACCTATGTCATTACTTAGTCGTCGCCAATTTGTTCAGACTAGCTCCTTGGCAGCTATAGCAGCTACATGCCCTACGCTTAATGCAGCTGAGTCTGGACGCTATGCTAACCTTATTTCACCAGATAAAAAACTGCGTATTGCCTGTATTGGCGGTGGCGGTAAAGCTATCAGCGACATACTCGCATGCCAAAGTGAAGAAATCGTAGCTATCTGCGATGTAGACTTTGAAAATGCTTTAGAAAGTTTTGGCCGTTTTCCAAATGCTCTTCGTTACCGTGACTACCGCCAAATGCTGAACGAGCTCAAAGATAAAATTGATGCCGTTATAGTAACAACACCAGATCACACACACTTTCCTGCTGCTTTAATGGCCGCAGAAATGGGAAAACACATCTACGTTCAAAAACCTTTATGTCATACCATTAAGGAAGTCAGAATGTTAAAGGATGCTGTGATCAAATCTAAAGTAGTAAGCCAAATGGGCAACCAAGGACATTGCAACGAAGGCACTCGACTACTTAAGGAATGGATCGAAGCAGGCGCTATTGGAGAGGTAAGAGAAATTCATAGTTGGTCAAACAGACCAATATGGCCTCAAGGCATGCCTCCAGCACCTGAAGAACAAGCCCCTGATACAATAGATTGGAATCTATGGCTAGCTGTTGCTCCAGAACGTGGATACAGCTCAAAAATTGCTCCCTTCAACTGGAGAGGATATTGGAACTATGGATGCGGCGCTTTAGGTGATATGGCTTGTCACCAAATGGACGCACCTTTCTGGGCACTTAACTTAAGAGGACCTTGCCGTGTTACTGCTGAATCAGAAGGTGGTACTGATATAGTCGCTCCTTCTTGGTCAAAAATAGTTTATGAATTCCCACAACGTGGCAATTTACCTCCATTAAAGTATTACTGGTATGATGGTGGAAAACTCCCTCCTGTACCGCCAGAATTAGGTGCTGGTGGAAAACTCCCTAAAGGCGGTACGTATTACCGCGGGGATAAAGGCGTTATTATGTCACCTGGTGACTACTGTGAAACAGTTCGCCTCGTTCCAGAGTCAGCAATGACTGCGTTTAAGCGTCCAGCTAAGACGATACCTCGTATACCAAAGAGTAATTCACACATGGACTGGGTCAATGGCTGCAAAGGCGGAACTGCTCCATGTTCCAACATCGTTGACCACTCTGGTGACTTAACTGAATTAGTGCTATTAGGAAACGTTGCTATTCGTACAGGTAAACCGATCGATTGGGATCCTGTTCAATGTCGAATTACAAATGTACCTGAAGCAAACCGCTTCTTAGATAAAACATACCGCGTGTACTAAAGAATAACCTGTAAACTACTAAAAAAATGAAATTTTCAACATTCTTTACTGCTGCATTACTCTTAACTACATCCGTTGTGGGTTATAGCCAGGATTCATCTTCTGCTAAATTTACATCAGATGTTCACCAAGATATCGGACCAGGCCATGGCGCTGGTGCAAAAAAATGGGACTCTCCTAAGCCTTTATTTGCGGATGATCTTTCAAATGCCACATTCAAACCAGGCACCTGGTCGTGGATAAATGGAGTACTCACCTCTGTAGACAAAAATGGTAGTGATATTTGGACAAAAGATACCTACGGGGACTTTGTTTTAAATCTCGATTTTCGCTGCCACGAAAAAACGAATAGCGGCGTATACCTAAGAAGTTCTGACATCGTTAACTGGCTACACAACACGATTGAAGTGCAAATACTTCAAGGTGACGAAAAGAACGACAAACATATCGTCGGAGCAATCTATGATTGCTTAGCACCAAATCACCAAATCGAGATCGAGCCAGGTACTTGGCATCACTATCTGATCATAGCTAAAGGCAAAACAATCAAGGTATCTCTAGACGGAGAAGAATTGATTAATATGAATTTAAACAAATGGACCACGGCTCATAAAAATCCAGACGGAACAAAGAATAAATTCAACAAAGCCTATAAAGACATGGAACTTAAAGGCCACATTGGTCTTCAATTCCACACTAACATGATTGAGTTTAAAAATATCTTAATTGATAAAATTTGATACTTTAAAATTTAATCTGCAAAATCCGACTACCATGATTTTATTTTCAAGGAGTCGGATTTTTTTATGCCTCGTTGTGGCACTTACTTCATGTTTAGTAGCTAAAGCCAGTTCATATGAAGAGAGTGAACTTAAGTGGAGACAGGAAAGATCTAAACGTTTATCAGCACCGAGTGGATGGCTGTCTCTTATAGGCTTAGACTGGCTAAGCCTCGGTAGAAACACCATAGGATCGAGTAGCGACAACTCAGTTCAACTTAATGCAGGACCGGCACACTTTGGTTGCATAACGCTTACAGAAAACAAAACGATTATATTTGAACCGTCAAAAACCGACAAAATAACCGTCGGAGGCAAGCTAAGTACTACACCTGTCACTATTCAGCCCGATGACGAAAACCCCACCATTATACAGAGCGGGAGTGTTAGTTTTTTCGTTATTATTCGTGGTGATAAAATTGGCCTTCGCGTCAAAGATACCGAATCCGAAAGAAGAAAACATTTTGTAGGTTTAGATTACTATCCTATCAATCCCGCATGGCGCATAGAGGCAACTTGGATAGACTATAAGCCACCCCATTCTATTAATATCACAAACGTACTCGGCCAGACCTCTCCAGAGCCAGTTCCTGGTAAGGCCGTTTTTAAATACGAAGGGAAAACATACGAACTTACACCTATAGACGAGGGTAAGGATGAGCCTCTCTTTTTTATTATTCGAGATAAGACAAGCGGCATTGAAACCTATGGAGCATCTCGTTTTCTATATGCCGACAGACCTAAGAATGGGGTTGTAATACTTGACTTTAATCGTGCTCAAAACCCTCCCTGCGCATTTACTCCTTACGCAACTTGCCCTCTACCTCCTAAAGAAAATAGAATGCCTTTCGCTATAACAGCTGGTGAAAAATCCTATAAAGGCGAATCACATTAATTTCATTTAATTTAATCATGACCACATCATCTACCCCTAGCTTAAGTCGCAAAGAATTTATAGCATCGTCTGCAGCCGTTCTAGCAGCTGCTTCCTTACCCAACCTCCTTAAGGCTCAAACCAATGGAAAAGTCGTTATTGGATTTGTAGGCCTTGCCCATATCCACACACCTAATTACACGAAAATATTAAAAAATCACCCAGACGTCATCATCAAGTCTGTTTACGATTACAACAAAGAGCGCTCTAAGAAATATTCAGAATTATTAGGTGCTAAATCTGTCGATTCAGATGATGCGATTTGGTCTGATCCTCAAATCACAGCTGTAGTAATACTATCTGAAACCAATCTGCATCACACCCTTGTATCAAAAGGCGCACAAGCTGGTAAGCATATGTTTGTAGAAAAGCCGCTTGGTATAAATACACGTGAAAGCCTTGAAATGGCAGCAGCCATTAATAAAGCAGGTGTACTCTTCACAACTGGTTATTTTAACCGCGTAGATCCAAAGCATATTTTTATTAAAAATGAAGTCGCTAAAGGAAACTTTGGCACCATCACTCGAGTACGTGCTTCAAACTGCCACGCAGGTTCCCTTAATCACTGGTTTGATAAAGATTATCGCTGGATGGCAGATCCTTCCATAGCTGGTGTTGGTGCCTTTGGTGATCTAGGCACACACAAACTAGATATCTTAATGTGGATTTTTGGAGAAATTGAAATGGTTAGTGCTGCTATTAAACCAATCGTTCACAATTACGGAGATTGTGATGAATCCGGAGAAGCATTAATTAAATTCAAAAATGGCATCACTGGAACCCTAGCCGCTGGTTGGGTCGATGTAGACGATCCTGTTGGTTTCTTGGTGAGCGGAACAGAAGCACATGCCGTCGTATTTAACGGTAACCTTTATTACAAAAATAAAAAATTAGGCCTAGATGGCAAAAAGCCTATAACTGAATTCCCAAAAACTCCGTTAGCACCAATTAATCAATTTATTGCAGCAGTACTTGGCTCTAAAGATCAGCCACTGGTTAAACCATCTGAAGCAGCCGCACGTGTGTCTGCCATGGAAGCAATGTATACTGCTTCACAGGCCAACAGCTGGGTGAATGTCGTTTAAGAAACTAACCAGCAGATTTGATATCAACTTTCATTCTGCTTAGCCGTTCCAAAAGCATAGTGCGTCTTTTAATAGGCCACCAGTCATAGAGATAGATTTGCATGGGTCGCCACATCGCGACCCATCCAATAATAGTTAGACTCTCTACCAAAACTCCGGCGATCTGACTATTTACAAGTCGGTATCCAATAAACTGACTTATAAAAATACATAGTGCTAGAAAACTAACTCCTATCATTAAAGTTATTCTTCCTGTTTTAAAGAGATGCCTAAGTTCAAGTCGGCTCATCGTTGCTCGATAGGCAAAATAATGCCTTACTGAATCTTGAACCGCATCAGGACTCCATGGAGCTATCAGGGGATTATCTATATGAAGTCGTAAGTGAAGTTGGCCTTTCGTATCTAATTCACGTGCCCAACTTTCAATAAACTCCTCCGCATCGTGATCTAGATCTTTTGAATCAAACGGTGAGGGATCAAGTGAGTTAAACAACTGTGTAACGTCTTTAAGTTTAAGTTCAATACTATGACTGCCTGCTCGTGGATCAAACCGTGGAACTTGAGTCTCCATGTTTAAAATCTATAGTAATTACTCATTTATACAAGCTTGGCCCTAACTACAATTGATTGACGCTTAGTTCATTTATAAATGCAGTATTCTACACCGTGTCTGAAAATAAAAACCAATCCCCAACGCTAGGTATAATTACCGCTTTATGCGCCTATGTTATCTGGGGACTATTTCCGCTCTTTTGGAAACATCTTCATTCCGTAGACGCACTTGAACTAATTGCTCACCGCATTGTTTGGTCGTTTGTATTTGTTACTCCTATTGTAGCTGTTTTTCACGGATTCAAAGAATTCAAGTCTGTATACACGAATTTTAGAGCTGTTATAATTAATTTACTTACCGGCCTAATGCTTTCTTCCAATTGGCTGATTTATGTTTGGGCTGTAAATGCCGGACACATTGTTGAATCAAGTCTTGGCTATTTCATTGTTCCATTACTTAACGCAACTGTTGGATATTTAATCCTGAAAGAACACTTGAGGGTTAATCAGTGGATCGCTATCGGAATAGCCGCTATAGGGGTATTCGTTCTTGTATTCGAGTACGGCCACTTACCATGGGTAGCTCTTGGCCTTGCACTCACCTGGGGCATGTATGGACTTCTTCGAAAAAAATCTACCCTCAGCCCACTTCCAGGACTAGCCATAGAAACTTCACTCCTAGCTCCCTTCGCAATTATATTTTTAATATGGAAAAGCCATCAAGGCCTAGGTGCACTTGGTCACTCTGACTTAACAACCCATATACTCGTATTCTGTACAGGAATAGTTACGTCTATTCCCCTGGTTTTATTCGCAAACGCTGCGAAGCACTTAAAACTATCTACGCTAGGATTACTTCAATACCTTACCCCAACATCAAATCTATTGTTGGGTGTTTTCTTGTATAACGAGAATTTCTCTAGAGAAAAACTGATGTCTTTTTCTCTGATCTGGATTGCGCTTACGCTCTACTCGCTTGATTCGATTCTAGTTAATCGAAATCAAACTAAAGCGTAAGCACTAGAGAAGCTTTTAGTCGAAAAGCTTTTTTGCTAAGTACGTCATTTCCAGGGACACACGCTTAGCAGCTTCTTCTAGATTAGCAGATGCAGCGTGACCGCCGTCTGTATTTTCATAGTAGTAAAATGGTAGCCCCATAGATTCCATCTTAGCAGCCATTTTTCTAGCATGCGCAGGGCTTACGCGATCATCTTTGGTAGAAGTAACAAAAAGCGGCTCAGGATACTGTTTGTCTTTACTTAAATTATGATAAGGTGAAATTCCGCGCAAAAACTTTGCTTCCGCAGGTATTTTCGGACTGCCGTACTCCGCAACCCACGAAGCACCTGCGCCTATCTGATCAAAACGAAGCATATCCAGTAGCGGCACTTGAATTACAACCGCATGCCACAGTTCAGGGTGCTGAGTAAACTGAACGCCCATAAGTAATCCACCATTAGAACCACCCTCGATACCAAGCCTGCGAGGTGAGGTTATTTTCTTAGCGATAAGATCTTTAGCTACAGCGACGAAATCATCATAGATTAATTGTCTATGTGTTTTAAGACCTGCCTCGTGCCACGCAGGGCCAAACTCGCCACCACCACGAATATTTGCGAGTACATAAACACCGCCCTTCTCAAGCCACAATTTACCCAACGTGCCTGAGTACTGAGGAGTCATAGAAACCTGAAAACCACCGTAAGCATACAGCAGTGTTGGCCGATTACCGTCATAAGGCATGTCTTTAGGATGCACGATAAAGTATGGAATTTTTGTTCCATCAGATGAAGCTGCCTCGAACTGTTCTACCACAAGATTAGAGGAATCAAATCGCGAGGGTGATTTTTTAATCACCTCTACTTGAGCTGTATTTAAATCTGCGAGCCATAAAGTTGAAGGCGTTAAATAATTAGTTACCGAGAAAAGAGCTCTATTCGAATCATCGCTTGCGCTTACTAATTCAATACTTGAATTTTCAGGTAATTTAAGCGCTTGCTTACTCCATTCACCAGTTGAATTCAGGCTGAAAACAAACGCTTTTCCTTTTACATTTTCATAGGCATTAACAACCACACTGGATTGCGATACACTTACAGTACTAATTGTTTCGCGCGATCCTGGTACGTAAAGCTGCGTCAAGGCAGGCTCAGGATTAGCTATAAAAGACTCAAAATCGACAGAAAGTAACGACCCTTGCTTATAGGTAGCACCTTGAGAAAAAGGAGTCCAATCTTGTAAAATTGTTATGAGCAGTTGACCGCCCAATAATCCATCGAGTGAAACTTTCTTTGGTAAATTCAGTCGCTTAACACCGGTAGGTAAATATACGGATGTTTCACTTTCGAAGAAGTTAATCGCTCTATGAAGAATTAAATATTCTTTCTTAGTGATATTATCACGCAACACATAAGGCGCATCCGACACATCTTTTTTATCGCCTCTAAAAATTTCTTTAGCCTCTGCAAGTGTCTGTCCACGTTTTAATATTTTTACAATATACGGATAGCCAGATTCAGTGAGTGTACCGGGTTCCCATTCACGACTTACTGCAAGCGTATCACGATCAATCCATGTTACGTCCTGTTTGCCTTCGGGAAGATAAAATCCTTTAGGTACAAACGTACACGAATTCATATTAAATTCCCTTACTTCAACAGCATCTTTACCTCCATTGGATAAACTGACGAGCGCAAGGCGCTGATCTGGCCATAAAGGATGTATACCTTTAAATACCCAATTAGCTTTTTCATGTTTAGATAAAGCATCAACATCAAGCATGTTTTCCCAAACAGGATTATTCGTTTTATAACTACTAAGTGATGTCATTCTTAACAATCCACGCACATGCGCACGATCCTGCCAAAAATTAGTTACTATCTCGTCCTTGAAAAACGATGGCACAGGAACACGATCATTAGCTGTCACCACAGCCAGCGCATCCTTATATAAACCAGCGTACCTAGAATCATTCTGTAGAATATTTAAAGACCGCGTATTTTGTCCCTTAACCCATTCAAGTGCTCTGGGTGAATTAAACTCTTCAAGCCATTGATAGGGGTCTGCAGGCACTTCAGTTGCATGTGTCATAAATGATAATCCTATAAATAAGACTGCAGCAGCAGTGCCAGCTAAGGTTTTGTTTCGTTTGTATAAAGGTATCATAGGTAAATTAAAATTAGTTAGATTCTTTTTCGGATGCTAGGTAACGACAAATAAAGATTAAAACGATCAGGTATAATACAATACATCCTGTCCACATCACAGGACTTAACGTTTTAGAAAAAAAAGCTTTTGCTGCTAAAACTGGCAAAATCATAACAACCAGAGCAGGTACTGCCATTGGTTTAGCAAAATTTACCGTGTAACCTAATCCTGTGCGCTTAGGTACTATAATACGCGGATCCTCTTTAGAGAAATAGATGATGCGAAATTTCCAACTGGAAGGACTTTGCCAACTCAAGTAAGGGTTTTGATTTTTCACTAGGTGTAAAAATACACATAGCCTTTGTTAACAATACGATCAAGCGAGGACTACCCCTTCATTTGCTTTTTATGTTGGCTCTGCAATATATTGCTATAGCTTAAAGGCTTACCCCTAAACTTAAATGAATCTCACCCGTCGTGAAGCACTACGCCTATTCACTGGAGCTGCAGCACTGAGTGCCGCTACACCTTTTTTAAAAGCCTCAGAAAACGAATCATTTAAACATTCCGCGTGTCGCTGGTGCTATCCTAAAATCAATTTAGAAGACCTTGTTATTGGAGCTAAAGCTATCGGGCTTGCATCTATAGAATTATTAGATCCTAGCGATTGGCCAATCGTACAAAAACATGGCCTAACATGTGCAATGTCCAACGGGGCAACTAAAATATCTGATGGATTTAATCGTGTTGAAAATCACGCTAAATATGTTCCCGGAATGATTGACCGGATTAAAGCTTGTTCAGAAGCAGGTATCCCAAGTGTTATTTGTTTCTCAGGTAACAGAAAAGGCATGCCAGATGAGCAAGGTCTTGAAAACTGTGTAATCGGGCTGAAACAAATAACGGCTGCCGCAGAAAAGTACAAAGTTACGGTCTGTATGGAGCTTCTGAATAGTAAAATTAACCACAAAGACTACATGTGTGACCGCACTCCTTGGGGAGTAGAATTGGTTAAACGCGTAGGCTCAGAGCGCTTCAAACTCCTCTATGACATTTATCATATGCAAATCATGGAAGGTGATGTAATTCATACGATAAAGACCTGCAATGAATACATAGGACATTATCATACAGGTGGCGTACCTGGCAGACACGAAATTGATAACACACAAGAACTTAACTATCCTGCGATCATGCGCGCTATCAAAGAAACAGGATATAAAGGATTTGTTGGACAAGAGTTCATTCCAGCAAAAGAGCCATTTAGTTCACTACGCCAAGCAGTAGAAACCTGCACAGTCTAACACTAATTCGCCAATTTGTGGCGAATACGTCCGAAAAACTTAATCGCATATATCTGCGTTCTTACGCGTATCGTTTGTTCGTAAAACTCTCCCTGAATCTTTAATTCAGGTACAGAAGTCACAACTTGACCGGATGTAGGATAAAGCGCAACCCATGCTAAGCCATGAGCCACCTCATCTGGCGTATAGGTTTCTTGAATGCGCTCGTAAATCAATCGCGCTATATTTCCTTCAAGCTGGTCTTCATTTACATCTGCTACCGCGGCAACACAGAGTAAATAACGTATTGCTTGCGCAGAATTACTTACATGGGCAGGAGCCCATTTATCTAAGTTTGCTTTAAGCAGATCCAATCGAGCGCTTGATTCAACGGGTAGTTCAGCATCTGCTGCGGCAACGGGAGTTACAGTACCATCGTCTGGAGGCAAATTATCATACGTAATAAGCTCCATTTGGGACTCTGTAATCGATTTAGCCTCATCGACAGGAACAGGTTGCAGAGGGTGCCAAGCATCTGTTTTAAGAGCAAAACTACCGACAGTAATCCAAGGAATTAACGCAATAATAACTGCAAGACGTGCCCGGTGAGTCGGCTTATCGTTTTGTCCCCAGCGAAAAAGTTTAGCTCCAACAATTAAGGCACAAAGCCCCATAACGACTAGGACAAGTATATTAAATTTAAAATGACCACCTTGCCCCTCAGCAGTGAATCCACTTTGCAATGCTTCACACGCATATTTACCTGGTAGAAATGCAGCTACTTTCTGTGCCCATGGGGGTAAAACAATTAAAGGAACTCCTACACCACCAATCATAATAAGTGGCATAAAGATACACTGACCGAGAGCTTGCACTGAAGGTACATCTTTAGCAAAGGCTGCTATAACTAAACCCATTCCCAAAAAAGCAAACGCTACGGCTAAATAGCCACTAATAAAATATAACGGATATTCTGGATATGGCGTGCCATAAAAATAATGTGCTAGCACAAGTTGAATCAAAGCAGCTGAAGCAATCAGTACAAACCGGGCCATTACCGTACTTAAAACCAAGGCCCCAAGACCATTTGGAAAAAGTTTATACCGCCTCCACCAGCCGCGCTCGCGTTCAGAAACAAGCGATGTAGGCATTCCAAAACAAGCACCTCCTAAAGCGCTAATCGTGATCAATTGACTCATTTGATGAATCAGTGGTGGATTTCCATTTCTAAATACCGCTCCAAAAGCTACTAAAAAAAAGATCGGTACGAGATAGCCATAGATTAACGGCTGCTTACTTTTGAAATTCAGCCTAAGGCTTAACTGAAAATGATAAATAAATCCTTTTATCATTGTTTTACTTTTTTGCAGTCATAACCAAGTCATTGAAAACATCATCCAGGGTTGGATTATTAATCTTAACATCAATTAACTCTATACCTAAATTGTCCAAATGATGGGCTAGATCGGTTAATGTCTTATTTACATTAGATGTCTCGATACTGCATACATTATCATCAGTTTGATGCATTGATACGGCGCAATTCAGCACTCCGTGCTGTATTGCTTGAAGCGGGCTAGAAGTATGTACAACAAGTCTAGAAAGTTTATTACTCTGCTTAATCAAAGCCTCAGGTGTATCAATAGCTAGTATACCACCATCTGCCATAAAGGCGATTCTATCGCAAAGCGTCCGCGCCTCTTCTAAATAATGAGTAGTAAATATGATTGTTACTCCCCGATTACGCTGTTCAACAATCAGCTGATGCAATTCCTTACGAGATTCAGGATCAAGACCAACTGTCGGTTCATCTAGAATCACAAGCTTAGGTTTATTAACAAAGGCTAAAGCTAAAGAAAGACGCTGCTTTTGACCACCCGACAAAGACGCAAAGTTTGCGTTCATTTTCTCCCGCAATTGAAATCGATCAATAATATCTAGCGCTGATTCACTTTGCTTATAAAAAGAAGCACATAGCTTAACAGCCTGAAGCGGAGTCATGACATCAGGCAATTGAGATGATTGAAGTTGAGCCCCAATATATTGCTTAGCATCTTCTGGTCTCAGAGCTAAGTCTACCCCGAACACGTTTATAGTTCCAGAATCATAAGATGTTAGTCCTAGAACAGATTCTAATGTAGATGTTTTACCAGCTCCGTTAGGCCCGATAAGTCCGAATATTTCTCCTTCCTTAACCTCAAAGGATACATCTTTGACAGCATGCACTTGTCCATAATCTTTTTTAAGATTTTGAACAAGTAGTGCAGATGCCATCATCTCATTAGCTAAACAGGCTTAGACTTAATGTCCAAGCCAGCTTTACTTAATTTTGCGTAAATTTATCCGATTTTGAAGCAGAACTATTTATTTTGCTTAAACTTGCACTAGCCGCATCTGTATAATTTTTAAAGATATCCATATGGGCAATAGTCCAAGTCCATCCATCACTTCTTGCTTCAGTAAGTGTAACGCGGAGGTATTTTGTGTTCGAGGGTTTAAAATGTGCCCAAGTTAAAACACCATTACCCTTTGTAGCAGAGACCACTTCTTTCCATTTTTTACCATCTAAGGATACATCAATTCGATAAGCTCTAGGGAAAGATCCAACGCCTTCGCCTGCATCTAATCTAAGTCCAGATACTAAACTAGTTTCCGGTAGCTCTACCTGAAACCAATATCCAGATACCTGAGGCACCTTAGAATTAAATGCTATATTTCCACGGCTATCAAAAGAGAGGGATCCCTTAACCGTTTCTTTTTCATTACCAATACTTACTTTCCACGATTCCGAATTCTTCAATTGCGATGGAAGTACAGCGTCTGTGAGTTCTTCACGTGTCCATGGCTCTTTCCTAGATACATAATGTGAGCGCCATTTTTTTACTTCTTCAGCTGTTACAATATCTCCCGGAGGTGGATTTTTTTTAGGAGCGGTATGAAAACCAAAAGAACCATCGTTTGGTATACTATTTCCTATCAAACTCGTTCTTACAAAAGAGACGACTGAAGCAATCCATTCATCACTATTTTCAGCCATAGCAATCATCTGACCAGGATAAGTCTTATTGCCATTAGGACCAGTAAGTCCATGTAACAATACTTGTACCATTTGCTCTGGAGGTCCCATCGCAATGCGAGAATTAACTAATGATGGAGCTAGCGTCATTTCGCCCGTATCTCCCAAAGCAACACCTTTGCCATCAGCTCCGTGACACGCAAAACATAGACTATCATAAATAGCCTGTCCTTGTTTAAGAGTTTCGACTTGCGCTGTGTTAAAACGTTTAGCCTCAAATCGATTTGCAGGCTTTAAGAGTTCAGTGCCAATTTCTTTAATACCGAGTGATTTACTCGAGGCAATGATTGGCTTCGCTAAATTACTCCACTCTGACCATTTTAACTGACGCGCACTCATCATTGCTTGAAGTGCTACTGTAGGATCTGAATCTCTAAACAGTTCTAAAATACGTGGCTTAAATGTTAGATCGCCAGCTTGTGATATACTTTCAGCCACACGGATAGCGCTAGCCCTCATTTTTGGATCTGCATCTGCTAACAGACTTTGCACAAGAGATACATCAGCCATATGCAGACCTTCTAAAGTCCATATCGCATGTAAGCGTCCGTACAAATCACCTGAACTTAACGCTAAGGAACGCAGACGTGGTACAACTGACTTATCCTGTCTAAGAACGAGCAGTTTTTGAGCGTTATCTCTTATCCAACCATTAGGGTGCGATAATTGATTCACGAGTTCTGCAGGACTCATATCAAACAGATGAAGCGGCTTTGCTGGCTTCATGCCGTCATAAACCAGACGCCAGATGCGTCCATGACTAACATTTTTATCTAGTGAATGAGAGAGAACTACAGGGCGCAGGTAGGAATCTTTTCTTACCCAATTACCTTCTTGGATAATGCCGCGGTACATATCGACAATATACAAACATCCATCCGGCGCGTTCGTAATCTGAACAGGCCTAAAATAAGGGTCTGTAGAACGTAAAAATTCGCTATGCTCGTTTTGATACGGATTCGCTAAAGTAGTAATACCGTCCTTCACTTCTATGGTAGCACGTCTTACTAGTCTTCCTACCGGCTCACCAATAAAAATATTACCTCTAAGTTCACTAGGTAATCTATCACCACGGTACACCTCTTGGCCTGCTATCGCAGTTACGTGATTTAAGGTCTTATCCTCTTTTCTAAATCGCATCGTTCCACCTTGAACGTCTGCTAGACCAACAAGTGGCCATACTGTTTGAAAATCATCGTCCCACTGCTCTGGGCTATTCACCGCAGCATAAAGTATATGTGTTTGAAAATGTAAAAATATTTTTTCTCCACCTGCTGTAGAAAACCACAATTTACCTAAGTCATCTTGAGTAAGACCCCACTGACCACCGTTATTAGCAGTTGGTTCACGCAACATGGTTGCGCTAGGTCTCCAACGCAAACGATAGGAATTGTAAGTAGTATAAATCCAATTATCTAACGACCAGATTAAACCACTCGGTTGATGCTCTAAATTTCCTGTATATGGTCCACCTCTATAATATAGCTCACTAGAGTCTGAAACGCCTTGATCCTTAGAATCTTTGTAAAGCGTGAGATCATTCGTATTTGTAACACCCACTAAAGCACTACCCTTATCTAAGGGTAAAACAGTGCGTGGTAAAATCAAGTGATAAGCAAATACGGTATGCTTATCGTAAACCCCATCTTCTTTTGAACTTTCGTGTCTTGAAATACAACTGATGGGAGAAAATTCATTATTACCATCAACGTCTTGCATGTAACTACGCATTTCGACCACATACATGCGTCCATTGCCATCAAACGAAGCCCACACCGGCTCTTTGATTGTTGGCTCACTCATAACAAGCTCCATATGGTAGCCTGGAGGCAGCTGGAACGTCTTAAGTTCATCTTCAGGACTTAAGACAGGAGGAACCCATCCTGGGGGATGCTCTGGTACATGTGAGGCACTAACTTGCGTTTCAGCTCGGAGGGCTAACGTAAGTAATAAAAAAGCACTATAAGCAATACGACGATTCCACATAATAAAAAGTTTAGTTAAGACGCTATGAGTTTAGATAAGTTACCTATTAGATTTAAGACACTACAAATCACCTTATCCCTATTTGGTTACTTTTTTAACTTTAGCATCGAGATTAGTTTCTAAATCAATCGAAGAAAGATGAGACTCAATACCTTGTTCTGGTACAGGTACTTTTGCAATCCACACAATAGCATTAAGAACGAGCTTTCGTTTATCATCATTAGCCCAACCCTTATGATAGTGACCTCCGGTAAATCCAAATCCGCGAGCTCCATTTTGAGATTCACTCACCCACATCATATGTTGAGGAAGTCCGTTTTGGACTTGTTTTCTAACAGAGGGATTGCCCTCATGCAGTCCATCTTTTCGCTTCATGGTAGAGACTGGGGGCACAGCACTTAACAGTGGAGTCACTCCTTCCATATTATTTCTAAAACGCATATTGAAATACCATTCATCCAATTGACTAAAGGGATGAACGCCGCGCGTAACTTCATGAACCGGTAACTGAATATAATTAGCTTTCCATACAGGATTAACAGACCAATTCACTTCGAATGCTCCTCCAATCCAACTTAACATTTCAGACTGACCAAGTTCACGGGTTGGCTCTACAGCATAGTGAATAAAACCAAGCCCTACGCCCTGTTTATGTAATTTATCTAAGACTGAAAGTCTATGTCCCTGAAGCATAGGATGCGAAACACCTCCATCTGAATAAATAATTATGGCATCAGCATCACTTAATGCCTGATCGTTATCCGTTACGACTCCGTTAACCTCTATCTGCGGCCAGCCTTGATCATAAACACTAACATCTATTCCAGGAACCGAAGCTAGACATTTTTGAAAAAGCAGACATCCTGCTCTATGTTCATGCTCTCCTGGCCCATGACTTGGCTTACCCGCAATAAGTACAATATGCTTAGTTGATGCCTCTAAATAAGTATAACAACACACGCTAAAAATAACAAATACGCGTAGGAGCTTCATAAAATATAAGTGCTAACCTTGATCAGTATTCTTATCAAAGCGTACGCCTTAAAAAGCGCAGGCCATTCTTTGCTATGTTATCTCTACTTGGTTCAATCGTTCTCCAAATTGCCGCAGCTCGAGCTATAACTTTTACATCTGGAGTAAATGATTCGATCATGACGTGTCCTTTATAACCAATTTTATGTAACGCCCGAGCAATCGATTTCCAATTGGTGTGATCTCCTCCGGGAGTTCCACGATCGCAACCACACGCATGTAAATGTGCTAAATCTTTACCCGCTTTAAGAATAGCAGCTGCTAAATCTTTTTCTTCAATATTCATATGGAATGTATCCAAATGAAGCTTAAGAGCAGGAGACTTCACTTCCTTCATTAGCTTAATTGCTTGATCGGTCGTATTTAAAAAATCCGTTTCGAATCGATTAAGCGGTTCGATACAAATGATCTTACCTCTATCCTGAGCGTAACGCGCTAATTCTTTTAAGTTTTTTACAACTAATGCCCATTCTTTTTTCTGCTGCTTTTTTTCAACGAAACCAGCTTTGCCGACAACAGAATAGAGCGGACCCGTGACCATCGGAGACTCTAACTCTACCGCTTGATCTATTAGCGCCTTTAAATATCGCATCGCCGTTTTCTGCTCAAAAGCAGAACCCCTTAAGTCGCGTCCAGGTCCCGTAGCAGCACAAAGAGCTGCAATTTTTAATTTAGCTTTTTTAGCAGCCTGTAAAACTTTAGCCGCATCAAGATGAGCTGGATCTTCAACGGCTATTTCAACGGAATCAAATCCCCATTTTCTAAATTTTTTAAATAAAGCTGTATTTTTAGTCTTAAACGGTGACGCATACAGATAGGTATTTATACCAATATTCATTTTATAAAATTATTTAGGCACAACGAGCGATTGATTAAGCGAAGACACTTGCTCGACAGGAACTTTAACGATCTGACGATCATAGGTGATTAAACCATTAACCTCTGACTCGACATCGGTAATTTGTGTATAAATTGCTGCGTTCAAACCTTGTTTTATCAAAGTCGGAATTTGATTAATCAGAGCAGTGTAGTGCTCTAACAGATCAGGTTGATCCTTCATTAATCGATAGCCCCAATTTTTTTGTTCCTGCCATACATGGTCCTTAACTGGAAGACCAAGTCCACCAAACTCTCCGAGAATCGAAGCCCGTCCTGTCTGCGCAACCGGAGTACCTGGTCCTGGATATTGATGCTTATCCAGCAAATCCCCCATCCCAAAATCATTCCATCCACTGGGTCCATCAACAAGGCGGCTAGGATCTAATCGCTTAACCCAAGCAATGGTTTCATTCGTATCGTGCTGTCCCCACCCCTCATTAAACGGAACCCATGTAATAATAGATGGGAAAAAACTTAACTGACCAATCATCGCTGCGAGTTCTTTTCTGAATTGAGCTGATTCTAAAGAATCAAAAATGCCTTCACTGGACTCATCTCTTAGAATATGTCCTGTAGGAGTTGCTGTCTTAAAACCGCTTGGAAAATCCTGTAAAACAAGAAGACCTAAATGATCGCAGTAATAGTACCACCTAGCAGGTTCAACTTTTACATGCTTACGCACTACATTAAATCCAAGCTTACGCATCATTTCTATATCCCATTTCAAAGCAGCGTCAGTGGGTGCTGTATAAAGACCATCTGGCCACCATCCTTGATCGAGTGGCCCGATAAGGAATAGAGGATGATTATTTAAAAAGATACGATTGTAACCATCCGATGCTTTTCTTACTTCAATTTTTCGGAAAGCAAAATAGGAAGAGACTGTATCCTTAACTTCACCCGTAGATATAGTAGCTTTTATATCGTATAGAAAAGGATCCGTCGGAGACCACGTATGTACATTAGGAATAGTAAAAGTTAATTCGGCAGTACCTCTACCCTCGGATTTAAAATCCTGCGATGCCACAAGCTTACCATGTCCACTAATCTCAACATGGGTTACATTTGCAACTCCTGTAGGAGCTTGAACCGATAAAGAAACCTTAACCTTATTCGTATCGATATCTGCACTAGGATTTAATTCTGATACATTAATGGTCGGAACAACTTCCAACCATACAGTCTGCCATATACCTGTGACTGCTGTATAAGTAATACCACCAGGCTTCAAAACCTGCTTACCTCTAGGTTGCATACCCGTATCCACGGGATTCGACGCAGAAATAACAAGTTCTTGAAGTTGGTTTGGTTTAAGAGCACTCGTGATATCAATAGAGAACGCATCATACCCACCTTGGTGACGTCTAATGGCCATTCCATTTAAATAAATTTTAGATTCCCAGTCTATAGCACCAAAGTGAAGAATGATATGTTCTCCCTTTTTTACATGAGGCGTATCAAATGAACGCTTGTACCAAATCTGTTCTGTAGGTGTAACCGCCTTTTGAACACCAGACAATTTAGACTCTACTGCAAAAGGTACTAATATTTTTCCTTCATAGGCTTGTGGCAATGCCCCATCAGCTAAGGGTCTAATCGTATAATCCCAAGTTCCATTAAGATTAACCCAATCATTTCTTACAAACTGAGGTCTAGGATAATCATTAAGCGGTATTGCTGCTGGATCAAGTTGAGCTCCCCATGGAGTCAACATGGTAGCAAGAAATAATGGGATAATACTCATTTTTTAATTCTCTGAAAAAGTAACTTTGTAACAAAGCGCAGAGTGATTTGGTACGGTTGAAGGCTTGCTAATTATGAAAGCATCTGAGGTTTGCATGTATTGTACACGCTCACTGCTGCCTAATAAATTTACTGAAGCAATATGCCTGTCATTTAATTTTGAATTACCCCCTAAGGAACGAATCAGTACATCCTTCGCTGGGACTCCAAGAACAAACACGTATAACGCACCACCCTTAGTTGTGAAACGTATATCATCAGCCGTGTACTTTACTTTGCCTTCGTTGAAATTTCCGCTCTTCACGTTCTCCGCTAAAGCGGGACGTTCACCGAAAACTTTCCAAGGTCTACTGCCGTAAATACCCTCTCCGTTAATTGCAGTCCAAGCTCCGATTTCATCAAGTGTAGTCAACATATCCGGCTCTAAATCACCCTCTGGAGTTTGGACAATATTAATTAGCAGATTTCCGTTCTTACTCACGATATCGACTAACATATCAATGATATCCGTGGATGTTTTATATTTCTGACCTGTTCTATAAAACCAATCACCAATTGATGTATCTGTCTGCCATGGTTCAGATTTTACTGTGTCCATAACACCACGCTCTAAATCTTGAACCCATCTTCCTTCTGATACTTGTTTACAATTATAAACGGCTTCGAGTTTTCCTCCGTTCTTAGCGATGTCTTGATTATAATAGTGCGCTATCATACTGCGCCCTACATCACCAAAAGGAAGCCCACTATCTGAGTACAAAAGATCGGGATGATAGTTATCAATTAATTCTTTAACACTATTATACCACTCTTGATGCCACTCAGGATTTATACTCAACCAACCAGTATCATTTGGTGCAGCTTTAGTATGGTACAAATCCTGATACTGCGGATCGTTACCATCGTAAGGAACTCCCGCATAAGGACCCGTAGGATCTGATCCGTGGCTTACTTGAAACCACGTATAGCTTGCGCCTAAATGTTCAGACACACCAAAACGTAGTCCTTGTTTTTGTGCAGCTTGCTGCCATAGACCCACGACGTCTTTCTTAGGCCCCATATTTACCGCATTCCAATGATGAATTTTAGAATTCCATAAAAAGAAATTATCGTGATGGGTACCCATGCTAACAAAATACTTAGCGCCTGCTTTTTTATAGAGCTCCATTAATTTATCAGGATCCCAATTCTGCGCCTTCCACATCGGAATTATATCTTTATAACCTAATTTAGAAGGATGCCCATACCTCTCGAGATGATCGATGTAATCCTTATCCGTTTCATGTTTGCCGGTCTTTTTATTAATTTCATCTGCAATATATAATTTTCTGGCATACCAATCACCATGCCTAGGCACGGCCTGAGGACCCCAGTGAGCCCAAATACCAAACTTTGCATCTCTAAACCAATCGGGATATTGGTAGTTTTTTAATGACTGATCCGTAGGTTGAAATGGTCCACTTGCTATCGGTAAACTTAAATCAGCGTCTGTTTTTGGTGTATTCGCATATACTGTTCCGCTAACAAGACCTAATAAAATACAACCTAACCGTACGCACATATTCATAGTAAGAAAAAATGAGTTTCTATAGGGGTAATTTGAATGCCTAGAATTTAGCATTAATGTTATATTCTAGGACGCTAGGGGTATAATAAAAGTAACAGGATTAAGGTATGATGCAACGTGCTTATTTCGACAGAAGGGAAATATATGAGCAGTCTTCAGGCAGAGACTTGCCAGCATTCATACTCAAGCTATAAATCAGTCTCATGCTCGTACATACTGTTTACTTCTGGCTTGATCCTAAACTAAGCGCTCAAGAACGCTCCGACTTCAAAAAGGACGTAGAAATTCTTGGTACACTTAAATCGATTGAAAAAGCTTATGTAGGAATTCCTGCACCAACAGTAAAGCGTCCAATTATTGACGATTCTTATTCAGTAGCACTCACCGTCATATTCAAAGACATGGCGGCTCATGATGTGTACCAAACAGATCCAGGCCACTTAGCTTTTATCGCTAAGTGGAAAGCAACGTGGACCAAAGTACAGATTTACGACGCGATCTAATTAACTTACAAACGAGTAATCGTAAGGTTTACGCATTTCTCGTTTTAGGTAAGTATTAGCGTGTTCTGCATGTTCGCCTATAAAGCGCTCTGTCTGTGCGTCCCAGTTTAGCTTAAGCCCTGTTCGCATAGATATCGCACCAAGATGACACATAGTTGCTGAGCGGTGACCTATTTCAACGTCACAGATCGGCAACTTACGAGATCTAACACAATCCATAAAGTTCCCCATGTGATTGTTACTCTTGTAAAGATGCTCGGCGTTTTCTGGCAAGGGGTCCGTTAAGAGATGCTTTTCGCTCGCGGTGATTTCATCTCTACTTACCCATATCCAACCCTTAGTTCCCTCGAAGCGAATTCCATTCGGTTGCCCGGCTTTATTAATATGACTTCCATAAATGGAATCATCTCGAGTGGTACGTATACGAAGACCTATCCCATTTGAATAGGTATAATTTACTTCATAGTCTGTAAACGTGGTATATCCACCGGGAATTGGTTGAGCAGAAACTTTAGACTCTACAACACTAGGAGCTAACAAACCTATAGCCCAATAGGCTATGTCGTTATGATGAGCACCCCAATCTGTCATAGTTCCGCCAGAGTAATCATACCAAAATCTAAATGTTCTATCGCAACGCTGAGGCATATAATCAGCCCAGGGTGCTTGCCCCTGCCAAAAATCCCAGTTCAGGCCTTCAGGCACAGGGACCGACTTAAATGGACCGTCACGTAGTCCAGCAGGAAGCCATACATTTGCATTGAGCAATTTACCAATTCTGCCGTTACGCACCAATTCACATGCTAATCTAAAACGAGCCGTACTTCTTTGTTGGGTACCTGTCTGCAAAATACGTTTATTTTCACGAACGGCTTTAATTACATGCCTTCCTTCATCGACAGTAAGCGTTAGAGGTTTTTCTCCGTAGATATCTTTACCTGCTTTTGCTGCAGCTATGTTAACAAGCGAATGCCAATGATCAGGAGTTGCATTCACAATAATATCGATATCAGAGCGCTCTAATAGACGCCTAAAATCAGAGTAAATCTTGGGATCACGCCCATCAGTAGCTAATTTCTTTGCCGCTTGTTCTGCGTGCGTCCTATCAACATCACATACAGCTACAATATCCCCATAATTACGTGCATTCAGCGCATCTCCTTGTCCTTGGCTTCCTGCTCCAACAAGCGCAATTGAGGGACGATCATTAGGTCCAAGCTTTTTAGGAGTTTGTTGAGCTTCAAGCTCTTGTCGCTCAATATACCAAAGAGGCAGACCAGTCATAGCAGCAAGTGAAGCGCAGCGTTTTATAAACTGGCCACGTGAAATATTAAACGAATGTATTTCTTTTTTCATGGGGTAAAAAGCAACTAACGAGGTAAACAATAAGACGATTGAGAATATGGATTGTTACATCAGGTGATCAAATACTAACCGTACTAAATTTAACGAAATTACTCTGTTGCAGGGTTTGTCTGGTTTTTTAGTATTAAAAAATACCCCATACAGCTTTGCAAGTATAACCCATGCGAATCTATCAATTTTTCTTTGCGATTCTATTTACTATGGTTGCACACACACTTTTCGCTGATGAACAGCAAAGCGTGAACTCTTTTAGTAAAGATATCGTACACCATGTAGGTTATCAGTACTTACTATCATTGCCGAAAGATTACACAGAAAGCCCAAATAAAAAATGGCCTCTTATAATCTACTTACATGGATCAGGTGAACGCGGATCTGACCCATGGAGACTCACACGTCATGGACCTCCTCGACTCCTCCATCCAGGTGTAAGTAAATATGCAGATCCAATTCAGCCAGGCACTCCCCCAGAACCTACCGAAGTTATTGCAAAACGTGCAAAGTCAACGAAAGCACTTTCAGAACAGTTTATTGTTATTTCGCCTCAGTGTCCTAGCCGTAAAACATGGGATGATGAATCGATTATAGCGCTTCTTGATCAAGCAATTCAAGACTACCACGTAGACACCGCGCGAATATATTTAACCGGAAACAGCATGGGAGGTTATGCTACATGGAGTGTAGGATTAAAAAACCCTCACCGTTTTGCTGCTATCGTCCCAATATGCGGCGGCAATCGCGATCGATTTATAGCAAGTAATGCTGCAGAGCATAAGACAGCATTATTAAATTTAGGCGTATGGGCTTTTCATGGCGAAAAGGACCCTACCGTTCCTGTTTCTGAATCTAAAGAGGCTATAGAGATGTTACATAAAGCAAAACTAGCAGACGTTAGACTAACAATATATCCTGAAGCTAAACATGATTCTTGGACACAAACATATGATAACCCAGATTTGTATGCGTGGCTTTTAACCCACGTTCGAAAGGAAATTAAATAATTTACACATTTATGAAAAATAAAATCATTCTTCTTAGTTTTCTATTAAACTTTTGGGCGATATCGAACATCTACGCAGTAGAATCAAATGCGTGGCAAACAGCCCCTGTAGTACATTCTTCTTTTTATGACTGGTCTTCCCTAAAAGTTAAAACTACACCCGTAGGCCAATCACGTTTTGTGGCAGATGCACCAAGCCCCACGATTAATCGTTTCGAGTGCCATATTACTACATTAAGACCAGGATGCCAATCTCACCCACCCCATCATCACCCACAAGAAGAAATGATTCTAATTGAAGAAGGAACTGTTGAATCATTTATTAACGGTAAAAAACAAATATTTGGTCCAGGCTCACTTCTTTTCTTAGCATCACATGATTTGCATAACGTAACGAACATAGGCAACAAACCAACAACCTATTTTGTCATCAACTTTCACACATCTGCTTCAGCAACGATTCGTGAAGAAGCAGCTGAAAAATGGGCACCTAAAACCATGCTTCCATCATCAGTAATTGATTGGAGTAAATTGGAAACCATAAAAACACCTTTAGGTAGTCGCACAAATCTAGTAAACTCACAGACTCTTACATATAAAAAATTAGAAGTTCATGCTACTTCACTAAACCCAGGAACAGAAGCATCCAAAGCACATCGCCATCCTTGGTTACAATTGTTCATAATAAAACAAGGAAAAGTAGAATTCATCGTTGATGGAGTTAAACATATTTCAGGTCCCGGTGATATAGCTTACGTAGAATCTAATGCACTCATGAGTTTAAAAAATGTCGGAAGTGACATATGTTCATATACTGTTTTTTCTGTAACTACAGAATCTACACCTAGTGAAAATAAAATTTAACTCATTCAGTACTTTATCATAAATGCTCGACGTACCACTTGTAGATTCACATGTGCATTTATGGGATTTAGATAAGCTCTCATATCCCTGGCTAATTGAATTTCCGAAAATTCATCGAAATTTTCTACCCCAAGATCTAAGCAATGAGAGTGCTCCGTTTACCATCAATAAAATTGTGTTCATAGAATGTGGCGGACAAAAAATAGGTAATATCACTGAAAATGAGTTTGTCACTCAACTGGCAAAAAAAGACTCAAGGATTAAAGCTATAATTGCTCATGCACCCCTTGAAAATCGATCTAAAGTTGAAAAAATATTAATTGAATTTAAAAAAAACGCACTCATACGAGGGGTGCGTCGTTTAATTCAATCAGAGAAGGATTTATCATTTTGCTTAACCCCTGAATTCATAGAGGGAATAAAACTACTACCCCGTTTTGGATATACGTTTGATCTGTGTGTTTATCATCATCAATTGCCATCAGTCATTAAACTGGTGAGATTATGCCCAGAGGTTAAATTTGTTTTAAATCATTTAGGAAAACCTTCAGTAAGAACAAATACTCTAGATCCTTGGAATAGGAATCTTAAGGAACTATCAATAGAGCCTAATGTTTTTTGTAAACTTTCAGGTTTAGCAACTGAGGCTGATTGGACTAATTGGAATACCGATCAACTTAAACCTTATATAGAACATGCTATCGATTGCTTCGGTTATCATCGTCTTATGTTTGGCGGGGACTGGCCAGTTTCTAAACTAGCAGTCACTTATACACAGTGGGCATCAACCATTAAATCACTTACACAAAGTGCATCCCTCGATGAACGTATTAGTTTATTTAGTAAAACAGCTGAACTATTTTACCGCATCTAAATAATTATTATGGCCCATATCTATAAAGCCATATGTGATTAATTTATGCGTTTCGATATTTGGATAACCTGTTTTATTGCATCAGTCATACTATCACTCTCTCCAGGTGCTGGAGCAATATTTGCTATGACGAGTGGCCTAAACTATGGGCTAAAACGCGGTCTTTATGGTATTTTTGGACTTTTACTCGGAATGTGGACGGTTTTCTTAGTAGCCGTTATTGGCTTAGGAGCATTAACTAAATCATCAGCACTAGCCTTCAATCTTCTCAAATGGGGAGGTGTCATTTATCTAGGATACTTAGGCGTAGCTAGATTTAGAAGCCATCAACACAAGTTAGAAATAAAACGACACACTCCCTCTGAATCAAACGGTGCAAAACTCATCGCGCAGGGATGGGCAGTAAATGCAGTTAATCCTAAAGGCTACATATTTATGGTAGCAGTAATACCTCAGTTCGTTCAATACACACGCCCCCTTTTACTGCAATATGGCATCATGATAGCAACGATGACATTTAACGATGCCATCATTATGGCAGGATATGCAGGACTGGCAGCAAAACTTACCCACTTATTCGCAACTGATAAACAGATGGATATAATAAATAAAATATTTGGATTACTATTCATTTTCGCAGCTCTCGGTCTTTCTGTATTTAGTAAAACGCATTAATTATACGTTTAATGTTGTGAGGCAAAGCCTGCTCACTCATCACTGTACGCATTAAAGTATCTATTAAGCATTAAAGCCCGATGAAAATTAATTCAGCTATATTTAACATCAGTGCAGCTGATTTAAAATCATGTCCAAGAACCAATTTATCCGAGTTTGCATTTATTGGCAGATCAAACGTTGGAAAATCGTCTCTTATTAATTCACTCTGTGAAAAAAAAGATCTGGCAAGAGTTTCAACCGTACCAGGTAAAACACAGTTAATTAATTTTTATACAATAAACTCCAAATGGAGCTTAGTAGATTTACCTGGATTTGGTTATGCATCTGTTGGACACCATAAACGAGATGCATTTAATCACTTTGTTAGTGAGTATCTAAAAAATCGTAAAAATCTTCGCTGCATATTCACATTGATAGATTCCAGACTAGAACCACAACCTATTGATTTACAGTTTATACAGTGGCTAGTAAGCGAGTCTTTGCCTTATGCTATTATTTTTACAAAAATCGATAAGCAATCGATGACTCATACAGAAAATTTAATTCGTAAGTATACGCAATTGATTCAATTAGGAAATATTGAGCCGCCAGAAATGTTTGCTAGTTCTTCCAAGACAAACAAAGGTAGATCGGAATTGTTAAAATTTATTGGCGATATTTTACAATCAACTACCTAAAGCTCTCTTGTATAAGGACGTTTAGATTACCTCTAGCTTCAGCGTATCCAGGATCTATCCTTAACGCCTCTTCGTATTCTAACTTAGCATCAGCAACTTTACCCAGTTTCTTTAAAATGTTTGCATAATTGTTATGCACATAAGGAGAATTTGGTGCTATTGAAACAGCTTTTTTAAACGCTTCAGCTGATTTAGTATAATCGTGCATCTGAGCATATGTAATACCTATGTTATTAATGGCATCTAAATAATTTGGCCGCTCTGCTAGTGCACTTTTATAGGCTAATATAGCTTCATCATATTTATTCAAATCTGAGAGACTATTACCTAAATTATTTTCCACTTCAGGATATATCGGTCTCTGAGCTAATGCCATTTTATACTCAGTAATTGCTTCTTCATTTCTCCCTAGTGCAGAATAACACAAACCCAGACGATTGTGCGCATCTGCAAAGTATGGCTTATATTCAAGCGTCTTCTTGTATTGCTCACAGGCTTGTTCAGGAAATCCAAGCAACTCTAAACCCAACGCAAAATAATACCGTGGCTTATACTCGGTAGGATTTAATTCTAAAGCTCTACGAATAGATTTAGCAAAATCTTCTTTACGTCCCTCTGTAGCATAGAGAACGGCTAAATTTGAATAAGCCTGCGCATAATGATCATTGAGATTAACCGCGGCATTGAATTCTCTTTCTGCTGCATTGAAGTTATGTGAGTCAAAATAGGCGCTTCCTAAACTATTATGAGCAAATGGATTATCTGGTACCGCAGCTACTGTTTTACTCCATAATGCAATACTACTTTGATAATCTTTATTACGCTGAACTGTTGTATAACAAAGTAGCGTAACGACAAGTAATGTAGCTAAAAATAATCCAAGCTTAATCAAAAGCTCTGAATTTGATGATTTTTTTTTATAATTTATTTTAATTAATAAATTATAAATTAGTAGAATAACTGCCGCAATTACTGCAGCCAGTGGTAGGTACATTCTATGTTCTGCCATTGCCTGTCGGTTTCCTGGTATAACCGAAGTAGGTGCTAGTAAAACAAAGAAAAATAACCCGAGTATTCCTACTGGTCTGCGTTTCACTGCCCATATAGCACTAACTGCTAAAAGGCCAAATACGCATAACGCAAAAGGAGTCGTTAACCATGGATGCCATATCCAATATCGATTAAAGGCATAATCGAATACGAGAGGATTAGGCCATATAGTTAACTGGATATAGTGAATGATTGCAGGGAATTGTGTAACCCAATACATCCAAACCGGTAGTCCTGAATCAAAACCTACAGTACCACCACGGCCATGAGTTGAATAGATAAGATAACCTAGTAAAGCCCAAGATGAGAATATGCCTAAATAATATAATAAGCGTTCTTTAAGAGCTTCTTTGAAGCTTTTTGAAATTAAAACCCCATCAATAAGCAAAATTATAAGTGGCGCAGAAAACATGTCCTCCTTCGTAGCCATACCAAGATAGCATACGAGAACAGAAACAAATCCCCACTTAGGCCGATTCTCACGATAGCACAAAAAAGTATATATACTTAAGATATAAAACAGCCCCATTAACGATTCTGCACGTTGAATAATATAAGTAACAGATTCCGTCTGAATAGGATGAACAGTCCATATTATCGAAATACAAAATGCCAACACACCGGATGCCTTTAACTTAGCTTGTTCAAATAATTTATAAAATACACCAAATAATAAAAGGCCTGCAATTACATGAATACCCAAATTAGCCATGTGGTACCCTCTCACATCAACACCGCCTAATGCGTAATTAAAAGCTAGTGACAAATTCAATAAAGGTCGCCCCTCAACGGTAACACCTCCTGATGGTGGATTAAAAACAGAACCGAATGACCATAACTGACGAATTGTAGGATTATCTACTATCGAATCTATATCATCAAAAATAAAAGGGCCATTAAAGCTGCTGTGATATGCCACCAGCCCCGCAACGATAATAAGTACACAAGCTAAAACCGCATACGTTAGATTTAAGTCATGCTGCTTTATGGTTCTGACGTTATTACTTTTCCTAGGCATATAGAGTAGTTTAGGCTATTACTAAAACCCGCTTGGCACAGGAAGGCAAACGCTATGACCTAGACATAGCCACTAACCATGATTCAGACCAAAACCCATACTATTGCGAAAGCATGGTACATTCGTCTTAGTGATTCATTTTATTTTAGTGCCACACTTATAATAGCGGGACTCTGGATAATTTACGAAAACACGTTACATGTCCCGTTTCTTTTCGATGACGAATCTTCAATCGTTAACAATACTTCCCTAAGACATTTAAGGAATATCATCGGCGTTCTAAACCCACCAAATCATGCAGGTGTTGGAGGAAGACCCTTACTTAATTTAAGCTATGCTCTTAACTACGCCTTAGGAGGCATCCAAGTTGAGGGCTACCACATAACAAATTTATTAATTCATACGGCCGCAGCTCTCCTACTTTTATTAACCCTAAGAATCACCTTTAAAAAACTCCTAACAGGCGACGAACATAATGCTTCTTCTCATCTTTTAGCACTCATTACTACAGCTATTTGGGCATGGCACCCCATATTGACGATATCAGTCACATACATATCTCAACGTGCAGAATCCTTAATGGGTTTTTTTTATATACTGACATTTCTCTTCTTCGTTCTTTGCACATACAGTACAAGTAAAGCCAGGAAGATTATATATTCTCTTATTTCTATTATTTTCTGTTTGTGCGGCATTTTGACTAAAGAAGTCATGCTCACAGCACCATTGATAATACTATTTTTTGATCGCCTATTTATTTCTGGAAGTTTTTGCAAAGCACTAAGGCAACGCATACTTTTATATTCAGGATACGCACTTAGCTTAACTCCACTCATCTACCTAACCACAAGCGCTCACTACCGAGGTGCAGGATTTGATCAGCACATTACACCATGGGAGTATGCCCTCCATGAAACCAAAGTGGTTATAGACTATATTTTCTTAATTATTTGGCCTCATACGCTTGTGTTTGATTATGGATGGTACATCCATGAAAGCCTTGGTAGCTTATGGCCTTACTGCCTAATTACAGCAGTACTGCTTTACCTAACGATCTTAAGCTATCGACGCTCAAATAAAATAAGCTTTTTTGTACTAAGCTTTTTTGTACTTATAAGTCCAACATCCAGTTTTATTCCAGTAGCTAGTCAACCAATGGCAGAAAACAGACTCTATCTCGCTATTTTACCTTTGAGTCTTGTGTTAATACTGAGCGCCTTCTCTCAGTTTGGCAGAAAATGCCTTATCCTTTTTGCGGCCATAGCAATAATCTTAGGAGTCATATCACATAAACGAAATACGGCTTATCAAAGTGAACTAAGCCTCTGGGAGGATACAGTAAAAAAAATCCCACTGAATGCACGAGCTCATGTAAACTTAGGTTTATCACTAAGCAGAATTCCAGGGAGAGAAAAAGAAGCAGTCGAAGAATATGCGCTAGCAGTAAAACTGAAACCAGACTCATCAGAAGCTCATAACGATCTAGGCGAAGCTTTTCTGCATTCAGAAAAACACTGGGCTGAAGGAGTGCAAGAATTAAGAATAGCGATTGATATTAATCCACAGTTCGCGGATGCCCATTATAACCTTGGAACGGCTTTACTACAAAATTCTGAACATATTCCTGAAGCTA